>Ga0209225_1001269_pt1 | contig 25572 bp, 6 predicted proteins | sample WasSprMetagenome_FD_184732 | JGI IMG/M metagenome (GOLD analysis project Ga0209225, IMG submission 184732) | Sulfidic aquatic microbial communities from Washburn Spring, Yellowstone National Park, USA - WS (SPAdes) (version 3) | ecosystem: Environmental > Aquatic > Thermal springs > Hot (42-90C)... | reverse complement strand
CGTTCTCCTGGAGGGGGGAGGGTACCCAGTAGTTCTGCTGGATCCAGCCCGAATTCTCCACGGGCTGGGTGAAGAGGTGATCCAGGGCCACCTGGACGAAGAAGGCCAGGGGGAGGGAGTTCTCGGGCGGGGAGAGCCACCCGAGGACGGGGGTGGGGGTGTTCTCGTTCTCCCCGTCGGAGGGGGAGAGAAGGGTGGGGGCTCCCGGCGGGACCGTATCCACCCTGAAGCTCCAGATCTCGGACCACTCCCCCGTCAGGCCACTCACGTGGGCCCTGACCCTCCAGTAGTAGAGGTTGTCGGGCAACGGGGAGGGGGTGTAGTGGTTCTCCAGAACGTTGTCCACCAGCGTGGAGGGAAACTCCTGGGAGAGGGCCTCCAGCACGCAGAGGTCCAGGTGCAGCACCGTCCTGGTGGAGTCCGGGGTGTTCTCCAGGTACCTGACGGCCAGCCGGTTCTCCACCAGGTACTTGCCCAGCTCCCTGAACCCGAAGGAGAACTCCAGCGTGACCTCGCTCTCCTCCAGCCAGCCCAGGAGCCTCCAGGCTCCCATCTCCCTGAGGTAGACCCCCACGTTCTCGTCCCCGCTCGTGTACCCCCTCACCCTGAGCACGTAGGTCTGGGCCTGGGGGACGTTCTCTATGCGGTGCTCCCAGTTGAGGGTGTTGTCCTCCTCGTTCTCCGCCAGGTTCTCGCAGGCCCCATCCTCCGCACGGGTGTCCTCCAGGGATCCCCCCACCACCTCCCCCCTCCTGGGGGAGCCGTCCGACAGCGTCAGGGGCTCCTGCCCCACGTAGGCGTTCTCCCCCGCCCAGACCGGGGCCTGGGAGGAGAGCTGCAACCTGTAGTTGTCGGCCAGGAAGACGTTCTCCCAGGAGAGGGTGGGGGCGTTCTCCCTGAGGTTCCTCCCGTTCTCGGGGTAGAGGAGCGTGGGGGCCACCACCACCGAGGGCAGGAACTCCCTCCAGCCCTCCAGCTCCACCCACCTCCCCGTGAGGGCCTCCACCCCTCCCGCCCATCCCTCCAGCCTGCTCCAGCCCGCGAAGGGGGCCTCCGTCCCCCCTCCCCAGCCCTCCAGCCCGCGCCATCCCGAGGGGGAGGAGAGCCCCTCCACCCATCCCTCCATCTCCAACCAGCCCGAGGGGGCCCTTCCCTCCCAGGACCACCCCTCCAGCCTCTCCCACCTGCAGGCCCTGAACCAGCGGATCCCCGACCATTCGCTCGCGTTCCCGGCCAGGTCCAGGGCCCTCACGCGCCAGCTGTAGATCCCCGGTCCGGGGGGCACCCAGGTGTAGCCGTTGTCCCCCACGTTCTCGTTCTCGTAGAGGAGGGAGGACAGGTCCTGGTTCTCACCCACCTGCAGGTGGTAGCCCCTCACCCCTGAGGGGGAGTCCGTGGAGGCGAGCCAGCTCAGCTGCACGGGACCCAGGTTCAGGAAGGAACCGTTCTCGGGGCGGAGGGGCTGGGCGGGGGAGGGGGGAGTGTTGTCCACCCCGAAGAGGCGCTCCTCCGACCAGGGGCCCAGGTTGCCCGCGTTGTCCCTTACCCTCACCCTCCACAGGTACCTCCCCTCGTCCAGGAGGGTGGTGAAGGAGGTGGAGCCCGTCCAGAGGTTCTCCCTAACCATCAGGCTGGGGTAGTAGAGGATCACCAGCTGGTAGGTGAGGGGCAGGGAGTTCTCCTCCACCGCCCCCCAGGAGAGGACGGGGGAGGTCTGAACCCACCTGTCGTTTTCGGGGGAGAGGAGGGGAGGGGAGGAGGGCGGAAGGGTGTCCACCCTGAACTTCCTCCACTCGGTGAATGGGCCCTGGTTGCCCGCGTTGTCCACGGCCAGGACCCTCCACCACCAGATCCCGTCCTCCTTGAAGGAGAGCTCGACGTTCTCCCCCTCCACCCAGCGGCTCTCCGCTATGTTCACCTTGTCGGGGGAGACCTCCACGTAGTACCTGAGGGGATAGGAGTTCTCCGGGGGGGCCTGCCACCTAAGGACGGGAGTGCAGTCCCCCACGTTCTCCCCCGCGGCCGGGGAGAGGGGAGAGGGCCTGGCCGGGGGAAGGGTGTCCACCCTAAAGGTCCTGACCTCGGACCAGGAAGAGCTCACCCCGGACCTCCAGGCCCTGACCCTCCAGCGGTAGAGGTTGTCGGGGAGAGGGGTGGTGGGCGTGTAGGAGTTCTCAACCACGCTCACCTGGACCTCGGGACCCGAGAACCCCGGATCGTTGTCCACCTGCAGCTCGAAGTTGTCCGCGGGCTGGAGGTTCTCCCAGGTGAGGGTCGGGGTGCTGTCGCTGGTGTTCAGGGCATTCTCGGGAAGGAGGGGGAGGGGAGCCGGCACGGGGGCCCCTGAGGTGAAGGTGCCACCCTCCAGCACCCCCCATTCCCCGGGGGCGGGGAGGAGGTGGAACCAAGAGTCCAGCGGGGCCCAGAGGGCGGGAGAGGCGGCCGCGGAGCTCCTGGCCTCCAGCATCCACCATCCCACCTCCACCGTTCCCAACCCTCCCGACCAGCCCTCAAGGAGGGACCAGGAGGCCGGAGCCAGATTCCCCGCCCAGCCCTCCAGCAGGTGCCAGGAAGAAGGGGAAGAGAGGGTTCCCGTCCAGCTCTCCAAGGTAGCCCACAGGGCTCGGGAAGCCGCAGAAACCGTCAGGGCCTCCAGCTCCCTCCACCCCGGCGGGCTTCCCGCGGTCCACGTCCAAGCTTCCAGGGATCTCCATCCCGCGGTACGGAAGAATCGGTTCTCGGACCAGGGACCGGCATTCCCCACCGCGTCCAGGGCCCTCACCCTCCAGAGGAACTCCCCCGCTCCCAGGCTGAGGGTGTGCTGGTTCTCCGTCACGAAGTTCTCGCAGAGAAGGGAGGGACCGGAGTAGACTTGGATCCAGTAGCCCGCCACGCCGGAGCCCCCGTCCGTGGCCGAGTACCACCTGAGCGTCACGCTCCCCTCCTGCACGCAGGAGCCGTTCTCCGGGTAGAGGAGCTGTACCTGGGAGGGCGCCACGTTGTCCACCCTGAACCACTGGCTCTGGCAGTTCTCACCGAGGTTGCCCGCATTGTCCCTCGCGCAGACCCTCCAGTAGAACACCTTCCCCTCCATCCCCAGGGCCTCCAGAAGCTCGGGGGCCATCCAGCTGTTCTCTTGAACCCAGGCTGACTCGTAAACGTTGTATAGCTCTGAATCAAAGGAGGAGCTCTCGCAGACCCAGACCCTGTACAGGACCGGAAGGGAGTTCTCCTGCACGGCCTGCCAGCTCAGGGTGGGGGTGATGGGGGCCCAGGCACCTCCAATTGGGGACTGCGGGACGGGCACAGATGGGCGGACGGTGTCCACCCTGAAGCTCCAGATCTGGCTCCAAGTGAGGCTGAGGTTGCCGGCGTTGTCCTTTGACCTCACCCTCCAGTAGTAGACCCCGTCGGGAAGGGCGTTCTCCGGCGGGAGCTGGAGCTGGTTCTCCCCAACCCAGCCGAAGCTGAACAGGTAGGGCTCGCTCAGGGTGGGCTCGTTGTCTATCTGGATCCAGTAGGTGACGGGAAGGGAGTTCTCGGGAACGGAGCACCAGCGGAAGAGCGGGGTGTTGTCGTTTATGTTCTCCCCGTTGGCCGGCCAGAGGAGGTTGGGTGCGGTAGGTCTCAAGGTGTCGACCCTGAACCTCCAGACTTGGGACCAGGCTGAGCTGACCCCAGTCCTCCACTGTCTCACTCTCCAGCAGTAGAGGTTGTCGGGCAGGCCCGAGGTCGGGGTGTAGGAGGTCGAGGTGACCGTGACCCAGATCTCTGGTGAGCTGAAGTCCACATCGTTGTCCACCTGGAGCTCGAAGTTGTCGGCGGGCTGGAGGTTCTCCCAGGAGAAGGTCGGGGTGTTGTCGTTGGTGTTCTCTCCCTCTCCGGGCGAGAGAAGGCGGGGGGCGGGGACGGGTGCCCGGGGGGAGGAGATCCAAGAATCACACGGTGACCAGAAGGAGGGAAGGGATGAAATCTCCGCCTGCCATCCCTCCGCCATCCTCCAGAGGGAGGAGGGAACGGCGAGGCCTACCGTCCAGCCCTCCCCCTCCCTCCAGGAGGCCAGGGCCTGGGTGGTGGAGGAGAGGGCCTCAGCCTGCCTCCAGGAGGCCGGGGAGGAGAGACCCGCCGCGTAGCCCTGCAGGGGGAACCAGAAGGAGGGGAGGGAGGAGAGGGAAACGGAATAACCCTCCAGCCCCCTCCAGCCACCCGGGGGAGCTGCGGGGGAAGCCGACCATCCCTCCAGCGGGACCCACACGTGGGGGGCCACCACCGTCCCCTCCCACCCCTCCAGGGGGGACCAGCGGGCGGGCGGAGCACCCCCTGCCTGCCAGGACTCCAGCTCCCCCCAGAGGCGAACGGTGAAGGTGTAGTTCTCCGACCACTCCCCCACCCACCCCGCCCCGTCCAGGGCCCTGACCCTCCACAGGTAGGTGCCGCTCCCCAAGCAGTTCTCAAGCGTGTGAACGTTCTCCCCCGTGAGGAGGTGGTAGAGGGGAGGGTCGGAGTCGTCGTTGTCCAGCCAGAGCTCGTAGGTCACGCCCGAAACGTCCTCCACCCCGCTCCAGGCCAGGGTGGGGGTGGGGGTCTGGACGACGGCCCCGTTCTCCGGGAGGGAGGGGAGGGGGATGGCGGGTGGAGTGTTGTCGTATCCCGCCTCCGCCTCCTTCACGGAGGGGGCCTTGTAGTTCCCCCTGTCATCCCAGACCCCGGAGGAGAACTGGTAGTGGCCCTGTTCGGGGAAGGCGAAGTAGAAGGTGTAGGGGAGGGAGGTCAGGTTGTCGTGGAAGATCCAGGGGCCCCAGCTGGAGTTGTCGGAGGAGAAGCGGTACCAGAGCTCCACGTTCTCCACGGTCCCGTCGTTGTCCTGGGCCTCCACGGTGAGGGTGAGGGGGGAAGAGGTCTGCCAGTAGGGGGAGACCACGGTGGAGATCCTGGAGGAGGGGGGAACCCTGAGGCGGAAGAGGAAGATTCCCGAGGAGTTCTCGTTGCCCGCCCCGTCCACAGCCGTTACCCTCCAGTAGTAGGGGGAGAAGTTCTCCACGAGCTTGTTCTCGGGGACATGGGAGTTCTCCGCTATTCCCTCCTCGCGGTAGAGGGGGGAGGAGAGGTCGGGGTCGTTGTCTATCTCCAGCCGGTAGCTTACCCCGCTGGGGTCCCAGACGCCGGACCAGGAGAAGAGGGGCTGGTCCACCTCCAGGTTCTCCCCGTTCTCGGGGGAGAGGGGGGAGGGGGCGGGGGGAGGAACCGTGTCCACGGTGAAGCCTCTGGCCTCCGACCAGGGGGAGGTTAGGGGACCATCCCTGGCCCTGACCTTCCAGTACCAGGTGCCGTCGGACAGGCCGGGATCGGGGACGGTGTACTCGCTGGAGGAGGGGAAGACGTTTATCTCGGGGGAGGCGAAGCTGGGGTCGTTGTCCACCAGCAGCTGGTAGGAGGTGGCCCCCTCCACGTCCGACCAGTCCAGGGTGGGGGTGTTGTCCCGGAGGAAGGAGGAGGGGGAGGGAGAGAGCAGCTGGGGGGCTCCCAGCGTCCTGGCACCACCCTCCCAGCCCTCCAGGAGGCGCCATCCCGCGCTTCCCTCCCCTCCCACCTCCCACTCCTCCAAGGGGTACCATTCCTCCGAGAGGGCGGGGGAAAGGGAGGAGAGGAGGAGGAAAAGGCTGAGGAGGAGGGAAAGGAGGGGCTCCTTCCCTCCGCTGGGGGAAGAACCTCTCTCCTTTGGGCCCTCGCAGGGAACGGTGCGCACCTCCACCCGCCAATAGAACCTCTCTCGCCCCTCCCCCTCGCCGGTTTCTCAGAGGGGTTTTGTTTCGGTTTAAATCGAAACCTTAAAAAGGTCTCCCGGGAGAGAGGCGGATGGGAAACCCGCATGAGGTCCCGCCGGAGGCTCCCGCGGGAGGTCTCGGGAAGGCATGGAAAGCCGGGGAGGCCTGGAAAGCCGGCACCTCGGCCCAGGAGAATCACCGTCAGGCTGGGAAGGGAGCTGACACCGGCGGAGGTGGAGGGGCTCCTCCGGAGGGGCTGGGAGGAGGCCATGGGGTGGCGCCGCAGGCGCCCGGACCCGGAGGCTCCCCAACCGGAGCCTGAGGAGGGAAGGGGATGAGGAAGATAGACCGGGTGATGAGGGAGATCCTCCACCAGTACCACGAGAGGGGGAGGAGGTTCTTCAACCAGAGGGAGCTGGCGGAGACCTGCGGCCTCTCCCTGGGAACGGTGAACCCCCTGGTGAGCAAGTTCGAGCTCATGGGGATGGTGGAGAGGAGGCCCCTGGGCTTCAGGCTGGTGGACCCCAGGAGGATGCTCCTCTACTGGGCGGCCACCAGGGAGATCTCGGGGGACGTGGCCTACACCACCTTCTCCGCCGATCCCCTCCCCAGGGTGGAGGAGAGGCTCTCCTCCCTGGGCCTCCTCACCGCCCACGCGGGGTACCGCAGGCTCTTCGGCTCCGTCCCGGTGGACTACTCAAGCGTCTTCGTCTACGCCCCCCCCGAGGAGGTGAGGAGGGTCTACGGGCCCCGCAGGAAGAAGCCCAACCTCTTCGTCCTGACCCCCGACGAGCACCTGATGAGGCTGGGGAGGGAGGGGGCCGTACCCCCCGTGCAGCTCTACGTGGACCTCTGGCAGCTGGGCTCCCTGGCTGGGAGGCTGCTGGAGGAGCTGGAGAGGAAGCTGGGGGAGGCCCCGGTGAGGGCGGTGGAGGAGGTGGCGAGGAGGAGGGAGGAGGCGGGACCCCCCTGAGCTCAGCGCCGGCTCCCGCGCTTAACCTTCTTAACGCCCTTCCTGGCCTTCCGGCGCCTGAGGTGGGAGAGGAGCTGCTCCGCCAGCTTCAGGTAGCCCACGGCGGCTGGGGAGCGGGGGGCCCAGAGGACCACCGGGGTTCCCCTGGTGATGCTCTCGGGGACCGCCTCGTCCTCGGGAATCTCCGCCAGGGCGGGCCATCCCAGCGTCCTCCTTATCTCGGGGAGGGGGATCTCCCACCTCCTCCCGGTCACCCTGGTGAGCACGCAACACAGCACCGGGACCTTCAGGCGCTCCGCCATCCTGAGGGTCTGGAGGGTGCCCGCTATGGCGGGAACCTGGGGCTGGCAGCAGACCAGGATGGAGTCGCAAACCCTCATGGCGGCCGTCACCTCCGGGGCGAAGCCGGGGGCGGTGTCCAGGATGATCACCTCGTACTTCCTCCTCAGGGCCTCCGTCAGGGGGGAGAAGTCCACAGCCGTGACCTCATCGGTGTAGGCCACGGAGCCCGGGAGGAGGTGTAGGCCGTAGGGGGTCTTGAGGATGGCCTCCTCGGGCCTCACCCTCCCGTACACCAGATCCTGCACCACCACGGGGGGATCCACCACCCCCAGGTACAGCCCCAGGTTGGAGGCGGTCATGTTCGTCTCCATGATCAGAACCTTCCCCCTCTTCTTCTGGGCCAGGGCCGCCCCCAGGTTGGAGACGGTGGTGGTCTTCCCCACCCCTCCCTTGGCCGAGAAGACCCCCAGCACGAAGCCCCTCTTCCTCTGGACCGTCCTCTCACCTCCTGGGGGGAGGATCCTCCAGCTTGACTTTCCTGAGGCAGCGGGGGCAGGTGGCGTAGTACCGGGAGGCCCCCCGGTAGTTCCACCTGTGACCACAGCGGATGCATCTCACTTCCATTTTCATTGGTAGTAGTAGAAACCCCTTTTAAACCCATCCTCCGGCGGTTTCAGCCACGATTCGAGCGGTGGAACCGTGTGCAAAGCCAGTCAGAGGCTGCGGGTGATGGGGAACCTGAGGGGTCCAAACCGCGAATCGGAAGGGTGAGCAAGCAAGCCGGAACCCCTCGCGGTTTTCTGGAAAAAGGAGCTTTTTTTGAACCTATCCATAGCTTTTGTCATGATAACCGAATTGCGACCTCGTCGCTGAGGGAAAATGCCTTCGGTTATTTACACCTGAACGGCAAGCCCCCTCAGGCTTTTCCCCGGCTCGCCTTCGCATTCGCAGAAGTTTATAAGTAGCAAAGAACACCTGTATACAGGTGCTAAAGTGGCAACGGTGAGGATTGACGAGGAGCACAAGCGGAAGCTCGAGCAGTACGTAGCCTCCCACCTGCTCAAGCGGGGGAAAAAGATCTCGATGCAGCGCGTTTTGGGCGCGATGGTGGATCACGCCCTAGAGTGCGAGAAATTCGCCCAAACGTTCGAGAAGCTGCCCCCCCTGGAGGAGGACCCGGCCTGGATCATGCTTCAGAACCCAAAGAACTGGGGAGTCAGGAACGCTTCCGAGAAGATCGATCAACACGTCTACGGTGAGTAGTTGTCTGTTTTCATCGATACCGGAATCTTCGTCGCGGTGAGAAACGCGGCCGATAAAAACCACCGAAGGGGAAAAGAACTGATGAGGCGCATCCTCAAGGGTGAGTTTGGCGCCGCCTACACCTCCGATTACGTAATAGACGAGGCGGTAACTACGGCCTTGACCAGAACGAAGAGGCTCGAGTTGGCGATCGACATCGGAGAGTTCATCCTGAGTTCGCCACGCATAATCAAGCTGCGGGTGTCCGAGGATGCCTTCAACGCAGCGTGGGAGCTGTTCAAGTCCCTCAAGGAAAGATTCCTGAGCTTCACTGACTGCACCTCGCTAGCGCTCATGGAGAAGAATGGGATCAAGAGGATTGCGAGTTTCGACTCCGGCTTCGATGGGTTGGTGGAGAGGATAGGTTAGCGAAAGGCGTGACTGGGCTGCTTCAAGTCCTTCCTAGCGCGGAAAAGGCGCTACTTGGCTGAGAGGAGGAGGTTGAGGACCCTGGAGGAGACCCTCTCCAGGACCCTGAGCTTGGTGTTGATCCTTGAAAGCTCCTTCCTGTACTTGGCGTCCAGCCTCCTCAGCTCCCTCCTCTGCTCCTCCCTCAGGGCCTCCAGGGCCTCCTTCCTGGAGGAGAGCCTCTCGTAGTACCCCTTGATCTCCTGGGCCAGGCGCTTCAGGGTCTCCAGCTCCCCCGTGAGCTTGGCCAGCTCCGCCCTGGTGACCGCCTGCTTCACCGCCACGTCCATCTGGCTCACGGTCTTCTCCAGGGGCTTCACCGCCTCCTCCAGGGTGCTGAGGCGGAGGGAGAGGTTGGTGACATCCCTGAACCCCCTCTGGAACTCCAGGAAGGCCGCCATCACCTTGTCCGACATTACCTCCACCTGGTCCCTCACCTGCTGGATCCTCACCATGTTCTTCCTAGCCTCGTCCGTCATGCCCAGGATGGCCTCCATCCCCTTGAACTGGGCGATGGTGGAGCGGAACTCCTTCATCTCGTTCATCAGGTTCTTGATCATGTCCTCCAGGGCCGACATCTTGGTCTTGATGCCCTCTATCTCCGCGTCCCTCCTCATGATGGCCGCCCTGAACTCCTCCGGCCTTATCCCCTCTATGGACATCAGGGCCTTCTCCGCCTTGGCCTTCAGCTCGGCGTTGTCCTTGGCCTGAGTCAGGACCATGGAGCGGATCTCCCCTATCTTCTCGCTCAGGGTGGTGAACCTGGCGTCGTAGACCTCCCTGAAGCTGGTCAGGGCGGTGACCTGGGCCTCCAGCTGATCGAGCCTCATCGCCAGGGGCTGGGCCTTCTCACCCCTCTCCTCCTTCGCCTGGGCGGGTGCCGCGGCGGGGGGGTCCTTCCTCTCCTCCTTCTTCTTCAGCTTCATCCCTCACCCCTTCTTCTTGGAGCCACCGTTTTTGCCCCCATTCTTCTTTTTCTTTTCCTCCCCTTTAGCCTTCTCCTCCGCCTCCTCCAGCTTCTCCCCCCTGGCCTCGGGGTGCACCATCTCCTCCTCCTTTTCCTCCTTCAGGGGCTTCTCCGCCTCCCCGTGCTTCACCTCCTTCTTCGCCCCCAGGATCTCCTTGTAGGCCTCCACGATCTCAGGCGGCCTCTTCATCATGGCCAGCTGCCTCTCCCTCTCCCTTATGGCCGCCATCTGGGTCCTCCTGATCTCCTCCTCGGGCACCAGCTCTATCACCCTCTTTATCCCCTTCAGCTTGTGCTTGGCGCAGACCTCGTCCACCCTGGGCTCCAGGGAGTCCAGGTAGGCGTTGACCATGTCGAAGGAGGCCTCCTCCAGCTTGCGCTGGGCCAGGCCCAGCTCGATGCGCAGGTCGAAGACGTCCACCCCCTTCTCCTCCAGCTTCTTCAGCTTGAACTTGATGTTCTCGATCCTGTCGTCGGCGGCGTAGTACTTGTCCAGCTCCTCCGGGGAGAGCCTGAAGGGAGAGTGCAGGATGGGCCTGAAGTTGACGTAGTACGGCCTTCCGCGGTTGTAGTCCGGGTTCACCACCATCCCGAACCCTATGGGGGCCCGGGAGACGGACCTGACGTGCTCCTCCCCGTACTTGGCCGCTATGCGCTGCAGCTCGCTCTCCTCCCTGGTCCAGAACTGAATCTGGGTGCGGCAGTTGGTCTTGATGGTCTCGGAGAAGTCGGCGATGGTCTGAGAGACCAGCATCACCCCGATACCCCACTTCCTGAACTCCCTGACCGCCCTCTCCAGCTGGAGCTCCCCCGCCCCGCTTCCCCCGTACTTCGGGAGCAGCCTGTGCACCTCGTCGAAGATCAGGAGCACCTTCAGCTCGGGGTGCTCTCTGGGCTGGGACTCGAAGATGGACTGAATCACGTTGGTGACGAAGACGTCCATGTCCCCCGGCTTCAGCCTCTCTATCACGAACACCGTGATCTTGCCCCTGGCCTCCTCCCCCAGCAGCTCCTTCATGTCGATCTTCTGCCTGGGGTTGGTGATCAGCTTCACCACCCCCGGGAAGCTCCTGGCGTCGGCCTCCGTCAGCCCGAACCTGGGGTAGTGGGAGAGCATCCTCTCGTCCGTGCACTTCCTCAGGAAGCCCGTCCACTGGGCGGTGGGGTCGAAGACTATCACGTTCTTGCCCTGCTTGAGCGCCTCCTCCGCTATCACCATGGAGGAGATGGTCTTGCCCCCTCCCGTGGCCCCCGCCGTGATGACGTGCATCCGGAGGTCGTTGAGCTTCAGGTAGGCGTCGCGCTTGGCCTCCGCCAGGGTGCCCAGCTTGATGCTGTCCGGGCCGGGCTGGGGGAGCTCGTTCAGGAAGAGGGTGGCCTCGAACCTGCGCTTGGCCCCCCTCCTCCTCTTCACGTACCTGTAGGAGAACCTTCCCGCCACCCCCATCCCCACCAGGCAGAGCAGGAGGAGGGCCAGCATCCAGAGGGGCAGGCCCAGCACCTTCAGCTCCCTGGGCGGCCTCCTCACCTGCATGAACTCCTGATCCGGCGTCAGGCTGAACTCCTTACCCGCCCAGAGGTAGGTCCCTCCCGTCCTCACCAGGTAGTCCCCCTCCGGGAGGTTCTCGGGCACCCTCAGCTCGAAGGTGTGGAGCCTAGTCTCCCCGGCCTCCAGGGTGAGGTTCTCCGCCGCCTCCGCTATGACCTCCCCCGCCGCGGTGACCAGCTGGACGGAGACCAGGGAGGAGATGGTGGTGTTGCCCACGTTCTTCACCTCCACCCCCACCCTCACCACCCTCCCCGGGGCGATACTCGGGGGAACCATCTTGAGCTCCGCCCTCAGGTACTTCCTCACCTCGACGGTGTCCGTGGCGCTCACGGAGATCACGTTCCCATTCAGCCTGTAGTCCGCCCTGGCCTTCACCAGGTAGTAGCCCTCCTCCGCCGTGTCGGGGACCTGCAGGGACGCATCCACCGTCACCGTCTCCCCGGCCTCCACCAGCTTGGACTGCCCCGTGGCGTCGGGGAGGAGGGTGACCCCGGCGGAGGTGAGGAGCTCCAGGAAGAGCTGGGTCTCCGAGGCCATCTCCCCCATGTTGACCAGCGTGACCTTCACCGGAAGCATCCCTCCGGGGGAGACCGTCCTCACCATGGGGGTGACCTTCAGGTCGAAGAGGCCCCTGGAGCTGGGGAGGACCCTTATGGTCACGGGAACGCTCTTCTCCGTGGCCGTGTCCTTGATCACCACCTCCCCGGTGTAGGTCCTGGGCGTGGTCTTCCTGGGTATCTTCACCGAGACCTTGATCCTCCCCGTCTCCCCGGGGTTCAGGGAGAGGAGGGTGGGGCTGAAGGCCAGGAAGTCCTCGTCCTTGACCTCCCCCGCGGCCGAGGGCCTGAGGTCCAGGGGGATGAAGGCGTTGTTCTTCACCGTGAGGTAGACGTCGGCCGTCCCCTCCTGGTAGAGCTCCAGGGAGAGGGACTCGGGATCCACCGTGATGGGCTCCCTGGGGGCCACGTTCTCCACCATGAGCTGGAAGGCCTTCTCCATCAGGGACTGGAGCCTGTAGGCGGACTCGTTCTCCTGCTGCCTGAGGTTCTCTATCCCCTGCCACACCGTCTGGAAGCCCGACCAGAGGGCGTTCACCATGTTCTCCATCAGGCCCACCGAGGTGCCCTGGAGGGCTATCAGGTTGTCCAGGATCTGGCTCATGGTCTGGAGCGGGCTGAGCAGGGTGTTCTCCAGCGTCTTCATGTTCTCCTGCGTGACCAGGCTGGAGACGATGGAGGCCATGTTGTCCACCACGCTCTTCAGGTTCTCGGCCGCGCTGGACATGGTCCCCGAGGCCTGGGTGAGGGTGCTGGTGGCCTGCTCCATCTGGGAGATGGTGTTCTCCAGCCTGAGCACCTGGGTGGCGAAGGGATCGTACTCCGCCAGCACGTAGGCGGCGGTGGAGGAGCGCAGGTTGTCCTCCGCCGTGATGGTGTAGTGGGTGATGTCTATGGTTCCTCCCAGGTTGATCCAGGTCCCGCTCCTCACCCTGGTCCAGAAGTCCCACTCCTCCGCCCTGTAGACCCTCAGGTACCAGATATCCCCCACCTGGCTCAGGTAGGAGGAGAAGTCGAAGGTGACGGTCAGCCTGGAGAAGTTGTCCGTGAAGACCGGGTGGAGCAGGACCACCACGGAGCGGTGAGTGGCCCTGGTCCCGTCCACGCTGGTGAAGGCGGAGGGCGGGGTGTCGGCTCTCACCAGGTTCTCCAGGTTGTCGTAGGGCTGGAGCTGGTCCAGGTTGAGGTTCTCGTACCTCAGGGTGGCCCCCACTCCAGTGAACCTCACCTCCAGGTCGAAGCGCCCGGCAAACACCTGCTTGCTGTACCTCCCGTTCTCATCCGTGCTCACCTCGAAGGCCTTCTCCCCCGTCCCCACCTCGTAGAAGGTGAAGGTGGTGGGTATGGGGGTTCCCTCCAGGCTCCTCACCTCTCCCCTCAGGTTGATGGGCCTTCCCGCCAGGACCTCCCTGGAGTTCTCACCCCTCAGCCCCTCCGCGTCCACCCCGCTCACCCTCACCTCGTAGAGGCCGCGCTTCGGGAAGGTGTAGGTGAAGGAGTAGTCGCCGTTGTCCAGGGTCTGGACGCTCTTCACGAGCTGCCCCGAGACGTAGACCTGCAGGTTGATGCGGGAGGCCGGAGTGAGGTCGGGGAGGGAGAGGGCCCTCCCGCTGAAGCCGAAGGGAACGCCCTCGGGGGCCACCTCCCCCTGCGGGATCAGGGAGATCCAGAGGGTCCCCACGGTGAGGGTGGTGGAGTTCTCCGCCTCCAGCCCCCTGCGGTCCGTCACCCTCACCCTCACGTTCTCCTTCCCTATGTTGTCGGGGGCGGTGAGGGTGAGGGAGTAGCTCCCGGTGGAGGAGGTGGGCAGGACGAACTCCTGCCCCGCGAAGGTGAGGATCACGTTCTCGTTCTCCACGGGCGTATCCTCCGGGAGGAGGGTGAGGGTGCCGCTCACCGTCACGTTCTCCCCCGGGTTCACCACCCTGTCGCTCAGGAGGACGGGGAGGCTGAGGGCCTTCACCTGGTAGGGGGCGGGCTGGTTGTACACGTACCCGCTTATCCCGTTGGCGGTGAGGATGGAGACGTCCAGGTAGCGGACGTAGGTTTCCAGGGAGGAGGGGGCGGTGTAGGAGGCGTAGGTCCTCCAGTAGCCGCTGGTGACGTGGGTCAGACCGGGCGGGCTGGGGGTGGCCCCGTCCACCTTCACGGTGGCGCTCCCCATGGTCACAGGGAAGACCTCCGAGCCGTTGTTCTCCAGGATCCTCACGGCCAAGTAGAAGTTCTCCCCCGGGTTGAGCACGCCGTCGAACTGGCCGTGGGAGTCCAGGGTGCCGAACCACTCGAAGGTCACCACCCTCTGCTCGAAGTAGCCCATGTTCTCCCCCACGATTCCCTCCGGGTTCTGCAGGCGGACCTGCACGGTGTGCTTGGAGGGGGCGGGGGCATCCTTGGTGTACAGGTAGGAGTAGCGCCCGTTCTCGTCGGTGTAGGCGGTGGTCTCCGGGAAGCCGTCCACCTTTATCTCCACCGCCGTGCTCCTCACGGGGACGTTGTCGGGGAGGAGGACGGCCTCACCGCTCATGGTGAAGTTCTGGGTGAGGGTGACGATGTTGTCGTCGAAGGTGAGGGAGAGCCTCACGGTCTTCACGTAAAGCTCCTTGACGTTCTCGCTCCAGAAGACCCCCACGGTGGTGCTGGCCTTCCCGTAGTAGGTCCCTATCTTGGAGGGGCTGGTGAAGGTGATGGAGTAGTTGCCGTTGGCGTCCGTGTAGTTCTCCGCCCCTCCCGACCAGCTCCCGCTCTCGTCGAAGAGGGAGAAGCTCACCTTGCTGAACTGGACGGGCTCGTTACCCGGCTGGAGCACCGCCCTCCCGCTCACCCTGTTCACCTGGCCCGGGTTCACCACCCCGTCGTCGTAGGCCATGGAGATGTCTATCCTTCTGACGGTGAGGAGGGTGAAGTTCTCCCCCGTTATCCCCTCCGGGCCCGTGATCCTCACCCTGTATTCGTAGGTCCCTATCTCCTCCGGGGCCGTCACGTCGAAGCGGTAGGAGCCCCAGAGGTCGGTGTTGTCCGTCCTGATGAGGACGTTGTCCAGGAAGAGGTCGATGGGGTTGAGCGTCACCGGGGAGCCCTCGGGCTGAAGCCTCACCGTGCCGGAGATCCTGAGGGCCTCTCCCGGGTTGGCCTCGCTCCTCGGGTTCCCGGCGGTGTCCGTGAGGGAGAGGGAGACGGAGAGGGTCTTGACGGTGAAGCTGGTCCGGTTCTCGCCCGTGATGCCCTCCGAGTTCACCGCCCTCACCCTCAGCTGGTGCGGGCCCAGGGAGGAGGGTGCCGTGACCGCCACGCTGTAGTCCCCGCTCTGGTTCGTTCCGCCCTCGCCCGCGATCTGGTCGTCGATGTAGACGCTCGCCGTGGCGGAGGTCTCGGGCACGTTCTCCCAGACCCTCCTCACCCTTCCCAAGACGGTGAGGGACTGGCCCGGGTTGACCACGTAGTCGTTCAGGGAGACCGTGAGGGTGAGGGTCTCCACCTTGAAGGTCAGCTCGTTCTCCTCCCTGGTCCCCTGGTTGTCCGTGAGGGAGACCCTGACGGTGTGCAGGCCCAGCACCGTGCTGGAGAGGATGAGGGAGTACTCCCCGTTCTCATCCGTGACCAGGTTCTCCAGCGGGGACCCGTCCAGGCTGACCTCCACGTTCTCCCCCACCACCGGGGAGTTCCCGGGCTGCCAGCTCGCCCTTCCGTGGGCGGTGAGGCTCTCCCCCGGGTTGACCGCGTTGTCCGACAGGAACAGAGTGAGCACTAGGTCCTCGATCCTCAGGGCGAAGGCCCCGCTCCAGTCCCCCGCGTTCCCGGCCCTGTCCACCGCCCTCACCCTCCAGTACCAGAGGCCCACGGGCAGGGAGTTCTCCGCCGGGAGGGTGAAGCCGTTCTCCCTCAGGTTGTCGAAGGTCCTGGGGGAGGAGAAGGCCGGGCTGGTGTCCAGCTGCAGGACGAAGTGGTCCACCCCGCTCACCTGCTCGGCCTGGGAGGTGTTGTCGGGGACGTTCTCCCAGCCGAAGGAGGGGGTGTTGTCGGAGGTGACCTTCCCGTTTTCCGGCGAATGCAGGGCCGGGGTGAGGGGCTTCACCCTGTCCACCACCAGCTCGTACACCTGCGACCAGTCACCGGGCTGGTCTGGGGCGGCCCTGTCGTAGGCCCTCACCCTCCACCAGTACCTCCCGTCGTACGGGTAGAACACCGTCACGGTGGAGGAGGTCAGGTGGGAGGGGTTGGAGGAGAAGTACTCGCTGGGCAGGAGGGAGGTGAAGGAGGGATTGAGGGAGACCTGGATCTCGTAGTGATCTATCCCGGAGGCGTCCCTCACGTTCTCCCAAACGTGATCCACCACCACGTAGTCCCCCGCCACGTGGTTCTCGGCCGCGTTGTTGTCGGGCAGGTAGAGGGCGGGGCCGTAGGGCCTGGTGAGGTCCACCACGAAGTTCCAGACCGTGCAGGAGGTCCAGGGGGAAACGTTGCCCGCGTTGTCCCAGGCCCTGACCCTGAAGTAGAAGTTGTCCTCCCTGAAGCCCGCGGAGGGATAGCCCGGATCTCCCGTGGACCAGACGTTGTCCACCGTGGTCCCGGTGTAGTCCACGGAGCTGAAGTCGGGATCGTTGTCCACCTGAACCTCGTAATGGGAGAGGCCCGCCACCTCTCCGGTGGGGGAGCCGGAGCGGTCCTCCACCGGGTTCCAGCTGAGCGGGATGAACTTGTCCCCCACGATCCCGCCGTGGAGCGGGGAGTTCTCGGGGAGGTCGGGCGGGACGGTGTCCACCAGAAACACCCTTACCTCGGAGAACTCCCCGGCCTTCCTGTTCCCTCCTATCAGGCCGTCCCAGGCCCTCACCCTCCAGTAGTAGAGCTCATCCCCAAGGCCGAGGGGCTGGTAGGAGTTCTCCAGCACATTCTCCAGGACCTCCGGGGAGGAGAAGTCGGGATCGTTGTCCACCCAGAGCTCGTAGCTCACCCCCGTCACGTCGTAGACCTGGGTCCAGCGGAACACCGGGCGGTTGTCCTTCGTCACCAGCCCGTTCTCGGGGGAGAGGAGGGAGGGGGCGGGCGGGGGATTGACGTCCACCACGAAGGTGAAGGGTGCCTCGAAGTCGCTGGCGTTGTTGGCCCGGTCCCAGGCCCTCACCTTCCACCAGTACCTGTTGTCCGGAAGCTCTAGGCTCCTGCTGGAGGAGGTTAGGTTCTCCCTGAGCACCAGCTGGCTGAAGGCGTTGTCCGTGGCCACCCAGAGCTCGTAGCAGGCCAGGCCCGCCACGTCCCCCGAGGGGGACCTGGACCTGTCCACCACATCTCCCCAGGCGAGGGTCACCTGGTTGTCGTTCAGGACGGCGTTGTTGTCCGGGTAGGCCTTGGAGGGCACCTCGGGGGGCAGGGTGTCCAGCAGCACGTCCCACACCGATGACCAGTCCGACTCGTTGCCCGCGTTGTCCTTGACCTTCACCCTCCAGTAGTACCTCTCGTCCTGGGGGGCCCCTCCGGCGTAGAAGATGAAGGTCCTCTCCGAGAGATCGACGGTGGCGCTCTTGAAGTAGGGGGAGGTCTCGGAGAAGACCGTGCTGTTGTCCACCTGGATGGTGTAGGCCCCCGTGCTTGGGATGCCGTACTGATCCCATCCGTCCTGCCAGTCGAACCTTATGGTGTAGTTGTTGGTGACGGCACCGTTGATCGGGGAGACGAGTGCGGACGGGCTGGGCTTGGTGAGGTCCACGATGAGGGTCCAGGGGGCCTCGTTCTCGCTCACGTTTCCCGCCCAGTCCCAGGCCCTCACCCACCACCTCCACTCCCCCTCCGGAACCGTCAGGGTGCGGGAGGTTCCGGTCACGTTCTCGGAGATCCTGTATCCGGTGGCCACGTTCTCCAGCGTGACCTCGTACCATCTCACCCCGGCGTTCTCGCCGGTGGGGGAGGAGGAGGTGTCCTGCACCTCCTGCCAGTACAGGGTCACGGTGTTCTCCTTGGTCACCACCCTCTGCGGGGGATCGTCCACCCCCGTGTCGGGTGAGACATCCACCTTCGGAGGGGCGGGCGGGGCCACCGTGTCTATCAGGAGGGTTCCGGTGGGGCTGAAGCCGCTAGCATTGCCCGCCCAGTCCCAGGCCCTCACCCTCCAGGAGTAGTTCTCGTCCGGAAGGAAGGAGGGCTGGAAGCTGGTGGTGCTCACGTTCTCCAGCACCTCCGGGGAGGAGAAGTCGGGATCGTTGTCCACCCAGAGCTCGTAGCACCTCACCCCCGAGTTCTCCCCCGTGGGGGACCAGGAGCGATCCACCACGGCCGACCAGCTGAAGACGGGCCTGTTGTCCCTGATCTTGGCCCCGTCGGAGGGGGAGGACGGGATCGGGACGTCAGGTGGCCTGGTGTCCACCAGCAGGCTCCTGACCTCCGAGGTGCTGAAGTTCCCGGCGTTGTCCCAGACCCTCACCCTCCAGAACCAGTTCTCGTCGGGGAGCTCCACCTGCCTGAGGTTCTCGGTGAGGTTCTCCTGCAGGAAGGGAGAGGTGAAGGTAGAGTCGTTGTCGATCCAGAGCTCGTAGCACCTCACCCCTGCCACCTCGCCCGTGGGGGAGTTGGAGAGGTCCTGCACGTAGCTCCAGGAGAAGGTCTGCACGTTCTCCCTGGTCACCAGCCCGTTGACGGGGGTTCCCAGGGTGGTGACCTGGGGGGCCACGGTGTCCAGCAGGAAGGAATAGGTCACGGAGTTCTCCCCCGTGTTGCCCGCCCTGTCCGTGGCCCTCACCCTCCAGTAGTACCTTTCGTCCGTGAGGGTGACGGTCCTGGAGCTGGTGGTGACCAGGTAGGAAGAGGAGGAGCTGAAGTCCTCGTCGTTGTCCACGAAGAGGGTGTAGGAGGCTATCCCCGAGAGGTCCTCCGGAACGCTCCAGGTGAAGGTCACCTGGGACTCCCTCCTCATCCCGTTGTTCTCCGGGAGTAGCGGGACGGGCGGGGGAGGCGGGGTGGTGTCCACGATGAAGCTCCAGGTCTGGGACCAGGGTCCGGCGTTGCCCGCGTCGTCCCAGGCCCTCACCCTGTAGAACCAGTTCTCATCCGTGAAGCCCAGGGAGGGGTAGTTCTCGTCCGACCCGGCGGCGAAGACGTTGTCCGGGGTGAACTGGGTGAGGAGGAGGGAGCCGAAGTCGGGATCGTTGTCGATCTGGAGCTCGTACCACCTGAGCCCTGAGACCTCCCCCGTGGGGGAGCGGGAGAGATCCACCACGCCCGCCCAGGTCAGGGTGGGGTTCTTCTGCTTGGTGATGGTCCCATCGGAGGGGGAGGCAGAGGGAGCCGGGGGAGGAACGGTGTCCACCATCAGGGAGAAGGGAGAGGACCAGCTCCCCACGTGGCCCAGCACGTCGTAGGCCCTCACCCTCCAGGAGTAGTTCTCGTCCGGGAACTCCACCGAGACCTCCCACACGTTCTCCAGGACGTTCTCCCTGACCTCGGGGGAGGAGAAGTCGGGATCGTTGTCCACCCACACCTCGTACTTCCAGACCCCCGCCAGATCGTAGGGCGTAGTCCAGCTCAGGACGGGGGTGTTGTCCTTGGTGCTGGAGCCGCTGGGCGGGGAGAGGAGGACGGGTGCCTCGGGCGGGGTGGTGTCCACGATGAAGCTCCAGGTCTGGGACCAGGGTCCGGAGTTGCCCGCCCAGTCCCAGGCCCTGACCTTCCAGAAGTAGTTCTCGTCCGGGAGCACGACCTGGAGAGAGTTCTCGGGATGGTTCACGTTCTCCCTGACCTCGGGGGAGGAGAAGTCGGGATCGTTGTCCACCCACACCTCGTACTTCCAGACCCCCGCGTTCTCACCGGTGGGGGAGTAGGAATTGTCGGTGGAGAGGGACCAGGTGAAGGTGAGGGTGGTGTTCTCGGTGATGTGGCCGTCGGGGGGCGAGGAGAGGGAGGGGGCGGAGGGAGGACAGGTGTCCCTGAGGAAGGAAGTGGGAGTGGACCACTCTCCCGGGTTCCCGGCCCGGTCTATCGCCCTGACCCTCCAGAAGTAGTTCTCGTCCGAGGAGATCTGCAGGTAGAGGTAGGAGGCGGAGGGCCACTCCTCGTACTCGGGCGATCCGAAGTCCGGATCGTTGTCCACCTGGATGTGGTAGTGGTCCACGCCCGAGTAGTCGTCGGTGGCGTCGGTCCAGTCGAAGTAGATCAGGGTGGCGTTGGTCTTGGTTCCCACGGGCTCCAGCGGGAAGGGCGTGGAAGGTCCGGCGGTGTCTATGATGAAGGTCCAGGGGGCCTGGTTCTCGCTCACGTTTCCCGCCCAGTCCCAGGCCCTCACGATCCACCGGTAGATGCCCGGGCTGAGCGTGACGTTCTTGGTGGTGGAGGTGAGGGAGTTGTCGTAATGGGCGTAGGGCGGGATGAAATCGTTGTCCACGATGAGCTCGTAGTGGGCCACTCCCGCGTTCTCACCGGTGGGGGAGCGGGAGGAATCGGAGGAGGGGCTCCAGTTGAGGGTCACGGTGAGGTTGGTGGTGATGAAGCCGTCGGAGGGGCCCACCTTCAGGGGAACGGTGGGCGGGAGGGTGTCGATGAGGAGGCTGAACACGGAGGAGAAGGGGGAGGGGAAGCCCAGGTACCAGCCCCTCACCCTCCAGAAGTAGTTCTCGTCCGGGAGCTGGAGGCTCGGGGTGTAGAAGTTTTCAACGGTGTTCTCCCTCAGCAGCCTTCCCCCGGAGTTGTCGAAGTTCGGGGTGTTGTCTATCCAGATCTCCCAGCTGTCCGCCCTCCAACCCACGTAGGCACCGTTCTCCCAGAGGTTGGTGTTGTCCCAACGGAAGGTGGGCCGGTTCTCGTTGGTCTTGGCACCGTTGGCGGGGCTCAGGAGGAGGGGAGCGGGACCCACCGCCCCGGCGGTCCCGGTCCAGCGCTCCAGCGGGGCCCAGCCCAGGGGTGAGGCCGTCACCCCGGCCTGCCAGCCCTCCGCGTACCTCCACCCGGCTGGGGCGGCGAGGCCGGCCTGCCAGGAGTCCAGGCTCCTCCACCTGCAGATCATGAGGAAGCGGACCTCCGACCAGGGACCCTCGTTACCCGCGTTGTCCCTGGCCCTAACCCTCCAGTAGTAGTGGTCCACGGCCGGGAGGGTGTGCACGAGGAGGTTCTCGGTGGTCTGGAGGTTCTCGGCGTTCTGGAAGCTCGGATCCCTCCCCACCTGCAGCGTGTAGACCACGGGCAGGGAGTTCTCCTCCACCCTCTCCCACTCGAAGGTGACGGTCAGGTTCTCCGTCGCCCAAGCGTTCTCGGGCCTGCTCAGCTGGACCGCCGCGGGCGGGAGGGTGTCCACTCTGAAGCTCCAGGTGGAGGAGTTCTCCCCCACGTTGCCCACGTTGTCGCGGGCGCAGGCCCTCCAGTAGTAGACCCCGTCCGGGAGGGCCGGGACCTCCCACCAGTTCTCGTATATCCAGCCCCTCTCCCCCACCACGTTGGTGAAGTTGTTGTCCGTGGCCACCCAGACGTAGAACATCACGGGCCTCGAAACGTCCCAGACGTTCTCCCAGCCCAAGAGGGGCGTGTTGTCCCTGGTGTTCTCCCCGTTCAGGGGGGAGTAGAGCCTCGGGGCGGCCGGGGGCTGGGTCTCCACCCTGAACCACCTCCCGGGCGTCTCAAAGACGTTCCCGGCGTTGTCGCTGGCCAGGACCCTCCACTCGTAGTCGTTGTCGGGCAGGGGCGGGGCGACCACCCAGTTGTCGGGCAGGATCCAGCCGGAGTCCCTGTAGTTCTCCGTCACCCCCAGCCTGTTGATGAGCACCCTGTACCTGACGGGCAGGGAGTTGTCCACGGCCGGGTTCCAGTCCAGGTTGGGCTGGCTACTCACGTTACTCCCGTTTTCCGGCCAGATCAGGAAGACGTTCTCCGGCGGGAGGGTGTCCACCCTGAACCTCCTGGTGGGGGAGTTGTCCCCAATGTTACCGGCGTTGTCCCGGGCGCAGACCCTCCAGTAGTACACCCCGTCCGGGAGGGCCGGGACCTCCCAGGAGTTCTCCGAGAGCCAAGGACTCTCCAGCGGGTTGGTGAAGGCCTCATCCGTCGCCACCCAGACCCTGTAGGTGATGGGGGGAGACTTCTCCACCCCTCCGGTGATGTCGGTGGTGACGGCCGTCCACCTGAGGAGCGGGGTGTTGTCGTTCAGGTTCTCCCCCTCCACCGGGGAGAGCGGCTGGGGGACGGAGGGCTTCCTGGTGTCCACCCTGAACCAGCTGTCCCCGCTGAAGCTCCCGGCGTTCCCCGCGTCGTCCCTGGCCTGGACGCACCAGTAGTACTCGTCGTCCGGGAGCTCGCCCGGATACTCGTAGTTCTCGCCGTAGACCCAGGGACCGAGGTGTATGACGTCCCCGAGGATGTTCTTCACCGCCACCCTGTAGGTCAGGGGGAGGGAGTTCTCGGGCGGGGCGATCCACCGGAAGTTGGGGGAGTTGTCGTTCACCTTGACCTGCACGGGCCAGACCGGGGTGGGCGGGGAGGGCGGGAGGGTGTCCACCCTGAACCTGAAGGTGGCGGAGTTCTCGCTGTAGTTCAGGAACTGATCCCTGGCCTGGACCCTCCAGTAGTAGAGGTTGTCCGGGAGGGCTGGGGTGGTCCAGCTGTTCTCCAGGATCCAGCCGCTCTCCGCCACCACGTTCCTGAACTCGTTGTCCGTGGCCACCCAGACCTTGTACCAGACGGTGGTTAGGTCCAGGGAGTTCTCCCAGCGGAGGGTGGGGGTGGTGTTGTTGAGGTTGTCCAGGTCGGGCGGGGAGAGGGGGACGGGCGGGGTCGGGACGGAGGTGTCCACCACCATCCTCCTCACCTCAGACCAGGGACCCACGTTTCCGGCGTTGTCCCTGGCCCTCACCCTCCAGTACCAGACCCCGTCCGGGATGGGCGGGCTCTCCCAGCGGTTCTCCGGGATCCAGCCCGACCCGTAGTTCTCGTGCGGGAACTCCGCACTGTCGGAGATGGAGACGTAGTAGGTGAGGGGCGGGGAGTCCTCCTCGGCACCCGTCACCTCCTTCTCCACGGGATACCACTCGAAGTACACGGTGTTGTCGTTGGTCTCGAGGTTGTTCTCCGGAAGGTACAGTATGGGGGCGGCGGGCGGGTCGATGTCCACCACCAGCCTCCTCACCTCCGACCAGGGACCCACGTTTCCGGCGTTGTCCCTGGCCCTCACCCTCCAGTACCAGTGGCCGTCCGCGAGGGTTACCGTCCAGCCAGAGTTCTCGATCCAGCCAGAGTTTTCGTTCTCGTACGGGAAGGCGGGGTTGTCGCTGACGGCCGCGTAGTAGGTCAGGGGGAGGGAGTTCTCGGGCGGGGCGAACCAGGAGAGGGTGACGGTGGTCTGGTTGGTCTTGTAATCATCGGACGGGGAGTCGAGCGGCGGGGAGGCGGGGGGCAGGGTGTCCACCCTGAAGTACCACTCCTCGCTGCTCGGGCTGGACCAGCCCGCGCTGTCCTTGGCGTAGACCTTCCAGTAGTACTGGCCGTCGGGCAGCACCGTTCTGACCTCCCACCGCGTGTTCTCCCCGGTGCCGTAGTCGTACAGCGTCGCGTTCTCCACCTGGGTGTTCGTGCTCACGTCGTAGACGAAGACGAAGTAGGCCACGGGATAGGAGTTCTCCTCCACGGGCTCCCAGTCCAGCGGCGGCGTGGGATCGTTCAGGTTCTCCCAGTTGCGCGGGGAGACCAGGACGGGCGGGGCGGGCGGGGTGACATCCACGGAGACCCTCCAGACGGCCGACCACTCCGACCAGGCCCCGGTCCGGGACATCCTCACCCTCCAGTAGTAGGTTCCGGTCCCCGGCAGGTCGTAGGTGAGGGACTTGGTGCTGAGGATGTTGTCCGCGACGAGAGGCGGGGAGAAGGTGTCCTCGTTATCGATCTGGATGTGGTAGGAGTCCGCCGGCTGGAGGTTGTCCCAGGTGAAGGTGACCGTGACCCCCGCGTACCCTGACCTGTCGGGCGGGGAGATCAAAACGGGCGGCGGGACGGGGGCCCCCACGGTCCCCGACCACCCCTCCAGCGTGCCCCAGAAGACCACGGTGGAGGCCGTTCCCGACCAGCCCTCCAGGGAGAGCCAGGAGGCCGGGGCGGGCACCCCGACCGTCCACCCCTCCAGCGTGCCCCAGGAGGCCGGGGCGGGCACCCCGACCGTCCACCCCTCCAGCGTGCCCCAGGAGGCCGGGAAGGCCAAGGTCATGCTCCACCCCTCCAGCGTGTTCCAGGAGACCACGGTGGAGGCCGCTCCCGTCCAGCCCTCCAGCTCCAGCCAGCCCAGGGGGACGTTCTGCGTGGAGGAGGTCCAGGTCTCCAGGGAGAGCCAGCGTCCCACGTGGAAGGGCCGGTTCTCGGACCAGTCCCCCGCATGCCCCACCGCATCCACCGCCCTCACCCTCCAGTAGTACCTCCCGTAGGCCGGGAGGGTCAGGAGGCAGGAGTTGTCGGGGACGGTGGTCTCCAGGAGGGGGGAGGAGAAGGAGCGGTCCCCGGCCACCTGGATGACATAGTAGGCCACCCCGGAGCTCCAGGGGTCGTTCGGGTTGTCGTAGTCGTCGTAGGCCCTGGCCCACTCGAACCTCACAGTGAGGTTCTCGGCACAGGCCTCGGGGGAGGGGGAGGAGGGCGAGGGGACGGAGGGAGGCTTCACGTCCAGCCTGAAGCTCCTCACCTCCGACCACTGGCCCTCGTTCCCGTTCTCCCCGTTCGGACCCAGGGCGTTGTCCCTGGCCTTCACCCTCCAGTAGTACCGGTACTCGGTGACCAGCGGCGGGGTGACCGCCCAGTTGTCCCCGTAGATCCAGCCGGAGTCCCTCTCGATGGTGGCGAAGTCGGAGTAGATGGAAACCTGCACCCTGTACATCACGGGGGTGGAGTTCTCCTGCACCGGCTCCCAGTCCAGCGTCACGTTCTCGTTCACCCAGACGCCGTCCGCCGGCGAGACCAGCGCGGGGGCGGCGGGCGGGACGGTATCAATCCTGAACCTCAGCTGGGCGTTCTCTCCCGGGTTCCCTGCGTTGTCCACCGCCCTCACCCTCAGGTGGTACAGGCCGTCGGGGAGGGAGGGGAGGGTGTAGGAGTTCTCGGAGAGGTGGAGGGTGGTTACCTCGGGGGAGCCGAAGTCGGAATCATTGTCCACCCAGAGGTCATAGGTGAGCGGGAGGGAGTTCTCCTCCGGCGGAATCCAGGTGACCCTGGGGTTGGGATAGCCGAGGTTCAGGTTGTCCGTCGGGAAGGTCACGGAGGGGGCCCTCGGCGGGAGGGTGTCCACCCTGAAGGTCCAGACCTGGGACCAGGGACCCGTCACCCCCGTCCTGGTCTGACAGACCCTCCAGTAGTAGAGACCGTCGGTGAAGCCCGCCACATGGGTGTAGGACTTCCCCACCCAGCTCGTGAACTCCACCACGATGCTGTTGAACCCGCCGTCGGTGGCCACCTGGAACCAGTAGGAGTCGGCAGGCTGGAGGTTGTCCCACATCAGCGTGGGGGTGGTCTCCCTCATGTTCTCCCCGTTCCTCGGGGAGAGGAGGATGGGAGCGGGCACCGGAGCTGAGAGGGCCCCCGTGCAGGCCTCCAGGAAGTACCAGCTGACGGGGGTTCCAACCCGACCCGACCAGCCCTCCACCGCCCTCCAAGAGGCGGGTGCAGGCACCGTCACGCCCCAGCTCTCCAGCGGGTGCCAGTACAGGGGAACGGAGGAGACGGTGCCGCTCCAGGAGTCCAGGGAGCGCCAGACCACGGGGACGGAGGAGACCGTGGAGGTCCAGGAGTCCAGGGAGCGCCAGACCACGGGGACGGAGGAGACC
>Ga0209225_1001267_pt1 | contig 25620 bp, 26 predicted proteins | sample WasSprMetagenome_FD_184732 | JGI IMG/M metagenome (GOLD analysis project Ga0209225, IMG submission 184732) | Sulfidic aquatic microbial communities from Washburn Spring, Yellowstone National Park, USA - WS (SPAdes) (version 3) | ecosystem: Environmental > Aquatic > Thermal springs > Hot (42-90C)... | reverse complement strand
ACCTCCCTCGCCAACTTGTAAACGTCTCCCGGGTCACCGACGTGCACTATTGGAGGGTTGTCCATCGGCCTCTTCTTGGCCTTAAAAAGGGCTTTAACAGCCTCCGGGTTTAAGGCGTCAGCTCCTAATCCATAAACAGTTTCTGTTGGAAAGGCAACAAGCCCACCGTCCTTTATTATGTCTGCTGCAACGCGTATGATGCCGATTTGCGGATTTTCTGGGTCAACCTTCAACAGCAAAGTTTTCTTCATGATTTTGAGCCCATTTTCCTAGACTGGACTGCGGCATTTAAGGAATGCTTCCTTCACTACGTAGTAGTCTATGACCTTTTTCATGCTTTTCGGTGGCGTGTGTTGGGCGGCAGGCTGTTTTAATATTTTCATCATCATTTGGGGTTGGAAGCGAGCTATATCCGTTGAGCTCGCCGGTCCCATGAGGCGTTCACCATCCACAACGGCAGCTTCTTGATTTTCATTTGAAACATCAATTTCACGCTTCCTCCAAATCAAGGTTCGGCTCAACGACAACCAGAGGGCTTGACATGACATCCTTAACCCTTGTTTTGTTCACGTCTTTAGCCTGGCGACAACCTCTTCAGCAAGTCTCTTTCGGTTATTATGCCGACAGCTTTGCCTTCCGGACTGGATTAGGCATCCGATCTCAAACTTGTTCATGATTTCAGCGGCTCCCTTAACGGTTGCGTTTTCGTCTATCGTTATAACTTCCTGGACCATCACGTCTCCAACTCTCAGAAGAATTTCGCTTTTACCTTCGCTTTCTTTTTCCTCGTTTTCTCCAGTACGCAAATTGTTCCCTCAATGAACTTGTAGGGCCGCATATATAACTTGCAACAAAGTTTAAAACCTAAACCCCACGGGCGCCACGAAGTCTCTGAACCAAATCCTCTACACGTTTACTCCTCGGAATCTTTGCCATCTCAAACTTTTCCTTAGGCCTTGAAAGGGGCCTCGTAGCGTCTATGCCCACCTTGCTCGTTAACCCCGTCTCTTGGTCGGCTGAAGAGTCCAAAGTTGAACCTCTCACGTTTCCGATGACAAGAAGGTCCTCGCTGGCTTGAAACCTTGTGGCTATAGCCCACTCCACCTCCGCTAGGTTGTGGACGTCGATATCTGAATCCACGACCACCGCGTGCTTGAGGCTTGGATGCGCCGCAAAAGCGGCTAACAAAGCGTTTTTCGCATCCCCGTCCAGCTGTTTATCAATGGATATTATGGCGTGAAGCCATCCACATCCACCCACTGAAAGGTTTACCGCGTGAACTTTGGGCACAACTTTTGAAACAGCCTCGTAAATGGCGGCTTCAAAGGGAAGCCCCATCAAAAGCTTATGCTCCATCCCGGACGGTAAAAGCGCCTGGTAAACATAGTTTTCTCGGTGCATAACATTGATAACCTCAATCACGGGCTGTTTCCTCTGAATATCATAGGTTCCGGTTATGTCCACAAACGGCCCCTCTGGAACTTCTTTGCTCGCGGATATTCGGCCTTCTAGCACTAACTCGGCGTCTGCGGGGGCGTATGCGTCTACGAACTTGCATTTTAATAGGCGTAGCTGGTCATTGAGCAAAGTGTTCGCTATGTCGAACTCGCAGACGCCAAGAGGCGGAGATGAGGCTGCGGCTAACATTACTGCGGGATGAACACCCACAGAAATGGCTACATCCAAGTCTGTACCAGCCTCCTTCGCCATACGCCAAAGCTTGTAGAGGTGTCGTGGAACCAGCCGTATGGCCAGATGCTTTTCATCTAAAACCTGCAACCTGTGAACTGAAACGTTTTCAAAGGCTCCATCTGGGCTTTTAGCGTAGATGACGGCGGCCGTTATGTATTGGCCAGCGTCTCGTTCAAAATGTGTTAAAACCGGGATCTTGAACAGGTTTGGCTCTTCGACAACTTCTTTGACAGGTCCATCTTCCACCGTTCTGGGCTTTTTTGGGGAACGCAAAGCCTCTATAAGCTTTTGGTAAAGCTTTTCTTGGCTGACGTTTAAGGCTTGACAGATGCGTTTCCTCGTTCCGCAAACGTTGGCCACCACCCGCGTCTTTGTACCTTCAACGTTCTCAAACAGCAGGATTGGGCCGTTTTGGTCGAAGCTTTTCATTATGTAGGCGATTTCAAAGCTTGGGGAAACTTCCTCTTTAATGTGGAGGACCTCCCCTTCCCCCTCCATGAGTTCAAGGAAACTTCGAAGGCTCATAGCAAGCTTCCCCCTGCTTCAGGTTCAACGGCTGCTGGTAAAACTCTCTCCAAAAGTCTTTTAAAAATCGACTGAGCTTGCAGCTCGCTGACGGTTTCGAGGTATATGGAAACTAGCGCTATCTTCCTCTTCACCGAAGCCAGATACTCTGCGAACATGCGGGCTGAGATAATGTTTCTGTCTCCCAAAAGAACCGTTGAAGAAGGCAACCCCGGGGAATCCGTCGGCTTTGGAATGGCCACAGCCAAAGTTCCAAGTCTATCCTCTTTCTCGCTTAAAAGCATGAGACAGGCGTTTTTCGTTTCGAGGTAGACGGCCAGAAAATGGATGTTCTGTTCAACCAACTCGTCCTTTACAACTTTAGCCCTTTCCATGGAGGATTCTCCGCCTCGTCTATAGCTTTATCAATCTTTCACTATTTATCACTTTCAAAAGAGGCTGGAAATGTGTTTAAATTCGGCGAAAAGGAAAGGGCCCAGGCAATTATGCAAAAGCTTAGGGATAGCTTCACGCTTCCACGTTGGATATCTTCGAGGCACGATCCTTTCGAAACCATGATAATAACCATCATTTCCCAAAACACCTCGGACAGAAACACCGACAGGGCTTTCCAAAGGCTTTCACAAAAATTTCCAATAACCCCCCAGGCCTTGGCCAGCGCCGAAACCGCGGAAATTGAGGAGTGTCTTAAAGTCGCTGGACTGTACCGGAACAAAGCTAGAGTGATAAAGGAGGTTTCAAAGATAATTCTCGAAAGGTTTGGCGGAAACCTAAAAACAATATTGGCCCTTCCATTTGAGGAGGCTAGAAAGGCTCTAATGGAGCTTCCGGGCGTTGGACCTAAAACAGCCGATGTGCTTTTGCTTTTCTCTGCAGGTCAGCCTACAATCCCGGTTGACACTCATGTTAAAAGGGTTTCAAAAAGGCTTGGCCTTGCACCAGCCGACGGAGATTATGAAGATGTCCGTCGCTCCCTCCAGCGTTTGTATAAACCGGAAGACTATGCAGCGGTTCACATATTGTTGATTCTACTTGGGAGAAGGCACTGCAAAGCAAGAAACCCGGATTGCAAGCATTGTCCAGTGAACGACCTGTGCCCCTCAAAAGGGCTTTAGACGCTTTGTAAAGGTTTTGTTTCCTCCTGTACTGTTTGGATTTCCCTTAAATTCTTGTCAAGCTTGACTTTCCCGAAGGCGACAGTTGATATTCCCGCGGAGACCGGTGTGAATATTTTGAGGACCCTTCTCATGTAGTCTATTTCCTTCAACACGCCTATTCCGAGAAACCTGTTTTCGCCGTCGTATAGGGCTGTTAGGAGGCCTTCTTCGTCTCCCTTCCATGCGACTTCAACCTTTTTTCCAAAGGCTTCCTCGGTTCTCTTGATGTTTTCTGGGTTTATCCATCGGCCTCGGCCCACGACTACGTATATTTTGTCCCTCAGTTCCGCTACGTGGAGGGGTTTCATTCCAAGCAATTCGCATATTTCTTTCTCCCTTTTGGTCGTCCCTAAGGCTTTGTTTAGGCTTGAGAATTCCTCTCCCTCGATTTTAACCCAGCTTATGGGTATGGACTGCACTTTAGCGCCTTTCAAGTATTTTATGTAGCCAAGCTCCCTTAGGCTCTTGCGTTTTTCGCGGCTTCTTTGCTTTATGGTTTGGGGCGACTCCACGGTTATCGTCCTAAAGTTTTTAAGGGCTTTCGCAAGAGGTGTTAAAGTTTCGTTTTGCTGTAGACAGAAAACGATGTCTGGACACACCTTTTCGACCACTTGAAGCTTGTAGTTTATGGCGTCTTCTCCCTCAACCCACCCATCAGTGTTCACTATGAGATAGTCTGGGCCGTTTTTTAGGGCTTCCTCCTTAAGCTTGGCAATTCCATCGATAACTTTTTCCAAAGCCTTGCTTGGCGAAGTTACTCCAACGAAGTAGGCGTTTGCCGGCTCAAGGCTGAAAAGGTCAGTTAGGGGCTTTGAAACGACAGCATAGGCAATAGTGCACGGAGGGCCTATGTCAGACTGGCCTAAGTCTCCATCTAAAACCGCAACTCTGCACCCGCTGTTCAACAGCTTATTTGCCAAATACGTGCAGAAGCTTGTTTTCCCAGAGTCCACGTTTCCCAACACTAGTGTGGATGCTGGTCTCTTTTCCAGCGCCGCCAGTTCTTCGTAGGCTTTTTCCCATGATGGTGGTATGGTGTTTCCTTCAATCTTCTCTATGTTGGCGTTTTCGCCTAGGGAAACGTCGAATGTTGCTGTTTCCTTGACGACGAAGGGCATGCGTTTTCCGTCCCTTATCAAAATTTTGCCCATCTGCCTTAGACAGCATCCGAAGACTTCCACTTGTCCGGAGACAAGCGCAACCGATGCTGGCCCGTCCACAAGCAGAGTTTTTCCGGCTTCAACCGTTACCTTCACGAAGCTGCCTCCTGGCGAATTTTTGCCCACTTCTTTCCGCAATCTTTATCGCCGAAACAATGTCCCTTATCCCCCTCCTATGTTTTGCCTCGCTTATGTGACGGTCTGTTCCAGCTTCGCTCACACTTTCCAACTCCACGTTTGGAGGTAAACGATTGTCCAACGCTCTCAGAAGCTTTTCCTTGTACTCTGGGATGCCGTCTCCAATTTTGACAATTATCGAACCCGCCTTAACGTCCTTTAAGCTCTCCACTATTTTCTCAATTTCGTCGACGGCTTCTCTTATGCTAAAACAGTTCCCGGTTTTAATAACCTTTCCATCCGCCAAAACCGCCAGTCCCAGAATCTCGCCAGGGTCAACGCCTATCACGATTTCCTCGTACCCGCTTTTCCCTTCCGCTTGTTGAAGGGCTTGGTTGATTAGGGCTTGGACGTCTTCACTCTCCCCCAACGTCAAAACGTTTTCATGTTTTATCAAGGGGCGCTCCCTTTCAGTTGTTAGCACAACCTTTATTTCCATGGGCACGGGGTCGTAGGGCGTCAAGCTTATGAATGGAATGTTTCTGCTCTTCAACTCGTTAACTATCAAGTAGTAAGCTTTCCCCGAAACCGTTGCCACTGCTATCTTCGCCTTCATGCTTTCAAATCACTGAAACCTTAAACAACAAATTATTATTTCCGCTGTTTATATTTGTTGATGTGCATGGAACTGTTACATAAAATTCCAACAGGCTGCAGGGGGCTTGACGAAATTCTAGACGGTGGCATAAACGTCGGCGACGTCAGCCTAATTTACGGGGAGGCTGAAACCGCAAAAACCACTTTGGCCGTGCAGTGCACCGTAAACTGTGCAAGGAAAGGTTTCAAAACGCTTTTCGTGGACTGTGATGGTACGTTTTCTCCCAGAAGGCTTTCTCAAATAGCATCTGAGGGTGTTGAAAAAATCGCTGAACGTATAATACTCGCAAAGCCCAGAGACTTCAAGGAGCAGACAGCAATCGTGGACAATTTGACAAGCTATTTGGCTAAGGGCTTCAGTCTAGTTGTTTTCGACACAATTACAAGGTTTTACCGTCTAGAGGTTGCGGAGAACCCTGAGAAAACCTTTGAGTTAAACCGAGAATTAAACAGACAAATGGCTTGGCTAGCACAGGTCGCAAAAACGAGGAGAACGGCTGTCCTTCTGGTGAGCCAGGTGCGAAGCGTTTTCGACTCAAACGTTTCCACAGAACCCGTTGCCACAAGAGTGCTAAAATTTTGGGCAAACACTATAATAGCCATGAAGCCGACAGAAAACCCAAAAATAGTGAAGGCTGTTGTGGAGAAGAAACCCGGAGCAAGCAAGAAGGAGGCAGCCGTCTACTTGGAGATAGGTGATTCTGGATTAAGCGAACACGCGGTCCAAATGACTTGAAGGCTTAAAAATGAACGGGCTTGCAAGCCTTGTCTTGAACGCTTTAAAATTCATCTTACCCGCCTACTGTGCAAACGCAGCTCCCGTAATCTTCGGAGGCGGGCTGCCTCTAGACTTCGGAAAAGTTTTCTATGATGGGCGCCCAATTTTCGGTAAAAACAAAACTTTCAGAGGCTTCCTTTCCGGACTGGCCGTTGGAACAGTTGTTGGGCTTTTGGAATCCCTATTCTTCGAATACCCCATACACTTCGGTTTTCTGCTGTCTCTGGGCGCTTTAACCGGAGACTTAGCTGGCGCTTTTCTAAAAAGGCGTTTAGGGATTTCTCCGGGCGGAAGACTACCCGTTATTGATCAAGTCGACTTCATAGCTGGCGCCTTCATTTTCTCCCTCCCATTAAATATGCTTTTCCTAGAACTTGCAATAACAGTGCTCTTGATAACTCCGCCGATACACTTGCTTACGAATTTTGCAGCATACAAAATGGGTTTAAAAAGCGCTCCGTGGTAAAGGTGGCGTTATACGCCCTTCCAGTAGTGCAGTATTGCTTCTATGGATATGTAGGAAATTAGGACAAGCGCCGCGCCCATTAGGAAAACTAGGTATGCCTGTCTTGGGTTGTAAGCGTATTTTGTGCTCTGGTATATTAAAAGAAGCCCCACTACGCCGAAAGCGAAAAGGGTCATTGCTATAATACTGTCTGAAACCCATTGCTCAGAGAGTTGCGGGTATACGAATAGGAAACGTCCGCCATAGTACACCGCCGGAAAAGGCTTGACGATAATTAGGTACAGTCCCCCTCCAAAGAGAAATACGGTGATGGCGATTACTATTAGAGCAAGAACGAGGTTTGAAGGCTTCGCCGCAGAAAGCCGTCTGTAAAGCTTCTGTAGCATAAATGACAATGATGTTAATGTTTTTTTGACCCTACGTGCCAATGTGCTCCTCTCCGTTTTCCGCCAAGTGCTCCGCCACTTCTTTAGCCCACTCGCCGGTGAACGGATTTTTAGCGATCTGGCTTAAATACTCTTTCCAAGAAACGCCTGTAGCTTTCTTCCACAACTCATATTTTTTAACGATGTTCCTGTACGCCAGCGCATGCAACTCGCAGTATCCGTTTTCCACAGCCTCACGACTGCATATCGCGCACTTCATAGCTTATCCTCCGCCCTTAGAAGGGCATTCTGGGTTGATACATAAGTTCCATGAGCGTCTACCCCTAAACCTAACTTGAACAGTCGGCCAGTTGCATTTGCGGCAGTTTTTGCCCCATGGTCGGACAACACCCCTTTGAGGAAGCGGAAAAGCTGCGTTGCACCGTTTTTTGAAGTAGTTTGTGCATCCAATGAAGCGTTTTCTGGTTTTCCTAGAGTAAAGAATCATAAGCCTACCTGTTCCACATTTAGGGCATGGTCCAACAATGCGTTCTTCAACCCTTGTCTTTTTGATGGCCCTGCTCAACTGTTCACCTATAACCTTTTCTTTGCTCTTCAACTCTTCAATAACTGGTTTGAGAATTTCAATGGCGTCTAATAGGACGTTTTCCCGCTTTTCCATACAAGACTGAATTTTGTCCATGCGTTCTTCAAGGCTTCTCGTGAGCTCTATCGAAACGATGGATGGGCAGTACTTTTCCAACAAATCAAGAACCACAAACCCCAACTCCGTTGCAACCATTCTCTCGTCGCGGACATACTTCCTATCATACAAGGTTTGGATTATATCCGCTCTCGTGGCCTTAGTCCCGATTCCAGCCTCCTCCATCTTCCTGAGAAGGCTTCCAGGGTTATATCGTGGGGGTGGTTTTGTGAACTTGTCCTCTGAAAAGACTTGCAAAATCCTAAGCTTCTGTCCCTCCGCTATTTGAGGCAATAGCACTTCTTCCGCCCTTACATATGGTTCGTAGAAGCGGAGCCACCCTTCCCTTATTGTTTGCCTACCCCTCAAGATGAACCTGTGCCCGTTAACGTTAATGCGCACCTTCACGCTTTGCCTTATTGCGGGTTCGCCGAAGACAGCCATAAACCTGCGGACAACAAGGTCCCAGATCCGTTTTTCAGGCTCTTCTAAAGTCCTTTCCGGAAGGTTTCCTGTCGGGTATATGGCTGGATGGGCTGGGTCCTCTTTTTTCCCCTCGTTTGGCTTCAACTCTTTTTTAGCTAAAAGCTCTGCAGCTAACCCTCTATACTCTGGAACCATGCTTAGGCTCTCCAAAATTCCCACATAGTTTATTGCCGGTGGAAGTTTTTGGCTGCTCGTTCTGGGATAAGAGATCAAAGCGTCTAGGTATAGGCGCTGGGCTATGTCTAGGGTTCGCCTGGGCGTGTACCCAAAGAGGCTGTAGGCCTCGCTTTGCAATGTTCCAACGTCGAAGGGTGTGGGAGGCATCTGCCGAAACCGTTTAACCTCCACGTTTTCGACAACACCATTTCCGCCTTTACACGAGTTCAAAATTTCCTCTACTTCACGCCTTGACTCAATGACCTCCCTTTCGTATTCAGCCTCGAAAATTTCCCCGTTTATTTCAACTTTAGCCTTAACTTCCCAGTAGGGTGTCGGCACGAAGCTTCTTATTGCCTTCTCCCTTGCAACGAGAAATTTAAGTGTTGGACCCTGCACTCTTCCGGTACTTATAGTTGCATATTTCCCACTCCAGTCTTTTGCAGCTAACGTTAAAGCCCTTGTTAAGTTTACACCGTAAAGCCAGTCAACTTCATGTCTCGTTCTCCCAGCCTCTATCAGGGCGAAGTCTAGATGTGGGAGGAGGTTCTCGTAGGCTTTTTCTAACTCCTCTTTCGTCAAGGTGGAGTATTTCATCCTTTTTGCCACGTTTTCCTTTCCACCGCAAGCATACTTCAGTATACAGTAGCCTATAATGCTCCCTTCAATGTCGTAGTCGCATGCATCAATGTAGGTGTCAGCCCCCTTGGCGAGCTTCGAGATGGTTTCAAGCCAAACTCTAGTCTGCTTTGCATTCCTCTCGGCCATGTATCGTGGAACCCACCTAAAGTTGAAGACTGGATAGTAATTTCTTCCAATCTTGTCCTCCGCCACAGTGTATAAGTGTCCAATGGCTGGAACAACAACTATCGGCTTGTCTCTTACAGCCAAGTAATAGGGGACACCATTATCCTCGGCCTTCTTAGCTTTTCCATTTAAGTCTAGGGCGCAAGCAATTCGCATGGCAGCGTCCGGTTTCTCTGTGATGATAAGCGTGTATCTCTCCATGCGAGCACAGACCGTTAACCTATGAAATGAAGGGTTCTCAAAGATAAGCCTAATGTCGAAATTAAAAGTTTCTGTGTATCTAGGTCTGTTATCCAAACTGAAAGAACGTGGAGTGCTAGCAACTGATAAATATGTGGGCCGTCATTATGCTTCAAGGAGGTTATGCTTATGCCTTTAAAGGTTGTATGCCACCAGTGTGGTCACGTTTTGTATGAAGGTGCTGAACTTAAACCCCCAGACGAAATTATCCGCAAATATAACGGCAAATGCCCAAACTGCGGTAGAAAACTAGCCTTCATCCCATTAAACGTTGAAGTCAAACCCTTCAAATAAATGCTTACGTGATGGCGACGTTCATGAGCAGAACACAACTTTACGAGGTTCACGCTAAAGCGGCGAAAACGGTAACCTTTGCCGGCTCTGAAATGCCCTTATGGTATGGAGGAATAACTAAGAACATTTAGCCGTCAGAAATAGTGTGGGGATTTTCGACGTTTCACATGGGTCGAATAACCGTCACTGGTAGGGATGCTGAACTCTTCCTAAACTACGTGGTGACAAACGATGTTTCAACGTTAACGCCGAACAGCGCCTTACATACAGATGTGTAACGGGAATGGTGGAATCGTTGACAACCGTTGTAAGCCGAATGGCCCAAGACAAGTTTCTACTAGTACCCAATGCCGCGAACCGCGAGAAGGACCATAACTGGCTCGTCCAGCATGCTAAAGGCTATGACGTGAAGATGTTTCAGGCAAGTCGGATATGTTGGCCGTTCAAGGACCAAAAGCCGAAAAACACCTCAAGAAATATGCTCAACAGACCTAAGCAAATTGAACGGTTCAAATGCATCTCCGCCGAACTAGCTGGCATAAAAGTTTTATGTCCAGAGCTGGCTATACAAGTGAAGATGGCTTCGAAGTCTACGTGTGAGACGCTTCTCCCGAAAACCGGACAATGCCGTAAAAGTTTGGACCGCAATCCTTGAAGCTGGCAAAGGTTTTGGGATGGAGCCGTGCGGTTTAGGCGCAAGGGACACCTTAAGGCTTGAGGCAGGTTTATGTCTTTACGGAAACGACATAGATGAAAACACAACGCCTCTGGAAGCCAGACTGGGCTTTGTTGTAAAGTTTCAAGATGCTTTTATAGGAAAAAGCGCTCTGCTAAAACAGAGAGAAGAGGCGTCAAACGGGAACGCGTGGGATTACTAATGATGGAACAAGGGATGCCGCGTCGAGGCTTCAAAGTATACAGTAATGAAGGCGAAAATATAGGGCAGGTTACAAACGGAACATTCTCACCACTGCTTAAGTGCGGCATAGCCATGGCATACGTTCAAACTCAATACGCTGAAGAAGGAAACATCGTGAACGTGGAAATCCGCGGGAAAAAGTCAAAGCAAAAATAGCGGCTTTCCCATTCTACGACCAAGACAAATATGGGTACAAACGGAAGACACATGCTTGGTTCGGAATAAGCCGTAAGGAAAATAAGCACCTCACGTAATCTATTCAAAAAGAGCTGGAGTTCAAATGGAGATTAGAAATACCCTTACAAAAGAGAAAATTATCAGCGCCTTCAAAAGTGTTAGAAAAATCCGCCCAAAAATGAGCCACACCTCAACCTTAACCTGCGCTTCACTTGCACTCATCCTCCTCATAGCTTTTGTTATAAGGCTTTTCCCAATGCGTTGGGAAATAGACCCAACCACCGGGAAAACAACCCTCCTCCTATCTGAGTTTGACCCATACTTCCAATACCGCTTCACAGAATACATTGTCAAAAACGGTTTCATAGCATGGGCATGGCCCAAACCGTGGATAGACTACCAGCGGTGGTACCCCCAAGGATTCAACGTCGCTAGGGGTGCGTATCCGGGCCTACCCATGACGGCAGCCTTTCTTTATAAAATAATGTCAATGCTTGGCGTCGGCATGGATTTAATGAGCTTCTGTTCCCTTTTCCCAGCTATAATGGGGATGCTGGCATGTTTAGCTATATACTTCCTTGGAAAGGATATAGGCGGCAAACCAGTAGGCCTTCTATCAGCCCTTTTACTGGCATTACACCCATCCTACATCCAGCGTACATCGTTGGGTTTCTTCGATGACGAAACCGTTGGAATATTTGCCCTTCTGGTTTTCGTCCTCCTATTTCTGAGGGCAATTGAGGACACCCGACCTATAAAGTCAACGGTTAAGTACGCGCTGGCTTCCGGACTGTTTTTGGGCTACTTTTGCGCCAGTTGGGGCGCCGCTTACTACCCGATAGGTCTTACTGTCCTATTCGTGTTTGTGCTGTTGGTTGTGGGCAGATACACGCGGCGCCTTCTCTTGGCCTATAGTTTAACTTTTGGTTTGGGCTTGTTCATAGCCATAAATGTCCCACGTCTATCGCCAAACTACCTCTTGTCTACCGCTATAATCCCAGCTGCTGGAGTCTTCAGCCTGCTGTTTCTCGCCGAAATTTTGAAGGCTATGCCGACGAGGAAAATGAAGGTTTTAATTTTAACTGTTTTTCTAGCGTTAATTGTCGGAGTTTTCGCTGTTTTATGGCAGATGGGCTTCATGGGAGGTATTGCTGGCAAGTTTATTTCGGTAATAAACCCATTCACCAGGGCGGAATCTCCTCTCATCGAGTCTGTTGCTGAGCATCGGGTATCTGCTTGGGGCTCAATATACTATGACCTTGGCATTGGAATAATTTTCTTTGTTGCAGGACTTTACTTTGTCATTGGAAACTTAAACAACAGAAACTTGTTTCTCTTGTTGTTCGGTATAACATCCCTCTACTTTGCCTGTTCCATGGTTCGTTTACTTGTGCTTATGGCTCCAGCCTTCAGCCTTCTGGTTGCTGTAGGCGTTGTTGGGCTGCTTAAGCCTTTCATCGCCCTTTTAAAGGAGCCTCCGAGGATAAGTGCGAAGAAAAAGTTTGGGCTTGAAAGTGTAGGAAAGGAGTTCAGCGGCGCCGCCATATTCTTAATTTTCTTGATTCTAATGACAAGCGTAGCTTTTCCAAGCCCCAAAGTTTACAGTCAAGTATACGCTCCGACAACTATTTCGTCCGGGAGCCTATCCATGGTTCCCTCCGAGCCTGTTCAGGAGTGGATAAATATGCTTTACTGGACTAGAACCAGACTTAGCTCCCAAACAGTTGTTTGTAGCTGGTGGGACTATGGGTACTGGTTAACGGTGCTGGGCAACGTTACAAGCCTCGCCGACAACGCTACAGTGAACGGGACGCAAATAGAGAACATTGGCTTTATATTTATGAGCAACGAAACAACCGCCATCAAAATGTTGGAGCGCTACAACGCTGAATACATACTCGTGTATACAACCATCTATTACGATAGGCAACGAAACACCGTTAGCTTCGCCAACATCGGCGGTGATGAAGGTAAATGGATCTGGATGGCGGCTATATCTGGAAAAGCCCGAGAGCGCTTCATAAAGGAAGGCCTAATTTCTGAAAGTGAAATGTGGTCCAGCGACCTCGACGCTGTCAGACAGATGTTTGGAAACTATTCGCTTGGAACTAGCTGGCACGATTCTAACAGGAACGGCCAAATTGATGAAGGTGAATTGGTTACCGTGCAAAAAGGACAAAACTGCACCATCTATAAGTTGATGCGCTACGCCATGGAACGTTGGATGGAAGTTCAGCAAAAGGGTGGCAAGCCGTCAATTAAGCTTCAATATTTCAGTGAAGCCTACATAGCTGGGCTGGAAAATGATGGAACAAAGTACGGCGGCTACGTCCCCCTTGTCTGTCTCTACAGAATCAACTACCCTCCAGAGGATTAGCCGCAACAAGGGGGCAGCAGGTTGTTTCCAAAAGTACCAGACTACCACAAGCCGAACAAGCCTCTTGTTCCAACAGGTTTAGGAGTCTTCTATGTTATAGCAAGCGCCATCTACCTATTCCTTCTACACTTGCTCTTGGAGGGCAGGGCTGGCGGCGTTAACAAAGCCTTAACTTTGGCTGTCTGCATTCTTTTCGGCGGTTTTATGGGTTTACTTGACGACTGGATGGACCTGCGTTGGCGTTATAAGGCTTTTTTTCCACTTATTGCCGCCATACCCCTTACAGCTTTGGCATATAAACTGCACGTCCGCACAGCCGTAACCCTTCCGTTTATCGGCTGCATAGACCTAAGCGTCTATAATGTTTACTATATCGTGGTGATCCCGCTGGTTGTGACGGTCACCACTAACACCGTTAACCAGCTTGGCGGCTTGAATGGTTTGGAAACTGTTTGCCCTGCCATAGTTTTAGTTGGGCTCATGGCTGTTTCAGGCTCCAACGCTATTCTACTGACAGTTCCTTTAGCTGTCTGGTTAACCTTAGCCTTCTTTAACCTTCAAGGAAAAATTTTTGTTGGCAACACGGGGTCCTTCGCTATTGGGATAACGTTGGCGGCTTTCGCCATAATTGCCGACTTAAAATGGTGCTTGCTTATTTCAATCCTACCATACATTTTCAATTCTTCCTTGATCCTGCTGAATTACTTCTTCTTCAGGGCAAAGGCAGCCGTCCACTTTGACGGCGTTAAACTCATCTCAGACCACAGGCGAAGCCTGATAACCTTCATCACCTACAAGCGTCCCATGACTGAGCGGCAAGTGGTTGTGGTTGTATCCCTTTTGGTGGCGGCTTCAACCTTGGCTGCCGTGGCAGTTCAACAGTTCTTTTAAATTTCCCGTTGACGTGTTTGACGAGACTTGAAGAGAAGAGCTAGAAGTCAAACTGTTATTGGAGCCTTTAGCATCAGCTTACCACCAAGCCCAGCATCGTCAAGTTTGAGTTGAGGAACTGCAATCATAACTGGCAAATAAATGGAGGTAAACAGAATGTTTGAAAGTCGACCGGAAACAACTCCCCTACGGTTTCCAAAAAGTTTACCAACACTCTTTCACAGCCATGTACCTTTTGTCAACCTTTTGGACGCGCCGTTCCAACGGTTGACCTACTACTTTTTGGAGGGAGTTCCAGTCAACCGAAAGCATGGCGGCGGAGCCGGAGGCGGACAGCCCCTGGAGAATCCTTTTTCAACAGCAGCCTTAAAAGAAATAGGGCTGTTATGGAAAGAGTATTATAGTGTTCTTCCTTGAATTTTTGGCTGTTGGCGGGTGAGTTGGTCCTCCCACCCGTTCCGCCATATAAACTCCGGGTTTAGGGAGGTGGAAGCTTGAAGTTTAGAAGTGGAGATTTAGCTTTAACAACGGTTTTTGCAGCACTTTACGCTGCTGGAGTAGTTTTTCTGGCTCCCATAAGTTTTGAGGTTTTTCAGGTGAGGGTGGCTGACGCTCTGCTGCCCCTAGCTACAGTTTTCGGTTTGCCCGTTGTTTTTGGAACGAGTTTAGGCTGTTTTGTTGCGAACATTTACGGCGGTTTAGGCGTTGTCGACATTGTTGGAGGTGCGCTTGCGAATTTTGTTGCATGTTTTTTGGCTTGGCGTATTGGCGGAAAAAATGTTCTTCGAAGGTTTACAGCTTGCCTCGTGGAAACGTTTGTTGTAACGTTGGTGGTTGGAAGCTATTTGCCGATGCTTTTAGGAGTCCCTTTGGAGGCTGGCCTGCTTGGTGTCTTTTTGGGTTGCCTGGTTGCGATAAACGGCTTAGGGTTTGGGCTTTTGGAAGCTTTATGTCGAACCAGTTTAATCTCAAAACACATGGGTGGACTGTAGCCCTTTTCACATGAAGCGTTCCAGTTTTGTCAGGCCTATGATTTCCTCAAAGTCTAAGCCTAAAGCGTCGAGGACCTGGTCGAAAGTGGAGTGGAGGTAAGCCACATATTTGTCCACATCAACTTCGTCTTTCGATGCAAGTTCAACGGGTTTCACGTAGGGCTCATTGACAACTTTCACGAAACTTATCAAGTCGCCCGCCTTAAGCTCTACGCCTCTTTCTTTTAGCATTTTTGCTGCTTTGACATGTTGAGGTGTCGTTTTTGTATAGCGTTCAAGCTCCTCGCCTAAGACGACGTTGAAAGCCAGCTCGTTTAGGTTTTCCCACTCACGTCTTTTAAGGCGGATGTAGCAGTCTCGAACCAGCTGGGCGATTTCCTTTTTTGCCTCTTCAAAGTCCGTCGGAGTTTTCACCATCGCCAAGACGTTCTTCATTTTTTCGAAGGCCTTTTTGATGAAGGTTGGGATATGCCGTTTCTTGCCAGTTAACCCTTTCACGTCGACGCTTCCGTCTTCCAGAACGCCTAAGTAGTTCTTTTTGCGGGTGCTGAAGACCGCATAGCGGTAAACCTTGTCCACGTCTATTCCCATTCTAAGTGTTTTCTCAGCCCACTCTTCAAGGGCTTGTATCTGCTCCTTCGTAGGGTTCTTGAGGAAAACGCTGTCCGTGTCGCCGTAAAGCACTTGAATACCAAGCTCCTCGGCTTTTTTGATTATTTGGGTTATGGCATGTCTGCCTATGGCGGCTGTTGCTTCAGCCACCGGTGGACAGTATAGGTCGAAGGCTTCCGCTCCGAAAACACCGTAGCTCGCGTTTAAAATCACTTTTAAGGCGCCTTGGATAACGTTGTACCAGCTTCTAAGCTCCGCTGGCAAAGCCTTGTCCTTCGATTTAGGCTTGTACCAGTAAACCCGCAGGTCCCGCAATGCACCGATTAAAAGGCTTTCCAAGGCGCGTCTCTTGCGGCAAACCCAGTGAGGGGTGTCTGGCACAAGGTTTGACTGGCACTCGGGATGCCCGCACAAAATTGACTGATAGCCCAGGTTCCAAACCTTTATTATTGACGGGTATAGGCTTGGGAAATCCATGACGGCGACATTGAAGTGAACGCCGGGCACAGGCTCGACGACTATGGCCCCTTTGTATTTTTTGCCTTTTATCGTTGCCTTAGTGGCTGTTTTGCCTTTCAGGGCTAAGATGTCTTCGGCGTTTGGTATGAGCATGTTTTTTCTGCGGTGTTCACGGTGCATAAAGTTCCTTATCCATCGGGAGACTCCTTGGCGGCTAACGTCCTCCATGGGCATGCTGCTTATTCTCGCCAGAACAAGAATGAGCTTCAAAACGAGCTCATCTTCGAAGCTTGCAAGCCTGTAGGTTATTTCAGCATCCCTGAAGCAGTATTTGGCAAGCTCCGTGTATGATAATTCGCCTATACTCTTCTCCAAGGGAATTTTGTCCAATCCTATCAGGGCTTTTCCAACATCGCCCAAGGTGACGTCGCGATAGCGGTTGTTGAAGGCGTAGACCTGGATGGAACGGTTGAAGAAGAACTTGTAGAGGTCTATGTGCACTCCATATTTCAGCAGGCAGACGCGTTTTCCAAGCTCTATGGGAATTTCGTCCCTTTTAAAGCCGAATCTCTCCGCGCGGTGTGCCAAATACCGTAAGTCAAAATCGTCGCCGTTGAAAGTTATGATGAACGGGTAATTCCACAAAACGTCAAAAACAGCTTTAATTAGCTTCTCCTCGGAGTCGAAAAGCTCCAGTTTAACATCGGCCTCCAGATGCTCACTGCCCTCACACACCCCTTCACGCTTTAGAAGGAGAACCCGTTTCTCTCCATCTGAGCCGTAAACCGAAACACATACAATTGGGTATTCAGCTAGGCGGGGGTCTGGCATGCGTGTTGGAACAGGAGACTGCACCTCAATGTCTATGGCTGCGTAGCGAAACTTCGGCGCAGGATACTCCAACAGTCTAGCCCACTGTTCAATATACTCCAGCTCTTCAGCCGTAATTTCCGTAAACATGCCAACAATTTGCTTAACCATCTTTTCAGCTTCTTCTAAAAAAGTTGGGACAAGATTGCCGTTTTTAACCTCGTAAACCATTCCAGGCAAGAGTCTTCGATCGTAAATATACGACTGATAGTACTTTATTTTCGCCTCCCAAACCTTAATGGACTCGGCGGAGACAGGCACGTCTGAAACCTTTGGAAACTCTTCCGGAATGATGTCTCTAATACAGCCTTTCGGGCGCCCGCCTATTGCCAGGGGGTCCTTGGCCACTATCTTGGTGACGATCACTTTCTTATCCAGTAGTGGGTTATATTTTTCCTCAATTTCGAGGTGATCAAAGCCTGGATGTTTAACCAAACGGTCGATTTTCTCCAGTTCTAGGGGTGAGAGGTTTGTGTAGCAGTATGGCTTGTGTCCAGTGTTATCGTGCCAGAAGTAGATTCGTCCGGAAACGGGTTCGTAGAGCTTTACCATTGCCTTGCCTGATTTTCCGTCGTAGGTGGCTGAAACAAAATAGGACGGGGGAAGATTTTCCGGAGCCTCGAAACCCCGCTTTCGTTGTTCTTCTTCTAAGGCTTTTTTGAAAGGCAGTTCTTCCCCTTCTTCTTTATCTTTTTTCACCGTTTCATATGCCGAGAATTCGTCGAGGCGTTTCTGCGTCAACTTCATTACTTAACCTAATTTTTAATACGCTTGGGCTAGAACTAAAATCTTACTAAGCCCTTGAAAAGGCGGTGGCTTTGCTTAAAGAAGCGTGGACGCTGGCTATTGAAGCCTTAAGCTGGATGGAGAAGGAGCGCATAAGCGAGCGTCTGGCTTTAGCTCGAACAGCCAAACAGTTGGAGATAAGCGACGTGGATACTTTACGTCTGGCTCACAGGCTTGTTGTTGAAACAGTTAGGCGCCGCAACTTTATAGACCGTTTTATAAACGAGGTTTTGAAACCTAAATCCTTAAGCGAGTTCAGCTTCGGCGTCCAATCTTTTCTGAGACTTTATGTCTACCAAACTCGGGTGGCAAAAAACTGGGATAAGATTGACTTTGACGAAGCTAAAAACATTGTGAGGCTTGCCCGCTCCATCCTCGGTTGGAAAACCCTCACACCCGTGGAGCCATACCTTGGCCTATTGCTTACTGAAAACCCGGCAACACTGCTGGGGGCTGTCGGCGACGAAGAGAGGGTTGGGCTTTTAACCTACCATCCCACATGGTTTGTGCGGTACTGCTTCCGGCTTTTCGGAAGAAATGAAGCCCTAGCCTTTCTGGCGGCAAGCGCAAAAACCCCGCCAACATACATACGGTTGAACACCCTTAAAGGCAGCGAGGAAGAAATTCTTAAAAGGCTTGAAGAGGAGAAGGTTAAGGTTGAAAAAGTTGATGGGCTGCGCTATGCTTACAAGGTCCTAGCCGTTAAACAACCCCTAACCAGAACAAAAAGCTTTCAGGAAGGCCTCTTCTATATACAGGATAAGGCGAGCATTTACGCTGCTGAAGCGGCTGACCCTAAGCCGGGCATGGTGCTTTTAGATGTTTGTGCAGCGCCCGGAGCCAAAACCACTTATCTAGCTCAGCTTATGCAGAACCGTGGCGTGATCTACTCTGTAGACTATTCGAGGCGTAGAATGGACGTATGGAAAGGCGAGGTTGCCAGAATGGGTGTCTCCATAGCAGAGCCAATAATCGCGGACGCTTGTAATCCGCTGCCAGTTGCCGTCGAAGCCGACATGATCGTTTTGGATCCGCCATGCACAAGCACCGGAGCCTTCGCTAAAATTCCATCAGCCAAGTGGAGGCTCACGGCACGTTCGGCCGAGAAAATGGCTGAAATACAATGGCAGATGCTGGAAAACTGTGCTGAAAAACTGAAGCCCGGAGGCACGCTAATCTACTCCACGTGCAGCATAACCGTTGAAGAAAACGAATCTTTAATCGAACGTTTCCTAAAATGGCATTCAGAATTCCGGCTGGCTGAAATAACGCCAAAAATCGGACTGCCTGGATTGAGAGGCTTAACCCAGTGCCAGAGGCTTTACCCCCACATCCACGAGTGCAACGGCTTCTTTATAGCCAAACTGCTGAAAGGATGAGGAAAATGTAATTACCGTTAAGGTCAAATTAGACTTAAAGAAGAGAGGAATGCCGCGCTATGTGGTTGACACCAGCATCCTTGTCTAGTAAATTTGAACTTAACCTAAAATGGTTTTTTGATGTTAGAATTCTCCACGTCAAAGACTTCTATGACGTGCGTCCTTGGATTTTTCGACACTCGTTAACAACTCAAAAATGACTTTTGACGCTTGAAGCGCTGTAACTCCGAAATCATAATTTGGGGTCACCTCCACCATATCTATCCCCACAACCCGCTTGTCGCAGACATCGCATAGAATGTCCAGAACGGTGGTTATGTCCAAGCCGTCTGGTTCTGGGTTTTGTACCGCTGGGGCATAGGCTGGGTCGAGGACATCCATGTCTATGGAAAGGTAAACGTGTCTGCACCCTCCAAGTTTTTCCCTAAGCCATTCCGATGCTTTCTCGCTGCCCATGACTCTTATCTGATGGGTTGTAAGGAACTTTATTCCTGTTTTCTTTGAGTACTCAAGTTCCTCTTTGCAAACTGCCCTTGTCCCGACTTCCAGTATGGCAGCTGGCTTCATTTGCTCATTTATTCTTCGCATGAAAGTGGTGTGTGAAAGTCTTAATCCCATAAACTCGTCGCGGAGGTCTAGGTGGGCGTCAAAACTAACAACGGCGGTTTGCATGAGGCGGTTTTCCAACCCCTTCAGGACGCCCATAGTTATAGTGTGTTCGCCCCCAATGACGACGGGCATTTTACCAGCTTCCAAGATTTCGCCGACAACCTTCGCCAGCCTATCCAACGTTTGCTCCACGTCCGTGGAAACATGCAAGTCGCCCAGATCATGGATCCGCAGATCTTCTACGTCGACGCCGCTGCGAAAACTGTAGGTTTCAATGTTTAAGGAAGCCATCCTTATGGCATTAGGCCCAAACCTCGCTCCAGTCCGATAAGTACTAGTAGCGTCAAAGGGAACACCTAAAATCACGTAGTCAGCCTCTTCAAAGGACTTTTGAAAACCGCTGAAAACGTTGGATTGAGAAACAAAGAGCTCCCTATAACCCATTCAATCTCCTCTTTTCGCTTCCTAAACATTCGTCTCTCAAAATTCTAAACATTTTCGCTTATAAAATGGGCGCCCAGAAAACCTAGAGTTTTAACTCTGGGATGAATGGGCAAAGCTTAAATTGTTGGGAAAGCATAAGAGCATGTTGCAGTGCCTGTGAAGCCTAAAGCCAGTGTTGGCTGAGGTGGCAAGCTTTAGCCCATGCCTTAAAGAGAGGCGTGGGATGGGGCGACGCCCCGAATGGGGAGACAGGCGTAAAGCCTGCTCTAAACGCTGGAACCTCGTGGCCATGCTTCCAGCAAAACGGGCCGGAGGGCTGAAGCATAACAGGGAGGAAAAGCTGGAAGCTCCCGGCTTTAGCCGTGGAGAGGAAGTCACTAACCGTAAACTTTCTCTCATCAAGCATTAATTCGGGAAGGCTGCTACTGTGGGCTTGAAAACAAGGTTTAAGGGTGAAGACGGTGGGCTTTTACTGGCTTCCATCTTCAACGCTGCAGTCGGCGTCCTGTGTTTGGCAATGTTGCTCCTTGAGGATTTGAGACTAATTCACATGGGGTTGATGGGCGTTTTCGGCTTGGCAACGGCTTACGGGCTTTTCAGAAAGAGGTTTTGGGCGCTTTGGACTATGTTTGTGGTGGCTTTGATGGCCACCGTTTTCACGTCGTCAACACTGTACTACACTTTGGGAAGTGATATCCCACTGAATGTGGCTGTGGTCGTTTATATGGTTTTAACCTGGATTTTCACCGCTTACATTGCTTCAAAGAGAAGCAAGCTTGGACTTTAAAGGTTTCCAAGGCGGCTTTTGAAAAGGTGAACCGTGACCTCTTCGTTTTCATCTATAAACTGTTGGTTTTCGGGGATTTCTAGGTAGCCATCGGCTTTTAGAAGGGTTGTTATCGCCCCAGACAACCCTGTTGGAACAGGCTCAGCCACCAATCCAGCCTTATCCTTCTTCAGTTTCACAGTTATGAAAGTTAGCCTTCCCTTAGCTGGAAACAGCCGCGTCGAAGTAAAAGCCTTAACCACCGCTTCGTCCATGCTTTTTCTTCCAGCAACCTGCATTATTATCGGACGGACAAGTAGATGAAAGATTAAAAGCGCCGAGGTAGGGTGCCCAGGTAGGGCAAAAATAGGCTTCCCATCAACCACAGCCACTGTTGTGGGCTTACCAGGTTTTGTGGCTATTCCACATACTACGACGCCGGGTTTCCCAAGAAGGCTTAACGTTTTGGGAATAACGTCCTTTGGGCCTACCGAGACTCCGCCGGAGGTTATAACCATGTCCGCCACGTTTAGGGCTTGCCTGAGAGCCCTTTCCACCACAGATGTGTCGTCCGGGAATACTCCGAGATAAACTGGTTCGCCGCCGCTTTCAACGACAGCCGCGCTTAGGCTGTAGGCATTTATGTCGTAAATTTTTCCAGGCATCAGCGGCCCGCCTGGTTCAGTTATCTCTGTGCCAGTAGATAGGATGGCTACCCGTGGAATCTTGTAAACTTTAACCTTCGCTTTTCCAACAGCTGCGATGGCACCTATCTCCCTTGCGCCTAAAACGCTTCCCCGTTCTACGACTGTTTCACCCCTCTTTATGTCCGCACCAGCTTTCATAACGTTTTCACCTATCGCCACGGCGGTATAGACGTAAACTTCACCGTTTATGCGCTCGGTGTTTTCAGTCATCACAACGGCGTCAGCCCCTTCCGGTATAGGGGCGCCTGTCATTATTTCCGCCGCCATTCCACGCTCAACTGTGATTTCAGGTTTTTCTCCAACGTTCACCGCGCCGCAAACCTTGAGTTTTGCGGGCTTATTTTCGTCTGCGCCAAATGTGTCTTCGGCTTTAACGGCGTAGCCGTCCACCGTTGATCGGTCAAACGGTGGGACGTCGATTTCCGCCATGATATCTTCAGCTAGAACGCGGTTAACCGCTCTTAGTAGGGGGATTTCTTCGATCCCTAAAGGTTTAGCTTCGAAATGTTTCTCTATAACCCTTTTTGCCTCTTCAATGGTTAAAAGCCTTCTGAACAATTAGCAGCCTCCAAGTTGTCAAACATGTGGACCACCACTGTTTCATTTGCCTCTAAGCCTTCACGGTTTTCTGGAACAACCACATATCCGTTTGCCCTAGTCATGGTTGAAATCACGCCCGAACCTCTAGTGCTTACTGGTTCAGCGTAAAATTCGCCGTTTCTCTGGAAGACGCGCACTCGTACAAATGTTTTTCTCCCGAGGGCGGTGGAGATTCTCCGCGTAACCTTCGCCTTCAGAACGGGTCTTGACTCGTGTTCAGCCCCTAACATTTTGAGGATTAGAGGTCTAGCGAAAACCTCGAAGCCAAACATGGCAGCGACGGGGTTGCCAGACAAAACTATTATGGGTTTGTTGTTCACCACGGCGAGGGCTGTCGGCATGGCTGGGCGCATGGCTATTCCGTGAACTATAACGCCGGGCTTGCCTAGGCTGTTTATAGCTGCTGGAACAAGGTCTGAGGCGCCGACGCTTGTGCCTCCAGTAGTCACAACAATGTTCGCCTTCTCCAGCCCAGACCTAATTTTTCCCGAAATCTCGTCCGCGTTGTCTCTTGCTATTCCCAAGTCCACAGGCTCGGCGCCGAGTTCCCTGCACAGTGATGAGATAATCAGTCTGTTAACTTCGAAAACTTGCCCTTTCTTTGGCTTATGTCCTGGCTCCACAAGCTCGTCTCCTGTGGCTAGAACAGCCACTTTGGGTTTTTCGAAAACTGTCACATGGCTTCTGCCCAAGGCGGCAATAAGCCCCAAATGGTGGGGTTTTAACCGTGTTCCAGCTTTAACGGCGACCTCGCCCTTAGCCACATCTTCACCTTTTCTGGAGACGTTTTCGCCAGGGGTAACTGCAACCCAGACCTCTATTTCATCGTTTAAGCGTTTAACGTACTCCAGCATTAAAACGGCGTCCGCGCCCTCTGGCAAAGGGCTTCCGGTCCAAACCTCCTTTGCTTCCCCTTCTAAAAGCCTATCCGCCTTTGTCAGTTTGAGGGTTTTTGGGTTAAACTGTGATGCTCCAAGGGTGTCATTGGCTTTTACAGCGTATCCATCAACAGCTGAGCGGTCAAAGCTTGGCAGGTCCTCTTCGGCTATCACATCCTCAGCCAAGATGTGGTTTAAGGCTTCAGCCAAAGATATGCTTACGGTCTCTAAAGGTTCCAACTTCAAGCTGTTTAAAAGGAGTTCCAACGCTTCCTCTACGGGTGTGAGTTTCTGGAAGCCTTTCAGCCTAACCAAAACTTAAAGCACCTCTAACAGCACACAAAGGGTGTAGAAAAACATATCGCACAGGGTTTAACCGCTTTTTTGGCCCTTAAGCTCTTTCATCAAGATGTTCCGCATCTTGACGGCGTCCACATCCAGCACGGGGCTTTCACTTATTATGACTGGGTTGAGCCTAAATTCAGCGATAACTTTTGCAAGCATTGTGAAATCTGGCCCATACTCAGTCTCGTCCATGATATGGTGGCATTTTTCACCCTTATCCGTGAACTCCACCTTGGTGAAGTGGCAGTGCATGTTTTTGACGGCGTCGGTTCCCAGACGCTTTTCAACGGTTTCTACAACTCTACGGAAGTCCTCCACAGTCTTGAACAAGCCTTTTTCCCTAGCGTGAAGGTGCGCCCAGTCGATGACTGGCCGAGTTTGCTCAACGTTCTCACATAAACCTAAAACCTCGTCTAGACTTCCAAGTTGGGAGCGTTTCCCCATAGTTTCCGGTCCAAGTTTAACGTCTCTTATCCCCAGAGACTTAAGGTTTTCAACAGCATCCTTCAAGGCCTCCAGGCAGCTGGCGAAAGCCTCTTTCGCCGTTTTTCTGCCATAGAACCCGGGGTGAAAGACGACAATTTGGGCGTTCATCCACTGGGCAGCGGTGGCGCAAGCTATTAGGCGGGCTTTGCTGGCTTCGATGGTTTCCTTGTCTCCGCAGAAGTTTATGAAGTAGGACGCGTGAAGACTGAGCAAAACATCGTTTTCCCGGGCTTTTAACCCAAACTTCTCCGCGTCAGACTGCCTTATTTGGGGTTTTACGCCCCAGCGGACCGCCTGATACTCGAAAGCATCTAGGCCCTCCTCCCGCAGAAGCCCTGGCACATCCATTAAAGTGGCTTTAACCGCCCTAAAGCCTGGAGGTATCCCTGCTGGACCAAATCTTGGACGGTCAGCCATTTCAAAACCTCTAAAATCTTTTCGCTTTTCTATAGCGATAACTTTTACGCACATAAGTTCCATAGGCTAGAACGCTTAAAGCGGAGGTCCAAGCGGCAAAGTTTTGGAGAACCAGGTATTTGCCAACGGGTGGCAGATCAACCAAAGGCTCTATTAAGGCTTCGAGGGATGAAGCAAAACTCCTAATGCCCGGTGCGGTGGACCTTAAAGCTTTGTCTACAGCTGAGCATAACCATCTGACAGGTGAAATGGCTTCGACAAAAATGTGGAGGGCGCTGTTAAAAGCCATAACCGACCCAAGGAGCTGGGGGTTCCCCTTGTAAACGTTCACAAAGCCTTTGTAAACAAGCCATGGGCTGGCCATTACAGATACTAAAAGGGCCAACGCCGAGAAACACAGCAATATTACCACAGCGCTCTTCACAATAGCCCTTGAAGCGTCCAGTTTCTCCCATACGTAGGCGAGAACCTTAGCCCTTAACAGTTTAGCCTTGAAACTGTTTATTTTGGCTTTTAAACCACCAGTCGGCGTTTTCTGCTTCTTCTCCGCTGGCTTAGCTTTCTCCAAGGGCTTTACGGCTGCATACTTCGCCACGCAAGTCCAACAAGCAGTAAGTGTGATGATTGTGGATGTTGGAACTATGTGGAAGAGGGGGCTAACAGTCAAGCCCAAAAATGGAATCTGGAAACAGACTTCATCCTGAACTCCGATGTCGATGGCATAAACAACGATCAAATACTCAGCTATAACGGCTGCGGCTATGAACAGTACCAGCGCCGCAAAACCCCCAAGCGTAGACCAGCGGGGAACAAAGCCCCTTGAAGGTTTTTGCCCAGACAACCGATCACCGTAGCCAAGACCGTTATGTGGCTCCATGAATATTGAACTTTCAGGTTAAAAAACATAGTGCACCCGGAAGCTATGTTAACGGAAACTCGCTGCCGCATTTTGGGCATTTAGCATATCCGCACTGCACTGTGGATGGGCATCCGGAACAGGCGAAAGCTCTCCCGTAGGATATGTCGAAGGTGAAGCCGCATTTCGGACAACGCACAATCCTTTTCTCTCTTGAAGCCATTCCTATCGACCCTTTTCCGAAAACAGAGGAGACGATCAAGACTTTAAAACTTTCCGAAGCTAGTGGACGTGTCAACTTAAGATTATGTTTCTTACTTTTTCCATGTTTAGTGTTAGGTGTTTGGTCGAGCGGCTTAGGCTTTTTCAGAGGAATAGGGTTCCATTAAACCTTGAAGTTTTGGGTTTAGCCATTTACTTTCAGACTTCAAGCTTTAGGAGGACTGC
>Ga0209225_1001265_pt1 | contig 25639 bp, 27 predicted proteins | sample WasSprMetagenome_FD_184732 | JGI IMG/M metagenome (GOLD analysis project Ga0209225, IMG submission 184732) | Sulfidic aquatic microbial communities from Washburn Spring, Yellowstone National Park, USA - WS (SPAdes) (version 3) | ecosystem: Environmental > Aquatic > Thermal springs > Hot (42-90C)... | reverse complement strand
GGAAGGCTCAATTTAGACCAGTCAAGTTAAGGCAGGAGGTCCTAAGGAGTGGGGGAACGTAAAATTTTTTTAGACAACCGCCCCTGGGAGGAAGCCCGGGAGGAATTTCTAGAAGCTTTGAAAGATATAGGGTTTCTCCAGCCTACACCGGGTGAAAAAATACCTACCCAGGAAGCTCTGGGCCGGGTTACAGCAGAGGCTGTATATGCCCTTCTTTCCTCTCCCCATTATATTGGCGCAGCCATGGACGGTATAGCCGTACGGGTAGAGAACACCTGGGGAGCCTCCGAAGGTTCTCCCAAGAGGCTAGCGCTAGGAAAGGAAGCCTGGGTAGTTGATACTGGCGATCCATTACCTGAAGGGTGCAACGCGGTTATCATGCTGGAAAACGTTACTTTTCTAGACGAGAACACAGTGGAAATTTATGCTCCGGCAATACCTTGGCAGCATGTCCGGCTTCCAGGAGAGGATATTCTAGCCGGGGAGATGCTAGCACCGGCCAACCACCCTTTGACTGCTTTCGATCTAGCTGCTTTTTTAAGCGCAGGGGTTACAGAAGTAAAAGTGCATAAAAAGCCCCGGGTGGCTATTTTACCTACCGGGAGTGAGCTAGTGCCGGCAACGTCTACCCCCCAGCCGGGTCAGATCCTGGAAACGAACAGCGTTATGTTAGCTTCTTTGATCTGGCAGTGGGGAGGCGAACCCCAGGTTCTGCCCATAACACCGGATGATTACGACCTCCTTAGAGAGCGGCTTAAGTTAGCCTTGTCTCAAGCAGATATAGTGGTTGTCAACGCGGGTTCTTCTGCGGGACGGGAAGATTATACAGCCCGTCTAGTGGCTGAATTAGGCCGTATTTTTACCCACGGTGTAGCGACCAAACCTGGTAAGCCGGTTATTTTGGGCTTGGTGGAAGGCAAGCCAGTGTTGGGAGTTCCGGGGTACCCTGTTTCAGCGGCCCTTTGCGCTGAGCTTTTTCTGCGTCCTTTGGTGTATATCAAGCAGGGCCTAAAACCCCCGGAGCCTCCAAAGGTTCGAGCTGTCTTGGGCCGGAAGGTACCTTCGTCTTTAGGCCGGGAAGAATTTATCCGCGTGCGTCTCGCCCAAATGGGAGAAAAGCTGGTAGCTACTCCTTTAGGCCGGGGGGCGGGGAATATCTCTTCTCTTGCCCGGGCCGATGGTATCTTGCGTATCCCGCGGCTTTCTGAGGGCTACCCTGCAGGTGCTGAGGTAAAGGTGGTTCTTCTTAAGGCGTTAGAAGAAATCCAGGCTACCCTAGTAATAGCCGGTAGCGACAACCCCCTTCTTTCTGTATTAGGGGATGTACTACGTAAGGTTCACCCTGGGCGCAGGCTGGTTGTTTCCCCTGTGGGTAGCCTGGCAGGACTTAACGTTTTGCAGCGGGGTGAAGCTCACGGGGCCGGTATACACTTGGTGGATCCCGCAAGCGGTACGTATAACGTCCCCTATGTTGAAGATTATCTACGCGGGCAGCAGGTGGTGTTAGTTAACCTGGCTTACCAGCAGAACGGTTTGATGGTTGCTCCTGGCAATCCTAAAGGTATTAGAAACTTAAAGGATCTAGGAAGAAAAGATATAACTTTTATCAACAGACAACCTGGCTCAGGTACCCGGGTACTCTTAGATTATCATTTAAGACTTGAGCATCTAGATGCAAAGGACATTCACGGTTATGAAAATGAGGAAACTACCCATCTGGGTGTAGCGGAAAGGGTGGCCCGAGGTTTGGCGGATGTGGGTTTAGGAATTTATGCTGCGGCTAAGGCCTACCAGCTAGAGTTTATACCGATGGCAGTAGAGCGCTTTGATCTATGCTTTTTGCGTGAGCAATGGGAGACCCCCTTGGTTCAAGATTTGGTTAAGGTTATGGCTTCGGAAGAATTTCACAAGGCAGCCAGCCAACTGCCGGGATATGACCTTAAAGATTGCGGTCGGGTAGTATGGAAGAATTTTTGATAGTTTTAAGGGGGGAAGGGCGGTGGAGGATGCTTTCGGCCGCCGCATAACTTACTTGCGGATATCTGTTACAGATCGCTGCAACCTTCGTTGCCGGTATTGTATGCCGGAGGAAGGTGTTTATCTTAAAAGCCATGAGGATATCTTACGGTTAGAGGAAATCGTAAGGCTGGTACAGGCCGCTCTCCAGGTGGGGATTAAAAGGGTCCGGCTTACCGGCGGAGAACCTTTAGTGCGGAAAAACCTTGTTTCCCTGGTACAACAGCTCGCCAGCTTGCCAGGCCTAGAAGAGATCTCTTTAACTACTAATGGCCAGCTTTTGGAGCACCTGGCCCTTCCCCTAAAGGAAGCGGGTTTAAAAAGGGTAAACATAAGTCTTGATACCTTACAGTCTGACCGTTATAGTTTTATTACTCGGGGTGGAAGTATTGAGGCTGTCTGGCGGGGTATTCGGGCAGCCCTGGCGGCCGGTTTAGTTCCTGTAAAGTTAAATGTGGTGGTAGTGCGCGGCTTTAACGAGGATGAAGTCTTGGACTTCGCCTCCTTAACTTTGCGGGAACCTCTACATGTGCGGTTTATAGAGCTTATGCCTATCGGAACGGCGGCCGGGGGAGATTTTGGGTATGTTTCTCTTCAAGAAATACGGAAGAGATTGGCGCTTAAATTCAAATTAGAACCGGTGCAAGACGTGCCCGGGAATGGACCGGCCAGGAACTTTCGGGTTGCTGGCAGTCTGGGAAGTTTGGGTTTTATAGGAGCTTTAAGCGAGCATTTTTGTAGCCGGTGCAACCGCTTAAGGCTTACAGCCGACGGCAAGCTCCGCCCCTGCCTTTACTGGCAGGCAGAAGTGGATATGAAAACCCCTCTAAGATCAGGGGCTTCTATACTGGAGCTGGCCAGACTTTTTCAACAAGCTATACGCCTTAAACCCCAGGGGCACCGTTTAGAGGCGGGCTGGATCGAGGGAAGGTTCATGTGCCAGATAGGAGGATAAGGGGGGCTATATAGACAGGTCACTTTGAAAGGAGGATGAAGGGGCTAATGGAGCAGGTTTTAACTCATATAGATTCCCGTGGCCAGGCGCGTATGGTGGATGTAGGAAGTAAACCCGTTACTGAACGTGAGGCTGTAGCCCGGGGGAAAGTGATTATGAGCCCGACTACTTTACATCTTATCTTGGAAGGTAAAACCTCTAAAGGAGACGTACTGGCCGTGGCTCGGGTAGCGGGGATCATGGCCGCTAAAAGGACCGGGGAGCTTATTCCTTTATGCCATCCCTTGAATTTATCTTATGCCGGTTTAGAGTTTCGGCCGCACCCGGATAAAGGGATTTTGGAGATAGAGGCCCGGGTTAAAACTTCTGGCCAAACCGGGGTGGAAATGGAAGCCCTGACCGCGGTTAGCGTTGCGGCTCTTACCATTTATGACATGTGCAAAGTTGTAGATCGGGGAATAGTTATAACCGATATCCGTTTAGTAGAGAAAAGCGGGGGGCGAAGCGGGGTTTGGCAGCGAGAAGGTGAAGAAAAGTGGGATTTTTAATGTAGGCATAGGGAGGCTTTGAGCTTGGTCATAAGTTTAACTTCTGGGAGGGGGGAAAGTATGGGGCGCATAGTAGCAGTATGTGCAAGCCAGCATAAAGGAGAGCGCAAAAAGAATGTAGAAAGGGGAAGGCTTGTTCCTGAGCACGGTTTGGAGGGGGATGCCCATGCTGGCCCTTGGCATCGGCAGGTCAGCCTTTTAGCTTTAGAAAGTATAAAGAAAATGCAGGCTAAAGGGTTTGAAGTGGGGCCGGGGGACTTTGCAGAAAATCTTACTACCGAAGGGTTGGATCTTGTTAATCTTGCTCCGGGCACTAAATTAAAGGTCGGGCCTGAGGCAGTATTGGAAGTCACCCAGATAGGTAAAATATGCCATGAACGTTGCGCTATTTATTACCAGGCCGGGGATTGCATAATGCCCAGGGAGGGGATCTTCGCTAGAGTATTAAAGGGCGGCCCGGTCCAGGTAGGAGACAGTATTGAGGTTGTTGAAGGGAAAGGCGAGAATTAAAAATAAAAGGTGGGAATGGAAGTGATCCGGGTAGCTATCCTAACAGCCAGCGACAAAGGTGCCCGGGGAGAGCGGGAGGATAAGAGCGCTGAGGTGATCCGGGAACTTATAGAAAGAATAGGCGGGCAGGTAGTAGCCTATGCTGTGGTTCCTGATGAGCGCGAGGTTATAGTAGCCAAATTGCGGGAGTTTTGCGATGAAGTAGGGGCAGATTTAATCCTTACCACAGGTGGGACGGGCTTTGGCCCACGGGACGTAACACCAGAAGCCACTAAAGAAGTGATAGAGCGGGAAGTACCTGGCTTACCAGAAGCTATGCGGTGGGCTGGTTTAAAGACCACCCCTCAGGCCATGTTATCACGGGCCGTGGCCGGGATACGGGGGAAAAGCTTGATTATAAACCTGCCGGGGAGCCCACGGGGGGTAAGAGAAAACTTGGAGGCGGTGCTCCCTGCTTTGCCCCATGGTTTAGAAGTCTTAAAGGGAAAAGTTTCTGAATGTGCGCAGCCAGATTGAGAAAAACTACAGGAGATACTTGCATTTTAGCTCCAAACCTAATATGATACTTCTTGGGTGTTAGCACTCTCATGTAGTGAGTGCTAAGAACAGGTAAACTGTGAGCCAAAACAAAAAAGGGAGGTAAGGGTGTATGGCCTTTAAACCGTTGGGCGACCGTGTGCTGGTGAAGATCATAGAGGCCGAAGAGAAGACTAAGGGGGGCATTATTTTGCCGGATACGGCCAAAGAAAAGCCCCAGCAAGGAGAGGTTTTAGCGGTAGGCCCGGGCAGAATTTTAGAGAACGGGCAGCGCCTGCCTATGGAAGTTAAAAAAGGAGATAAAGTTATCTTCGCTAAATATGCTGGGACAGAGGTTAAAGAGGGAGAAGAGAAATACCTTTTGATAAGCGAGAGGGATATTTTAGCAGTAATAGAATAAATTAAGAGCAAGGAATCCCCAGGAAAAAGTTCGCAGCAGAATTGTTACATAATAAAAGTGTAAAAGTGGTTCAAACATGCAATTAGCAATCACTTTCCTAGCCCCGCAGGTAGAGGCGGGGCTTTTTTGTAGCAGTAAAGCAGGAAGGAGAGGGAAAGTGTCGAAAGATACTTTAGCTAAATTCGAGCCGGTGATAAAAGATGAGCTTGTGGTCAGGAGAAGTTGTAGCTAATTTTCCCGTAGGTCCTGATATTTATCATATGAGGTTAAAGGCTCCTGTAGAGGAGCCTGCGCCGGGACAATTTGTTCACCTGCAGTGCAGTTCAGGGTATGATCCTCTTTTACGACGCCCGTTAAGTATCCACGATTTCGATATAGAGAAGCAAGAAATAGAATTTCTTTATCGTGTAGTAGGGAAGGGGACCTCCTGGCTGGCTGCCCGGGCACCGGGGGAGAAGATCTCCGGAATAGGACCCTTAGGACAGGGATTTATAGTGCCTTCCGGAAAGAATTTAGCCTTAGTGGCTGGTGGAATAGGCCTTGCTCCTTTGTTTTTTTTGGCCCGAAGGGCTTTGGCCCAAGGAAACCGGGTAACCTTTTATCAAGGTGTCCGGAGCCGGGATTACCTTTTAAGGGAAAAGGAGTTGATCGAACTAGGGGTAGAGCTAGAAGTGGCTACGGAAGACGGCAGCGCAGGTTTTTCTGGCCTGGTTACAGATCTTTTGGTAGCCCAGATTAGAAGCCGCCGGTTCGACGGTATTTTTGCCTGCGGGCCAAGGAATATGCTGGCTGTGGTAGCTAATATGGCTATATCTTATTCTATACCTGCTCAAGTGTCTATGGAAGAACGTATGGCCTGTGGGTTAGGCGCTTGCAAGGGATGCGCTATACCTGTATACCAGGATGACGGACATATAACTTATGAAAACGTTTGTTCCGAAGGCCCGGTATTTCCCGCCCACCGTATAGTATGGGACGCCTTGGGGAGGTAGGTTGCGTGGCGAAAAAAGGTGAAAACAAAGCCCATATGTCCCCCAAACTTGCCGTAGAACTGGCGGGACTTAAGCTACAGAACCCCGTGATGCCGGCTTCGGGTACCTTTGGTTTCGGGGAAGAATATTCCCGCTATGTGGACTTAAATGCCTTGGGTGCCCTAGTTACCAAAAGCATTACCCTGGAGCCGAGGCTCGGCAATTCACCGCCGCGCGTTGTGGAAACTCCGGCCGGGCTTCTTAACTCCATAGGATTACAGAATCCGGGCTTAGAAGTTTTTATCCGGGAGAAGATGCCCTTTTTAAGACGCTTTAAGCCGCCCGTCATCGTAAGTATTGCTGGCAGCACCGTGGAAGAATATGTTGAACTGGCCAGGCGTTTAGAAAAAGTTCCGGGAGTAGCTGCTTTGGAAGTGAATATTTCTTGCCCTAACGTTAAGGAAGGGGGGATGGCCTTTGGGAGCGATCCCCACCAGGCTGCACAGGTAATAAAAGCGGTCCGGCAGGCCACCTCTCTTCCTATTATTGCCAAGCTTACCCCTAACGTTACAGACATAGTGGCTGTGGCCTGGGCTGTGGAGGAAGCAGGGGCAGATGCTTTATCTTTAATAAATACCCTAACCGGAATGGCAGTGGACTGGGAGAAAAGAAGGCCGGTTTTGGGCAATATAGTGGGGGGCTTGAGCGGGCCTGCTATTAAGCCTGTAGCCCTTTATGCTGTTTGGAGGGTAGCAAGGGCGGTAAAGGTCCCTGTTATAGGGATGGGAGGCATAATGACTACCACTGATGCTTTAGAATTCCTTTTGGTAGGCGCCCGGGCGGTGGCGGTGGGTACAGCTAACTTGGTGTCCCCCCGGGCTATACTAGAGATAATTGAGGGTTTGAGGGAGTATTTGAGAGAACACAATATTGGCGACATAAATGAAATAGTTGGAAGGCTAGAGGTACCCGTGAAAGCTAATTAAAAGCTAAATGTGTAACCTTCAATTACTGGTTGGAAGCGTACCAGTGTTAGAAAAAACTTTGTTAAGAGGAGGGTAAATAAAAATTAAATGCTTGGGCCGGAAGAGATAATGGATATTTTTAGTCGTACCGGTGTCCTCTGGGAAGGACATTTTATTTTAAGTTCCGGGCTTCATGCCGGCCGTTACCTCCAGTGTGCAAGGGTTTTACAATATCCGGAGGAAGCTGCAAAGCTTTGTGCTGCTTTAGCTAAATACTTCAAAGGGCAAGGGGTAACAGCGGTGGTAGGCCCGGCTACGGGCGCAATTATCATTGCTTATGAGGTGGCTAGAATTTTAGGTGCTCGTGCCCTGTTTACAGAGAGAGAAGGAGGTAAAATGGCCCTCCGAAGGGGGTTCTTTCTTGAACCTAAAGATAAAGTCCTGGTTGTAGAGGATGTGATCACCACTGGGGGCTCGGTTAGGGAAGTAATAGAAGTAGTCAAAGAGTGGGGAGCCCATCCCGTAGGAGTCGGGGCCTTCGTAGACCGTAGTGGGGGAAAAGTAGATCTGGGATTGCCCTTAAAGGCTTTATTAACCATGGAAATTGAAAGCTACAGGCCGGAAGAATGCCCCCTATGCCGCCAGGGTTTACCTGCCATCAAACCGGGAAGTAGGAAAGTATGAAGAGGGAAAGAGAAAATTAACGAGAGCTTTCCCCTGGGGATGTGGGAGAACTGGGAGAGTTTATTTAAAGCTAAAACTATCGTTAGTACCTAAGCAAGAAAGTAAACAGATGACAATAATTTATCCTTGCCCTTATGTAACCTTTAAAAATAAACTTAAAAATGAATACAAATCCATCGCATAGGGGGAAAAGGTATGGCCGTCTTAGAAGAAATTAAAGAAGCCCTTATGGCGGGTAACGCCAACAAGGTACGGGAGGGTGTAAGCAAGGCCTTAGAAGAAGGGATAGCCCCCACCACCATTATCAATGATGCCCTTATAGCCGCTATGAATATTATAGGAGTTAAGTTTAAGAACAACGAGATTTACGTACCTGAGGTTCTGGTGGCCGCGAGGGCTATGCATGCCGGGATGGAAGTAGTTAAACCTTTGCTTGCGGGAGATGCACTTAAAGAAAAGGGCACCATGGTCATAGGAACGGTGAAGGGCGACCTTCATGATATCGGCAAGAACCTGGTTATCATGATGATGGAGGGAGCCGGTTTCAAGGTTATAGACCTGGGTATTGATGTGCCAGCCGAGAAGTTTGTGCAAGCAGTAGAAGAACATAAGCCCCAGGTGGTAGGTATGTCTGCCTTGCTTACTTCCACCATGATGCAAATGAAGAAAACCATCGAGGCTTTGGAGGCTTACCGCGACAAAATCAAGATAATCGTAGGAGGCGCACCGGTAACTCAGAAGTTTGCCGATGAGATCGGTGCTGATGGTTATGCCCCTGATGCGGCTTCGGCGGTAGATAAAGTCAAGGAACTTTTAGGTATAGCGTAGATTAGGGAGGAAAATAGATGCTTATTGTGGGGGAGCTTATTAATTCTAGCCGCAAACCTATAGCCCAGGCCATTGCCAACCGGGATAAAGCTTACCTACAGGAACTGGCTGTAAAACAGGTAGAGGCAGGAGCCAACATAATTGATGTTAATTGTGGTACCAGCCTGGGTGAAGAGGTTGCGCTCATGGCCTGGCTGGTAGACATCATTCAAGAGGTAGTAGATGTTCCCCTCTGTATAGATACTCCTAACCCAGAAGCTTTAGAAGCTGGTCTTTCCCGCCATAAGGGTAAGGCCATGATCAATTCCATCACGGCGGAGAAAGAACGTTGGGAAAAGGTGTTACCGCTAGTAACTAAGTATAAAGCTTCTGTTATTGGTCTATGTATGGATGATACAGGGATGCCTGAGACGGTGGAAGACCGGCTTAGGGTAGCGGAGAAGATGGTTTCAGGCCTTGTGGAAGCTGGGGTTCCTGTAGAGGACATTTATCTTGATCCCCTTATTAAACCTTTGGGTGTTAACAGCCTTCACGGGAAAGAGGCTTTGGAGAGTACCCGAGCTTTAAGGGAGAAGTTTCCTGAAGTACACCTTATTTGCGGGCTTTCCAATGTTTCTTTTGGCTTACCGGAAAGGAAGCTCCTCAACCGGGCCTTTGCCATTATGTGCTTAACTATGGGTATGGATGCTTTTATTTTAGATCCTTTAGACCGTTCCCTTATGTCTTTGCTCACTGCTGCTAAAGCCTTGGCCGGCCTCGATGAATATTGCCTGGAATATATTGCGGCTGCCCGCTCCGGCAAGTTAGTGGTATAATATTGACTAAAGATAAATATTTTCTGGCTGTGGCTAGAGGACTCTAGCTACAGCCTTTTTTCTTAACCTTTTAAAGGCTCGCCCGTACCGCAACTATTTTCGAGAAGGGGGGAGGAGGGTGGGGTAGCTTTTTTAGAGGAAATTGTAGAGGCTGTAATCAGCGGTAACGCGTATAAGGTAAAAGAAGAGGTGCAGCGGGCTCTAAAAGCGGGTATAGAGCCTGTACGCATCATCACCGAAGGTTTTGTCAGGGCTATGGACATAGTCAGCGAGAAATTTGAGCACAACGAAATTTATGTAACCGACCTCATCATCACTGCCCGCGCCTTAAATGCCGGTATGAAAGAGCTTAGACCTTACATGGTGACTGGTCAGGTACATCCGATAGGAAGGGCAGTTATAGGAACTGTTCAGGGAGATATCCACGATATAGGTAAAAATCTGGTAGGCATAATGCTTGAGGCCTCGGGTTTCGAGGTAATCGACCTAGGTGTCAACGTGGCTCCAAGCGCGTTTGTGGAAGCGGTGATCAAACACCGACCCCAAGTATTATGTTTATCTGCCCTTTTATCCTCGACTAGGTCGGCCATGGCGGAGACCATCCGCGCACTAGAAGAAGCCGGATTGCGCCATAAGGTGAAGGTAGTAGTAGGAGGAACGCCTTTAAACGCTACCTTGGCAGCTAAAATGGGAGCCGATGGCTACGCGCCAGATGCCACCAGTGCGGTCCCCCTCATTAAGGAGCTTATAGGCGTAGACCGCCAGCGCCGGGTTAACCTGAAGCCCGCCACTTTGGTAAAAGCCTTAGAGAGGGAGGACTTGGAGGAATTACAGCGCTCTTTTAAGCACCTTGTGGGGCTGGAAATAGTTATAGTTGACGCACGGGGTAATCCTTTATCCCCCTTAGGTAGTTTTTTAGAGTGTTCTCAGTACTGTCAGCTAGGAGGTACTTCCATTAAGCCTTCTTCTTCCCGGGAAGAGTTGACAACCTATGTGGGAAGTTATAAGGGAGCCTTTGTTTACCGGTGCCCGGCAGGATTGGTAGAAATTTCTTATCCCTTGGCTAACGAGGACGGACCGGTAGGAGCCATCCTTTGCGGCCACTGTTTATTAGTTGGCGACAAACTAGAGAAAAAAGACGGGAAGATACCTGTCCTTTCGCTAACTGATCTAGAGGCGGTATGCGGCCTTCTTTCCTTCATAGGCGAGCAAATAGTGCAGCTTACTTCTACTCTGATATCCTGTAAGGAACTAGAGGAGGAGCGTAATAGTTTCATACATTTCTTAAAGAAGCAGCACCAGCTTGAACAAGCTTTAAAAGATGCAGAGTTTAAAGCCCTCCAGTCCCAGGTTAATCCTCACTTTCTTTTTAATACCTTGAACGCCATTTCCCGGCTGGCTTTGCTAGAAGGGGCTCAGGTTACAGAAAAGATGGTGGGAGCCCTGGCCAGGCTTATGCGTTATACCTTATATAGGGTTAAGGGATTAGTTACTTTGCGGGAAGAACTAGGAATCGTTCAGGATTATCTTTTCATCCAGCAGACCCGGTTTAGTGATCGGCTGATAAGCGAGATTGAAGTAGATCCTCAGGTATTAGAGGCACGTCTACCCTGTATGGTCCTCCAACCTTTGGTAGAAAACGCTGTGATTCACGGACTGGAACCCTTAAAGGAGGGTGGTATAATTTATATCAAAGGTCACCTTGTGGATTCTCAAGTACATCTAGAAATCCGGGATACAGGGGTGGGGATACCCGAAGATAAACAGAGGGAAATTTTTGACTTAGAGATAACCCGGAGCGGGAAGGGCCAGCTTACGGGGCTGGGCATTATTAATGTTTACCGCCGGCTCCAGCATTATTTTGGATCTGAGTGCGCCCTCAACGTCCACAGCCAACCTGGCGCGGGAACGAGTATCCAGTTGACTTTTCCCTTTATAAAAGAAGATTTTTCTAAAGGATAAAGGGGGCAGGGAAAGGTTGTTGCAATTATTAATTGTTGACGATGAACCTTTGGAGCGCCAAGCTATCCGTTATGTATTGCAAAGGGAGAGACCTGCCTATCGAATTGTAGGGGAAGGGCGGGATGGGACCGAGGCCATTCACTTGGTTAAAAAGTTTTCCCCTGATGTGGTGCTTTTAGATATAAAGATGCCGGGGATGGACGGGTTGGAAGCCGGTAAAGCTATTCGCAAGATACGGCCAGAAGCCAGGCTTATCTTTGTTACGGCTTATGATGAGTTTACCTATGCCCAGGAGGCTGTAGCTTTAGGTGCTTCTCGTTATCTCTTAAAGCCTGTAGCAGCGGAAGAGTTGATAACCTTGTTAGATGATTTGGCCCGGGAAATAGAAAAGGAAAGGCAGGCCAGGAAGGAGACCGAACAGCTTCGCGCGGCGCTGGAAGAGATGCTTCCCTTAATACGCCAGGGGTTTGCCCTGGATCTGGTAGCGGGCCATATAGAGCCTGAGAAAATCAAGGCTCAGGCCGAATTTTTAGGTTTAAACTTTCTTCCCCGCCTGGTAATGGTTGCTGCGATAGATAAATTCCCGGACCGGCCCGGTGGGCTGTTAGAGGCAGAACGACAATACTTAAAGAAAGAGGTATGGTATATTTTAGAAAAAACAGCCTCGGAATGGCAAGGAGCCCTGGTGGTGCCTGGCCTTAAGGAAGAATTTCTTCTTTTGCTTCCTATAGAGCACCTACCTGACCGGGCAAGGGTACGGGAAAGGGCTATATCTTTAGGTAAGAAATTATGCGAGAAGGTACGCGAGCTTACTCCTTTAACCATTACGGTAGGGGTTGGCCGACCGGTAATAGAAGTCGGGCAGCTCAGCCGGTCGTATGCTGAGGCTGCAGCGGCTGCCGAGTACCGCCTGCTTTATGGGGGCGACCAGGTGATTCACGCTGATGATGTTACGGTGCTACCCCGTTCCCGGGAACCCTTCGGCTCACCTGCTGAGCAGAACTTAGCCCTTGCCATACGGTTGGGAAATAAAGAGGCAGCCTGGCGACATCTCAGCCATATTATGGCGGAAGTTATTTTTAAGCAAGAGGTACGGCCCACAGTAATCAAAGTAAAAATTTTAGAACTTATAAGTTTAGCTACCCGGTCGGCCTTAGAGGCAGGGGCTAATCCTGATGAGATTGCTGAAGTAATGCTAAGCGGAACCATCGAATTGGCTTCCGGGGAATCCTTAAACGACCTACAAGCCAAGGTTAAGGAAAAGATCGGGATATTAGTAGATAAGGTAGTACAGGCACGGGAACAGCGTAACACCAATTTAATAGAGCGGGCTATAAAGTTTATTAAAGAAAATTACCACCGAGATATCTCTTTGGAAGATGTGGCCCATCATGTTTATTTAAGTCCCTGTTATTTCAGCCGCCTTTTTAAACAAGTACAAGGAGAAAATTTTATAGATTACCTTACCCGGGTGAGATTGGAGGTGGCTAAAGATCTTCTTTTGCATACCGATCTTTCTATAACCGAAATAGCCGCCAGGGTAGGTTATAAGGATTACCGCTATTTCGGGCAGGTTTTTAAAAAAGTAGAAGGATATACGCCTACTATATTCCGCAAAAGAATGGGGGGAGGGTAAAAGTGGTTCAGAAAATTATTGTCGATTTTGAGCCTATAGGTCGCCGGGTGGAAGCTACACCGGGCCAGACCATTTTGGCTATAGCTCAGGGAGCGGGTTTCAGTTTGGGAACCGGAGGACTCTATTCTCCGTGTGGCGGAAAAGGTTTATGTGGCCGGTGCAGGGTAAAGGTAAAGGGTGAAGATTTATCTTCTTTGACTGAAGCCGAAAGCAGGGCGTTCACACCCCAGCAGATAGCCGAAGGTTATCGTTTGGCTTGTCAAGTAGTTCTTTATGGTTCGGCCAAAGTAGAGATCCCGCCAGAATCTATGGTGGGTATTCAGAAACTCCAGGTAGAGGGCCTAGATGTGGATATTATGCCGGAACCCCCTGTGGTCCGGTATACTTTAACTACGGAAAGGACTAGCATAGAAAACCCCCGGCCGGTGTGGCAGCAAGTGGTCCAAAGGTTGGCTTCTGACTACAACCTCTCCCAGCTTAAAGTGGATATGGAACTGGTCCGCCAGGAACCCCCTATGGCTAAGGCTGAAGGAGGCACAGTAACAGTAAAGGGGCGGGAAATTGTTAACTGCTTTTTTAAGCGGCCTGTACCCCCTCCTGTAGGCCTGGCGGTGGACCTAGGTACTACCAAAGTGGCCGGTTTTCTAGTACATTTGGAAACCGGTTCTACCCTAGCTAGTGAAGGCATCATGAACCCTCAAATTGCTTACGGAGAAGATGTGATGAGCCGGCTGGCTTACGCCCTGGAGGATGAAGAACATTATCACCGCATACACCAGGCTATCATTGAGGGCTTAAACCGCTTGGCCAAGGATTTAACTGCCCGTGTGGGGTTGGAGACGAAAGATATAGAAGAGGCGGTCATTGTGGGCAACACTGCTATGCATCACCTCCTTCTTAGGTTGCCCATCGCCCAACTGGCCCGCGCGCCTTATGTAGCAGCCGTTACTACTCCCGTGGAGATCAAGGCCCGTGACTTGGGTTTGAATTTTAGCCCTGGTGCTTATGTCTACCTTATGCCAGTTATTGCTGGGTTTGTAGGTGGAGACCATGTGGCTATGATCTTGGGGAGCCGGTTGGACAGGACGGACAAGGTGGTATTGGGGTTAGATATAGGGACCAATACAGAGATTGTGTTAAAATATGACGGCCACATGCTCTCCTGTTCCTGTGCTTCAGGGCCAGCCTTTGAAGGAGCCCATATTCTTCATGGTATGCGCGCTGTACAGGGGGCCATCCAAGCCGTACGCTTAAAAAATGGGGGCACGGAAGTGGAACTGGAAACCATAGGTGGCGCAGCTCCCTTGGGTATTTGTGGTTCGGGCATCTTAGATGCAGTGGCCGAATTGTACAGGACAGGAGTAATAGATGTCCGGGGCCGGCTTGACCGCAAGCATCCGAGAGTGCGCGCCCTTGAAGGAAGGCCGGCGGAGTTTATCCTTGTACCAGCCTCGGAGAGCGGAACAGGTGAGGATATTGTGATTACCCAGAAGGATATAGGGGAGATTCTCCTGGCTAAAGCTGCCATAGCTACGGGGACTGAACTTTTACTTAAAGCTGCGGGTCTTAAGGTAGAGGATATACAAGAGGTAGTGGTGGCTGGGGCCTTCGGTACCCATCTTAAGGTGGCAAGCGCTGTAGATATCGGTATGTTTCCCCGGCTTCCCCTTGAGCTTTTCCGCCAGGTAGGCAATGCTGCTGGTACCGGAGCTCGAGCAGCGCTGGTCTCTTTGGCCGAACGTCGACGGGCGGAGGAGATAGCCGAACAGGTAGGGTATCTAGAGCTGATGGTGCAGCCTTCCTTCCAGGATACTTTTGTTGCCTCCCTCAGTTTACCGGAGAGGGGTTCTTTATGACCAGGGCGGAAAGGGTATACCGTGCTTTGGCACGCCAACCCCTGGACCAAGTTCCCAAAGGGGAGTGGCAGCTTGCTCCGGGATTGGTAGCTAATCTTTTAGGTAAGTCAGGCCCGGTTACATGGGAAGACGAAGTCGAGGCCAGAAAGCTTTTAGGCATGGACCTGGTGGGGTTGGCAGTAGGAGTTTCAGAGAAAGATACCGATACCAATTCTTTTAAGCGCTGGCGGGAGGATACCGATTTTTTCGTTTTTGCCCTGGTAGACGGCCCTTTTCAAAGGGCGGCCAGGAAGATGGATTTTATGGATTTTTTATGCCAGGTAGCTACCAGGGAACAAGAAATAATAGAACTTGTCCGGAATGAAGCCTGGTGGGGTATGGAAGAAGCCTTGAGGGCCGTAGAAGCCGGTGCCAATGGTGTAATTTTGGCCGATGATATAGCCTATACCCGCGGCCTTTATATTAACCCTAAGCTAGTACGAGACATCTTTTTGCCCCTTTGGGAGCATCAGGTGGCTAAGTTGAGGGAACGTAAAATTCCGGTTTTCTTCCATTCCGATGGTAATATCCAGGAACTTTTGCCTTATTTGGTGGAAGCCGGGTTTACAGGAGTTCACTCTTTAGAGCCAGGGAGCGGTATGGATATAGGTAAAATTAAGCGAGATTATGGTGAGAGCCTTTGCTTAATGGGCAATTTTGACCTCGATTTTTTGGTTAGGGCTTCCGAAAGTGAGATCGAGGGGGCGGTAAGGGAGCTTATGGCTGTAGCTTCCCCGGGAGGTGGTTTCATCTTTTCTACGAGCAGTGGCTGTTTAGGGGAAGAATTGCCCAAAGAGAAGGTTTTAGCCCTTTACCGGGCGGCTGAGCGCTGGGGAAGATATTAGAAATATTTGCCATTATTGCTACGCTGGCATAACCCCTCCTTGGGCTAATTAAGTATTTTATAAAAAGCTTAATCCCTTGGAGGGGTGGGTAAAATTGAAAATTCTTTTGTCCAAATTAAATCTTAAGATAGCCCTAGTGGTACTGGCTTTGGTTTTAGTCGGTACCTGGGGCTATAAATTTTATGTACAGGAGGTAAAAGTAAACCCTGAGGAGTTACTGGTTAAAGCCCTAGATACAACCCATGCTCTTAAAAGTTATCGTTTTTACCTTGAGGCCTTTCTGGAAACAGAGGGAGGACATATAGAGATAAGCAAAGTCCACGGGGAATGGACATCTCCAGGAGATTTACACCTTTGGGGTAAGATGACTGGTCAGGAGGTGGATATTTACCAGGTAAAGGATACTACTTATTTCAAAGATCCCCTTTCTCAAAGGTGGATGGTTACTCCTGGAAACAACCCTTTACAGCAAGATATTTTCCTTGTAGAAGTTAATCCCTTGTCTATCCTTAAAATAACTCAGGTAAAAGAGCTACAATATAAAGGGAGACAAAAGAATATGTCTGGCCGTCCGTACCTTTTAGCTTTAAGACCAGAGATCAATAATGCTTTGCTGAATGCTTACTGGCATAATTTCTTTTGTAACCTCTGGATTGATAGGAGAGACCTTTACATTCGCCAGGCAGAGCTGGTGGCTGAGCATCGCCAAAAAGCAGGAGACAGCTTGGTTATCAGGCTTCAGTTATATGATTTTAACAAACGGATTAACATTGAACCACCTCAACAGAAATAAAAATCCACCCGGCTCTTACGCCTACGGGGTTAGCTGACGGGTGCGGGCCGAGTACCTAGCCCTACCGCACGCATAGTGCGGATTAACCCCTTTACTTTGGGTCCCCCGCTTTCTTCTACAGCCGAAGAAATTCGGCGATAAGGGTGGAGGGAAAGGATTTATTACTTTTGGAGTTGATGGCCAGTTTATATTCTATCATAGGCCTTTAAATATGTTAAGCTCTCTTTTTAGATTTAGGCCATTTTTCTTTGGAGGCGGTGGCAGGATTTTTTTTGCTCGCGGCGAAGTTAGCTTTGTCTACAGGCTCATGTTAAAATTCTAAAGGGGGAATAAAAATTTGCACGAGGATATTGCTGAAGTCTTGGTTACAAGTGAACAAATTAAAAAGAGGGTCAAGGAATTAGGGGCGGCCATAAGCCGTGATTATAAAGGGAAAGATCTATTGGTAGTCGGTATTTTAAAAGGTGCTATAATTTTTTTAGCGGATCTGGTGCGCGAAATCACTATTCCCATCACTTTAGATTTTATGGCTGTGTCCAGCTACGGTAGCGGTACTAGCTCTTCGGGAGTAGTGCGCATACTTAAAGACCTGGAAGTTCCGGTAGAGGACAAACACGTACTTATAGTGGAAGATATTGTGGATACTGGCCTAACTTTGAAATATCTTTTGGACAACCTCCGGGCGCGCCAACCTTTAAGTCTAAAATGCTGTACTATATTAGATAAACCTGAACGGCGTGTAGTGGACGTTCAAATAGATTACCGGGGTTTTTGTATCCCTGACTACTTTGTAGTAGGCTACGGGCTGGACTATAATCAAAAGTACCGCCACTTACCAGATATTTGTGTGCTTAAACCCGAGGTCTACCGTCGTAGCTAGGTGTAAGCTCAACAGTGGCTCTTCAGCAGCCTGTTAGGGCACTAGAGCCCTGGCTAAATACATGGCATAGGTTGCTTTCCAGCAGGAATATCTGGATTAAAAAGTGAGGGTCGAATTAGAACAATGGATCTAGTGTTGGTTTTAGACTTTGGAGGGCAGTATAATCAGCTTATTGCCCGCCGCATACGGGAATGCCATGTTTATTGCGAGATGATTCCTTATTATACCTCCTTAAAGGAAATACTGGCTCGTAAGCCTAAAGGTATTGTTTTTTCAGGGGGACCCGCCAGCGTGTATGCTCCTGGGGCTCCACGTATTGATCCGGCCCTGTATGAAGCCGGGATCCCCATTTTGGGCATTTGTTACGGTATGCAACTTATGGCCCACGATCTAGGGGGGAGAGTAGAGGAAGCCCAGGGGAAAGAATATGGTAAGACGATGGTAGAAATAGTGTCTGAGGATGCCTTGTTTGAAGGCCTCCCTTCTCCCATGCAATGTTGGATGAGCCACGGAGATTATATTAGCTTACCACCTCCTGGATTCCAGGTTACTGCCTGTTCGGAATATACTCCCGTTGCTGCCATGAGCGATCCCAGGCGCAAGCTTTACGGAGTTCAATTCCATCCAGAAGTCAGGCATACGCCTTTAGGGCAAGAAATATTGCGTCGCTTTTTATATAAGGTTTGCGGGGTAAAAGGAGACTGGACGGTCAGCTCTTTTATAGAAGAACAGGTGAAGGCCATCAGGGAAAAGGTGGGTGGGGGGAAAGCCTTATGCGCTTTAAGCGGCGGGGTAGATTCTTCGGTAGCAGCAGCCTTGGTGCATAAGGCCATCGGGGACCAGCTAGTATGTATTTTTGTGAACCACGGCCTTTTGCGCCAAGGGGAGGCGGAACAGGTCAGGGAAACCTTCGAGAAAACCTTTAATATGAATCTGATTTACGTGGATGCAAGCCAGCGCTTTCTAAAACGCCTTAAAGGTGTGTTAGATCCGGAAGAAAAGCGTAAGATCATTGGGGAAGAGTTTATCAGGGTTTTTGAAGAAGAGGCACGTAAGATTGGGAAGATAGACTTTTTAGTTCAGGGAACCCTTTACCCTGATGTAATCGAGAGCGGGACGGAGACTGCTGCAGTAATTAAAACCCATCATAATGTAGGAGGCTTACCAGCGGATATGGAATTTGAGCTTATAGAGCCCCTCCGGCTTCTTTTTAAAGATGAAGTCCGCCAGGTAGGCCTCAAGTTGGGTTTGCCCGAAGAGATAGTCTGGCGCCATCCCTTTCCTGGTCCCGGGCTAGCCATCCGCATCTTGGGGGAGGTAACGGAGGAAAAACTGGCTATACTACGCCAGGCTGACGCCATTGTACAGGAGGAAATCCGCCGGGCAGGCCTGTACCGCGAGCTTTGGCAGTGTTTTGCTGTATTAGCTTCTATAAAAAGTGTAGGAGTTATGGGGGATGAGCGCACCTATGCTTACCCCATTATCGTTCGTGCGGTAGTTAGCGAAGATGCCATGACTGCTGACTGGGCCAGGTTGCCCTATGAAGTGTTGGAACGCATTTCTTCCCGGATTGTTAATGAGGTACGCCAAGTAAACAGAGTACTTTATGATATTACTTCTAAACCTCCAGCTACCATTGAATGGGAATAAGCAAACTTGTGTAAACTAGGAAATAAGGGGCCTACTAGGGGATCTTGAACCAAGGTTTAGTCATAAGGGGGGATAAAGACGTGAGGCGCAAGGTTGGTATTATATTACTCTTGTGCCTGCTATCGCTCGCCCTCGTTTTGGCCTTAAGCCTTGTCCGGCCCCAGGTAACCACTGCTGCAAAGTACCCGGAATTTAAGGACGCTGTAGTGGGTTTAGAACTTTACGGAGAAGAGGGTACAGGTGATAAGATAAGGCTTGTAAATATTGACGATAAAAATATTGCCTCTAAGCTCATGTTTTATCTGGATCAGTCTCCACATGCCCAGCCTCCGCCTGTTTGGCCTTGGAAGAAGTACTATGTGGTTTTCAAGGTCCAAGAAGCAGACCAGGTGGCCCGCACCAGGGAGTATGTTTACTTATTTAAGGATTTTGCCCCTGAAGAGCCTGGGTATCTTGCCCTGGAGAATACATGGTATCAGGTGCCGCCCCAGTTTAATATTCTTTTACTTTCCCTTACAGAATACAAAAACGCGACCGGCGAAGTCGAACCTGAAGATGTAGCTTTCCTACGCCAGTATGGCTGGGAGGTCTTGTTTAAGGCCAACACCATGGAGGGCAAGCTGCCTGATGAATTGGTACATAATGCTGGGGATTTCCCGGTGGTTATCTACTGGGCTTATAATAACGAACTCAGTAAAGATGTAGGGCTAGATATTACTCCTTATTTAGGTAAAGAGGTGCGAGTTAACCTTTATAAACTTGAGCAGCCTCTACCAGAGTTTATGCAAGGCTTTCGCTGGGCTGGGAGGGCAGTAATAGTTAAGGCTGAAAACCGTATCGTGGGGGCCTGGCTCGATGCCGGGAAGAATCAAGGTTTTGCTTGTTCCCTTAAGGGACGAAGGCTGGAAGAGATAACCGGGAAATCATGGGGGCAGTGGTTAAAGGGGCTGGTAAATGCCGAAAATCCTTTAGAGAAACGGTTGTCTTCTTTAGGCCCGGAAGAGCTTATCCGTACTTTCTATGAAGCTGTGGGCAATGGGGACAAACGGACAGCCCATGCTGCTTTAAGCCGGCGAAATCTGATAGATTATCTTTTCCGCAACATGGATAATAACCGCTTGTATAATCCTTCCTTCAGTGTAATCGACCGGGATGGGCTAAACAATGTGGCGGCAGCTAAAATAGTAAGTATCCGGGAGCTTCCTCCCCAGGAAAAAGATACTCCAGAAATAAAGCGGTTCCAGGTAGCTGTTCATTTAACTTTTAGACGAGCCATAACGGCTGAAAGTGGAGTGCAGGTGCTTTTCCTAACTCTCCGCCAGGAGATACCTGGCATGGGGTGGCGTATAGACAGCATCGGTTTTGGACCTTGATGGAAAAATATAAATACCCATGGCCAGGTACCTAAGTCTCCTAATGATAAGGCTTGGCGGCTTCAGAGTGATATTGCGGCTCAAGACGAGGCTTAGGGATCGGTGCTTTCGGCTAAAGGCAGTCTATGCCTCCGAAATCCATGTTAAGGTGCATTATAGTCAGAGAACCGGGCACAATATTCCTGGTAGGCCTTAAGCCACTCGGGGTGTTCCCGAAAGAAGTGAACTAAACGGCTGATACAAGTTAATGTTTCCTGGCTTACATTGTGCTCGATCTTTTCAGTATCTTCCAGGAGGTGGTTGGTTGCACCTATTATTTTTAGGAATTCAGCCAGGGTATTATGCCTGACTAGCAATTTTTTACCCATTTGGTTACCCAACGGCGTTAGCTTAATAGCGCCGTATTTTTCATATATCAAATAGTTTCCTTCAGCCAAGCGCTGGACCATTTTGGTGGCTGATGAAGGCTGTACGTTTAAGGCTGCTGCCAGTTCCTGGATACGAGTGTAACCGTTTTTTTCTGCGAGACGATATATCATTTCTAAATAATCCTCCATACTAGGCGTAAGAGCCCCTATTTCTTGCTCGAGGAGGGCATAGCCCCGGAAGGTGCGAAATTGATCTTCTTTATACAATTCCTCCACCACCTATTTATTATTTTCCTAAAAACAGTATACGTTTCTTGTGAGCCATAAGAGTATTGAATTTAGCAGCGTCTAACTTTTTTAGAGGAGTCCAAAAGCGGACTCCTTTCATATTATCTATCAAGACTAACTTAAAGGCGAACTGTAGAGGATGAGTTTTAAAGAAGGAGGAGCTGCGATGGTAACTAATACAGGTTTTAGGGGAAAAGCCTGCTCCTTAGCGGAGCTTCCGGAACGTACACAGGGTAAGGTTATTCAGGTTTTCGACACCGGGTTTTGGCACCGCCGGCTCCTAGAACTGGGATTTACCCCTGGCACGGTGGTGGAAGTTGTACGGGCTAGCCTAGCGGGGGATCCCGTAGCCTATCGAATAAAGGGTACCACTGTTGCGTTAAGGAAAGAACAGGCTTCTTTGATATTTGTCCAACCCTTTTTAAACCCTTCTTAGAAGCCTCTGAGGTTGTAGCAAACTGGCGCACACCCAGGCCGCCGGTGCAGGTGGTGGAGACTGTCACCCTAAGGAGTTATCCATGTCGTAAATTACGACACCATGAAAGATGAAAATGGTATTTTGGGGAGGATATTAAGGTTATATGCCGGTACCTGAACTTGCTCCTTTATCCTGGCAGGGGGCTAGACGTACTACTTTTCCCTCTATGGGGGAACCTTCGTATATAGTGGTAGCCCTAGTTGGTAACCCCAATGTAGGTAAGAGTACCCTTTTTAATTCTTTGACGGGCCTGCGCCAGCACACTGGAAACTGGCCTGGTAAAACAGTAAGCTTTAGTCACGGGGTATACAGATATAAAGATAAACAGTTTATGCTCATAGATTTGCCTGGCACCTATTCTTTACAACCCGGCTCTCCAGAAGAAGAAATAACCTACGAGTTCCTCCGCAGAGACGACAAGCTTCATATGGTAGTAGTAGTTGCCGATGCCACTGCCCTGGAGCGTAGCCTTTTACTAGCTTTACAAGTTATCAATTTAGGGAAAAAGGTTATTTTATGTATTAACCTTATGGATGAGGCCAAGAAACGGGGCTGGGATATAGACATTGGCGTTTTAAGTCGCGAGTTAAAAATTCCGGTAGTGGCTACGGCAGCTCGTAACGGAGAGGGACTGAGTAAATTACAAGAGGCTATTTATACTTTGGCAGGTGGCTTTTGCACTGGTAAACCAGAACCGTGCCCTATTACCTACCCCAACCAGGGTTGCTCTAAAGATGGAGAGCCTACGGTACTCTCCTGTTCAGGTAAGCATTTAATAACACAAGATATTATAACTCTCTATCAACAAGCGGAAAGCCTGGTTAAAAAAGCAACGATAAAGAAATCAGAAGCGTGCGTTTCGGCTTGGGAGGGGTGGTTAGACAACATTATCATCTCTAAATGGACCGGCTTGCCTCTTATGATATTACTCTTAGGGGTTGTATTGTGGGTTACTCTAGTAGGAGCTAATTATCCTTCGGAACTTCTATCCAGAGTATTTTTTTACCTGGAACAAAAGTTGATTTTAGCCGCCGATTACTTAAATTTGCCGGCTTGGTTTCGAGGGGTGATTGTGGAGGGGGTTTACCGGACGACTACCTGGGTAGTAGCGGTAATGCTACCTCCTATGGCCATTTTTTTCCCTTGTTTTACTTTTTTAGAAGAGTTGGGTTATCTCCCACGTGTAGCTTTTATCTTGGACGGTTTATTTAAGGTTGCAGGAACGTGTGGCAAGCAAGCCTTAACTATGGGTATGGGTTTGGGTTGCAATGCCGCCGGGGTTACAGCCTGCCGTATAATCGATTCCCCCAGGGAGCGTTTGATAGCTATGCTTACGAACGTCAGCATTCCGGAACTGCAACCGGTATCTAGCCCGGGTTACCACAATCAAGTTCTGGCCGTAGGAAACAGGTAGACTTATTCCAAGTCCAGGCCGCAGCCCCCAGGTTTTTACTTTTTTATAAAGAATCGCGAGGGTTTACATGCTTACCAGATTTTGCATAACTTATTATCAAGAAGAATCCTCGGGGGTGTAATTATGAGTCTAGAGCAGATTATCCGGCTGCTAAACCTGGACCTCTCCTGGGAGTATGCGGCCATGATCCAATACATCCAGCATGCCAGCATGTTAACCGGGCCGGAATACGTGGCTATCATAGAGGAAGAACTCCAACATGCTCAAGACGAGCACGACCATGCTGTTAAATTAGCCGATAAAATCCAGTACTTAGGCGGCATTCCCACCGTCCAAGTGCAGGAAATCAGGACTTCTTTGAACAACGTAGAAATGTTGCGCCAGGACCTGCAGGCCGAGTATGAGGCTTTGAAACGCTACTTGCAACGTATCGAGCAGCTTGAAGCGTTGAAGCTTTATGATGTGGCTCAAGTCATAAGGGAGATTGCTGTGGTTGAGCAGAAACATATAATTAACCTGGAGAAGGCCCTGGGCATTCAAAAAGCAAGATGAACCTGGGATGGGTCCGGGGGCTTCTTTAAGCAGCCTTGCGGGGAGCAGTTGATTTCTGCGAAGACCTCGAAAGATATCGATGCTCTGCTGGAGTCCGGCATCAAACCCATCAGGGAAATAACCGTACTCTTTGCGATTGCTTAGAGATGAGCGCGGGAATAGCCTTATAGAGGCCCTCCTGGTGCTACCGCTCTTTTTAATACTGTTTTTTCTCCTTATCGAGATGGGCTTTGTGGTGTACGACTGCCTCCTCTGGCCGGTATGAACGTGCAGCGGGGCCAGCAAATAGTTGTAGGCGTGGTATATCCTGTGAGGTTTAAGACTTTTTTGGTGGGGGCCCTGGGGCAATGGCTTATCCAGGAGGAGTAATTTACCCTTACTTAAGACTGGGATGGCTAGGTAGGCTTCGAGCGGCCTCTGTATTGGCGGGACCCCACCTGCCACCCCTAGCAGGAGCGGTGTAAGAAGGAAATTGTCTCCTGGAAGCGAATATTCTGCTAGAGGCTAACCCTGGAGTTGATAACCGGTGTTAGAGCGAACTTCTCTCTTATCGCTTCAGGCACTAAGGCCCAAGCCTCCCGTGAAATGGGCAGGTGGTAAAGCCCAACTCATACCTCAATTCGAGCCCCTGTTTCCTAAGAAGAAATACAGCCTTTATATAGAGCCCTTCGTGGGGGGCGGGGCAGTATTTTTCCACCTTCTGCCCCACCAGGCCGTTCTTATCGATAGCAACGAGGAGCTTATCAACTTTTACCTGGTGGTGCGTGACAGCCTGGAGGAACTGCTAAGGGATCTCAGAAAGCATAAAAACACGCGGGAATATTATTACTCTCTCCGGGCCTTAGATCCCCAGGAGCTTTCTCCTGTAGAGAGGGCTTCCCGGTTTCTCTATCTCAACAAGACAGCTTATAACGGGCTATGGAGGGTAAACAGCCGGGGCAAACATAACGTGCCCTTTGGGAGATATAAGAATCCCAAGATTGTGGACGAGCCCAACCTCCGGTTGGTAGCAGAGGCTTTAAAACATGCCCGGATAATTTGCGATGATTTTAGCCGCGTGCTGGAGTTCGCCCGGTCGGGTACCTTTGTATACCTTGACCCGCCTTATTACCCCTTATCTGATACGGCCAACTTTACGGGCTATACTCCGGGCGCTTTTGGGCCGGAGGACCAGAAGAGATTGGCGGCCGTATTTAGAGAACTGGATAGGAGCGGCTGTTTGGTGATGCTAAGCAATTCGGATACGCCCTTTATACGTGGGCTTTATTCGGGATATGATATACAGGTAGTCTACGCCAGGCGGGCTATAAACTGTAGGCCTGACCGGAGAGGGCCGGTAACAGAACTAGTTATTAGAAATTACGGGTGAGGATGGCTGATGTAAATGCCAGGGAGAGATGCTCCTTTCTGGGATGTCATCATTAAGGTAGAGAAATGAAGTTGCGCCAGGAGTATATGCCCGGCCTCTTTATTATTTGGGGTTGCGAGGGTGTTACTACTTTCTTTTTAACTACTGAGCCAGCTTTTGTCTGTTTTTGGGCGTAAGCTTCTTACCAGGCCTGGATACTTTGAAGTCCCGAACTTCAGGCCGGAGATTGTACATCTTATTTATTCCCCTCCCTCCCGAGATCGTAAATAAATAAGACTTTCAATCCCTCGTAGGTAGGCTGGAAACGATTTCGGAAGCGGGGCCATCTGCCCTATCGACCGCCGGTTTCAATCCCTCGTAGGTAGGCTGGAAACATGAGGGATGACTACATCTGCTTTCAATGTCGCTACTAGTTTCAATCCCTCGTAGGTAGGCTGGAAACCCGAAAAGCCCCTTCTCCTCCACCTCGTAGTCATAAGCGTTTCAATCCCTCGTAGGTAGGCTGGAAACCGTTCTGCGTATTACCGTAAAAATTGTTCTTGCAGTGTTTCAATCCCTCGTAGGTAGGCTGGAAACGGCACCGGCGAGGACGCCGAGAAAGAACAGCCCCGGTTTCAATCCCTCGTAGGTAGGCTGGAAACCAAACCGCAGCGGAACCACTGTCCGCCCAGGCGGAAGTTTCAATCCCTCGTAGGTAGGCTGGAAACTCGAGTGAAGGAGGGTTCGTATGGAACGGTTATCACGGTTTCAATCCCTCGTAGGTAGGCTGGAAACAAATGGGGTTGTGGTGGAATTCGTAGCAGGATATGGGTTTCAATCCCTCGTAGGTAGGCTGGAAACTTCTGGGAAGGCTCATAGAAGTTTCCCTCTGTAATCGTTTCAATCCCTCGTAGGTAGGCTGGAAACG
>Ga0209225_1001264_pt1 | contig 25650 bp, 25 predicted proteins | sample WasSprMetagenome_FD_184732 | JGI IMG/M metagenome (GOLD analysis project Ga0209225, IMG submission 184732) | Sulfidic aquatic microbial communities from Washburn Spring, Yellowstone National Park, USA - WS (SPAdes) (version 3) | ecosystem: Environmental > Aquatic > Thermal springs > Hot (42-90C)... | reverse complement strand
AGGCATGCTTTCAAAAAATGGCAGATAAACTAAAAAGTGCTACGAAACGCATAAATCTGATTTTCTATTCTTTAAGATTCTGGCTGAACATCGGGCGGTAGCTCAGCTTGGTAGAGCTTCCGAGCTTGCTGGAACTGCCAGCTGGCGGAGACGCTGTAGACGCCTGCCCATGGTGGGCGCCACTCAGCCTACCAAGCACACAAGGGTGTTGCGGAAACCGGAGTGTCGCAGGTTCAAATCCTGCCCGCCCGACCAAGAGTCTTATGAATGCCTTGACGAGATAAAGTGGACAAGCGCTGATTTGGAAAAGCGTTATAAGTATAATATCGATAAGATAGAGAGCTTAAATGAAGACTTGGAGAAGGTGAAACTTCTGAAGATAAATTACATAGGCGTTATTGCAGGTATCCTAGCTTTCATCAGCTTGGCGCTCCCGTGGTGGGTAATGTCGATGTCCGCTACAGCTTTGGAAATAACCGTTAGTGGTGATGTCTCAATATTTTTGTATCAAGCAACAGCCTCATCGATGGGAGTGACACAAACCGTTACAATGGACCTTTGGTTCTGTTGGATAGTTCTCGCCCTAATTCTCATAGCCGGCGTAGCAGGAATAGTTGGCAGCGTGTTAATCGGAAAAAATGGAAAGACGGTTCTGCTTATTGCTGGAATACTTGCTTTGCTTTCAATCATAATCTTCGCAATCGGTTTGCAAAGTGAACTTTCAAAGGCTCCACCAGTTCCAGGCTTCCCCTCAGTAGGCCTATTTTCCAGTGGCTCATTCAATTTTATGGAAGGAATATCCATGCAATATTCATCTTATCTAACCTTCGGCTTCTGGCTGGCATTAATTGCTGCCATCTTGGCTTTTGTCTCATTACTGAGGCATCCAACACAAGAAGTCGGAAAATCTCCTTAACATCCCTCTCTGTTGAAGTTTAAGGCTGTATAGAGTGACTCGTGTTTGCTTGGTTACAATGAAAGAAAATTTGGATTTTAGGATTTTACAAGTTTCATTGGTTTTCCGCAGCAAACAAGCGTGCCTTTTCCAGCCTCTAGAACCTTTACTTTGTTGCCACATATTTCACAGAGATAGACTTCTCCAACCTTAGCCATTTTCGCATCACCTCCCACCAAATTCTGCAATAAACAATTTTATGATTAGTTCAGCGAGACCTTAACAATTTCCCCGCTTTCAACTAAACTTTTAATTTTCTCTATATCTTCGCTTAAGACTCTATCCTCTTTAAGCACAGAAACCTTTTCTCTTACTGCCTCATAGGCTTTTTTTGTTCCTCTTCCAAGTTTTTCAGCCCCGCGATATTCTATTGCTTGGGCTGCACAGAGAAGTTCTATCGCGACTATGTATTGGGTGTTTTCTAGTATTTGCCGGGCTTTTTGAGCCGCTGCCACACCCATGCTTACGAAGTCTTCGAAGTTCGCTGATGTTGGAATAGAGTCTACGCAGGCTGGATGAGCCAAAATCTTGTTTTCGGAGGCTAGGGCCGCAGCGGTGTACTGCACGGTCATTAAACCGCTACTTACTCCCTTTTTTGCTTCTGGAGGGATTAGGAAGGCTGGCAAGCCGTTGTTTAGCCTCTCGTCCATTAAGCGTGTTATTCTCCTTTCTGATATGTTGCCAACCATCGCTAGGGCTATTCCGAGAAAGTCCATTGCTAAGGATATTGGTTGTCCATGAAAGTTTCCTCCTGAAAGACACATGGCTTCTTCTGGAAAGACTAGTGGATTGTCTGTGGCTGAGTTTATCTCGATTTCCACAACTTTTCTAGCGTATTCTATCGCGTCCCTTGCTGCACCCAAAACTTGTGGTGTGCACCTAAGGCTGTAGGCATCGTGGGGATGATGGAGCTTTTCCATAGCTTGCGCTCCAGTTTGCACAAGTTGGCTTCCATCGACAAGCGCCCTAATGTTTTCCGCTGTTGTTGCTTGACCTTTGTGCGGCCTTACTTTTTGGATTTTTTCGTCAAAAGCGTCGTAAACCCCTAGAAGCGCCTCAAGAGTTAGCGCCGCTGTAATCTCTGCTGTTTTGATGAGGTTTTCGGCGTCGTGGACTGTTAATGCAGCGATTGCTGACATCAACTGCGTGCCGTTGTTTAGGGCTATGCCCTCCTTAACCTCCAGCTCGACTGGTTTTATTCCTGCCTTTTTCATGGCTTCTCTTCCGCTCATGATTTCACCTTTGTATTCAGCCTTTCCTTCTCCGATAAGCACGAGCACCATGTGAGATAGAGGGGCTAAGTCTCCACTTGCGCCAACCGAACCCTTTGAAGGAATCATTGGGTGGACACCTTTGTTCAGCATCTCCACAATTGCCTCAAGCGTCTCAAGTCTCACCCCAGAGTAGCCCTTAGCCAACGTGTTGGCGCGTAAAAGCATCAAAGCACGGACAACATCAGTGCTTAGCGATTCTCCAACGCCTGCTGAGTGACTTCTTATCAAGTTAACTTGTAGCTGCTTAAGGAATTGACTGGGGATTGTTACGTTGCTTAGAGCACCAAAACCCGTGTTCACGCCATATATAACTTGACCCTTTTTGATTAAGTTTTCCAAGACTTCTCGACTTTTTCTTATACGCTTTTTAACTTTTTCTGGAATCACAACTTTTGCGTTTTCACGCGCAACTTTAACTATGTTCTCAATCGTTAATGTTTCCCCGTCTATCAGCACTTCATGCATACAATCGTCTCCAACTACGGAGTATGGACTCCCCAATTTTAATTCTTTGGGAAGACGCTCCTTCTTTAAATCTTTGAAATGTGGGGATTGGCGATTTATTTTCCAAATTAGCCGAAAACTTTGGAATACAAGCGAATTGCATTTAGATTTTGAAGTATTTTTCATAAAACTTTTATATTCGGATTCCTTGTGGATATGAATAATTAGTGAGACAAGGTGCTTCCATGGAGCCAAGCAAGAAACCATTAAACGTGTTGATTAAACAATTAAACGCCAACATCGCCGTCATGCTGAAAAACGGCTGCGAGTATAAAGGTAAAATGATTAGGTGCGACGGCCACATGAACATCCTTTTGGAAGGGGCAACTGAATGTAAGGACGATCAGCTAATTACTAACTACGGAAACGTTTTGCTGCGGGGCAACAACATACTTTATATAATGTTAGACACGCATTAGATGACGAACGCCTTGACCTTTCCGGTTACGTACATCATGGCTTCGTCGAGCTTAGCCTTTAACATGTGTTTGCGTTCAAAAAATTGCAGAATGTTTTTTACATCTCTCATGAGGAGTTGCTGGGCGTTCGGATGCTCCCTCGTAACGTATTGAGGCCAATCAATTATCAAAACATGCATGTCCGGCTTCAGGATGATGTTGTATTCGCTTAAGTCAGCGTGAACGACACCAGCTTTCAAATAGGTTTTTCGAACATTGCGCAGTATTTCCTTCAGAACATTTTCCGGGGCTGGAATCTCTCTCCATTCGGCTAGTTCTGCACCTTCAATCATTCCCATAACTATTACGTGGCGGTTTTGGCTTATTGGCTTCGGAACAGCCACGCCGCATGGAAAAACGATTTTTAGGGCTTGAAACTCCCTTTCTGCTGCAAGTCTTGATTGGAAAAGCCAGTTGGCTTTTTCAGCGGTGTATCCTCTTTTTCTTTTGGTTTGGCGGAAGCTTATCCGCCCTAATCTATGGAATTTTACGGCTATTCTTTCGCCTTTAGGGTTTAGCGCATCATAAACGTCGGCTTCCTTGCCGACCCCCAGTGGTTTTCCTAAAGCTTCAAGAACTCCGGCTTTGACGAGGGCGTTCATAGCTAGGCAATCATATCCAGCATAGTTTAATGTATAGCCGACGTATGCCCCTTTGGTTTTGCGGATAAGCCTCATTTTGTTTAGGCGGCTTAATCTAAAATCCGTTTCCTCCATGCTGTATTTGGAAAATTTTGCAATAACTTCCTTTGGGACAAACTCGTACTGGCTCATTGAAGTCTCTATAACCTGCAGTATCCTAATGTCTTCGTTTTCCAGTGTGCGAAACACTTGAACTGCAACTTCAGCTGAGGACATGGCTACATTAAAAAGGCATGTTTTGCTAATTAATATGTTAATCTATAAAGCAATTTGAGGGGCAAAGCCTATGGAAGATAAGACATTAATGACTTTCCATGAAAAATTTAGACAGTACGATTTAGGCGAAGAACACCCGTACAGGGGAGACAGATTCACCAATGCGATAAAGTTTTTTGAAGCCCAAGGCTTGTTTAACCTTCCACAGCTAACAGTCAGGGAGCCAAAGCCCGCATCAAAGGAAGATTTGTTAAGAGTTCATGAGGAAAGCTATGTTGATTTAATTTATCGCTTGGCGGAGGAAAACAAGCCCTACGACATTGAAACACCGGTCTCTCCAACAATTCTTGAGGCTGCACTGCTTATTGCTGGCGGGGCAATTGAGTGCGGAAGAGCAGTTTTAAAGGAGGAAGCGAAAAGAGCGATTTCTCTTGGCGGCGGGTATCACCATGCCGGAAGAACCTATGGTGGCGGATTCTGTCTATTCAACGACATTGCAGTTTTAATCGAGTATTTACGGGCTGAGCATAGAGTTAAACGGTTTTTGGTTTTGGACTATGACGTGCATTTCGGAAATGGAACAAGCGACATATATTACCGAGACCCCACGGTGCTTTTCATCTCCCTACACCAAGACCCTCACACAATTTATCCTGGAACAGGATTTGCTTGGCAGATTGGAGAAGGCGCCGGCGAAGGCTACAATGTTAACGTGCCCCTTCCGCCCGGAACAGGCGACGACACATACCTTTATGCATTAAAAGAAATTTTTGTTCCTTTAGCTGAGGAGTTTAAGCCAGAAATAATCATTGCAAATGGCGGGAGCGACCCGCATTTCGCAGACATGCTTGGCGATTTGAGCTTGACTGTTAAAGGCTTTTTTGAAATATCCCGCCTAATCCGAAAAACAGCCGAAAAAGTCTGCAATGGAAAACTCGTTTTGATGCCTGGAAGCGGATACAACCCAAAAGTTTTGCCGCCTTGCTGGTACGCACTTGTGGCTGGCGTTGTCGGCTTGAAGGAAATTAATGTCGGAGACCCTTATGCTCCGCCGGTTGAACCTCCGAGCTGCCGGGAAAAGGTTGAGGACACTATCGGCGAGTTGAAGAGACTGTTAAAGGGAAAATGGGCTTGTTTTAGATGAAGCCTCAATCTTTCTTTTCCTTTGGTTTTACGATGACTGCTGTTCCGTAGGCTGCGAAGACTGTGGCTGTTCCTTGAAGTATGTCGCTTGTCTCGAAGTCCGCGCCGACAACAGCGTTTGCGCCCATTTTTCTTGCGTTTTCAATGAGCCTTCTCAAAGATTCTTGCCTAGCCTTTTCGCATTCTGATGTGTATGCCGTCACTTCTCCTCCGAAAATTCCCTCGATGCCTGCAACGATTTTTCCGCCTACGCCTCTGGTTCTGACGGTTAAGCCATGAACTGGACCCAAAACCTTAACAATCTCGTATCCGGGCAACTCTGGCGTTGTAACCACAATTACTTCACTCATCCATTACACCCAAGATGTTTAATAATTGAGGGTGTTAATTTAAGTTACCGCATATAACGAAGGCTTGTTTAAAATGGAGGACCTTGATAAAGTTCGTGAACAGTTTCCAATAACAAGAAGAAAGGTGTTTTTGAATCATGCTGCGCATTCTCCGCTTCCAAAGCCAGTCGCTGACGCCATCAACAAATATGTATATGAGTCTTCTAATTTTTGGGAAACCTCAGGCGAGTGGAACGATTATGGAAAACCTTTATTCGCAAAGCTGATTGGCGCGAAAACAGAGGAGATAGCCCTAATTGAAAACACTTCGATGGGTTTAAACATCGCCGCCAACGTCCTCACCTATCCGTCTGGCTCAAAAGTGGTTACAACAGACTTAGAGTATCCTTCTGTGGTTTATCCTTGGCTGCGTAGAGGCTTAGGCGTTAAGGTTCATTATGTAAAGAATGTTGAAGGCAAAATATTGCTGGAAGATGTGGAAAAGGCTGTGGACGACAAAACTGTGGCTGTTGCAGTAAGCCACGTCGAATATGTTAATGGCTTCCGCCACAACTTGAAGGCTTTAAGCGAAATCGCCCATGAGCATGGAGCCTACCTCATCGTGGACGCCATACAGTCAGCCGGCGCCATACCAGTAGACGCCAAAAAGGATGATGTGGATTTCCTAGCCACAGCATGTTACAAGTGGCTTTTAAGCCCTCCTGGAGCGGGATACCTCTACGTCAAAGAGGAGCTTATCGAAAAGTTTGAGCCGCCTTTCATTGGTTGGTCAAGCGTTAAACAAGAAATCTTTGACACCATAGATTTTTGGGACATTTGGAGCTTGAAGCTTTCTGAGACTGCAAGCCGCTTCGAAGTAGGCTCGCCAAGCTTAATCAGCTATGTAGGCGCAAGAGAAGCCCTAAAAATGCTTTTAAACATTGGCATAGAAAACATTGAAAAAAGGATAATTGAACTCACCGACCATCTGATAGAGGCCATTAAAAGCTTGGGGCTAAAACTACAGACACCAGAGGAGAAGCAACATCGCAGCGGCATAGTTAACTTCAAAATAGATAAACCACAAGAGATAACGAGGAGGCTTGCTGAAAAAGGCATAATCGTCTCGGCAAGAGCGCACGGAATAAGAGTTTCACCACACTTCTACAACACAAAAGAAGAAATCAGCAGATTTATAGAAGAAATCAAGAATATTCGCTGATAAAACTTATTTCTGGAAAGCCTTGCACTTGCCTACCCTTGCCCTTCTCTGAAAGGATTTCCAGCTGGGAAATTTTGCATGTTCCAATTATGTCTTCCTTGTTTTCACTTATTATGTTTGCATACTTGCTCTTACCAGCGTAAATCCTCAATTTCTTAATTGCGGCGTTTAGCGGTTTTCGCTTCTCCGCCTTCTCACGCCTAACCTCATTTATCACAGCTACAACCAAGTCCCCATTCCTTTCAGCTTCCTCATCAATCTTTTCCGCTTCTGGTTCCGGCCAAGACGTTAGTTGTAAACTTTTTTGTCCAACAACATCAGCGTAAAGGTTTTGATAAATTTCCTCGGTTATGTGCGGTGTTATCGGAGCCAGCAACTGCAGTATTCTATAGAGAACAGTGTAAAGTGTGAACTGTGCTGCTTTCCGTTTTTCTTCTCCGTAAACTTCTGGCTTGTAAAGTCTATCCTTAACAGCTTCGATATATTGGTCGCAGAAGATGTGCCAAGCAAAATTGCGCACTTCTTCTACGGCAATATTAAATTGACACTTCTCTAAAGCTTCCGTAACCTTCTGCGTCATCTTCTCCGCTTTACTTAAAATCCACCGATCCAGAAGCTGCAACTCGCCTTTTTCGCCTGCCTTATAATCTTTCAGTTGGGCGCCAACAAATTTTGCAGCATTCCAAAGTTTCGTCAAGAATCTTCTCCCGTACTCAACATCTGGCCAGCGGAAAGGAATATCCGAGCCAGTGGCTCCGCCGGCTGCAGCCCATTGCCTAGCCGCGTCTGTTCCATACTTGTCCAGCACATCCGGGGCTGCAACATAGTTTTTTAGCGATTTGCTCATTTTTCTGCCGTCTGAACCCAAAACCATGCCATTGATGAGGCAGCTTTTGTAGGGCTTCTCATCAAACAACGCGAGGTGCCTAACCATCAGGTAATAAGCCCATGTTCTAATTATATCAACGCCTGAAGGGTGCAAATCCGCTGGGAAAAGCCTCCTCCAGTCTTCTCTCTCCGGCCAACCAGCATGTACGGCGCATGAAATTGATGAGTCCATCCACGTGTCAAAAACGTCTTTTTCGGGAATGAATTCTTTGCCGCCGCATTTTGGACACTTATCTGTCCTAGGATTCTCAAGTTTTGGGTCTACCGGAACCCAGTCTTCTTTGGCTACTATTGTTTCGCCGCAGTTTTTGCAGTACCAAACTGGTATGGGTGTTCCGAATACGCGTTGGCGGCTTATCACCCAGTCCCAGTCGAGGGAGCGCGCCCAGTCTATTAGGCGGTTTTTCATGTGCTCCGGGTACCAAACAACCTCGTTGGCTGCTTTTTCAACTTTGTCAGTTAGGATTCTGGTTTTCATAAACCATTGGGGAAGCTCGAGAATTTCAATGGGGGTTTCGCATCTGTCGCAGACGCCTATCTCTTGACGAATCTTTTCGATTTTCTCCAGCAGTCCCACAGCCTTCAAGTCTTCCACTATGGCTTTCTTTGCTTGTTCTATGGTTAAGCCAGCGTATTTTCCGCCATTGCTATTTATCTTGCCGTCCTCTGTCACCAGCGTTATCACTGGAAGTTTATGTTTAATCACGGTTTTCACGTCTTCCTTGTCTCCGTAGGTGCATATCATTACTACGCCCGTGCCGAAGGATGGGTCGACGTTCTCGTCTGGAATTATTTCAACCGTCCGATTGGCGAGTGGAACTGTTATTTTTCTGCCTATGTACTTGTTGAATCTGTCATCCACGGGGTTTACTGCCACAGCGACACATGCTGGTATAAATTCTGGACGCGTAGTGGCTATGAGCAAATGTTCATTGCCTCTTCCTTCTAAAGGAAACCTAATGTAGTGAAGTGCGCCTTCCCTCTCCTCGTAATCCACTTCAGCGTCTGCGATTGCTGTTTCGCAGCGGGGACACCAGTTAACCGGGTGCTTGCCTCGATACATGAAGCCTTTATTGTATAGGATTATGAAGCTCAGTTGTGTGCGTTTCCAGTATTCAGGGTTCATAGTGCGATATTCAGTAGTCCAGTCAACGCTGCAGCCTAAGCGTATGACGCCTTCCTTCATCATGGCAATGTATTTTTCAACAAGCTTCTCGCATAATTTCCTAAACTTGTCAGGCGGAACATCCCTCTTCTTAATGTTATGTTCCCTTTCAACCTGCACCTCAATGCCCAACCCGTGGCAGTCCCAGCCTTGTGGAAAATAAACGTTAAAGCCCCTCATGCGCTTGTATCTGGCAACGATGTCAAAATAGGTCCAGTTGAGGACGTTTCCCATGTGAAATTCGCCTGAAGGATAAGGCGGAGGCGTGTCAATGCTAAAAGTTGGACGCTTACGGTCTTTCCAATCAAAGCGGTAAACACCCATCTCTTCCCATTTCTTCTGCCACTTACGCTCAATGGCTATAACATCGAACTCCTTAGGCAAAGGCTTCATAACGCGACATCCTAAACATACTCTGAATCTAGGAAAAATAAATACACAACTAAAAAAGCCTTCTGTAACCTTTTGGCAGAGGCAACAAGTTCCTAATCCATAAACACAATGTCCAGAGAAATAGGCGAAGACATCAAAAGGCGTTCTGGAAGCAAATCTCTTAAATTGGTTCAAGCTTTTAATTTTCCCATCATGGAGGAGCTAATTAAGAGAGCAGCCAGAGACTTGGCAAATTCAAAATACGCCATCGCCCTTACCGGAGCAGGAGTTTCCACAGAGTCAGGTATTCCCGATTTCAGGGGACCTTCAGGAATTTGGACGCTGAACCCTGAGGCAGAAAGAAGGGCTTACCAAACCTATTACAAGTTTTTGGCGAATCCAAAGGAATATTGGGAAGAAAGGTTAAGCTGTTCCTCTTTGTTAGGAGATTTAGCGAAGGCACAGCCCAACCCGTGTCATTATGCATTGGCTGAATTGGAAAAAATGGGAATTATAAAATGTATAATCACTCAAAACATTGACAACCTTCACCAGAAGGCGGGAAGCAAAAACGTTTTAGAGTATCATGGAAACGCCTTTAAATTAAGATGTTTGAAATGCGGAAGCAGATTTGATTCTAAAGAATTTGACTTAGAGAAGTTAAGAAAAGAAGGAAAGCTGCCTCCTCTCTGTCCAATTTGTAAGTGTGCATTAAAATCCGATGTGGTATATTTCCGAGAACCAATTCCAAGCGATGTTATAAAACGGTCACTTGAAGAAGTGTCAAAATGCGACTTGATGCTTATCTGTGGAACCTCAGCGGTGGTTTACCCCTTTGCCGAACTGCCAAGAATAGCTAGGCAAAGAGTGCTTAAAAAGGAAGGAAAATGGGTTCCAGTAACCATAATAGAAGTGAACGCTGAACCAACCCCTTTGACTGAAGAAGGAATTTCAGACTACTTAATCCAAGCAAAAACCGGTCAAGCCATGCCAAAAATCCTCGAGGAAATAAAAAGGTTGATGCCACATTAAACATCTCTAAAAGAAACGTGAAAATCAGCTTTTGACCATCGAAAAAGACGATAATTTTAGGGTTAAACCCGAAAAGCTTTTCTACAACTAAACAACAATTGCTCTCAACAAGGTTTAGGGGAGCTGGGCGGTGACCCGGCTGAGAGGACGGCTAAGCGCCGTCGACCCTTAGAACCTGATCCAGGTAATGCTGGCGGAGGGAAAAAACCGTGAAAGAAACCACAACTTTAGAGTTTGGATTTCCAACGAAAATATTTGCCGAGGCAATTGTTTTCATAGCATTGTCGGCCGCGTTAAACAGCATAAAATTATATCAACTGCCATACGGAGGTTCAGTAACTTTAGCTGGAATGGTTCCCATACTTTGGCTTTCACTCCGCAGAGGACCGGTGATCGGAACTTATGCAGGCATAGTGCTGGGGCTTGTGGTGATGATAATTGAGCCATATTTGTATAACCCGGTTCAAATACTGTTGGACTACCCTGTAGCATTTGGAGCGCTTGGACTTGCAGGATTCTTCAAAAAACGTCCCTTGGTTGGCGTAGGCGCAGGGATGCTTGGACGCTTTATATCACACTTTATTTCAGGTGTCTTCTTCTTTTGCATGTACGCAGAATATTGGAATATGGATCCAGTAACATACTCAGTGGCATATAATGGAAGCTATCTCCTTCCAGAGTTTGTCGTAAGTGCAGTTATAATATACATCCTTTCAAAAAAGAACGTTTTAAACTTCAACTTATAGGCTTGGGAAAGCGGATGGTTAAGCTTAGAACTGGAATTAGGGGTTTTGATGATTTGATAGGCGGTGGTATCGAGTCTGGTTCACGAAACATTCTTTATGGACCGCCGGGAACTGGCAAAACTGTTTTCGCAATGCAGTTTCTTTGGCAGGGATTGCAAGAGGGGGAAACTGTTGCCTATGATGTTATGGACAAACCGTTTCCCCGCTTAATCGCCTACTTTAAGTCTTTCGGTTGGGACATTGAACCCTACATTGAAAGGGGCAAGTTCATAGCCATACAAGCCTTCCCACACTTCGAACCCTACCCAAAGGATCCCAGGGTGATGTATTTCAGCCTGGAAGATTTTGAGGAAATGAAACGCATTGATAGGATGATTTCGGAAAGAGGGGTTACACGGTTTGCTGCTGGAGATTTTAGTGAGCAACTATTCTCTTTGTATGACTTGAAGTATATGGAGCCTGTTGAGGATTGGACTATTAACTGGTGCCACTTCGACAACATCGTGAACATAGACATAATGACAGCCGCAACACAAAAGGACATGGCGACACAGAAGGCTACGGATTTAGATCTAAACAAGGCGCATAACATCTTCTTCTTCAGATTTAACGAGGAAAAATGGCGACGAGAACTACGCATAGTTAAGATGGAGGGGTGCGAACACCTACTTGAATGGATTCCCTTCAAGATAACAAGCAAGGGAATTGAACTGATAAGAAGAAAATAGCGGGTTATGTAGGTAAAATGGGAAAACTCGAAACAGAGGACCTTAAGAAACTTCTAAAGTGCATAAGGAAAGATTCCCGCGTTATTATACCGCCGATGCCGGGCTTCGACTCTGGAGTGCACTTTATTGACGGCAAATACCTTGTTGTTTCTACAGACCCCTGCATTGGTGTACCGCAAAAATGGTTTGGGTGGCTTCTAATTCACTATGCCGCGTCTGATGTGGCAGTGTTCGGAACGAAACCAGAATTCTGCACAATAAATCTTTTGGGTTCACCGTCAACCAGACCAGAAAACTTCTTTGAAATTATGGAGCAGGCTTGCAAAGCGGCAGATGAGCTTAAGATGGCTATTGTAACAGGACACACTGGAACCTACAAAGGCTTGTCAACGCTTCTCGGGATATGCACAGCATACGGCACTGTAGAAAAGGAAAAACTGATCACTCCAGGCGGCGTCAAACCAGGAGATTTCGTCCTGTGCACTAAGGCTATCGGTTTGGAAATTGCCATAAACTTCGCGTTAACACACGCTTCACTCGCTGAGAAGCTTTTCGGAACTGCTAGGACACGGAAGCTTTCGGAACTCGTCTACATGCAAAGTTGCGTTAAAGAGGCTTTGTTGCTTTCAGAAATTAAAGGAGTCCACGCCATGCACGACGCCACTGAAGGCGGATTAACCGCAGCCTTGAATGAGATGGCTGAGGCTTCGGGAGTCGGATTCAAGATAGAGTTTGAGAAAATCCCAATAAATGAAGAGGCGCAGATCCTAGGCCGATGTTTTAACTTATCAGATGAGCAATTATTATCTATGTCTTCAACCGGCACGATTTTGGCTGCTGTTAACTCAGACGCAAGGGATAAAGTTGAAGAAGAACTACGCAAAAATGGTATAGAAGCAAGTTTTTTGGGAACTTTCACGAAAGACAAACATTGCATTCTTGTAAAAAATGGGAAAGAACTAAGTTTTCCACATAAAGCAGAAGACTCCTACGAAAAAATAATGGCGGGAAAATCTCTGAGGTCTTAATGCTGATTATTTACCTATTCTAAACTAATCCTTTCAGGAGCATTATAGATGTTCATGTGTTTTCCGCGCACGAATCCAATTAGGGTTAAGTTTGCGGTTTTGGCTATTTCGACGCCGGAGTCTAAGGCTGCAGCTAAAGAGGCGACTATTGGCAGTCCGATTTTTGCCGCCTTGAGAACCATGTCGCCTGTTAATCGCCCACTTACGGCGAGAAAGCATTCTGAAAAGTTAACCTTTGACAATGCGCCTATGCCTATGACTTTGTCTACGGCGTTGTGGCGACCAACATCTTCAGCAAAAGCCAAGAGGGTTCCGTCGCTTTTGTAGAGGGCTGCTGCGTGCACTCCGCCGGTTTTTCTGAAAGTTTCTGCAATATAATTTAGTTTATTTACGCATTTTTGTACTGTTTCGGCTTTTACTTTGGTTTTTGACTTGATTTTTGGAAGCTTTTTGGGTGGTTGGTATGGTCCGCCGCAAGCTGAAAGTATTATGCGGGACATTCTCTGCGAGAGCTTAAGTCTATTTTCTATGTTGACTTTTGGCTTTAGCTTGATTCGGCAGATGCCTTCTTCTTTGAGGCTTACTTCCGCGATTTCTTCTGTTGAGTTTATGATGCCTTCTGTTAGCAGGTGGCCTACAGCTAGTTCTTTCAGGTTTGTCGGCGAGCAGAAGATAGTTGCATACTGGATTCTGTTTAGGAACATGTGTAGTGGTTTTTCCTCTGCAACGTAATCCTTTCCTTTTTGGGCTTTTTTGGCGGCTGTGTCAATTTTAACTATTTCGACCTCGCGGATTTTGGATAGCCCCCTCTACTTTTTCAGTTCTGAAAGCACGAAGTTCACTATGGCGTCCGCAATGTTAACTTTCGTTATTGATTGTAAACCTCTCCATCCCGGCTGGCTGTTAACCTCAACCACTAGGGGTCCTCTCGGACTTTCAAGTATGTCCACGCCAGCGATTTTACATTTTATCAGCTCTGCGGATTTCAAAGCTAGCTCCTCAAGCTCGTCGCTGAGGAGTATGGGTTGTGGACGGGCGCCTTGGCTGTAGTTGGTTTTCCAACTGTTTGCCACTCTGCGCATGGCCGCGATCACACGGTCGCCTATGACAAAAGCACGGATGTCCGAAAACCCGTGGGGGACAAATTCTTGTAGGTAGATTACGCCATGGTAGAATGTTATGGAGCGAAATATTGTATGGGCAACTTCGGGGTCTGTGACGCGCGTTGCGCCTATACCTCTCGACCCGAAAAGGGGCTTAACAACAATGTCCCCGCCAAGTTCTTTGAAGGCTTCCAGTGCTTCTTCAACGTTTTCTGTTACTGCCGTATGCGGCACTGGCACGCCATTGTCTTCCAATATTGCTAGAATGTCGTATTTGTCAACGCAGTGTTCGATGGCTTCTGGCGGGTTTATGACAAGTAAGCCGAGTCTCTCAAGCCTATAAAGCATGTCCATTCTGAAGACTATTTCTTCCAGCGAACCGCGCCCGATTGGACGAATTATCATCGCATCTAAATCTTCTAATATGTTTATGTCGCCTACTCTTGCATATGGTTTGTAGCCCACGCGGGCAACCATGTGGGGGAAGCTGAAGCATACGTAGGGGATTTTACGTCTTGCTAAGGCGTTTTGAAGTTGCATGGAACTCCAAGAGTTCCTATTTCTTGTTGCAATTCCAATTTTCAAAACGGTAACCTTCTGTGCCATTCAATATTGAGAGATGCTAACTGAACCGTGTTCTTAAAGTTTCCTAAAACCTGTGGATGAAAGGAATCAACTGCTCTGCATTTTCGTATTCTTTAGAAAGTTCAAAATCCAGATAGGCGCCGCAAACATTGAAGTATGGTGGTCCCTTACGAGAAAATAAAGTTAGAACTTTTCCTTTGTGGTTGATTTTGTAGCCTTCTTCGCATGGTTCATGCCCTCTTATTAAAATTTTTACGGCGAATCTTTCTAGGGCTTCTTTTGTCACTTTTTCTCCAAAAAGTTTTCCCGCTCCTCTCGGCGAGGCGCAAACGTCCTTAATCATTTCGTTTGGGTCGCTCCAAAGCATTTCTTCAAGAAAGCTCTGCTCTGGGTGTTTTATGTGAGCATATGCTAAATCCTCCAACGTGTTTGCTTGCGATGGGAAGCCCCCGTGAATCATTAGGCAGCGCTCCTTAACAAGCACAACGTTGTATAGATGCTTGAACAATTCGCGAACTTTAGTGTAAGTGGCATTCCAGTTTTCGCCAAACCTAATCTGAAATTGGTAGGGCAAATCATGAGGCGAAGCCACGAGGTCTTCAGGACCTTCGTGGTTTCCGCGCATGAGAACCACCTGTTGTGGAAAAAGTAGTTTAAGCTTTAAAACCGTGTAGTAAACTTCTGTGGAGTAGGCGCCTCTGTCACCGTAGTCGCCTAGAAAGATTAAGAACGCTTGCTTATTTTGGCTCATTTTTTGTATGAAGCTGCTTTCTTTCAGTATGTCAATTAGACTTTCTAGGTCACCATGCAAGTCGCCCATTACAAGTGCTTCGCCAACCGGCTCAAGTTCAACGAGCCTTCCCACAACATTGAAGCTTCCAACCTTACCATTTTCGCTGCTAAGCACTTCCACAGCCTTATCAACAACTTCCACAAACTGGCGATGATGAGTTTCTAATGCTTCTTTGACGATTTGCTGTAGGGTTGCTTGCAAATTTGCGCCTCAACCATTGCTGATGCTAATTTGTTTGCCAGTAAATTCAAGGATGTTCCTTTCTATTGAGGCTTCGTAATTTCGGATTTTCTCCTCGGTCTCGCTAATAGCCCGCTCAACAGTGTTCATCTCAGACTCAATAACCTCTTTCCTTTTTTCCAAATCCTCAAGATGCTTCTGCAAAATTGACAAACCATGTTTTGCCTCTTCAACATTTTCTGATGTTGAAAGCTGCCTTTTCTGCAACGTCAAGTTCACACATCTCCGCTGCAAATCTGCTAGTGAGTTCTTGTTGAGAATATTGTCCATTGCTTGTTCAGCTTTCCGTTTTTTGTCTGGTTTGAGGCTTATTTTTCCCTCGGACATTGCGCGCTTCAGTTTCTGGAGGATGCTCCTTAACATCGGATGGTCTATCTCTTCGGTGGCAAGAGCGTTAAAGGGATTTGCCATGTACTCGTCTAGTTTTTTTAATTCGTCTTGTGTTAGTCCGCTTCCTCCGCCGTGAAGCGATAGAGCTTGAAGTTTTATGAATGGTTTCTGCAGATGCTGCAAAGCATGTCTAACTTCAGCGTTTAAAGTTTCGATTTCCATGTCTAAATGTTTCAGTTGGCTTAAGCCACCTTCATTTTTTAAACTTGCAATTTTTTGCTGTTTATCTGAAATTTCCCTTTCGACTAAAGCCTTTTCAGCCTCAACCTTTGCCTTCTTCTCTTTCAGCTCCTCTAATTGTTTTTGGAGGGCACCGAGCTTTTCTATAAGCTGGAAGGTTTCCTCCAGAGTTTTTGTTTTGACATACTCTTTTGTTAGGAAACTGTTCAGTTCCTTCAGAGAAATTTTTGACTTTTCAAAAACTGCGAGGAACTTCCTCCTATCAAGGATAAAGAAGGGTGAAATTCGCGGAAACCAGTTTTTCACGTCAACTTCCGTAACCAAAAACGCCTTTTGGGTTTCTTGAGCAAAATCTTTTAGGCTGTCATAGGAAACTTGTTCTGGAACCTTAATCTGTTTTAGCCTATCCAGAAAAAGGCGGGCAAGCTTGTTCAGGGCTCTCGCCCTACCGTAAGTTTTCATGTTTCGCTTTTCAATTTCCTTAGCGCTGTTGTCAAAGAGCATTTGACTGGCAGCTACAAGATTTTCTATTGCTTCACTCATTTCGTCAAGCAGTTTCTCAGCCTTAGCGTGAACAGGAACAAAAATTGAGCTAGTTTCACGTTCAAGCCAGCCTTTGACCTCGTTTAAAGAAATGTTTGCCGCTTCAGACAATGGTTTTCCCCATAAAAGATAGGTGAAAGACTTATTTATTTTTCAACTTTTATGCTTTATACTCTTTTTTGAGTAGCTACTCTTAAATAATAACACAATTAATTAACAGAATGCTCGGTGAGTTTAAAGCATGATGAGCACAAAACAAATCGCGTTTGCGGCTATTATGAGTGCTTTAGGTTTACTTCTCTCTGCAATATCGATTAATATTGCACCAATTTTTAGCGCAGTCGGACAAGGCGGCGCCGCTTTAGATTTCTCACATGTCGCAACTTTCATTGCAGCAATATACGGCGGACCATTTTTGGGAGCAATCGTAGGATTCCTAGGCGGTATTTACGCAGGTTATTATTTTGGCTATGTAATGGGTTCACTTGGATTGCTCTCGCTTATCGGATTGCCCTTGGGAAAAGCATTAACTGGTTTAGTAACTGGTTTTCTTTACAGGAAATTGCGAATAGGCAATAGGTCTCGATCTTCCACACTGACCATTCCCATAGTGCTCGTGTCATATATTCCAGAGTGCATTTACACAATCATCTATTTTTATTACTTAGTGCAATACTTCTACGGTTTTTCAATGGCATTCATGGTACCTGTAGTCATTTCAAAAGCGTGGGTTGAGATAACTGTAATGAGTTTTCTAATGGGCGCTCTTGCTGGAAACAAAGGTTTTAACAATTTTGTAAGTAGCGTTTTTACAAAAACTTACGTCATCCCAAAACTTCAAGCAAGTGATAAAACGGACTAGAATCCTAAAGATTTCAGTAATATCTCGCTGTTAATCTCTCCAACCTTAAAGGTTCTACCACTTCGCACGCTATTGACGATTACCACGGCTGGCGCGAAGAGGTTTGGGTCTATTTTGTAGAAGTTGTATTCTGCTTTTTTGAAGATTTCTATGAATGGACGCCCGTAATCCTTTGAAGCTTTTGATGGCGCATTCTCCAAAATTCTCTTTAATTCATCCTCATTTTCATAATCAACCATATAATAGGTTGTTCCGCCGTAGAGAATCGCATCGTTTGTCCTCGCCATTGCTTGGGCAAATTTCGGGTGTATCGGCGAGATTGGGGCGCATCCCCAAGCGTAGAGAATTGTTTTCGGGTTTAGTCCCAGCTTGTTAAGTTTGTGGATTCCCGTTTCAACTATTCTGCCTGAAACTTGCGTTGAGCCTGCAACGCTGGCTGTTGGCGTTAAGATTATGGCTAGATTTTCTGTTTCAACTTTGCAGTCCTTCGCTAAGCGGTCTATCAGCTTTTCTGGCGGACGCTTATCAGTTTCTAAAACCACGATAGCCTTTTCAAAATAGTCTCTATAGTCTATTTGTTCGTAAATTTCCTTTGGTTTCAGAGCCAGAGCCCTTCCAGGTCCAGAACCTATTGCGAAATAGTCTTCTTCTTTTATTTGCCAGCCTGCAAACTGCGAGCCTAAAGTTGCTATTGCCGGGTGATCTGTGTAAACAAAGATTGATGGAAGCTCTAGTTCCCCGTATTTCCTGTTGGTTATTCTTGCTTTTCCACACCCACCCATGCAGATTTCAGTAATGACTTTTCCAGCTTCAAATCCGCCTCTTGCGTTTATTCCCGCGTCAACAATTGTTGTTCCCGAGGCGGTTTTTTCAACTTTCACTCCGTAAAAGTCCGCTTTTTCGCATAATTTTTCTAGGAGTTTCCATGCGAGGAGGTTCACGCTTAAAGCATTTTTCAATTTGAGCTTCTCCTTTTCGGAAAGTTATTTGAGGAGCCTTTCATAGTTGGTTAGGTGCGGGTTTTTCTCTTTTGAAACGTAAAGTTTGCCTCTCCCATTTTCCGTGAGGTCTCCTAGGAAAAGGTAGAAGGGAGCTTCGACCACTTCGCCTTCTTCAACCTTAACCTTCTTCTTTAGGCTGTCTACTGTGAACGTCGGCATCACAAACTCTAGAAAACCACCGACAATTATTGTGCCGTCTTTCATGCATGCACCCGCCCTTCCTCCGCAGTTTCCCTGAACGTAGATGGTTCCGTTATGCATGCGAAAACCAACAAATTGACCTGCATTTCCGTAGATTTTTATTAAGCCCTTTCTCATGTAGGCTCCTACATCGTTTCCAACATTTCCATAAACAACTATTTTTCCTCCGCGAATGCCTTCCCCGCTTCCGCGGTACGGCGCGCCGAGGTAGTCGCCAGCGTTTCCATGGATTTCTATTGTACCGCCTTTCATCATGGAACCAGCCCAACCGCCCACGTTGCCGTGCACTGTTATTTTTCCACCCTTCATTTCTTCACCTAGGTGCATGCCAACATTTCCGAAAATTGTTATTTCTCCGCTTTTCATGCCGGCGCCTATTCTTTTAACCTTGCTTACGTCGCCTTTTATCGTTATGGCTCCGCCTTCTGAGGGGTTTGTCTTTTGTGTTTCTTCAATTCTGAAGAGTTCTCCAAGAGTTTTCTGTTTGTTTCCTTCCCAAACATTTAGCTCCGCTATTTCTTCAGGCTTCTTACCAGCAAAGATTTCTGGATTTATGCACTCGGCGACTATTGGAAACTTGAATTCCCGTTTTGGGTATAAACTTATCATCATACATCAGCCTTCACAACTATTGGACATGAAACCTCAAGATAATGCTCCGTTACGGGATAATTCTCGTACTCAACAGTCCAGTATTCCTTAAAACGCCTTTTCATTTCTTCAGTTACCTTCACCTGCTCAGATGTTTTCACATCAAGCCAAATAGTTGCGCCTTTGGCACTCTTCACTACTTCGCCGTTCTTAACAACAACAGTTCCATCCTTAATTGTGTAGGCAGTTCTCTTAAACGCCCTTCTCAGAGCCTTGTACTTCTTCGAAGGGTCTGTCGTTTCGGGGTTAAAGTTGTATATGGCTATGTCAGCGTCAGCACCTACACCTAAATGTCCCTTTGTTTTGAGACCTAGAGCTTTTGCCTGTCCAGCCCTTGTCATTATGGCAATTTCGTAAAAGCTCAGTTCACGGTCTATCGATGGCAGGAGGCTTCTGCTTCTTGCACGCGGATGGATTTTCTTCATGGTTTTTTCCCGAGCTTTTTTGCTCATGAGCCAAGCTATAATCTTCGGGTAGGCAATGAATGGCCCCGCGTTTGGGTGATCTGTTGTTAAGAAGATTTTCCACGGGTCTTTGATTAATAGGGCTAGTTCTAAGCCTATGGACCATTGGACGGCGTGAACATAGCTTTTCCGGCGGTAATGGAAGGGCACTATTCCGCTGCTTGTCTCAGTTTCCACATCGTGGTTGGTCCATTTGTTTCCGCTAAGCTGGTAAAGGTTGAATTGGAATGGTCCGTCAGCAGTCATTGTTGTAGTGTCTGTGAATATTATTTGGCCCATGTCCATGGTCAAGTGGGAGTGGGCGTTAACATAGTTAGCTATGTCTTCGGCTCCGGACTCGAGTGTTCTCCAGTCGTCGCCTTTGAAGGCTGAAAACTGGCAGTGGGTTATGTGAATTGCTGGTTTGCCTTCATCCGCCAAGTCTTCGACGCACTTCATGGTTTCTAAGGCTGTTGTGTAGTTTCCTGGCTTTCCAAGGTTGTTTGTGTGAACATGAATTGTGTGGGGCAAGTTTAGAAGCTTATTGACTTTGCATAGCCCCCGAATTATTTCGCGGGGGGTTATGCAGAAGTATGGAACTTGGTCGTCTAGGCTTGCGACGTTATGACCGAAACCCCATGCTTCCAGTCCTCCAGGGTTGACGAGCTTTATGGCGTACCCTTTAGTTGAAGTTATCATCCAAGCAACATGCCTTGCGCATTCCTCGATTTTTCCTTCCCTCAAATATTCGAGAACAAACCACCAGTCACCTAGAAGTGGATAACTTGCCTTATCAATTATGGGAGTGTCGTTAAACTCCTCGTGGGTGTGCTTAGCCTCTAAAGGAGGCATCGCTGGGTCCATCACCGTTGTGTAGCCCATTCTTGCATAGCGGTAACCAGTTGTAAATGTGGATGGAATAGAGTAGCCAACTCCAGAACGCGTTATCGACGTCTTAGGCTCATAATCTCTAAAGTGGTCTTCCGGTCTCAGAAGCCTCCCGCTGTTTACTTTTCCACCGGCAATGTGGGAGTGAATGTCAACCCCGCCGGGCATAACAATCATTCCAGAAGCGTCAATCTTCCTTGCCTTGCGTTCATTTACCTTTTTAACAATCTTTCCATCCTTAACCGCGATGTCCATCTTTTCGCCATCAATGTCGTTAATTGGGTCATAAACGAAGCCATTTCTTATAAGAAGCTCCATCTAGTCTTCCTCCACTTCTTTCTCGCTCTTCTTCTTTATCTTTCGAACTTCAGTGAGAATTCTCCTCAAAATTTCTTCGTCTGGAAGTATTCCGCGGGGTGGATCAACAACCTTCTTTAGTGGGATGGGCACATGATCCATGCGGTAGGCTGTTCCGCTGGCTTCGATTCCAACAAAGGCTGAAGGGATAACCACATCCGCCATTTGGGCTGTGGCGTTCATATGCGGGTCTATAACTATCAGCGGGTTTTCAACAAGATGTTTAACGGCCTCTTTTGGAAAAGTCGCCACGGGATCTGAAGCCACAACTAGGGCTGCGTCTGATTCTTTGCGTAAAAGCACATCTACGACGGATGTTTCTCCTGGGTTGTATCGCGGATAACCGAGTGAAAAGTCGACAGCGTAGGGGTAGCCCGTCTGCCATGTGGAAACCGTGTTTGCGCCTGTGACATTGAAGTGTCCCCTCATGGGCATTATGATAAACTTTGTCCACATGTTCAAGTCGCGAACAAGCGAAAGCGCAGCGTCTATGTTCTTAAGCTTGCCGCTGCTCATTGTTAAGCCAACTCCGAAAAACAGAGCCCCAAAGTCGCAACTGACCATAGCGTCTGCAACTTCCTCAAGGTACTCCACTGGGACGCCGGCAACCTCGTCAACATCAAGCTCTTGGTCCCGAATCAAAGCCCTAAAAGCTTGGAGAAGTTCGTAGTCCTTGTTTGGTTCAACTTGGATGAAGTAGTCAGCCATTTCAGCGGACTTTGTTTTTCTAACGTCGATAACTATGAGTTTTCTTCCTTCCCTAGGAATTGTTGGACAGGTCTTCTCAGCAGGGGGCAAAGATGAAGTTTTTCCCTTTAAGAGTAGCCTTCTGATGGTGCTTTGAATCTTCTTTTTGCCAATTAAAGCTCTTATTTTGGCTACGTAACCTCTCCACTCGCTTTTTTCAAACCTTCCTTCGGAGAAGGCTGTGTACCTTTCGATGTGTCTTGGGTGGGCGCTCCATGGGTCGCTTCCCCAGTAGATGACGAGGTCTGCCCTGTGCCTAATCTGTCCAAGAGTACACGAGGGAATTCCAACTTCTTGAATGCTTAAAATTGATGGACCGTGGCAAACCACAGCGGTATTATCAATTACTCCGCCCACTTCTTCAGCCAATTCAAGACCGACACGTGTAGCCTCGCAGCTTGTTGAACTCCACCCATAAAGAATTGGATAGTTGGCTTGAGCTAAGATTTCAGCAGCTTTTCCTATGGCTTCTTTAAGCGAAACTTTAACGAATTTTCCGTTCTTTCTTATCATAGGCTTATGAATTCTATGCTCCCCGCAGTATCCCAAGAATTTCGATTCGCACATGGCGCAGCCGTTCTTAACCTTCACTATTTTTTTATTGTCAATGGTTAGTTCTATGTCGTCGCATAAGCTTCCACAAACTGGACATGTTACAGCCTTAACGACCTGCATATGCCTCCTTCCCAAACTGTGTTTTAAGGAGTTCTTCAAGGCTTAGGACGGGCTTGTCTGGAGCTGGCTCAACTTCGGCTGGAATCCCTTTGAAAGATGGCATGCCAATGCCGTGGGTTTCAGGATTAACTATAACATTTGCCCATGGACCATAAGGGATGTAGATTATTCCTTGATGCGGAGCTCTGAGGGATTTTAGGGCTTTCACAACAACTGAGCCATAACTGGTCGAGACTAAAACGTTGGTTTTATCTTTTATTTTAAGCTTTTTTAGGTCTTCTGGATCCATGTAACAAACAGAAACGCTTTCCATGTATTCCTTTGACATTTTTCCTCTTTCTTTTCCAACACCTTGCTCTATTGTCCGCCCGGTGACCAAAGTGACTTTAAGCTTAGGATACTCTCCCATCAGTTAAACCTCAAATCTCCTAAACGATACGTTGAACCGCATCAGGTCTTGACCCTATCTTGAAAACTCGTTACATTTTAATCTTACTAATCAGCCAGCCCACATTCAACCAAGACACTAGTCACAAACAAACTGGGACTATGAAAACAGCGGCAACGAGGACTTGCAAAGAAAAGCGTTAAGGTCGGAACCCGTTTAGGATGTTCAGCGCTAGAGCAGCCGCGATTATGTCTGCCGTGGTTCCTGGATTTAGGAGGCTGTCCGACTTCCTTAATACCGCGTCAAATTCGCGTAGTTTTTCCTTTCCAATAGAAGTGTTAAGTCCTCCCAGCTTAATGACTTCTTCAGCCATGAATGAGACTTCACGCGCTTTTCCTATGCCAACCTTTCGCGCGATAAAGGTGTCTGGGTGCTTCGCCAAAACTTTTAGGAAAGTGTGGATTATAGCTGTGTTTAAGTTCCCGTTTTTCTTGATTTCCTCTATCAAGTTGGGGTATGCGAAATCAAAGGTTACCGGATAATTATTCACCCACTCAGCGCAGACCGTGTCGTAGCTCGCGGCTATTTGAAAAACTTTGTAGAGGGAAACTTTCTCTTTGGCTATTCTGTTTATTGAATCTGGATTGTTAACGTCGAGGTCTGGAGCTTTCCCAAGCCCGCTTGGACTGGCGATTTTTATCGCTTCATAAACCGCGACGGCGTCTTCAGGCGTTGTTGCCTCCACAACAAGCTTCAAGTTTTTCCTAAGCTCAGAAAGTTCAAAGACAAGTCTCTCATCGGTAAGGGTCATTCCAGCAGCGGCTGCAAGTGGAACAAACAAGATGACTGTGCCGAGTAAAGTGTTGCCTCCACTTTGCCAAGCATTAATGTCTGCAACGCAATCGCGGATGATGCTTCCTAAACCAACATCGCTTAATTCGATTTCCCCGCGTGAAAAGGCAATCCCCCTTTCCGCAGCAAGCCTAAAATGCCGTGCAGCAGCAACAGCACTCGCGAGAAAATGCGCGTGATTGGTGCCTTCAAAGCCTACAACAAAATTTACATTTCCAGGTTTGTCAGCGCCAACCTCAAGTAAAACCGCCAGCTCCAAACACCGCGAAACATGCTCAGCCTTATCAAGTTTGAAACTGCGCAATTCCAGCACCTTTTATTATTAGCTTGCACGGAAAGACTTATTAATGTTATGTAAAAAATTACACAGCAAAATAATTAATTACACAGGATAGTTCATATATGAAAATTTCAAGCCGCCATCTAGCATTAGTCGCAATCTTTGCCGCACTCTATTTTGTCTTATCATTAATATCACCCTATATCCCTGCGATAGGACTCCCAGAATTAAAAATCAAGCTTGAAGCTTTAATTGCATCAATCTTCGGACTTATCCTAGGACCATATTTAGGGGCATTGGCTGCCTTTTTAGGAGCATTCATAGCATGGGTTCTGCCTCCCGGAAGTATGAGTCCTTATGGTGCACCTTTTCTACTTTCTCCACCAATAAATGCTTTGGTTGTTGGTTTAATCTTTTATAGGAAGTGGAAGTGGGCTTTTGCCTTATTTGGATTGTTAATTTTAGCTTTCCTGTTTTCGCCTCCGTCCCAACCTATAACTGGTTATAGTCAAGTCTTTGATCCTTTTAATCCGGATAATAGTTACAGCATACCGATTTATTATGTGCCATCCGCTGTGCTATGGGATAAAATTATTGCACTCCTTCTGATAATTCCAATTGTTAAATTCGCTAGACTCCTTTCCACCCCGAAGAACATCTCAATATTATTTTTCTTGTTAGCATTTGTTGGAAACCAAGCAGATAATATGTGGGGATGCAACGCTTTCGCCATACCAATAGTCTACGAATCTATTTTTGGACTCCCCCTAGAAGGCGTTCGTTTTTACTTTCTCGTAAGCCCCTTCATCTACCCAGCAATAAGAATTATTCAAGCTGTACTAGTGGCAGTAATTGCGGTTCCTCTAATTAGAACCCTTAAAAATACTGAATGGATCATAGCCGAAAAATCCATAATAGAAACCGTTTAAGAACATTAAGCAACAATACTTACGATAGGGAATTATATATGGGAAACAAAACAATGAGGAGAATATTTATGCGATTAAGAGAAGGAGATTTTATAGAATCTGTTGAAAACGTAATATTTGATGTAAAAGGATTAGTTCACCCGCCGGGCAAAGTAATCGCATTCCCACGTTTCGTACCAGACCCGAACGGTCTCCGCCGCTTTGGAAGCGTTAAATATAGAAAGGTTTATGGTATAGCTGAAAGATTTGGGTTCCTTGAAAAAACCTTTTCAAGCTACATTGTTCACGATTCTGTTTTTGATGAAAAACTATGCATGGTTCCAATAGAAAATGTGAAGCGAATCTATAGCCCCATCGCACGTCTAGGGGAGATTCGAAAAAGCCGAAATCTTGACGAGCTAGAGGAGGTTGCCTTCGAATGTGTTGGGCTTTTGAAAGAAAACGCCAGTATTCCTTGGAATAAAATTGGGATTTCGGGCTCAATTTTAGTTAAACTACACACTTCCGGCTCAGATATCGACCCCATCATCTATGGCTCTAAAAACTGTCGGAGAGTTTACTCAGCCCTACAAGAACTATTGAAAAAGGACAGGTCACCTTTTAAGCGCTACACTTTGAAGGATTTGGAAACCTTGTTCGATTTTCGTTCGAAAGACACTTTTATGAGTTTTGAGGATTTCGTTGCCGTCGAATCTAGGAAGATTTTGCAGGGCAAGTTCATGGGGAAGGATTATTTCATACGTTTTGTGAAAGACTGGAATGAAGTGGACGAGAAGTATGGCGATGTTTGCTACAAGAATCGCGGCTACGCAAGAATTGAGGCCATGGTTGTGGATGATTC
>Ga0209225_1001262_pt1 | contig 25683 bp, 27 predicted proteins | sample WasSprMetagenome_FD_184732 | JGI IMG/M metagenome (GOLD analysis project Ga0209225, IMG submission 184732) | Sulfidic aquatic microbial communities from Washburn Spring, Yellowstone National Park, USA - WS (SPAdes) (version 3) | ecosystem: Environmental > Aquatic > Thermal springs > Hot (42-90C)... | reverse complement strand
TTCTTTACTTTCCATTGTTTTAAACAAAGCACTTTTTCTAACATCCTTTGAAAGTTGTCGTCATAACCATATACAAGTTTGCCCTCCTTTAGAACTCTATATATTATTCCCAAATTCACAGCATGTTCTGTAGGCATGAATATATTTCCCACTTTAATGCAGCGATGCTGGTGCTGTTTTTTGGCTCTCTTTCCCTAGCGTTTTTAACGGACTCAAATGCTAAACTGAGAATCATTAAAATATCCAGCGGAACCACCCTATCAAGTTATGTAAGCTTTACTTAATAAAAGGATAGGTTATCTACAAGCTTATGCTTCTTTCTTCTAGGTTCTGTTTTAAAAACACGGCGGTGTTGGACGGCACATCACGGTGAACAACGACATTTGGCCCAATCCAACAGTTGTTTCCAACCTTTACGCCGGGCATTAAAAGCGCGTTTATCCCAGTTTTCACATTGTCTCCTAAAACTGCTCCAAGCTTTGTCCTTCCGCTGTCTACAAGCTTATCCTTAACCATCATTTTTATTGTTCCAGCATCAAACCGGTAATTGGCTGTTATTGTTCCAGCGCCTAGATTGCAGTTTTCACCTATTATGCTGTCGCCAACATAGGACAAGTGCCCAATATGAGTTCCGTCCATGATTATGCTGTTTTTTATTTCGCAAGCGTTTCCTATACGCACTCTTTTTCCAATGCTCGTGTATGGGCGTATGTAACAGTTAGGCCCTATGTCGCTTTCGCTGTCAATTAGAGCAGGTCCTTCGATATAGGCTCCGGAGCGTATCCGCGCAGTTTCTGCAACAGTTACGGGGCCAATTATGTGGGCGCCTGCCTCCACATTTCCAAGAATGTTATGCTTCATCCTAGTTAGCATCCAACGGTTAGCCTCAAGCAAATCCCAAGGTCTGCCAATGTCAAACCATTCATCTTTTGAAATTTCAGCAGCAAAAACAGGCTTATCCTCTTCGAGCATAAGCGCAATAGCGTCGGTGATTTCCCATTCTCCTCTGGATGAAGCCGATATCTCCTTCGCCTTTTCGAAAATTTCTGTTGAAAAAACATAAAGCCCCGCGTTAGCAAAGTTTGTAGGCGCCTCTTCCCTTCTTGGCTTCTCAACTATACTCTTAACTTGCCCTTCAGCCTCAAGCTCCACTATCCCATAATCTTCTGGTTTTTCAACTGAAACAACAGCCAACGTAGCAGACGGCCTTTTCCTTTCATGCAAGCTTAAAACTTTTTTTAGGGCTTCTGGCGTGAAAAGCAAATCGCCATAAACAAGAAGAAAATCTTCCTTCACGTAAGACTCTGCAACGCCTACAGCGTTTCCAGTTCCAACAACAGACTCTTGATAGGCATACTCAATTTTCAATCCTAACTTTTCTCCGGAACCTAAATGTCTGCGGATATTCTTCGCCATATAATTAACAACAATTATAACCTCGTTTATTCCACACGCGTTAATGGCGGTTAAGCAGTGTTCAAGTATGGGTTTTCCGCCTACAATTATCATGTGCTTTGGCCTGGTTAATGTGAGGGGCTGCAGTCTCACGCCTTCACCAGCAGCTAAAACCACAGCCTTCATCTTTTAAAATCCTCCACAACTTCCTTAACAACAGCCACAGCCTTATCCATTATTCTTTTAGCGGCCTTTAAAGATTCACCCTCCACGGTTAAACGCACTAGGGGCTCTGTGCCTGAAGCCCTAGCCAAAACCCATCCGTCGTCAACGGTTAACCGAACGCCGTCGATGTTTGAAATTTGCCTATAATCTGGAAAATGAGCCTTTAAAATTTCCTCAGCCTTTTCAACAACAGCATATTTAATCTCGTTCCCGCATGGAACGTTGGCTCTGAGAACTGGATAAGCGGGAGTTTCAGCCACGAATTCCGAGAGGCTTTTGCCTTCGTCTTCCAAGGCTTTCAGCAGAAGCACTGATGTAAGTATTCCGTCTGGGCAATAATGAAACTTGGGGTGTATCCATGCTCCGCATGGTTCACCACCGAAAACCGCATTTAGCCTTTTTAAAGCTTCTGAAACGTAAATGTCTCCAACTTTTGTTCTTACAACTTTTCCGCCTTGAGGCTCCACCATCTTTTCGATGCACATAGAAGCCTCAACATTTGTAACCACGGTTTTGCCCTCTCCCTTCTTCAAGACGTAAGCGGCATACGTAGCTAAAACTCTGTCAAAGTCCACAAAATCGCCATTCTCATCCAGAAAAGCTGCTCTGTCGCCGTCGCCGTCATAGGCAACTCCGACATCTGCCCCCAATTCCCTCACAATTTCCGCTATAGGCTTTAAAGATTCAGCGTTGGGCTCCGGGCTTCTTCCCGGGAAGAAACCATCCGCATTAGCGTTTATAGATGTAACCTTACATTTTAGGCTTCTAAAAACAACTGGGGCGATTTGACTGGTTGCACCACACCCAGGATCAACCACAACGTTCCATTCATTTTCTAGTTTCACGCTTTCCTGCACCATATTCAAGTATAAGCCCCTTTTATCTTCTAATGCAATGTTTTCGCCTAGGTTTCGCCAATCCGCCAACATGAAATTTTCATGTTCAATAATTTCTTCGATTTTGCCTTGGCTTTTTTCGCCGTACGCCATGCCGTTCCCGTCAAAAATTTTTATGCCATTGTATTGAGGCGGATTATGCGAAGCAGTAATCATTACTCCAGCATCAGCTTCAAGCTTCATTGTTAAATAGGCTAAAACAGGGGTTGGCAGAACCCCCAAACAGTAAACCTTGGATCCACAAGCCGACAAGCCAGAAACTAACGCATTTTCAAATATTAAACCCGAAAGCCGCGTGTCCCTAGCCACACAAACCCTCCCAGCGCTGGTAAAAGCGCCTAGGGCTAAGCCTATCTTGACCGCTAGAACCGGAGTTAAATCTTTATTGACTACGCCTCGCAGCCCAGAACTGCCAAACAGCTTAGACTGCATACTCCAAACATCCCATCAACTGGCCCATTTCTATGGTTAAATGACAAACGCAGTTTAAATAATTTGAGCTTTAAACGTCATCGCCAATAAGCGAAAAATAAGTGGGCCGGACCGGATTTGAACCGGTGACCTTCCGCACGTCAAGCGGATGTCCTAACCGAGCTAGACTACCGGCCCTGCTAAAATATTCTGCTTGCGTTTCCAATATATAGACGCTTCGTCTTTCTCGCTGTAAAGTACATATTCAAATTTTGTATTTATAATTTGGAAGACTTGAGTTATGCATACTGAAATTATGTCTTCGAAGATAGGTGCGCCTTAGTATGGGAGCTTCACCAATAGGATATCAATCAAACATGACGCCCTTAAGGTTAATTTATAGCTGCATTTTCTTAACCTTTTACACCTGCGGAAAGATTTAAGACATTGTGGGTTTAGAAATAGCTGAATGCGCCGGGATGGCAGAGTGGATAATGCGCAGGCCTTGAGAGCCTGTGGCCCTTCTGGGCCGCGTGGGTTCGAATCCCACTCCCGGCGCTTCATACGTTGTGTAAGCGAAAGATTTTTATTTAGTAAGTGCATTTGAGTCGTGGTTGTGGTTGGTAGTGATGGCCCGCCAATCCGTTTAAAGAAGCTTTCGATTTCGTGCTTTGATAGCGTTTTCCATCAAAATTTGTGGGGGAATATGCTGTGTTTCTAGTGGTTCTAGATTTTGACAATGTGCTAGTTAAAGGTGAATATTTGCCCGAACTTGCAAAGATTGTGGGAAAAAGCGAAGAGATTGAAAAAATAACTAGAGAAGGACTTGAAGGGCGGATTAGTTGGAAAGAAGGTTTGATAAAGCGAATAGAGCTTTTGAAAGGCATTGAATACGAAAAATGCGTTAAAGCTGCTGAAAATCTCAAGTTAAGACAAGGAGCCGAAGAGTTCTTGGAGTCGCTGCGGAAACTTGGAAACGTTAAGGTAGGTGTAATCACTGGATGCTTTGACATTGCAGTTAACCCTGTAAAGGAAAAATTGGGTTTAGACTTCGCTGTAGCTAACAAGCTTGTGTTCAGCAATGGCAGGCTTGTTGGAGCCGAGATAATCGTGGATGCAAACAAAGATGAACACATGAAGCAAATAGCCAAGCAATACGGCGTCAAAATGGAGAACATAATAGCTATAGGCGACGGGGCCAACGACATAAACATGATAACCAAGGCAGGTCTTGGAATAGGGTTCAATCCGACACAAATACTCAAAGGATACGCAAAAGTGAACCTACACTCGGAGAGACTTTACGAAGCACTGCCCCTCATAGAGTCATTCATACGAAAAAGACAGAAGCAAGAAAGTACGCTTAATCTCACCCCAAAGGAAAAACTAAAAGTTCTTGTGTGCGATCCCATAGACCCTGAAGGCATAGAACTTCTAAAGAAATTTGGTTTTGAAGTGTTTGCAGCGCCTGAAATTTCCATGGAAGATCTTAAGAGTAGAGTGGCAAACTGCCATGTTCTCATAGTCAGAAGCAGGACAAAAGTTACAAAGGAAATAATTGACGCTGGAAAAAATCTAAGAATAATAGCAAGAGCAGGGGCAGGCATAGACAACATTGATTTGGAATATGCAGAGAAAAAGGGTATAAGAGTCCTCTGCGCGCCAGAAGCCGTGGCAACAGCTGTGGCGGAACTTACAATTGGGCTTATAATATCCTTGGCTAGGCAGATACCGAGAGCAGAACATGCGATGAGGGATGGAAAGTGGATAAAGGGAGAAATTGAGGGGTGGGAGCTACAAGGAAAAACCATAGGCATTATAGGTTTCGGGCGAATAGGCCAAAAAGTTGCAAGACTTGGAAAAGCGTTTGGAATGAAAATTATGGTTTGCGAACTAAATAGTCCCTCTGAACGCCTTTTAAAAGAGCTGGATGCGGAGCTCGTACCCTTAGAGGAATTACTTAGAAAAAGCGACATAATAACCTTGCATGTTCCTTTATCAAAAGAGACATACCACATGATAGGTGCAAAGGAAATACAACAAATGAAAGACGGCGTTTACATAATCAACACTTCAAGAGGCTCAATAATAGACGAAAAAGCCTTGCTTGAGGCGCTAAAAACTGGGAAGGTGGCAGGAGCAGCCTTAGACGTATATGAAAAAGAACCACCAAACGATTTTTCACTAATGAAAACGCCTAACGTTATATGCACCCCCCACATAGGAGCGCAAACGGCTGAAGCCCAAAAATACGCTTCAATAATAGTTGCGCAGAAAATCATCGCTGTAGTTAAACATCAAATGGAAAGCGCATGCAAATACAAATGCCAGGAATGCGACAAGTTTTAACCATTTATTTTTCAACAAATTAAGCAATTTTATATAGCAGTGAAAGAATCCCAAATCTCTGCTTTAAATATTTAAATTACTGGAATGTTTTTCTTGCTGCATCGAGGCCGTTTTCTATATTCACAAGGCGCCCCGCATCTTTTAACGCATTACCAATAGCATTTACCGTTGTCATAACTTCTGTTTGGGACACTGTGCCCATGGAGCCGATCCGAAAGATTTTGCCTTTAAGCTTTCCCATTCCCCCTGCAATTAAAACTTTGTATTTTTCTCGCATTATTTCTCGCACGCTGTTTTCATTGACGTTTTCTGGAACATTAACCGCGATTACAGTGTTTGAACGGCTTTCCTTCTCCTTTGGAAAAGCATCCATTCTCAAGGCGTTTATCGCGTTATAGAAGGCTTCTGCACACCGCTTATGCCTTTCAATTCTTTTCTCTAATCCTTCTTCTCGGACAAGCCTTAAAGCCTCGTTTAATGCATAGAATATTGGCAAGGCTGGCGTGAACGGAGTTTCTTTTTTAGCTGCAGACTCTTTAATTTGCAGCAAGTCAAAATACATTGGCCTATTTTCTGTCTTTCCTATTTTTTCCCACGCCTTTTGGCTTACAGATATTAGTGCCAAGCCTGGAGGGCAAGCTAAACATTTCTGGCTTCCAGTTACGCATACGTCAATGTTCCATTCATCCACGGGAAGATGGTCTCCGCCAAGGATTGATACTGCATCAACTACGAGTAACATGTTGTTTTCTTTAGCTATTTTTCCAATTTGCGGTAGTTCTCGAACAGTAACGCCTGTGGAAGTTTCATTGTAAACAATGAATATGGCTTTTGCTTCCGGTTCCTTTTCAACTATTTCCTTTATTTCTGAGGCTTTTGGAGCTGTTCCCCATGGGAGAGCCAGTTCTATCGGGACTCCTTTTCTTCGTTTTATTTTTTCAGCTAACCTTTCGCTGAATACACCGAAAACTGGAACTATGGCCTTTTCTCCTTGATCAATCAGGTTGGTTACAGCGCATTCAACTCCGCCTGTTCCCGACGAAGTTAATACAAAAACATCGTTTTGGGTTTGGAAAACATATTTGATGCCGGTTTCTATTTCCGAGTAAAGCGCGTGAAAGTCTGCGCTTCGATGGTTTATAATCGGTTTCAGCATAGCATACATTACGCTGTCTGGAACATTAGTTGGGCCGGGAAGCATCACTAGCCTTCTCTCAATCAATTTTACTCACCTAAATTTTAGAATTAAAGCTTAAGGCAGTGTTATTTAATCTTTTATTGTTAAGTATGCATTAATGTTGGACAATGTATGCGTTAATTTTGCAGTGTTTAGTTGCTAAGCCAGAGTGTTGCGTTTAAAAAGGATTTTAAGTTTGCTCTTAACCATTAAATTCCTTTTATTTTTCGGGCTGCATTCCAGCGAGGTGTTTTTCGAATTGTTCTGCATATTTGTATCCGCTGTCTGGGAATACTAGAACATATACACCCTTTTCTTCTGCAATTTTTTGGAAGGCGTGAACCACAGCGCCCGAACTTAATCCTATCAGAAGCCCTTCTTTCCTTGCAATTTTTATGGCGCCTTCGATGGCTTCGGCCTGTTTAACGTCTACGACTTCGTCGAAACTCGCCTGGTGATACCATTTCATTCCCGTCTCTACCCTTCTTATGCCTGGAATTACCTCGTTGCGTGCTGGTTGAACGCCGACTATTTTGATGTTGTCCTTGTACTTGGTTTTGAAGTAGGTGGATATGGCGCTCATGTGCCCTGATGTTCCTAAGCCGCCTATTATACATGTAGGCTTAAGGTTTAGGCTTTTTAGCTGTTCGTCAATTTCTCTAGCTGTGTATTTCAAGTGAACTTTGAAGTTGGCATCGTTTTCAAACTGGTTTAAATGAGTTGTCTTGTCTGCTTTTGCCTCCGCTTCCACTTGGCTTATGGATTCCACTGTTAAGCCTACTGGAAGCCTTACAACTTCAGCCCCTAAAACTTCAAGGTAGATGTCGCTGACCTTTTGTATTGTTTTTGGTATGAAAAGTTTTGATTTTATTCCAAGGATGTTCGCGATTGACGCTAAGGCTATTCCAGTGTTTGTGGAAGTAGCCTCATACAATGCTTCTTTGAGTTCACCCTTTTCCAAGGCTTCAACTATCATTGCCCAGCCTATTCTATCCTTAACGCTGTTACTGAAGGGATTATATCCTTCAAGCTTAGCCCAAACACTCCTTTTTTCTGTTGATAAAGAGCCCAGCCTAACAAGGGGGGTGGGCCAGCCTTCATAAAGTAGCTCAAAAGTGTTGTTAAAAACTTTGAGAACCCTTTTATCATTTTCTTTAGGCGCTGCCAAAGCCTTCAACGGCACATTTACCTTGAAAGGTTCCATTATAATTCCGAAGCTTTTGGGAGGCAGTTTCGGCCCTTTAAGCCCTGCTTCTATTATAGCTTCTTTTGTAACTGGGCGACTGGGCTGTAAAGATTTTATCTCCAACTTTTCTATGTTGACTTTGAAACTTGGAACCTTATGGGCTGAGAGAAGGTCAACTGCTTGGAAAGCTTCATAGCCTTCTAATATTACATGGGTTTTTTCGTCCACAATTATTGGGGTGTCAACAACTTCGGTTTCTAAAAACTTGATGTATAAGGGTAAGGCTTCTTTAAGCTCCACTTGCATTGCACTTTTGACATCTTTTATGTTTAAGAGTTCAAGTTCGCTTTTCAACACTTCTAGAGGGATGTCAACTTTTTTCTCAACTGACGAAATATGCGAGAGCGTGTCGCTGTTTCTAATCATGTGTTTTGAGGTTTTCGGAGGAAGCTTGCTACCGCTTAAGCCAGCCTTTATTACATCTTCCTTAGTTAAGCGCTCGCCGTTTCTCCAAGCTTGAACTACAATGTCTGGCGAATTATAGTCGATGTATATTACTGGAATCCTTTTGCACCCCAGAATTTTGAGGGCCGTTAAGCGATGTTCCCCGTCAATAATAATATTTGTGTTCTCGTCAGCAACTATTGCTTGCTTCAAAATTTTATCTGAAGCTATTTCTGCAGTTAGTTCCTTCAAGTGGTCTAAATCTACTTCCTCATGTTGTAAAAGTCTATCTAAATCGACAAGTTGCACTTCATTTGCGTATGTTTTGCATGGTGTTTCGTGGGCTTCAGTCACGTTTAACACCGTTAAACCAAATTTAACACCGTTAAAAATATATAAACTTACCGCCAAACATAATTAGGGAACAAAAGTGAAACCACCATGCGTGATCGTAGTCAAATATCTTCTTCCAGCCATAAGAGTCCTAGTAACCAAAGAGCTAATAGAAAAATATAACCTGCGCAAAGTTGACGCTTCAGCGAAAATGGAGTTAACCCCAGCTGCCATAACCCAGTATTTCAAGGGTGAAAGAGGGACAGCATTAGCGCATGAGATAGCGCACTCCAAGGAAGCAATGGATATGATTTCGAAGCTTGCGGAAGCTTTAGCTAAAAACGATGTTTCCGTAGAGAATGTTATAGAAAAGTTATGCGAGATATGTACGGCCATAAGGTATGAAAAAGTAATATGCAAACTGCATCAAAAAGACATGCCAAACCTTGAAGAATGCAAATGCGTTACCTGCCAACCAGCGCCCTAGACTGAAAGAATTGGTACTCAGACTATATTCTTAGCTACTGCTTTACTGTTACTAGCGCCTTCATCTCTTTACGCTTTTTATTGATGCTTACAACCTTTACCATAATCTTGCCTTGCAAATCTTTTGCAGCTTTTTGGGCGGCTCTCCTTGTTTCATAAGTTCCTTTCAGTTCTATCCAAGGCAGAGTTTCATCAATTTTTAACCATACTGCATACAATTTTTTCACCATTATAGAACACGCAAAGTTAGAACCTTGGTAATTAAAACAATTATGAATTCTGAATATTGATCTTCGCTACAACTAGCTTTGGAAAATTAATTAAGGGGGTTCTTCACCAATTGTAGGCTTAGGAGCGATATAGAAGGTGGAGCTTGAAGGCACGCTCGAAAAAGCTCTGTTGAAGGGGTGCCTATGGATGGGCGAAAGCCAAGAAAAATCGGAAGGCGGACAAAATGAAGCTAGCCAAAAGCATAAACAAAAGAGACAAAAAGACCAAATTTTCATCGCCCAGATCTGCCCCCGAAAGTTTTTGCCAGAATTTGCTTGACTGTAAACTCTTAAATTATACTTCCACAAACTTCGCAGAGTTTGCGTTTTCAGTTCTCATAAACTTTAAGGAGGACCCAAACAGTGACTTTGAACGCTAAAAAGTTCAGTGCAACCTTAAAACAGTCGCTGATGGCTTACGCATTTAACATATTCGGAATAGTTGCAGGAACAATAATTGCCTATAATGTTGGGCTTTTTGAAAAAGCTCCTTGGGCAATCGCGATATACCCCCCAATTCTTAGCGCCAGAGGAGTTATAGGCGGCTTATTCTGTGGTCGCCTAAGCACCGCATTACACCTTGGAACAATTCAGCCTCGTTTTTTTGGCAACAATAGAAGCTTCTATTTGCTCTTTCAAGCTATCGTTGTAATGACCTTAGAGACAAGCGTTGTGATGAGTTTTGTCGCAGTATTATTCAGAAGTGTTTATGCAAGCATAACGATGGATGAGCTTCTAAACATTGTAGGCATGGTTGTGGCGACAATGGCCTTAGCATTGATCGCTATCTCCCCCCTAACATTGACTGTTTCCTTCCTCTCTTTCAAACATGGCTTAGACCCGGACATAATTTTGTACCCCATAGAATCCACAGTAGCGGACCTTCTAATTACGGCAATTTACATTTCAATGTTAAACCTTTTTCTCATACATGGTTATTTTTCTCAATATTTCCTAGTTTTAGTAAGCTTAATCGCGGTTTTAACTGCAGTATACTTTTTTATCAGAAATAGACGAGAAGCTGAATTCGTAAAAACTCTTAAGGAGTCGCTTCTAACAATAGTCTTTGTCTCCTTCATAATTAATGTGGCTGGTGCCACCTTAGGCAGGGTTGACGAAACCTTGCGCGAAAGACAAGAGTTGTATAGGATTTATCCAGTTTATGTGGTTTATCCAGCTTTAATCGACACAATCGGCGACGTTGGAGCTGTGGTGGGTTCAACAGCTACAACGAAGCTTGCACTTGGCACACTTAAATCATCCTTTTCCTCAATAAAAAACCATATAACAGAAATTTCAGGTGCATGGGCAGCCTCGCTGATCATGTACTTTGCATATTCCCTCTTAGCATTAATCATCAGAGGGCTTTTCACTCCGCTAAATCTTTTAAAGTTCACAATTCTCCTATTTACTGCGAACATCATCGCTGCATCATTTATTATAATAATCTCATACGCAGTTGCCATTTTAACCTATCAAAAAGGTTTAGATCCAGACAATTTTGAAATTCCCATCGAAAGCTCCTTTGCAGACAGCGTAACAACCATTTCTCTGCTTGCTACACTGATTTTACTAGCCTTTGTTTAACAGGGTTGTAAGCCACTTTGAAGGGTAAAGATAGGTTTAAAATATTTGTTGTTTTAATATTCTGTTTGGAGCGCCCTCAACACTATGCCTAACTTTGAAAAGATAGAATATAAGCCGATATCTGTTAGAGAGCTTCTCCTAGAGATGAAAAATCTCTCTGAACTTATGATTGATTTGGCTTATTCAGCTGCCTTGTTTAACGACAAGGAGCTTGCGGAAGAAGTTTTAGAGTTGGAAAAGCGTGTTGACACCTTGGCTTACCTTCTAGATATGGTTACAATGGTGGCTGCCAGAGATGCCGAAGACGCCGAAGCTTTAGTGGGAGTTTCCACCGTAGCCTCTGCTACAGACAAAATTTCAGACGCAGCTGCAGATATAGCCGCAATAGTTACGCAGAACATCGGCGTTCATCCTATTGTAAGCGAAATTTTTGAAAGATTATTGAAGCGCCTAATTAAAGTAAAAGTGAATGAAACTTCAGCTCTTGTGGGAAAGCGTATAAGCGAACTTAAATTAGCTCCGAGAATGGGCATCAACATAATTGCCATCTTCCGGAACAAAGACTGGAAAATTAACCCAGATGAAAACGAACAAATCAGTGCTGAAGATGTCCTCATCGCTCGCGGAACCCCATCAGGCTTAAAAGAGTTTAAAGAGCTTTGTGAAGGGAAAAAGGAAACACTGGAGGACTAAACATGCCTAGAAAGCGCAAGTTGAGATTTGAAGAAATAGTTGAGCGTTTCGCCGAGCTAAAAGACACTTCAGAGCTCATGATAGACTTAGCCTATTCCTCACTGTTACTTAACAACAAAGAGCTAGCCGAGGAAGTCCAAAGACTCGAGGAATATGTTGACAAACTACACACAGAGTTTGAGTTGCTGGTTCTTTCAAGCGGGTTCAAAAAAGAAGAGGCTAAAGGCTTCTTGGGGCTGATAAGGCTAGGAGTTGTAGCAGAAAAAATAGCTGACGCTGCTGCAGAAATAGCTGAAGTAGTCCTAAGAGGTATAGAACCGCATTTAGTATTGAAACTCACCATAGAAGAAGCAGAAGAAACAATCCTCTATACGCCTGTAGCTGAGAATTCCCCGCTACTAAATAAGACTTTGCGAGAGGCTCGCATTCCAGAGGAAACCGGAATGTGGGTTTTAGCCATAAAAAGAGAAGGAAAATGCATAAGGCCCAAGCCTGACTTAAAAATTCAGGTAGGCGATGTTCTGATAGCTTCGGGCTATGCAGAAGGGGCGGAAGACCTTAAAAAATTGGCGGCGCCACAGTTTTCCTCCGTGATATAGCTAGGATACTTATTCTGAATTCATCAATACTATAAACTCAGAATCCAAATCTATATCAAAGGAGGACCAGCTACGAAAAAGAAGAGGGAAATCACAGAAAACCAGAGCTATGTGTGCAAAAACCCTTCTTGTCAAAGAACTTTCACAAATCCAATAAAAGTTGAAAACGTAAGCTTGAAGAAGCCCGCAGTTTACGAGGCATGCCCTTATTGCCTAACAGAAATAACAGTGAAAAATAGCATTTCAGTTTCTGAGAAGCAAAAGCCGTTGTATGAAAAAGAGGCTGAAATATCCATTGAAACAGATAAGATAGACCAATCTGCCACGGAAACAAACGAATGTAAACACTATTTTGGATATTTAAGTGAGCGAACAAAAAAGGAAGTGCTTCCAGAAGAATGCATGCTCTGTGGGAAAATAGTGCAATGTATGCTTAAAAATATAGCCCAGTAGGTGGTTACCTATGATACGCACTTCCTTTTTTAAACTGGTGATGCATCCTTAAAATGGGTAGGAGACAGCATAGTTGTCAGCGGCAGCATTACAGAAAAAACCAGTAAGCGTCGTGAATCCCGTAACCCCACAGGAAAAGAAGTTGAATGCAGAAAATGTTACAGCCATAGCTACAAGTTTTCTCAAAAGAATCGGAAATAAGGGGAGCTTAAAGCCAAAAAGGGTCGCGTTAGAAGGAGGAATTTATACGGTTGAAGTGGAAATGAAAAAGCTAACGGCCCTTGTGCGCATTGACTCGGAAACAAGGGAAATTGCAGAATATGAGATTCAACGAAAAGGAGAAGAAGCCTCTTTTACTTTCATCTCTCCAAAAATAATTATGGTAATGTTTGGTATATCTGCAGCCATCTATGTTGCACTGCATTTTGTCTTTAAAATGTTTGGATTATAGACTGTTACTTTTCGCCTTTTCCTTTCTTTTCAGGCTTTTCGGGTTTTTTCTCCTCTACAGCTTCTTCGACGGTTTCTTTCTCCTCTTTCTTTTCCTCTTCCATTTCGCTTGTGATTTCTTCTATGGGTTTTGGCGGGGGTGTTGTTGCCATGGTCCAGCCTATCCATGCGCCGATGGCCATAACAGCGATGAAAGCTATGAACACTGGAACAGCCACTATCCAGAATTGAACTGCACTGGTGTCTTTTGCCAATTTTAGATCTACCATCCACTGGGGATAGAATAGTGTCACTACGTAGAAGATGGCTATTAAGAGGCAGACGATGAATATCACTCCACCTATAGATTGATCTTTACTAACCATTCATACATCACCACGCATAAAGCCATGTTATCACATTCTCCTTTTAAAGTTTACCGTATTTTTTGATGTAATACTATATTGTTCCCATTTCCCATGTTGCTAAGTATTTTTTCTGCTCCTCTGTTAACGTGTCTATTTTTATTTCCATGGCTTCAAGTTTCAGCTTCGCAACTGCTTCGTCGATTTCCCGTGGCACGGTGTAAACCTTAGGAGACATTTTTTCAGTTTTTATAAGGTATTCCACGCTTAAGGCTTGATTTGCAAAGGACATGTCCATAACTTCTGATGGGTGTCCTTCGGCGGCTGCGAGGTTTACAAGCCTTCCCTCTGCTAGTAGATATAACTTTCTACCGTCTTTCAGCGTGAATTCTTCTAGGTTAGGCCTTATCGTTCTCCTTGAAACTGCAAGTTCTTCAAGGTCTTTTATGTTTATTTCCACGTTGAAGTGGCCGCTGTTGGCGAGGATTGCTCCGTCTTTCATTTTATGCATGTGTTCTTTTCTTATTACGCTTATGTCGCCTGTGGTTGTTACGAAGATGTCGCCTATTGTTGCAGCCTCGCTTATGGGCATTACGTGGAACCCGTCCATAACGGCTTCAAGAGCCCTTAACGGGTTGACTTCCGTTATCACAACATTTGCGCCCATTCCTTTTGCTCTCATGGCTACTCCTCTACCACACCAGCCGTAGCCACACACCACAAAGTTTTTGCCAGCTAGAAGAATGTTTGTGGCTCTTAGGATGCCGTCTATGGTGCTTTGGCCGGTTCCATAGCGGTTGTCAAAAAGGTATTTTGTGTAAGCGTCGTTCACGGCTATTATCGCATACTTAAGAGCTCCTGTCTTTTCCATAGCCCTAAGCCTTAAGACGCCTGTTGTTGTTTCTTCTGTGCCTCCCTTAACATTTGGCAGCGCTTCGGTTCTTTTGCTGTGAAGTGTGCTTACCAAGTCTGCTCCGTCGTCAAGCGTTACTATTGGTTTATGGTCTATGGCTTTTTCGATGCACCAGTAATATTCTTCTGTTGTTTGTCCCCGCCAGGCGAAGACATGAACACCCCTTTCAGCCAAGGCAGCTGCGACATCGTCTTGTGTTGATAGGGGGTTTGAGCCACAAAGGGCAATTTCAGCACCGCCCGCCATTAAAGCATCAATCAAAACAGCGGTTTCCTTTGTTACATGTAAGCATGCGCCTACTGTTACGTTTTTTAAAGGTTTTTCTTCGCTGAACCTTTTTTTGATTTGGTTTAAGACTGGCATGTGTTTTGATGCCCATTCTATTTGCAGAGCCCCTTTAGAGGCTAAACTTTCATCTTTAACCTTGAAGTTTCCCATCAAATTCACTTCCTCCCATGCCAATTTTACTGCTTGACTATTTAATGTTACTCTTTATTCGTTCTAAAAGGCGGTTTTTGGCTTTTTCCGCGGCTTTCATAACCTTCTCAACGTCTAGGGTTGTTAATTTTCTGTTTTCCATAACTATTTTGCCGTTTATTATTACGGTTTCAACGTCTGCTGGCTTTGCTGCGTAAATCAGATGGCTTATCTCGTTATAAATTGGGCAGAGATGCGGCTTTGCAAAGTTGACTATAACTATGTCTGCCTTTTTGCCGATCTCTATTGAGCCTAATTCATTCTCCCAAGAAAGCGCTTTCGCACCGTCTAAAGTTGCCATACTCAAAACCTTTTGCGCGGGCATTAACGTTGGGTCTCTATTCACTCCCTTGTGAAGTATAGCTGCCGTCTTCATCACTTCGAACATGTCTGCCGTGTTATTTGAGCATGGGCTGTCAGTTCCTAAAGAAACCGTCACGCCTTGCTCTAGCATCCTGGGAACAGGGCTAATGCCAGAAGCAAGCTTAAGATTTGAAATAGGATTGTGAGAAGCCTTAACATTTCTACTCTTCATTATCGCTAGGTCTTTTTCTTTTAAGGCGACACAGTGCGCCGCAATAACGCGTTGGTCTAAAACGCCTAAAGAGTCCAGATGCTCCATGACGCCGCCATTTAACTTTACATTGAAAGCTTTCCGAATTTTCTCAAGCTCGTCGTTTGTCTCTGCAACATGAATATGCCAGATTATCGGCGCCTTTTCCGAACCATATTTTCTGTTAAGTTCTCCGCAAATAGCCTTCAACTCTTTCATGTAGTCTGGATCAACAGTGTAAGGTGCGTGGGGATCTACACTTACACGAATAAGTCCATTCGCTCTATTATGCCAGTTTTTAGCTAAATCCTCTAAGGCTTTCTTATCATCCTTCTTTCGCCATGAAAAACAAACATGACCCACAACCCCTCTGAGACCAGCGTCTGTGAAAGCTTTCGCCTCGTTTTCTTCAGGCATATAATGATACATGGTGTTGACTGTTGTTGTTCCTCCCATGATGGATTCAGCTGCTGTTAGCAAGGCGCCTAAATAGATGTCTCTGGCGGTCATGTGCCCTTCTATGGGCCATATCCATTTTTCAAGCCATTCTTGAAGGGGCAGGTCATCTGAGTATCCCCTAAGTAAACTCATGGCTGCATGCTGGTGCGTATTAACAAGCCCGGGCATGACTATTTTGCCTTTGGCGTCTATCTTTTCATAGCCGCTTCCGTACTTTCTTTTTATCTCGCTGGTTTTTCCAACCTCGATTATAGTGGCGTTTTCGATGACGATTGCTCCGTCACGGATAATTTCGTTGTTCCGCATCGTGACTATGGTTCCGTTAAGAATTATGAGGTTCATTTTTCAACACTTCTCGCTTTGTTGAGACGTTTTGCTATAAGCAAAGTTATACCTGCAGTGAAGAAAATAGCTTCAAAGAATTCATGATGCAGCATGTCAGCAACGTCGAAGGGTCTCCGCCAAAAAATAACATGATGAATTACCAGCAAAGCTCCTAGAGCAAATAGAAATGCGCTAACGGCTTCAATCTTATCCATTTCTTTCACGTCGATTTTCCTTTGCTGTTTTAATTTGATGTCCCCAGAAGTTTTAAATTTTCTTTATTGCGTGAGCCCTTTCGCTAAACTTATAACAAGTTTTCCCCTATGTTCTTTTGCCGTGCTTGAGGGAAAGTTTTGGCTTGCAAAAAGTTTCGGGTAATTAAGCCTGAAATCCGTGTTCTGGGAGTTGATGATGGCGCGTTTGAACCCCGCGCGCGAGTATTTGTGCCTGTCGTTGGAGTGGTCTTCCGAGGGGGATATTGGCTTGACGGTGTTATGCACACGAAGGTTAGAGTTGACGGAGTTGAAGCCACAAATAAAATCGCTTCTATGGTGTTAAATTCCCCCCACTATGAACAGTTGAGGATTATAATGCTTGACGGAATAACCTTTGCAGGATTCAATGTTGTGGACATTAAAAAGCTTAATGCTAAAACAGAACTCCCGGTAATAGCTGTAACCCGTGAAAAACCAGACTTTAACAAGATTCGTGAAGCCTTAAAAAATCTTCCAAAAAGTGAAGAAAGGTGGAAAGCTGTTCTAAACGCTGGAGAAGTGTTTGAAGTGTCTGTTAGAAGTGAAAAGGAGAAGGTTTACATGCAAATATCCGGAATCTGCGAGGAAGATGCAAGGAAAATTCTGCAATTAACCTCCACTAGAAGCCACATACCGGAAGCCCTTCGTGTAGCACATCTAATTGCATCTGGACTCAGCATCCTACAGCCAAAATCTTAATTAATATAAGAAAAAGTTTAAAAGACACCGTGATAAGGGAAAACAAACGAAGACCGGAGCATAAAATAATGGAATTTTGCCCAAAATGCGGGACACGCCTCGTGCCAAAAAAGGGAAAAGCGGAGAAAAAAGAATCCCTCACCCTAAATTGTCCAAAATGCGGTTATAAAAGACAAATAATAAGCGAAAAGGCGACTCCCAAAGTTGCAAAAGTCATACAGCACAATCCGCAACAAACTGTGGCAGTAATCAGCAAAGAGGAACAAAAACTGCGAACCCTCCCAACAGTTAGGGTTGAATGCCCAAAATGTGGAAACAACCTAGCCTATGTTTGGCAAGTCCAGACAAGAGGCGCCGATGAATCCTCAACCCAGTTCCTACGCTGCACAAAATGCGGATACACTTTCAGAGAATACAGCTGAACACTGCTTACTTTCAAAAGCGCTTGATTCAGCGTCATATTTAAGTGTAAAGTTTTATAACAGTAAAACATTACCCATTAAAAGGGAGAAACATGTTTAAACTAAAAGTTGCAGATGCAAAGCTCTTAAGAGATATGGCAACAGCCATATCGATTCTCGTAGACGAAGCCACATTCCAAATAAATCCAGAAGGCCTAAAACTCAGGGCCATGGATCCCTCACGCGTCGCCATGATAGACTTTGAATGGCCAAAAACGGTTTTTGAAGAATACGCTTGCACAGAACCGACAAAGATGTGCATAAACATAAGTGAATTGTTAAAGCTGTTGAAAAGAACGGGCAAAGACGAAGTTGTAGAGCTAGCCCTCGACGAGAAAACAGGACGCTTGCAGGTAAAAATAACTGGAAAATACACTCGAAACTTTACGATGCCAACCCTTGAAGCCTCAGAGGAAGAAGTGCCAACACCAAAGATAACATTTAATGTAAAAGCTAAAACAACTGCTGAGGGGCTACGCCAAGCCATAGAAGACGCTGAACTCGTAAGCGACCATGTCCGAATAGAGGCAGATATGGAAAAACTTGTTTTCCAGGCCACCGGCGACCTCATGGGAGCAACAATAGAAATCAAGAAAGGAAGCGACGCACTACTAGACTTGGAGGTAAAAGAACCCTCAAAGGCAACATTCAGCCTAAGCTACCTTTCAGAAATCATTAAGGCTGCATCCGCAACATCAGACATCGCAACGCTGGAATACTCAACAGACATGCCGATAAAACTAGACTTTCAACAAGCAAAAGAGGGAAAACTAACCTTCTACTTAGCCCCAAGAATTGAAACCGCATAGTGGAAAAATGCAGCTCGCAACCATAAAATTTACAAAAAATGACTTGGCAAAATATCCCTTCCTAAAAGAGGCTGCGGAATACGTAAAATCCCTAGATTTAAAAGTTGAAGACTTAACAAGCCCAGAATACTCGAAAATTCTAGAACGCGCTGGAGAAAGAGTGGAAGAAGCAATATTATACGCTTTAGTAAGCAGAAAACTCCAAAATGAAGAAATAGAAATTCTATCTTTTCCAACGGCAATAATGCTGGCAGCAGCCACCGAAAACCAGTTCATAAAAAAGAGATACGCTCTAGCAGAAGCAAAACAAGCCTACGCTGATATGAAACTCGAACCTAAAGAAAAAATCTTGGCAATAGCCAAAAACTTCCAATGGAAAATTACTCCGTGCGCAGAAGAAGAAACGCCTTACGAATTTAAGCTTTATTTCACGGACTACTTGAAAAATACAACCCATTTACGGGATAAAAAATGGAAACTTGTAAACCGCCCATTGGCAGAAGGAAACGTTTACCTAAACAGAAATGAAGTTGCAAGGCTGCTAAGCGAAGAAGTTAGAAAGCATATAGAAAAACGTTTAGAAATAAAAGAACTCCCAAAGCTACCACAGAAAATAAGGGAGATCGCTGAAAAAATTAAAAATTTAACCATTGAAAAAGTGGGCAAAGCCGAAATAGAAGGCATCCCGAAGACAGTAATAAAAGAGGCTTTTCCACCATGCATAAAAGCCCTATATGAAGCCGCATCAAAAGGACGTCACATATCCCACATAGGCAGATTCACCCTAACCGCTTTCCTCGTAAACATAGGGATGCCAACAGAAAATATAATAGAACTCTTCAGAAGCTCCTCAGACTTCAACGAACGCATGACCCGCTATCAAGTGGAACACATAGCAGGAGAAAGAGGCTCAAGAACACGGTATAAACCACCAAAATGTGAAATGCTGAAAACCCACGGAGTATGCATAAATCCAGATGAAATATGCAGAAATTCAAATCATCCATTAGTTTACTATAGAAGAAAATCCATAGCAAAAAGGCTAGAATAATTTGGATGATTCTTAAAATGTTAATTGCCCAAAATGTTCTGTTTTACTATCCTTCCAGCTTTTAACTTTTGGAACATACCAGCACACGACAAGCCAGTGATAATTGAACAATATTAGAAGCGGAAGAAAAAGTAGCCCTTTAAAGCCTTTTTCCTTTAAAGTGCGAAGTCCAATAATAATCACATTGAACAGCCACAACCAGATCCAGAAAGGAAAGTAAAAAGAGTAGTAGGTTACACCAAGCATGTATAGAATGGTTAAGCCAAACCCGTAATAACATAACGCAACGCTAAGATGGCTTAACAGTATATGCCAAACATGCGGAATTTTATGAAGCCTCGGCAAATATTTCCTTAAAACCTGAAAATTGCCACGCAACCATCTTGCCCTTTGTTTAAAAAATGAAGACCATTTACAAGGCTTTTCATCATAAACTTTCACGTTAGGAGCATATCCTATCTTATACTTTTTCTCAAGTAGTTTCAGGCTTAAATCATAATCTTCAACAAGCATCTTTTCATCCCAAAAACCAACATCCTTCAAAGCAGAATATTTTATAGCTTGCCCAGTGCCGCCAAGCAAAGCAAAAAGGTCAAGTCCGCTGGCTGACCGCTCAACAGAATCCGTGAAAGTAACCCACTCCAGATCAGTTAAAGCTGTAAGAATGTTGACTTTGCTGTTGGAAGCCTTAACAAATGTTTGAACTGCGTCATATTTTTGGAAGTAAGGCACAAGTTTCTCTAAGAAGTCGCTGTCAATTCTTGCATCAGCATCAAAAACAACTACAATATCGCCTTTCGCATACTTTACTCCATAATTTAAAGCCACAGGCTTACCATAAGCCCCATTAAACTCAAGCACCTTTATCCTATCATCTTTAACAGATTTTGCAGCTTCAAAAGTGCCATCAGTGCAGTTGTGGGCAACCACTATTGCCTCCCAATCTTGGTATGTTTGCTTCTTCAAATCTTCCAAAAGATTTTTTATTACATTCTCTTCGTTTCTAGCGGCAATAAGCACCGAAACAACAGGCGCATGAGGGTTGAACGGCTTAAACTTTTCCGGTTTCTTAAAAGAGAACATAAATCCTGCAACCAGATAAAAAATCCAGCCCAAGCTTATATACATGCTCAGATAGGATATAAAATAACTTAAAAAGGTTAAATCCAAGGTTACAAACGACAAAACGATGGTAACTGGCTTAATATTTCCAAATGTTAAATAAAAGAAGAACAAGCTGGATAGGAACCAAAAGCACCCAAACAAAAAGTCTTTTCTAGTTAAAATTCCAAATTTAACAAGCACCTTGCCTAGAGATGAATTAACTAGACTTTGTTTAGTTTGCATCGCTAATCCTTGTCAACCGTTTTTGTGCCAACCTTTTTTGTGTCATTACTCCTCTTAAATAAAATTTCTTGCAAAAACAGAATAGTCAGCAGCCAGCAAAACCTCAAACATGAAAGACAACTTGCTCCCACTATTTATCTTTCCATTTTTCATTCCTCTTCCTCTTATCACATTTCCAGTTTCGTAAATATCAAACAATCCAAGATTTAATACTAAGTTATAGAACACTCTGTCTAAAAATAGACAACTAAGAGTCAAGGTAAAAGCTTCCTTTTAAAGCATCAATTTTCACTGCAAGAAGACATGACTACGCTGCTTCTTTCTCTTCTGTTCAATAATCGTTGAAATCCTGTAATAACTAAGGGATAAAACACTATCCATGAAACAGAATAAAGCCACCCATAATAATTATGAAAAGCCCAAACATCGCCATTATTCAATGCTATTAGAAAAATCGTCACAATTCTTAAAATGTTAAAGAAATAGGTTACGACAAAACCTACTGCGAAATAGAGACCTTTTTGCCTTTTTGACGCCGGAAGAGTTTGCAGAAATACAAGTATTGTGAGAGTATAAAGCATAAGGCTGTCAACACCAGCACACGGCCAAGCTATGCTAAAACCTGCTGACGATCCTGTATGGGGGTCATAAACCCTCATATACGAGAGTGGCCCATAAGTAGGATCCACAATTTCCAACAAACGTGCCTCATAACCCATCATGTTTAAAATTGCAGCCGCCGCGGTAGCTGTCGGCCTGACCAAAGCTTGAAAAGGCGTAAAATTTCCGCCTGGATAAGCCCAGTCTACAAGAAATATTAAGCCCATTGCCCCTAAGAAAAACGCTGGCGTTTGAAGGCCAAATAGACCTTTCATTTTGTAAGCTGACAAAACAACCAAGGCAAAAAGCACCGAGAAAATAAGGTACTCGATGGAAAGCGCAAAATACATTTGCCTAGCTAAAGGACTATTTGGATAGAGCGAGATTAAAAATATCTGTTCTACATCCAGATATCTTACAATGGCAATATACGCCAGAAGATAGATTGTTGGGAGCACAAGAAGGAAAAAAATTAAACAAGTTCCTACAAGTTTCGATCGGGTTATTTTCCTGGTTTGAATTTTTTCCCAATACATTATTATTTCGATGAAAGACAACCATAAAAAGAAAATGTAAGCCGTTCTGCCCGGATACATCAATGAAAAAGATGAGGGATCTATAAAATATAGGATTAGTAATGGGGGAATAAAAGAGAGAAAGGGTAAAAACTTCATTGATATAGTAGTTATTTTTCTTATTTTTACAAGCATGGCAGGCACCAACTCTTAAAAGAGATGGAATTTCCACGTTTGTTTTAATAACATTTATCCCTTATTAAACATCTTTTACTTAACGGTGTTCAAGTGGTAAGCAAGTTTGTTTACAAAATGTTCCATGAGTATTACAACAGAGATTTCCATTTAGAAACTGTTCCGGGGCAGATTAATTCACGCGAATTTGGCTTTGTCCTTTTCTCCGAAGGAGTTGTTCGCCACAAAAAGTTTGAGACAAATGATGAGCTAGCAACTTTTTTGCGGAAGTTCGTTCCTCTTGATGCTTATTACTCATGTGCTTATTATGAGAACCCCGAAGCTGATATGGAAAGAAAAGGTTGGCTGGGCGCAGATTTGATTTTTGACATAGATGCAGATCACATTCCAATCATGTGTGAACAGCTACATGAGGAGTGGATGTGTAGCAACTGTAAATTCAGCGGAAAAGGACGTACCCCTAACAAATGCCCAATTTGCGGCGGCGAAAAATTTGATGTAAAAACATGGCCGTGTGAAGCTTGTTTGGCTTCTGCAAAGCATGAGACGATTAAGCTTCTTGAGATGTTGATGCGGGACTTCGGATTTTCCAAAGATGAGGTGCATATCTTCTTTTCAGGGCATCGAGGCTATCACATTCACGTTGAATGTGAAGCTGTCAAAGAACTTGACTCTATGGCGCGCAAGGAAATTGTCGACTACGTCTCCAGTATCGGTTTAGAGGCATCTATGCATGCCCCAGATCTAAAAAGCTTGGAAAAGAAATCCAATTTAGGAAGAAACATCAAATTTTTAAGTTCCGGTTGGTCTCAACGACTATTCTTAGGGGTGCAGAATTTTTTAGCCAATGCGAAGGAGGAGGACTTAAGAAACATAGGTTTAAAGAAGGAAACGGTTAACATTGTAATAAATTACAAGGATTTAATTTTAAAGGGATTGCGTGAGCTTGAGAAATGGCCCACGGTTAGAGGGCTTGGTTCCGAAACTTGGAGAAAAATTATAGAGCATGTGGTAATGTTGCAGTCAGCAAAAATCGACACAGTGGTGACGACGGACATTCATCGATTAATTAGGTTGCCTGAAACTTTGAACAGCAAAACAGGCCTAAAAAAAGTGGAGTTTTCAATTTCTGCAGTTGATGATTTTGACCCTTTCAGGGACGCTGTAGCTTTTAAAAGAGGCATAGTGGAGGTAAAAGTTTCAAACGCCCCCAAATTTAGACTAGGAGACGAAACTTTTGGTCCCTACACGAATAAAAAAGTTAAATTGCCGACAGCTGCGGCTTTAATGCTCATCTGCAGAGATAGAGCAGAGGTTGTTGAATGATGTATAAGGATTTGTTTGAAATTTGGAAGAACGAACGTAATAGTGATAAGCTTGTAAAGCTTCCCCCTGATTTTTACTTGCAAATTGCCGACTACATAAGGAAGTTAGGAGAGGAGGAGCGGATGCTCGATAAAAAAACGTTAAGAGCAAGCCTTCTGAAGGAGGAAACGCGTAATGTTAAGCAAATGGTTTATGAGTTAATGAAGATAAGATACCAAAAATTTGTTCGAATTTGGGCAGAGGGGGAAAAAGTTCTGTCAGATCTCGTAACGCCTCAAGAGGAAAAAATATTTTCAAGTAGCCCGCTATTTGCAGAAGCATTTCAAAATTTCGCCAACAACATATTACGGGGACACTTGCCTGATGTAGGCACTGAAAGAACGCCTCAAAGAGTTATGGTGCGCTTTTTAAAAGATGTCCCTGCAATAATCGGTGCAGACATGAAGGCTTATGGACCTTTTAAACGTGAAGATGTTGCATCTTTACCCATTGAGAATACTAAGATTTTGATTAAACAAGGATTAGCTGAAAAAATCGAAGCCTAAGCAGCATATGAAAAAAGTATAAGAGTAAGCGTGTTTTCTTTTATGCAAAGCTGGTCGTGACGCAAATGAATGTTCCAAAGGAGATTAGGACGTACTGCCCTAGATGCAAGACACATCAAGTTCATACAGTTTCCCTTTATAAGGCTGGAAAGCGGAGAGCCTTGGCTAAGGGAGAACGCCACCATGAGCAGGAGAAGAAGGGTTACGGTGGACAGAAATATCCCCTTCAACGGAAGTTTGCCAAGACAACTAAGAAGCAGACTTTAAAGTTGAAGTGTAAGGTTTGTGGTTACACTAGACATAAAGAGGGCATTCGGTTAAGGAAACTTGTTATTGCTTAAAATGGGTGGAGGCTTGTTTATGGCGGAGTGGGAGAAACTTATTCCGAGGCCAAGAAGCAGCTTTTTAAGGATTAAGTGCTTGAAATGTGGTAATGAACAGATAGTTTTCAGCCATGTAGTGAACAAGGTTAATTGTAACGTATGCGGAGCTGAGCTTGCAGAACCTTCCGGCGGGAAGGCGATAATTAGAGGGGAGATAGTCACAGCCTTTGAGTGAGAGATGAAAATATATGGCTTTTAAAAGACCGGAGTGGCCTGAAGTTGGCGACTTGATTATAGGCACTGTGGAGACTGTTACCGATTACGGTGCTTATGTAAGGCTTGATGAGTATGATAAGAGGGGTCTTCTGCATATTTCTGAAGTATCTTCTTCTTGGATTAGGAATATCCGAGATTTTGTCCGTGAAGGGCAAAAGGTTGTTTTGAAGGTTTTACGTGTTGACGCTGAAAAAGGGCATATAGACCTATCTTTAAGAAGAGTTACTAAAAGGGAAAAAATAGAGAAGATGCTTTCTTGGAAGAGGGAGAGGAAAGCTGAAGCGCTTCTTCGAAGTGTTGCTGAAAAGGTTGGCTTATCTGTTGAAGAAGTTTACGAAAAGGCTGGAGCCCTCATTGAAAAAGAGTATGGATTGTATGATGGCTTTGAAAAAGTTGCAAAGGACAACATAGAGGTTTTGACCAAGATAGGTGTGCCTGAAGAGCTTGCAAAAGTTTTCGCTGAAGTTGCAAAAGAGAGGATACGCTTGCCAACGGTTAAAATTAAGGGGGTGGTGGAACTTCGCTGCCTAAAACCTGACGGCGTAAAAATCATAAAAGAAGCTTTCTTAAACGCTAAAAAATCTGAGAAATTAAGGGATTCAAAAATTCGTTTTTATGTAGTGGCGGCGCCAAAATATGGTATTGAGGTTTTAGCTGATAACTATAAGCATGCGGAGGCAATCTTACAAAAGGTTGCAGAAACTGTTGTCTCAAACGTTATTAAGGCTGGCGGGCAAGGAGTGTTTAGAAGGGAGAAGTAGTGGCTTGGCTTTTAAGAAAATGCATAAAATGCGGGAAATACACGTTGAAAAAAGATAAATGTCCCTTCTGTGGCGGAAGTGTCCGTGTGCCTCATCCCCCAAAGTTTTCACCAGACGACAAATACTTGAAATATAGAATGGCTTTAAAAAGGGAGGCGCAAAAATGAAGGAAACTTTCATCAAAGAACTTACGAAAGTTGAGTTAAAGAACCCCATTATGGTTGAGGGGTTGCCTGGGCTTGGACTTGTCGGGAAAATTGCTATACGCTATTTAGTAAAACAGTTAAAGGGCCAAAGACTTGCACATCTATATTCACCCCACTTTCCATACTTTGTACTTGTAAACAAGAAAGGAAGCGTTAGGCTCTTACGAGGCACTTTTTATTTTTGGAAGAATGAAAAGGGAGAAAACGACCTAATTCTTTTTACAGGAGACAGCCAAGCGCAAACCATTGAGGGGCAGTATGAAATTTCCAACCGCATATTGGATTTGGCCGA
>Ga0209225_1001249_pt1 | contig 25894 bp, 27 predicted proteins | sample WasSprMetagenome_FD_184732 | JGI IMG/M metagenome (GOLD analysis project Ga0209225, IMG submission 184732) | Sulfidic aquatic microbial communities from Washburn Spring, Yellowstone National Park, USA - WS (SPAdes) (version 3) | ecosystem: Environmental > Aquatic > Thermal springs > Hot (42-90C)... | reverse complement strand
CTCCAAGATTTGTCACAGTAAAGCTGTGGTTTGACTGCTCCTCAAGGGTTATTTCGCCCCGCAATCCCCTTTCTTGAAAATCGTTGATTCGTCTGGTTAATTCTTGGATAGAGAGCTTGTCAGCGCCTCTTATGACTGGAGCCATTAAGCCTTTAGGCGTATCAACAGCCACAGCAATATTGACCTCCTCATGATAGACAAGTTCTCCGCCCTCCAGTGTCACGTTTAGATTTTTGTGCCTTTGGAGGGCTAGGGCGACAGCCTTAACGGCATAAGCCGTGAAGGAACCGCCGGTCTTCTCCCTATGCTTGACAAGCTTGTCTGCGGCAAACTTTGTTGTTAGGGCGACTGGCAAAGCCTCGTGGAAACCAGCATTCAGCCTCTGTGTAATAGCTTTTCTTATGCCAGCGAAGGGTACTCTGCGCTTAACAGCCTTAACCTCAACTTTCGCCTCAGTCTCTGGAATGGCTATGCCACGTTCCCGAGCCGCCAGCAGAACATCCTCCTTAGTTATTCGCCCATCCGGTCCAGTGCCCCTAACCTCGTGTAGGGGTATGCCAAGCTGGGCTGCCAGCTTCTTGGCTAGCGGGGAAGCCTTTACCTCAACAGCCACGGTTGGAGCTTTCTCCTCTTCACCTTCAATTTGGCATATGGGCTGCCCAACCTTGACGATTTCGCCAGCCTTACACAATATTTTCGCTATCCGCCCACTGTAGGGCGAGCGCACCTCAAAAGTGGTTTTCTCGCCTTCAGCTATGGCTATAACCTCGTCCACTTGAACCGTGTCACCTTCCCTTTTTAGCCATTCGGCAATTATGCCTTCAGTCATTACTGGGTCGACTCTTGGGAAAACAACGAAGGGCATTAGCCCATCAGCCTCCTCGCCGCCTCACAAATCTTATCGGCATTAACCAAATACTGGCTTTCCAGTGGCTGGGCAAAGGGCACCGGGAGGTCTGGCGAGTTAACTCGGACTGGCGGCGCGTCTAAATAGTCGAAGGCTTCCTCCACAATGCGGCTTATTATTTCGGCTGAAATCCCACCAGTCTTTGTGCTGTCATCTGCAACCAAAAGCCTATTCGTCTTCTTAACCGAATTCACCAAGGTTTTCACGTCCATGGGGTTAAGGGTCATTAAATCCACAACCTCAGCGTCTACGCCTTCGGCCGCAAGCGTATCCGCAGCGGCTAAAGCCTCCCTAACGGTTCTAGAAAAAGCCACAATCGTTAAGTCTGAACCCTTCCGCTTAACATCAGCCTTACCAATCGGAATAAGGTATTCACCCTCTGGAACCGGACCCTTCCAACTGTAAAGCACACCGGACTCCACAAACAGCACCGGGTCATCGCTTCTTATGGCAGATTTCAACAAACCCTTAGCATCTTTTGGAGTTCCGGGAAGCACCACTTTCAATCCGGGAACGTTTAGGAACCATGAAGCCAAAAACTGGCTGTGCTGACAACCGTGAACCCTTCCAAGACTATACTGAGTTCGGACAACCATTGGGAGGCTGACCTGCCCACCGCTCATAAACCTAATTTTTGCCGCGTGGGTAACCAGCTGGTCCATGGCTATAGTTATGAAGTCCATATACATTATTTCCGCGACCGGTCTTAATCCGGCGAGGGCGGCGCCTATGGCTGCGCCAACAATGGCGGCTTCTGATATAGGCGTGTCCCTAACCCTTTCCGGTCCAAACTTTTCCAGCAGCCCCCTTGTGACTTTGTAGACTCCGCCGAATACGCCTACATCTTCGCCAAAGACTATTATGCGGTCGTCGCGTTCCATTTCCCCCCACAGTGCCTCATTTAGGGCTTCGGCGTAGCTTATCTCCCTAACCATGACGAGCCACCTCTTCGGCATAGACGAGCTTCCAAAGCTCGCCGAAATCAAGATAAGGCGCTGCCTTAGCCTTTTCCACACAAGCGTCCAAAGCCCTCTCTATTTCGGTGTTTAAGGCTTCAAACTCATCCTTTGTTATTATTCCAAGCTGTATGAGTTTGTTGGCAAACCTTTCTATCGGGTCTTTTTTCATCCACTCTTGAACCTCTTCTTTGGGTCTGTATTCCGCCTTATCATAGACGCCGTGCCCCTTTTTTCGGTATGTTCTGCACTCTATGAAGGCTGGACCATTGCCGCTTCGAATATGGGTGATGGCGGCTTTTCCGCTTGTGTAGACGGCTATGACGTCGTTTCCATCAGCCAAATAGGCTTTTATTCCATATGCAGAAGCGCGTGCGGCTATGCTCTTTCCGGCAAAAGATTTTTTGTGGGGAACTGAAAAGGCGTAAAAGTTGTTCTCACAGACAAAGAGCACCGGAAGCTTCCAAACAGCAGCCAAATTTAGGGCTTCGTGGAAAGCGCCAGTGTTTACGGCGCCGTCGCCAAAGAAGACAGCCACAATTCTGCTGCTTCTCCGATATTGCAGTGCCAGTCCTACGCCCACGGCTATGGGTATGCCTCCGCCAACAATCGCCGAAGCAAGCAATATATTATGCTCCACGCTCATGGCTGAATGCATAGAACCACCCAAGCCCTTACAAGTGCCGGTTTTTCTGCCAAACAATTCAGCCATCAAAGCCTCCAATGGGACATCGCGGGCTATGGCGTGACCATGCCCTCGATAAGTGGAAATTATAAAGTCTTTCTTGTCCAAAGCCTTGACAATGCCAGCAGCAACGGCTTCTTGCCCCAGATATAGGTGACATGGACCAATAAGCTGACCCTCAAAAAACAGCTTTTCAACCCGCTCCTCGAATTTTCGCATTTCACACATTTTCCTCAGAAGCCATAGGAAATCCTCGCGTTTCAAGCCTAGCGCCGAGTATTTTTCTGCTGGAACTTCATTGATGTATTCAACGCTCATGATGACGTCCACCTTTTTCAGAGTTTAGAGAATTTAGCATTTATAAAGGTTGGACGTCTAAAATTTAGCATTCACGGATGAAATGGTGAGGGCGATGTTTGAAAGAGAGCTTCTCATGATTCCCGGTCCGACGAACGTGGCTCCTTCTGTTTTGCGTGCCGTGTGTAAGCCTCCCTTGTCGCACACAAGCCAAGAATTTGCTAGTATATTCAAGGAAGCCCTAAACAGCTTGAAACGCGTTTTTATGACCGAAAGTGATGTTTTTGTGGTTGCTGGTTCTGGAACTCTAGCCCTAGAGATGGCAGTAGCCAACATTGTAGAGCCCGGCGACAAAGTGCTTAATGCTGTTTCAGGGTTTTTTGGGCAGTATTTTGTTGAAATGTGCAAGGTTTATGGTGCGGTTCCCCGCGTTTTAGAGGTGCCGTATGGTAGGGCTGTAAAGCCAGAGCAAATCAAGGAGGCGTTGGAGGAGGGTGGCTTTAAGGCTGTTACTGTTACTCATGTGGAAACTTCAACTGGTGTGACAAACCCAATCAAGGAGATAGGCGAAATAGTGCGGAAAAACAGCGAAGCCTTCTACATAGTTGATACCGTCTGCTCGCTTGGCGGGATGGAAGTCCGCGTAGACGACTGGGGCATAGACGTTTGTGTTTCCGGCTCGCAGAAATGTATAGGTGTTCCGCCCGGCTTGGCTCTGGTTGCTGTTAGCCCAAAAACCTTAGAATATTTGGAAAAGCGGAAAACACCCGTGGGCTCTTGGTATGGCAGCTTCAAGAACTGGCTACCAGTTATGCGAGACCCAACAAAGTATTTTGCAACCCCATCCGTGAACATGATTTATGCTCTGCATGAGGCCTTGAAACTTGTGCTTGATGAGGGATTAGAAAACCGTTTTAGAAGGCATCATGTTTTGGCTGAGGCTTTTAGAGCCGCCATGAAAGCCTTAAACCTTAAAATCGTGGCGGAAGAAGGGTACGAGGCGGACACTGTCACCGCCATTTACTATCCGGAAGGCATAGACGACATCCAGTTTAGAAATGAAATGAAGAATCGCGGGGTAGTTGTTGCCTCAACCCTTGGACCGTTGAAGGGTAAGGGCTTCCGGGTTGGACACATGGGTAATGTGAGTCAAAATGACATAGCCGCCACAATAGCCGCCATAGAAACAACGCTAAAGCGTCTCGGATACAATGTTAGTCTTGGGAGCGGAATTAAAACGGCAGAAGAAAAATTCTCTCAGACTGAAGGTTTGCAAGCATGGAACCCATAACAGACTTTTACCTTTTCTTAGCTTCTGTGGTTTTCATTTCCCTTTCAGGAGTTATGATGCCCGGACCAGTTTTCGCCGTGACAGTAGCTAAGGGTTATAGGAGCAAGACCGCTGGCGTCTTAATAGCCCTTGGACACGGTGCGGTGGAGTTTCCGCTAATCCTTCTCCTATATTTTGGGCTTTCATGGTTTTTCGCCTCCACCCTTGTGCAAAAGATTATAGGCTTTGTTGGCGGAGCAGTGATGATTTACATGGGCTTCCAAACCTTTAAAACAAGGAGGGAAGCCATTGCAGAGGCAAGCCATTCTGGGCATGCCTCCTTCATTGCGGGTTTGGTTGCAACCAGTGCAAACCCATACTTTTTCTTTTGGTGGGCAACGGTTGGCGCAGCCCTCATTCTGCAAGCCTCTACATTCGGCGTTGCGGGATTGTTGGCTTTCGCCATTGTCCATTGGCTATGTGACCTAGCATGGGACACCTTCGTTTCCGTAACAGTTTTCAAGTCGAGGCGCTTCTGGAATGAAAAGGTTTTCACAGTTGTTTTCCTTTTCTGCTTCGCTGTTCTGGTAGTTTTCGGCTTATGGTTCATTCTTTCAGCTTTATTGTGGTAGGTTGCCCACCTTCTTCAGCCTATAACGCTCATAAATCAATTCAACACGGTCGCCTTCGACAATAAATTCCACTGGAAGCTTTCCGCCAGCTTGTACGGCATAAAACCTTTTTACGCCGCCTTCAATATCTTCAGGGATTAAGGGTATTATCATGTCTGTGTATTTGTCGCAGATTTCTATTTGGAGAAGACCGCCCTTAGGCACGACTCTAGCGTCCATTGTCCCCTTATAAGTCTCGTATAATCCACTTAGCAGTTCGTAGGTTTTCTCATATTTAATGAAGGGAAGCTCGTCAGGGTTTTTGTCCAGCAATAAGGCAAGCGCATACAAACCTATCTGGGACAGCGGATAGCCGCTACCATTAGCCAGCAGTGCCACTCCAACCCGTTTTTCTGGTATATAGCCCATGTAAGCCGTATAAACAAGCACAGAACCCCCATGCCCGACAAGTTTGTAGCCGAAGAAGTTTGGGATTATGCTTAATCCATAGCCGTAGGATTCTCCGCCGAAAACTTGAAGGGGCACCGTAACCCGTGGTTTCTCCATCTCCTCAATGGATTTGGAAGAAGCCAATGTGTTTCCGTCATATTTTCCTCTGTTAAGGTACATGATAATGTAGTGCGCCAAGTCAATCACGTTACTTATCAGTCCACCGTCCGCATAAATCCCATAGGGAAACACTGACTTTTTGGGTTCTCCATCTCGTGTGATAATGTATGGCGTTGCAACATTAACATCCGCTTCGACGTCCTCCTTGCGGAAGAAGCTTCTATCCATCTTCAATGGTTTGAGAATGTTCTCTTTAACGTACATGTCATAGCCTAAGCCAGAAACCTTCTCGATAATATAGCCTAAAATAACGTAGCCCTCATTCAGGTAGAACCACCTCTCACCCGGCTTTGCTAAAACCCACTGGCTTGCATCCTTCATGAAGGCGAAAAGGTCTTCGGCACTTGCAATGGGCACCCATTTTCCGCCAGCACCAGTCACGTATCGGATTAAGCCTTCAGCATAGGCCAGTGCTGGTATGCCAGAAGCATGACAAAGCAAATGCCATATCCTCACGGGTTCTCCGCCCTCAGGCTCCAACTTTAGCTGGGGAATATATCTCCTAACCGGGTCGTCGAGGCTTAATTTCCCCTTTTCCGCGAGCTGCATTATGGATAAAGCTGTGAAAGACTTTGTAACCGAACCAATGCCGTACAATGTTTCCGGTGTAGCCCTCAAGCCGTACTCTAAATCCCGGAAGCAGAAGCCCCTGCTATAAGCCAGCTTACCCTCCTCAATTATCGCCATGCTTAATCCTGGAAGATGGGTTTTTGACATCATTTCGAAAATGAAGCTTTCCAATCTGTCATAATCCATTTTAACGCCCTCCTTCTCTTGCTATCTGAGTATGCCAGTGCTTGCTGATAAGCTTAAACATTTAAAAGTGAAAGCCAGCCATCACAAAATATTGAGGGTTGGCGGTGTCAGAGAAAATTGAATATCAGGTTGGAAAGGCGAAAATACGTCTAGTTCAGGGGGACATAACTGAAATGGAAACAGACGCCATAGTTAATGCTGCAAACCCGTCGCTCATGGGGGGCGGTGGGGTAGACGGAGCCATCCACAGAAAGGGCGGGCCCAAAATCCTTGAAGAATGCAAGCGCATAAGGGCGACTGAATGGCCCAACGGTCTCCCAACTGGAAAGGCCGTAATAACAACTGGCGGAAATCTAAAAGCCAAATATGTTATCCACACTGTTGGGCCCATTTGGCGGGGAGGAAAAAGCGGAGAGGCGGAGCTTCTGGCGGAGGCCTACCGCAACTCGTTGGCACTTGCAGTCTCAAAAGGCTTGAAAACAATAGCCTTCCCCTCAATAAGCACTGGTGCCTACGGATATCCCATTGAGGAGGCGTGCAAGGTTGCCCTAAAAACGGTTAAGGAGTTCTTGGAGAAGGAGGACAAGCTGGAAGAGGTTGTGCTTGTCCTATATAGCAGGCGTGACTTTGAGGTTTACAGGGAAGCGGCAAAGCAGATTCTGCAGTAGCCAGCTTTACAGCATCTAATATCTTATGTAAACTTTGCCGCCGAGCTCCTCAACACTGGCCTTAAGCCTTTCTAAAATCTGCTTCATTTTGCCGTTGACAGTTTCTTGCCACCCTTTTGGTCCGCTTGGAACTCTAACCTCTATTATGCAGTAGTATTGTTCCCCCAAACTTTTCTGGCCTCGCATCCTTCTCTGGATAGAATATTGGGCATGGGAAACTTAAGTTGTGTGAATTTTCAGTATGAATTTTTCATATTTTAAAGTCGGATTCTGAATAAATAAGGGGATACTTTAGCCGAAGTCGAGAACAAGGCTTGGGACAAGGCTCATATACACTGGTTTTTGTGTGACACCGCTATCCATTAGGAGCGGGTCTATGTAGGCTACCAAAGTTTTTCCATTGGCGTCTTCTGGGATTCTCCAGAACCTTTTCAAGTCCTTTTTAGCAAGCTTTTTCCTTCTAGCCAAATTTGATTGAAGCGCAAGCTCGATGGATTTCGTGTAAAAGTCTGTTATGGCGTAGTTCACAAGGCGTAAGTTGAATTTTAAGTCCTTGTCTCCAAGCTTTTCGCTTGTTTTTAGAGCGGCAACGACAGCTTTTTCGAAGTCTTTTAAGCTGTCTTCCTTCAAAATTATGAGCGGACAGACAAAACTGGAAGCTTGAAAAAGAGAGTCTAAAGCGGGGTTTTCTACTATTTTTGGCAGTGTTAAGAGCTTCTTCCATTTCAATTCAAGCTTTAAGGTTTCAGAAACCCCAAGTTCCCTATACCTAAACTTTCTTTTTAGCCATTCAAGCTCTTTTTCTGGGGAAACTTCTCTTGAAAGGTAGAGTATTCCCCTAAGGTTTTTCACGAGATATAGGCGCTGATGTTCGGATATTTCGTTCACAAATAATTTTGCTCTTTTTAAAGGCTTAAGCTTTGCTTATGGCTTCTTTAACCATTGATAGGCGTCTGCAGAAGGCGCATACCTCGCTTGATGATGGGAAGCCGCAAACTTTGCACTTGCCAAGCACGGTTTTTTTGGCAACGTTTTCAACGAGCGGCATAATTTCCAAGAAGCGGTTTAGAAGCTGGTGCCTAAAATAGGGGTTGTCCCTTGACAGAAGCTCCAGAATTTTGGTTCTTTTCCGCATGCCAGTTCCGGTTGCGAAGGGGCAGTCGATTTCGCGGAAGGGTATCTCGCCATAAAGGCAGTAGAGCAAGTTCTCGTTTTCGGGACATTTTATTAGAGGCTTAACCTTTGAAGCCATGCCCTCAGCAAGGGGTGGCAGAACTGGCTTGAGCCTAACAAATTGTTCCCAGCGTCCATAAAGGAAGTTGTTAAACATTACGCCTGCAACATCCTCCAAATTATGCCCAGTTGCCAAAACCTGAACTTTGGTTTTGACGGCAAGTTCCTCAAAGATTCGGCGCTTAATTGTTCCACAAGCGGAGCAAAGCCTCTTTTTGAAGGTTGTTTTCTTAAAGTCATCTATTCCTATGGCTAGCTCCTTTCGAAGGTCGAATATGCATAGTTCAACATGGAGCATGTCTGCCAGTTTTTCAACTTTTTTCTGGCAGTGGGCAGAATATTCCGGAATGCCCAAGTTTATGTGCAAGGCTTTAAGCTCTAGTTTTGGGTAGGCTTGCCGCAGAACATGCAGAAGGGCAGCGCTGTCCTTTCCGCCGGAAACAGCAACTCCCACAACGTCGTTTTCCTTGAACATCTTGAATTCTTCAACAGTCTTTCGCACTCTGGCTTTGTAGAATTCCATAAAACAGCTTGGGCAAAGATTCATTTTGGCGTAGGGAATTTGCACTTCAGCCTTGGCTGAATGGCATTTGCTGCATACTACGGGCATAAGTAATCACTTGGCTTCGCTTAAGATAAGATGTGTGATCCTACCCTTTAAAATCATACAGTAAATTATGTGCAACAGAATATCCTTAAAATAAATTTAGGGTTTAGAAAAATTTGGGGATTGGCTAGAATTCTTCGCTTTCACTTTCGCCTGGAGGCTTTTCTTTCTCCTTCTCTTCCTTTGGCTTTGATGCGGCTATGACGTCGTCTATTCTGAGTATCATTGAGGCTGATTCTGTGGCTGATTTTACTGCTTGTTCCTTGACTATGGCTGGTTCCACAACGCCGTTGCCATACATGTCTTCAACTTTTCCTGTGAAAACGTTTACGCCCATGTAGTGGCCGTCGGTTTTTTCGTGGGCGGCCCTTAGCTCGACTATTATGTCTATTGGTTCTAGTCCAGCGTTTTCAGCCAGTGTCCGCGGTATAACTTCTATTGCGTCTGCGAAGGCTTCTATGGCTAGTTGTTCTCTTCCGCCAACCTTCGCCGCGTAGTCTCTAAGCTCCTTGGCTATTTCAACTTCTACTGCGCCGCCTCCAGCCACGATTTTGTTGTGTTCTATTACGTCTGAAACCACTGATAGGGCGTCTGTCATAGCCCGCTCTGCTTCGTCAACCATCCTTTCAAGCCCAGCCCTTATGAGAATGCCCACAGAGCGGGGGTTCTTGCAGTCCTCAACGAAGATCATTTTGTCTTCGCCAATTTTGCGCTCTTCGACAACGCCAGCTGTGCCCAAGTCTTGAGGTGTCAAGTCGTCTAGGTCTGTGACTATTCTTCCGCCAGTGGCCCTCGCTAATTTTTCCATGTCTGATTGTTTGACTCTTCTTGCGGCTAGTATGCCCTCCTTGGCTAGGAAGTGCTGTGCCATGTCGTCTATGCCTTTTTGGCAGAAAACAACGTTGGCGCCTACGCTCTTGATCTTTTCAACCATCTCTTTCAGCATTTGGGTTTCCTGATCCAAGAAGGCTTTCATCTGGGATGGGTCTCGGATGCGTATTTCTGCGCTGAATTCTGTCTTCTCAATTTCCAATGGGCAGTCCAGCAGGGCGATTTTAGCGTTTTCAATTTTCTTTGGCATTCCGGGGTGGACAACTTCCTTGTCGATTATTACGCCCCTCACGAGCTGGGATTCGAAGAGCCCCTTTCCAGTCTTCTTTATTATTTGGATATTGTCTATGTCTGCAACCAGCCGGTCGCCCCTCTTCTCAACGATTTGTTTCACGGCGTCTATGGCTATTTCTGCCAGGTGCTCTTTTGCTGGGCCGACGGCTTTGCTTGCCATGGATGTTAAAGCCACTTTACGGAGGGTTTCACGGTCTTCGATGTCTACGGGTTTGGCTATGCGGTTTATCACCTCGACAGCTTTTTGGGCAGCCTTTCGGTAGCCGCTAACAATTATTGTTGGGTGGATGTTCTGGTCTAGGAGCTCCTCAGCCTTTTTCAGAAGCTCTCCAGCCAAGACAACGGCTGTTGTTGTTCCGTCGCCCACCATGTCGTCTTGTGTTTTTGCGACTTCAACCATCATTTTGGCGGCTGGATGCTCCACCTCAATCTCATCCAAGATTGCGGCGCCATCATTGGTTATTGTTATGTCGCCGAGACTGTCGATAAGCATCTTATCCATGCCGCGGGGGCCAAGCGTTGTCTTTAAAACTTCGCCTATTATGCGGGCTGCCATAATATTGTTTCTTTGAGCTTCCCTACCACGGCTTCGGGCTGTACCCTCCTTTAGGATTAAGACGGGCTGACCCGAAGCTGTTGTTGTTAAGTAAGCCATACAGCTTTCCTCCAATCAATGTTAAAATGGTTTGCGTGGTTAAGCAAAAATGCGGTAAAATATAAACTTTTCCTAAAAAGAGGCTGGTTAACCCCCAACACATGTTTGCTTAAGCCATATGTTCTAGGAGGATTTTTATGCCTATGGCTATTAGGATTAGTCCGCCTAAAACCTCGATTTTGCTTGATTGAGCCTTTCCAAGTTTGTCTCCTATGGTTGCGCCTAGGAAGGATAATGTGAAGGTTATTGTGCCGATGATGGCTATTGGCATGGTTATGGAGACTTTTAGGAGGGCGAAGCTTAAGCCCACTGCTAGGGCGTCTAGGCTTGTGGCAACAGACAATATTAGGAGCGTGTAAAAGTCAAGCCTCTTGCCCCTTGGCTGGTGTTCCACGCTTGTCGCTTCATAAATCATTTTACATCCGATTAAGGCTAGGAGCCCAAATGCAAGCCAGTGGTCAAAGCCGGCTATAATCTCTAGGATTTCAACGCCCATGAGCCATCCTAAGACTGGCATGAAGGTTTGGAAAGCACCGAAGGACGAAGCCATTTTGATGGCGTTGGTTTTTCCGTTGCTTTTGGTGGTTATTCCGTAGGCTATTGAGACGCTGAAGGCGTCCATTGCAAGCCCAACGGCAATTACAAGTATTGTGGGTGCATCCAATATGCATACACTTTTGCCGTTTTGCCTATAGAGTGGCCTCCGCTGTGGGAAAAGCTTTTCCATTTGTTTCCGCATTCACTTTTGATGGTGAAAGCCTTTGAAGGTTTCAGTGCGCTTCTTCACCACCCTTCGGGAAATCACTGGAAAACGCGAAGAAACACTGGAGTTTCCAGACGGCGAAGACGTCACGGTGGAGAAGGTTCTTGGGAAGTTGGCTGAGCGTTATGGGAAGGGCTTCGTGGAATATGTTTATGACAGCAGGACTGGCGACGTGAAGGGCTTCCTCCAGTTCCTAATAAATGGGAGAAGCGCCTCAACCCTTAAGGGGCTTAAGACGGAATTGGCTGACGGCGACGTTTTGGCGATTATACCGCCTGTGGGCGGCGGTTAGAAAGGGGTGTTTTCAGTCAATTTAGATTATGCGTTTTTGCTAAATTGACTAGCCTCCCCCTCTAGTCATTTTTGTGCTTGATAGACTGCCACAAATACACTACCCCTCTATAGTTTTTGGACTATGCTGAAAATGGCTTTTGGCAAGGCTTTATTTTCTCTAGCCCCTCCCCCTCTAAATTTTTAGGCTGGTTGCACAATAGTTTCTTTTGAGCCTCTCATGGGTAAATGTCGAGTCTGTGGTGAAAATTCGCCCTTAACTTCTGGGAGTTTGGGCGTTTGCCTAAAATGCATTAGGGAAAAGCCTGAAAAAGCCTTAGAAATCACTAGAGAAGTGCATGCAAAGAGTCGTGCTGTTTATGGTTTGCCAGCGGAACCGCCTAGGGACAGCGACGGCTTGCCCTGTGGTGTTTGCGCCAACAATTGTGTTATAGGCGTTGGCAGTAGCGGTTTTTGTGGGCTTGTTTGGAATATTGGCGGTCGCCTAGTCCGTTTTGGAGGCACTGCAGAGCAAGGCGTTTTGGAATGGTATTATGATGGTTTGCCAACCAACTGTGTTAGCTGGTGGTTTTGTCCGGGATGCACTGGAAGCGGCTATCCTAAGTATGCTTACAAGCCAGAACCCGAATATGGCTACTATAACCTAGCAGTTTTTTACGGCGCCTGCAGTTACGACTGCCTCTTCTGCCAGAACTGGCACTATCGCAACCTTTCAACCAAACACAAGCCAGTCATGAGCGCCGAAACCCTAGCCCAGAAAGCCTTTGACAAACGAGTTTCATGCATATGCTATTTTGGAGGAGACCCATCACCGCAGATGCCCCATTCGCTGGAGACAAGCCGCATAGCCCTAGAAAAAGCCGAAGAAGAAAAGCGAATACTACGCGTTTGCTGGGAAACCAACGGCTACATGAACCCGAAAATGGCGGAGAAAGCCGCAGAACTAGCCCTAAAAAGCGGAGGAAACATAAAATTCGATTTGAAAACTTGGAGTGAGCCACTAACCATAGCTCTATGCGGAGTATCCAACAAGCCAACCCTAGAAAACTTCCAACTAATAGGCGAAAAGTACTACGCGAAACGTCCAGAACTGCCAGTCCTAACAGCAAGTACACTGCTTGTGCCTGGATATGTGGACGCAGAAGAAGTTGAAAAAATAGCCCAGTTCATAAGCCAGATAAGCCCAGAAATCCCCTACACCCTTTTGGCGTTTTACCCATGCTACGTGATGAACGACTTGCCAACAACAAGCAGAAAACAAGCAACAGAATGCCTAGAAGCAGCAGAAAAACACTTGAAAAAAGTACGATTAGGGAATATACACCTCCTCTCATAAACCTGCATCTTAAGGGCTTGGGTAGTCGACGCGGTATATTTTGCCCTTGCCATTATCATAGAGCTTTGTGAAGTAGGTTGGGTGCAGTTCCTCGTCAAATATAAGCCTCAAAAGTGTTGTTTGGCAGCCAAGGGGTGTGGGCTCATAATTGTTGTTTGTGTAAACTAGGTAGTCTGAGGCGTTGTAGCCCGCTATATGGGCTATCCAATAGAACTTTTGCAGCTCGTCTGGAACAAAAACCAAAACATAGGAAACATCATATTGCTTCATAAGCTGTAGGGATTGTTCTTCTGGAAGCATAAACATGGTGGCTATGTCGCGGATTTTCTCATGGGAGCCCCATTTTCCGAAAATTTGGGCTTCAAAGCTGTGCAACGGGTCTCTGCTGGTGCCCAGCGTGTACCATATTTCCCTTGATGGGTAAGCCTCTATAACTTCCCTGTGGCTCCATTCCCGAACAGCCCTTCCGTAATCCCACCAGCAAAGCACAACGGAGCCTTGAGGCGTAACCTCCTCAAGCTTTGCAAAGGCGTCTGGCATGCCCTCCTGCTTGGAAAAGTATTGGAGAACCTCGTCTTCCCTTCTGCTATAATCTACCCTAAGAGCTATAAAAGCCAGAGAAACGGCAATACAACGACCAGTAAGGCAATAAACCATTTGCTCCGCCAAAACTTTACAATCATAGGATTCTCCTAAATAATTCAAGGAGGTAAAATCTATAAGGTTTTATCCCTCCCTCTAACAAATATCCTACACCACATGGAAAATTCTAGAAGTGAGTTGACATGTTTATTGTATTCATCATTGGAACAGCAGGGTCTGGAAAGTCTCTACTTACAGCAGCCTTCAGCGAATGGTTAAAGCTTTCAAAGCAAGATGTGGCAATAGTGAACTTAGACCCCGGAGCCCTAACCCTTCCATACTCGCCCGACGTGGACGCCCGCGACTACATAAGCGTAGACAGAATCATGGAAGAATATGGCTTGGGACCTAATGGTGCCCTAATAATGGCTGCAGACCTCCTCGCAGACGAAATTGAGAACATTTCAAGGGAGGTGGAAGACTTAAAGTCAGACATTGTTTTGGTTGACACTCCGGGGCAGATGGAACTGTTTGCGTTTAGGGCGAGCGGACCTTACATAGCCAACGAGCTTACAAAGGAGCCAAAAGCCATAGTCTACCTCTTTGACGCCGTCTTCTCCTTGAACCCTCTAAACTACGTTTCAAACCTCTTCCTTTCAGCAGCCGTCTACAACAGATTTCTGCTACCCCAAGTGCACGTACTCTCAAAATGCGACCTACTATCAGAAGAGGACGTCAACAAAATTGTGGACTGGTCGGCAAACCCAAAAGCCCTAGAAGCAGCTATAGAACAAAAACTTGAAGGAACAAAACGTCTACTAAGCAGAAACATGATGAGGGCCATTTACCAGCTTGGCTTAAAATTCCTCCTAATCCCAGTTTCCGCGAAAACAAATGAGGGCATGGTCAACTTCAACATGGCTCTAGAACGCATACTTGCGGGAGGAGACAAATACACCTATTAGCAGTCGTCAATAAAAGTCCATGCTGCGGCTGCAGCCCCATACTCGGCTAACTCCAAGCTTTCAGCTCCAGCAACAACAATAACATCGTTCTCCTCAGGCTGCAAGAGGGTAATCAGCTTTTCAGCGATTTTAGGGTAATCCCTTGAAAGATCATCACAAACAGATGGAATAATTAAACGTCCATCCTTGAAAACTATTGTAGTGGCGCCTTCAGCGCCCATTCTAACCGCTGCGTCCCGCTGCTCTATGCCAGATTTAACCTTGTCCCCACAATTTTTAGCCAAAATAGCGGAACTGAATCGCGTAGGCATAAGTTTAACCCCCTCTATTATAGCCCGTTTACCAAAGATCTTCTTATATTCTTCAAAAATTTTCAGCCCTTTAGCTGTCAGTTGGCAGCCTGCTTTTGAAATTGAGATGATTCCAGCCTTCTTCAACCGGTGGATGATCGTGCGCACAGCACCTTCTCCAACCCTCAACTCTTCGGCAAGTTTACCTCTTCCAACAGGCTTTTCAGAGACAAGCTCTATTGCACGCAATACGTGGAAAACAGAAAATGTAGGCGCTGGTCCAATTGTCTTTTCGCCAACAATTTTCTCTAAGAGATCCTTAAGTTTACAAGGCATACTTCCACGGTTAAAAATTTGGATTTCAAACTATAAAATTATTTTTACCCTTTTAGGAGTGTGAAGAAACGTAATTTTAGAAATGATCGCTATCTTCTGACATAATATTCTCTTACTATGCCAGCCGTTAATGCAATAAGTCCAACCGCCAGCAGATATATCATCGGATATATAAACATTGAGAGCAAAGACTCATAAGTTAATGTTGGCGGTATCTGTGGGGTGAAGAAAACCACAACCCACAGTATAATGAAGGTTGAGATGCAACCTAAGCCTAAGCCCACAGAGAGCCCGTGTATAAAGCTGCTTCTATCCCCTTGATTATTCACGCTTGATTTGCTCTCCTGCTCTTTTGGCTTAACTTCTTCTTGTTCAATTTTTCGCTCTTCCACAAGCTCTTGCGATGATTGCTCTGGTGCTTCTTCGTCTGAGCTTTCACTGAATTGAATTTCCTCCTGTGCTTCTTCAACTTCCATGCTAATCGCCTCTTTGAGATTTGGTTGAGTAAATTAATAAAATTATTCAATTTTGGATTCATATTTTGAATAAGAATTCAAAATTATGCTTATCTTTGTGACAATTTTGTTGCAAGCCTTTCTACGGCCTCTTTAAGCTTATTCCACTCTTCCATGTTTCTCACGTTAAACTTGTGCTTCCTTTTCCATAAGCCGTCCCTTTTTTGCCAGAGATACAAGCCAATAGATCGCCTGCCAAAGGATTCAAAGATTACTATGGCTTCCCACCATTTTTCACTTTTAAAAATTGTGATGTAGTCTATTACTTTGTAAAAATCGGAGATGGGTAACTTTTCGCCTGTTTCGGTCATAATTTTGCTCCTTCCCTTTTACAGTTTCGAATGGCCGTAATTTAAGTGTTTTAAACATGAAAATGTAAGTTTTGAATTGAAAATTAAAATTAGCAGATTGAAATTTTTCCTTGGGCTAGCTCCATGCAAAACTTGTCTATATTTTCAAGCTCATATTCCAATACGGCTTCTATCTTGCTTTTAACCTTGTCAAGCGAGCTGTTTTCCGCCATAACAACTTGTGCTGCGGCTATTGCTGGCTGGTCTATTGGGCGTCCAATTTCGCTTAGAAGCCATACATAAACCTCTTCAAGTTCTGGCACTTCCTCGTATACGTGCTGCGCAACCTTGAATGTTAGAACGTTGTAGATTTTTCCAACGTGACTTACCGGGTTTTTGCCGGCAGCCGCCTCTGAGCAGAAAGGCCTGTTTAGGGATATTAAACCGTTCACTCGGTTTCCCCTTCCTACTTGCCCGGAGTCCCCACTGTCTGCGCTTGTTCCCAAAACTGTTAGGTATACTCCGTCTATTCCCCTGCCGCGTGCATCCAGTGTGTTCAGTTGGACGTTGACCTTTTCGAAGTCTGTATTGGCTTCAACAAATTTGTTGACTTCTTCAAGGACTTTCGCCTTTTTTTCGAAGTATTCCTCTTCGCTACTTATGAAGCGATCTACGAAAGCCATCGAAATTGTCAAGTTTAGATTGTTGTTAGTCCGTGAACCCATAACCTTAATGTCTTCGCCGGATTCTGGGTGGCGCTGCTTAAACTCTTTTGAATTTAGGAACTGTTCTGTTTTGAGCACTATTTTCTCCGTTCTGGTCATTGGTGCATAACCAACAGCTGCGGACGTGTCGTTGGCTCCTAAAACTTTCCCTTTCCGCTTAAAGATGTCTACAAGTCCCGCTGATCCTGGTTTAAGTTCCACTTGATATTTAACGTGTTTATCCGGGTCGACGAAGCGCATGTTTTTCCTAAACCATTCCTTTGCAACGTTTATGGCTATTTCCTCAACATCTATTTTTACGCCGTCAAACTCTGTGGTTGCCCTATCGCCGAAAACAAAGAGCATTGGTTGCTTTACGATGCCCCCTCCAAATCTAAGTTCGGATTGCCCGGCGACTAGTAGGGATTTGTCAACATTATGGTGGAGTATTGTACCCGCTTTTTCCAAGTATTCTTTGCTTAGGTGTAGGGATATTTGCTCCATAACCGCGTCGCAGATGTAGTCTGGGTGCCCCAAACCCTTCCTTTCCACAATTTCCAGCCTCTGCTTTTCAAGGGGGGTCTGCCTCAACCTTTCAACTATTATGTTTCGCAAGTTAATCCTCCATCAACGCACATGTGAAGTTTCGGTTTATGTATAAAACGAAAATATATATTTTGCTGTATTAACTTTGCATTTAGAATAACTGGTGGTTATTATTGATAATAACAGGCCCCATGCTTAGAAAACTACGAATAGAGGCTAAGTTGACCCAGAAAAAGCTGGCGGAACTCGTTGGAGTTTCACAGGCGCATATTGCGAAAATCGAGCAGGGAAAGGTTGACCCTAGACTATCAACTGTGAACAAGATTTTGAAGGTCTTGACTGAAGGAAAAGAGGTAAAGTGCAGGGACATAATGACTCGAGGCGTGCTTTTCGCAAGACCTGAAGACAGCGTATTGAAGGTTAGCGAAATAATGGTTAGACATGCCATTTCGCAAATGCCGGTGATTGACAGAAACAACGTTGTCGGAACCATAACTGAAGAAAGCATAATTAGAAAATTGGGTTCAAACATAGCAAACGAAAAGGTTAAAAATGTCATGGATCCGCCACTGCCAATAGTTTCAGAAGAAACAAGTATTAGCACTATCCGACCGCTGCTTGAGAGACGACAAGGAGTTTTGGTAGCGAGGGGCAAAAAGGTTATTGGAATAATAACCCGTTCAGATTTATTAAAGACAATTAGTTAGAGGCTTGAAAATGTCGTTAAAAGATTTTGACCACTATGCATCAAGTGCGATCTCAATTTTAAAGAAAGAGGCGCCAAAAGAAGCCATTATTATTCACCACGACGACGCGGACGGCTTATGTTCAGCAGCAATAACCCAAAAGGCTCTAGAAAGGGAGGGGATAAAGACAAAGACTTTCTGTTTGGAAAAGGTTTACGCAGAAGTGATTGAGGACGTACACTCAAAGACCGGTCAAACTATTTTTTATGTGGATATAGGCTCATCACACGCAGACCTAATATCCGAATACAACAAGGAACGAAACCTAACCATAATATTGGACCATCACGACCCAAAAATTTCCAAAGACCCAAAAGTTTTAGATTTAAACCTCGAAAATTTTGGCTTCAAGGGCGAGACAGACTTTTCAGGAGCCACATGCTGCTACCTTTTTGCAAAAGCTTTAAACAAAAGTAACTATGATTTGGGGTATTTGGCTCTCGTTGGAAGTTGCGAAATCCCAGAAGGTTTCAAGTCGCTTAACGAAGTTGTTTTGGAGGAATCCCTAAAAGCCGGGATAGTTCAGAAAAAGGGGAAGAATTTTGAAATTGTAAAGTTGAAGGTTAACGTGGATGCTCTGTTTTCGAAACTTCAAATTTTGGGCGCTGTCGGCTATTATGAAGATGGCCCCGACTTGGGTATAAAGGCATGTTTGGAAGGGTTAAGTCCGGAAATAGAGGAGAGAATTAACGCTTTAGAGGAGAGGAGAAAAGAAGTTAACCGCAAGCTTTTAGGAATGTTATATCGCGAGAGGCTTAAGGAAACAGAGCACATCCAATGGTTTGACGCTGGAAACTTATACGCTGGCATGGGAACAAAGGTCATCGGGCAATTCTGCTCCTTCCTATCCTATCAAGCGCGGCTAATAAAGCCTAACAAGTACATACTTGGCTTTGTTAACGTGCCGCCAGAAATACCGAAATGGGGAAGGCTTAAGGAAAACTTTGTTAAGGCTTCTGTGCGGGTGCCGAAACCCATGCAACAACTAATCGACAGCGGAAAACTGCCCGGCGCTGTTAACCTTCTAGAAAAAGCTTCTGAGGGTTTCGGAATGGCGGATGGGCACCAGTACGCCGCAAATGTTGTCTTGCCAGCAGATAGAAAAATGGAACTCATAGAAAATGCTGAGAAGGTTATACAATAGAATTGAGCGTTTTAGAACCCCGCTTTGATCGGGTTGCGTGGTTTCATAAGCTCCCTAAGGAATATTGTGGCGTATGATCCACGATGCAAAGTAAAACTTATCTTCACCATGTTTTTCCCGGGACTAAAAGGATCTTTTGATATTTCCTCCATCCTAAAATCTTTTAATGCTGTTAAGGCTGTGCGTAAACCGCCTTTTAGGCTTAGTTCCGGCATCCCTTTCACTTTAAAGTTTTCAAATGTTATGTCCTCTTCTTCTAAAATTTGTTTTTCAATTTCGCCTTGAAAGCCCTCTGATAGGCGTTGCCTAAAACCGGCTAATGGTAGTGCCAAGCGCATTTTCCCAGAGGCTATAGCACTGTTTATTTCGGTTAGTTTCTCTCGGCTTGCAATTTCGCGAAGCCTCTCGCTTGGCAAACCGGTGGCCTCAATTTTAACAATGTAGTCTCCAGCTTCTGCGGCGTTTAATGGAAGCCCCGATGCTATTCTTCTGCTTAAAAACTTGTTAAAGAGGTAGGCCTGATAAGCTTGAGGGAAGAGTATGCGCAGTTTTATAGGCAGTCTTTTGAAGGCGCCTTTAAAGTCGTCCGGTTTCTTTGCCAAATGCCTAAGCATTAAACGCTCGTAATACAAATGTTTTGGAAAGATTTTCAAGGCTTTTCGGAAGTCTTGCGTGCGGTGAAGTTCTTCGCGGGCAGTTCTCGACTCTGGATGTTCAAAGGGATACGACTTGGCGAGGAAAAGCATTGCCGCCCTACGAAAATCGCCTTTAATAATGGCCTTTCCGACAAGGTGGGTTATTGGACGGATTGTGCCAAAGCGTTGGTGCCCAAAAAAGTTCGGCGTCCCGCCCAAAGCTTCAATTTCTTTAACAACCCTTTCTATTCTTTGCTGGATAGTTGCTTTTGTGTGGCTTATCGCGCGTACCATTATTTTGAAGGAGTTCCCAAGCAAGTAATAGGGCGAAAGTTTAGTTTTAAAATAGCCGATTGGGACAATTTTTATGTCCTTGACGCGCACATTCTTAACTTCTTCGGGCTTAATGTCTCTAATCGTTATGTGTTGGGCGGTGACGGCTTTTGCGTCCTTTATTCCAGCAATATGGATCTTTTGAGGGTTTATACCTAGCTGTTCTGCGATGGCCTCAATAGCTTGGAAAGTATCCCAGTTTCGCTTAACTAAAACACAGAGCAAGTGACGGCTGGTTAAGGGCTGCTCGTAAGTTGGCGGCGGTATATGAGGAGTGGATACTTCCGCTTTTGAGCCGTTCACAAGCAATTCTTCGACTATGAAGTCTTCACATGACTGCCTTATTACGCCTCCAATACCCGGAGAGCTTGTGGCGTAAACTTCAATTCCAATGCTTTTTTCAAGCTTTGAAACGCGCAATTTTAAACCTCAATTATAAGAGTGGAAGATTCCCGGTGATTTTGTCAACCTTTTCGGCTGGGGCTGGACCTATCCCCAAACACGTTATTGTACCCGGAGGAATTTCCGTCAGTCCTCTGTCAACGATTAGGGCGCAAGGTAAAGCCATTTCTTTCGCCTTTTTCTCCAACGCCAGAAGCTCCGCCTCACTTTTAACTTTCACAACAACCTTGCACTGTCCCTCGTTTATCCAAGACTCCCACCATTCTTTCTTATGCTTGCGAGCTTCTTCAGCCGCAGACACTGCCGCGTGTCCAGCTTGGGCCGCCGCTTTTCCCTTGCTAAGCTTTAAGTCTGAACGAAAAACAATGACCTGCTTGTAACGGAATTCGCTCATGGACGGTTCAGCCACTGCTACATTGCCAAAATCCAGTTTTAAGTTTTCCCTAACAGGTAATTGAAGAAGAAAAAGGCAAGCACCGTCAAAGTCTTTGGGTTTTGTGCCAATTTGAGGAGGGCTCTTCCTTGGAAGTCTATCTCCTTCAAATCCCTAAAAGCCTCATTTAGCCGCAGTTTTTCACAGAGACTTATAATGGCGTCCAACTTTTCGTCTGTAACCCGACCCAGAATTTCCCTAAGCTTCAGCATAACTTTCACGTCAAAACCAAACATTTTCATGAAACGCTTTTGATATGTACTCAAAAATTCTGCTGAAAAATCGCTTTTGCCTAATGCCTCGGCAATGACATCAGCGGCAATTCTCGCGCAGTTCAAGCCAAATATTATACCGCCGCCAGTTGTAGGCTTCACTTGCGAAGCGGCATCGCCAACCACGAGAAAGCCGTTTGAGTAAGCCTTCGCTATTGGTCCACCCAAAGTTACTGGATGATAAGATTCTCTGACTACTTTTGCATTTTGCAGCTTCGCTGAGACGGTTGGATGTTTACGCATAAGCCTTTGCAGAAAAGTTCGTGGGTCTCCGGTTTTGGTTGCCAAACCAACTTTTGCCTCCTCCTCGTTTTTGGGGATTAGCCAAGCATAAAATCCCGGTGCATAACAGTTGCCAAGGATAACTTCAACTATGTCTGTTTCAACATCTTTAACATTTTCAACCTCAACTTGGGCTCCTTTCACAATTTTTTCGCTTTTAGGTGGTAGCAGTGACGCTTGTCTTAATATTCTTGCAGATATTCCCTCAGCGTCCAAAACTATCTTACCAAAAAACTCAGAGGGTTTGCCACCCTTTCTAGTGACAACGCCTTTCACAAATCCGCCTTCAAATATTAAAGATTCAACTTTTGTACTCATGCCATAGTGCGCACCAGCTTTTTGGGCTAGCTCCGCAACGTGCTTGTCAAACAAAGCACGGTTAACCGTGCATGTTACTGGTTTAGCTAGACGGATGGTAAACACTTTACCGCTTGGAGAATAAATCTTCGCTCCAGTAAACGTATTCTCAACAATGCCCCTTGGTGGCGGATAAAGCCCAAGATTTCTTAAGCCATTAATGCTTATGTGACCGGCGCAGTGGCATGGAACACCTATTTCGCTATGTTCCTCGAAGACCGTTACATTAAAGCCTCTTTTTGCAAGGTTTAGGGCGCTGAAGGAGCCGCATGGGCCTCCTCCAACAACTATTACGTCTGAAAAGTTTTCCATTCGATTTACACGTTTAAAATTCAAAATTCTAAGGAAAAATTTAGGTTATGAGCTCGACCCTTTTCTTTCCGCGGACAAGGGATGTTGTTCGTATTTTTCCGCCTATTTCAAGTTGCATAAGCGCCTTGTTGAAGTCTTTGTATCCGATGTCTTTGAATTCTTCACTTAAGTATTCGAAAAGCTCGGTGTCTGTCATGGCACCTTTCTTTTTCAAGATTTCAAGCAGTGCATGGTAGATGGGTTGGGTTTTCCACAGCTTTGTTGGCACGCCATCTTCTCTCCTAGGCCACTGGCGTTGCTGGCTTTTGCACTTGGCGGACTTGCTGCATGAAACTCTTATACCATTTCTCCATGTCTGGCGTTATGGAAGGCCCTATACGCTTTAAGGCTTCTTCAAAGTCTTTCATTGTAACCTCCTTCGCGTTTATGTCCCTTCTCAAGGCTTGCATTGCTGCCTCCCTGCAGACGGCTTCAATGTCCGCGCCCGAATAGTTCTTTGTCATGGCAGCCAAAGTTTCAAGGCTTACATCTTTAGCGAGAGGCATGTTCTTAGTGTAGATTTTGAATATTTGAAGACGGCTCTTCTCGTCTGGTTCTGGCACATATATAAGCCTATCAAACCTTCCCGGACGAAGCACCGCCGGATCAACGATGTCCGGTCTGTTTGTCGCAGCAATAACGACAATGTCTTCTAGGGTGACTATGCCATCCATTTCTGTCAGAAGTTGACTTATCACACGTTCTGTTACGCCGCTGTCCGCGAATCCCAAACCACGACGTGGCACAAGCGAGTCAATCTCGTCGAAGAATATGACTGCTGGTGCTGCCATCCGCGCCTTTCTAAAGACTTCCCTTATGGCCTTTTCGGATTCGCCAACCCATTTGGAGAAGACTTCAGGACCCTTAATAGTTATGAAGTTGGCTTCGCTTTCCGTTGCCACAGCCCTAGCCAGCAATGTCTTACCACAGCCCGGCGGTCCATAGAGCAGTATACCCTTAGGAGGCTTTATCCCCATGCGCTTGAAGATTTCTGGATGTTTTAAAGGCCATTCAACAGCTTCTCTAAGCTCTTGCTTAACCTCTTCCAGTCCGCCGATGTCGTCCCAGTGGACTGCTGGAACTTCAACGTAAACTTCCCGCATGGCTGTTGGCGTAACTTCCTTGTATGCGTTTAGGAAGTCCTCCATTTTAACCTCCATTTTCTCCAGAACTTCTGGTGGTATGCGCTCCTCCTCGAGGTTTATCTGTGGCAAGTATCGCCTCAACGCTTTCATGGCGGTTTCTCTGCAGAGCGCCGCCAGGTCCGCGCCAGTATATCCATGAGTCATTTCAGCAAGCTTCTTAAGGTCCACATCTTCAGCCAGCGGCATTCCCCGCGTGTGAATCTGGAGAATCTCGTATCTTCCCTGCTTGTCGGGAACACCTATCTCAATTTCTCTGTCAAACCTTCCAGGTCTGCGGAGAGCCGGGTCAAGGGCGTTAGGCCTGTTGGTTGCGCCAATTACTATTACGTTTCCCCTTCCAGATAAGCCGTCCATTAAGGCTAGGAGTTGCGCCACAACACGCCTTTCAACCTCGCCTGTAACTTCTTCCCGTTTTGGTGCTATGGCGTCCAACTCGTCGATGAATATTATGCTTGGAGCATTCTGCTGGGCTTGCTGGAAAATCTCTCTTAGGCGTGCCTCAGACTCACCGTAGAACTTGCTCATTATTTCCGGTCCATTTATGGAGAAGAAGTTTGCCTCAGACTCGTTTGCTACAGCCCTAGCCAGCAATGTCTTTCCACAGCCCGGTGGTCCGTGCAGCAATACCCCTTTGGGAGGTTCTATGCCAAGCCTCTGGAAGAGCTCCGGATGCCTAAGCGGAAGCTCCACCATCTCGCGCACCCTTTGGATTTCCTCATGCAGCCCGCCTATATCCTCGTATGTTGTTCTGGGCACTCCTTTCCCTTCGGGGGCTGGCTCGCTGAGAATTGTTAGCTTGGTCTCCGGGGTGACCTTAACAATGCCGTGGGGTCTGGTTTTCGTCACAACGAAGGGTATGGCGTGGCCAAGCATCATGACAAGAGTTGTGTCCCCCTCAACTAGGGTTCTTTCCATCAGACGGTTTTTGACAAAGTTTGTGAAATCTTCGTCCACATTTAGGCGCATGTCCACCGGCGCCAGCGTTACATTTAAGGCTTCTTTAACCTTTGCCGGCCTTACAATGACATATTCGTTTATGGCTACTCCGGCGTTTTTGCGGGTAAAACCGTCTATGCGTATTATGTCGCGGTTTTGGTCTTCGCTGTAGGCTGGCCATGCTATGGCTGATGTTGTCCTCTTGCCAACTATTTCTATAACGTCACCGGCACTTATGCCCAGCTTCTGCATTGTCCTCTGGTCTATTCTGGCAATGCCTCTACCAACGTCTCTTTGTTTTGCATCTCCGACACGAAGCTGAACTTCGCTCACCTAAAACCCTTCCATAATTATTGGTTGCTCTGTTTCGAAACACGTTAAATTTCTATATAAAGGTTTAACCTTATCTGCTTATCCTTCTAACCATTATTGTCTGCACCTGGCTTATTTCGCTTATCTGCTCGAAACGTTTTTCCAGCTCTTCAAGCACTCCGCTCTTGTCCTCTGGAATTTTGATGGCACAAATTAAGGCGTTTAAGCCAAAGGCTATTGGCTCTTCGCCGTAACCATATATTGTGGCGAACTCAGGCAACGAAGCCTCAATCTTCTTCTTCAAATCCTCAAAGTTCACAGTTATGTCCGTCGGAAAAATTTTGTAAGAGATTACAACACTTCCCACATTTTACACCTCCTATGGCCCAACAAAACCACATTTCGGGCATTTATATTGGCGCCCAAACCTACGACATTTTTTGCAACGCCTAATCAAAATTTCCCCACAGTTTGGACAGAAAAACTTTGTAGCCTCAGCCCCGGGTGGAATAGGCTTGCCACAGCTTGTGCAGGTAACCAGCGTTATTGTTGCCATCTTTTCAGCCATTACCATTCCTCAACGGTGATGGTTGTAATTGTCAAGCTTCCTTATAAAATGTGCTGTACCACCGCATTCGCAAATTTATTATCCAACTTTTAACTTATGCGTATTCAGCGGGAACCGTTTTGGGAGTAAACCTTCGGGACATAGTTCCAAAAACAGTTGTTAGGCTTGAGGATTTAAGTGGGAAATCTATAGCCATAGACGCCTATAACGCGCTTTACCAGTTTCTGGCCATAATCCGCCAGCCCGACGGCACACCATTAAAGGATAGCAGCGGCCGCATTACAAGCCATTTGAGCGGCCTCCTTTACAGGACAAGCAACCTCGTGGAGTTGGGAATAAAACCCATATACGTCTTCGATGGAGTGCCGCCAGCCCTAAAAGAGGCTGAGATTAAAAGGCGTATGAAAGCCAAGGAAGAAGCCCTAATAAAGTATGAGCAAGCCTTAAAGGAGGGCAGAATTGAAGAGGCAAGAATGTATGCGCAAGCCACTTCAAGCCTTAAGGATTATATGGCTGAGGACAGCAAGCGCCTCTTGGACTTGATGGGGATTCCATGGGTTCAGGCTCCAAGCGAAGGCGAAGCTCAAGCTGCCCACATTGTTAAGCGGGGAAACGCTGACTACTGCGCAAGCCAAGACTATGACAGCCTACTTTTCGGCGCACCACGCCTAGTCAGAAACGTGACCATCTCGGGAAGGCGAAAGCTTCCCGGGAAAAACGTTTACATTGAGGTTGAGCCAGAAGTCATTGAGCTTGAGCAGGTTTTGAAAGAATGCGGAATAACCCATGAGCAGTTAATTGATGTGGGAATTTTGGTGGGAACGGACTTTAATCCCGAGGGCATAAAGGGGCTTGGACCAAAAACAGCCCTAAAACTCATAAAAGAGTATGGAAGCCTCGAAAATGCCTTACCCCATATAAAGAATGCTGAGTTTCCGGTTGAGCCGCAAAAGATTAAGG
>Ga0209225_1001238_pt1 | contig 26000 bp, 15 predicted proteins | sample WasSprMetagenome_FD_184732 | JGI IMG/M metagenome (GOLD analysis project Ga0209225, IMG submission 184732) | Sulfidic aquatic microbial communities from Washburn Spring, Yellowstone National Park, USA - WS (SPAdes) (version 3) | ecosystem: Environmental > Aquatic > Thermal springs > Hot (42-90C)... | reverse complement strand
CTTATGCTTATTATAATCGTGGAATAGCATATGAGAAAAAGGGCTGGGTGGCAAAGGCAATAGATGATTTTCAGGAAGCCAATGCACTGGGTTATGATGATGAGGAGTTGCTTTCCTCTGCTAAAGCCCATCTTTCAGCCTGCCTTTCCACATATAAGCAGTTCCAAGAGGAGGAAAATACTTATCTGAAGCGAATAGAGCAGGCAACGAATCCCGATGCAATAAGGGATTTGTATCATGAACTCGCCAGGAGATGCGCTGAGGTAGGGGAGATAGAGAAGGCGATAGATTATGAAAAGAAAAGCTTGGATTATTCCAAGGATGAGAATTACAATGCGGGAGCGCTGATGAACATAGCTTGGCGTTTGGCTATGAACAAGGATTACGAGAAAGCGGGCGAAGCTTTCAAGAAGGTGGCTGATGATTATCCTAACAGCCAATACGCCTCTGAGGCGCTTTTGCGGGCGGGAGATATGTTATCATTAGCCGGTAAGACGGATGATGCCATCAAAATCTACGAGGAATTCATCAAACTTTATCCCGATGACCCAAAGTTGATTAACGCCTATATGGATTTGGCTTGGAAGTATGTAGATAAGGCAAGGGAGATGTCAAAAGAGGAAGAGAATGTCAAGAATGGAGGGGATTTTGAAAAGCTCAGAAAGATAAGGAGTTGGTATGATAAGGCAGGTGAGGCATTTGAGACGGTAGCGGATAAATTCCCCAATAGTCCATTTGCCCCGGAGGCGCTTCTCCGCGCGGGTGATGTGTATATGAAAGCTAATAGCCTGCTCTATGAATCGGGGCAGTCTTATGTGGCAGATGCGGTGAGTTGCTATCGTTGGCTCGTGGAAAATTACCCTCAATCCGAGCAGGCTCTAACCGCGCTTGTGAACCTCGCCTGGATTTACAGGGGAAGCGGTCAAACTGAAAAGGAAAACGATACATGGCTGGAGATAAACAAGCGATCCCCCGATAGCGAGCTTGGCTGGTTTGCCCTCGGTATGTATTATGAGAACAAAGCTGAAGAGGAGAAGGCTTTGGAGTGTTACAAAAAGGCGGCGGATTTTTATGGTTCGCAAAGACCTCTATGCTTATTGAATATCCTCGGTCGGTATTACGATTTGGGAAATTATCAGGAAGCGATTAAAACTTATCAGACATTTCTGCAGGAATATGGGGATAGGGATATCCCCGATTTGGACATTTTGATTGAATCAACTTGGTATACCGCGAGAGCTTATGAGCATATCTTCGATTACGAGAACGCCATAAAGCTTTACTCACTGCTTATTGAGAAATCAAAATTAAGGGAGGCGGGGAATTGGTGGCCTGAGATTATGGCTCTGAGAAGTATGCTGAGGATAGGCTATTGTTATCTTCAAATGGGAGAATATGAGAAGGCGTTTGAGACCTGGAGGAAGCCGCCGGCGGGAAAGGCAAGGACAGTTATCAGCCTGCTTAATTGTTATAAAAATATTTTGAAGCCGACTATAAAGCCATCCCCTCCCCAAGCGGGAAGCTCTTCCATCGGAGTAATCGGGACAATTCACGATATAGGTTGGGATTATAAATCCGATTTAATAAAGGGAAAAGTGCTTATTGTAATAGGGACGCAGGGTGTGAGCTCGGAGGAGGAGTCAGCCCATCTGGAGGCGGGGCAGACTGTGCAAAGATTTCGTTTTTCAAGTGGAAAGATAAAGAAGGATACGGAGATAACGGAAGAGGAGGCGAAGGAGAACAATCTCGTGATAATCGGAAATCCCTCCACCAATAAATTCCTCGCCTCCATAAAGGACAAGCTTCCCATAAAAATTGCTGGGAACACGATTCGCGTTTCGGAGCGAACCTATAGCGGGAAAAATATTGCTTTGGTGATGCTCATTCCAAATCCCTTTAATGATAAGAAATTCGCCCTTATTTGGTGCGCCTTTGACCCCAATGTTCTAAAATATAGCGTCAGTTTCCCCTCTCCTGATGAGAATATACTGGAGCCAGCGGTTGATTATATCGTTATGGCTGTGAGTCCTACTTATGACCAAGTGCCGCTCCATTTGGAGGAAGGCTATTTTATGAAGCTTTCCTCAAGTGATTGGAAGCCTTGGTGAGGGATTCAAAAGATTGAGAAGGCATAAGAGGATTTTTGATTGCGAGCCCGCCGAAGGCGGGCTCGCAATCTCTTTGAGATTGCTTCGTCGCTTTGCTCCTCGCAATGACAGTGGTAGTGATTGTCATTGCAGGCATAGGTAAAGGTTTTTTGAAATGGATATCCAATTCTTTAAAAGTGTTGGGAAAGAAAGGACATATTGTATAATTCAAAATTTCTCAAGCCGATTCGTAATCCGATGGTTTTAAAATGAAAATTTAAGAATGAATCATAAAGGAAGTAGAAGGTAAATAATCCAGCAAAAACCTATACCCATAGATGCGAGCCCGCCTTCAGCGGGCTCGCAATCTACTCCCCTCTGTCATTGCGAGGCTTCCCGAAGGGAAGCCTCGCAATCTCGTTTTTCAACCTACTAATTTGAGAAATGTGTTAGCGAAGCTAATTTAGTTTCAAACCCTGTCGGGTTTAAATTGTCTCGGCAAAGCCAATCTCTATTATTGGGAATCAAGAAAAAGGTGATTGCAACGCATCGCTTGAAATGACAAGAAGATGGTGTCGTTTCGCTTCTCGCAGTAACAATGCCAGAGGATAGGCAATCAAAAGAAGTCCCAAATGTTATGGAATTATACAATTTGTTGATTAGCTTGACTGTTGATATTATAATATTATAGGGGCGAGTGGCGGAATTGGTAGACGCGTCGGACTTAGGATCCGATGGGTTCAACACCTGTGGGAGTTCAACTCTCCCCTCGCCCACCAGAGCGGGCGTAGCTCACTTGGTAGAGCATCGGCCTTCCAAGCCGAAGGTCGCGGGTTCGAGTCCCGTCGCCCGCTCCAAATTTTTTAATTTTTTTAAAAGGAGGAACTGCCTATTATGGATGTCACCCTTGAAAAATTAGCCCCCTGCTACATCTCTCTCAATATCAAGGTTGAAAAGGAGAAAGCGGAGGAGGCAATAGGTAAAGCACTTGAGTATTTTAGAAAAAGATTGCAAGTCCCCGGCTTCAGAAGGGGCAAAGCCCCCCTTACCTTGGTCCGCCGATACATCGGGGAGGCTCGCCTCAAGGAGGAAGCCGGGCGCATATTGGCTGAAGAGGTCTATAAGCAAGTTATAGAGGAAAAGGATATCCATCCCTATACCAATCCCGAGATAGAGATTGAGAAGTTCGATGAAGGGGAGGATGTTATCATCAACGCTAAAGTTTATACCCAACCCGTTGTGAACCTCCCTCCCTATGACTCCATTGAGGTGGAATACAAGCCGATAAAGGTGGAGGAAAGGGATGTAGAGAATAAATTGGATGTCCTTCGTCATCGCTTCGCCGAGACCCAACCCTTGAAAAGAAAGCAAGTGAAAAGGGGGGATGTGGTGGATATAGCTATCCAGGTCTATGTCGATGGGAAACCTTATAGGGAGGAGAAGAAGGATAGGATAATCGTTGGCGACGAAAACCTCATCCCTCCCATAGATGTCCATCTTGAGGGGATGAATGTGGGCGAGGAGAAGGAAATTGAGGTGCAGTATCCTCCCGATTTCAATAATCCCGAGCTGGCGGGCAAGAATGCCGTGTTAAGAGTGAGGGTGGAGGGGATAAGCAAGCTCGTGCTCCCCAAATTGGACGATGAGTTCGCTCGCAAGGCGAGCGAGTTCAACACTTTGGAGGAATTGAAGGAGAACATAAGGAAGGAATTGGAGGAGGAAGCGAGGAAGCTCGCCGAGGAGCAGCTGGAAAGTGACATCTTTTCTCGCCTCATAGAGCTTTCCCAGGTGGAGTTTCCCGAGCCGATGTTGGAGGAAGAGGTGCGGGAAAGGTTCGCTCGTTTAATGGAGAGCTTGGAGAGGCGGGGATATGATTTGGATACATATCTTGCGGAGAACAAGCTGACATTGGAGAGATTGCAGATGGAGTTGGAGAGGGATGCGAGGGATATACTGGTTAGGAGGCTCATTTTGCAGGAGATTGGGAGGAGGGAAGGGATATCCGTCTCCGAGGAGGACTTAAATAAGAGGATTGAGGAGCTGGCGGAGGCGAATCAGGTGCCGGCGGAGAGTATGCGTCGCCTTCTTGAGGAGACGGGAAGGATGGATGATGTCATCGGTGGAATCTATTTGAGGAAGGTTCTTGAATTTCTCAAGAAATCGGTTAAAATTAAAAAGGAGGAAGAGAAATGAGCCTTGTTCCAATTGTGATAAAGCAGACAGCGCGCGGAGAGAGAGCTTACGATATCTTCTCTCGCCTTTTGGAGGATAGGATAATCTTCATCGGGACACCCATAGACAGCGAGGTAGCTAATCTCGTCATAGCCCAGCTTCTCTATTTGGAGAGGGAGGACAAGGAGAAGGATATTGACCTCTATATCAATTCGCCAGGTGGGGAGGTAACAAGCGGATTGGCGATTTACGATACTATGCAGTTCGTCAAGCCGGATGTCTCAACGATATGCATTGGGCAGGCTGCTTCCATAGCTGCTGTCCTGCTTGCCGGGGGAGCGAAGGGCAAGAGATTTGCCCTTCCCTATTCCCGAATACTCATCCATCAACCTTGGGGGCAAATCTTCGGGCAAGCTACGGATATAAAGATACAGGCTGAGGAGATAATGAGGCTGAAGAGGATAATCCACGAGATTCTCGCCCACCACACCGGTCAGCCTATTGAGAAGATAGAGAGGGATACGGAAAGGGATTACTATATGTCCGCTCTGGAGGCAAAGGAATACGGGATAATTGATAACATAATCTATCCCAGGGACAAGACGAAGGAGCTTCAGGTAGCGAAATGAGCCGGCTTGAGGAAAGAAGATGTTCGTTCTGCGGTAGGGCGGAGAGCCAGGTTGGTCGTTTAATCATAGGGGAGAAGGGGGCTATCTGTCCCGATTGCGTTGAGATAGCAAGCGAGCTCTTGAAGGAGCATAGTGTTAGACCGCAAAGGACTGGCTATAGCGGAAAGCTTCCCAAGCCTCAGGAGATTTATGATTTCCTCAATCAGTATGTCGTTGGACAGGATAGGGCTAAGAAGATTCTGTCTGTAGCGGTTTATAATCACTACAAACGGATATCCTCTCCCAATAGGGACGATGTAGAGCTTCAGAAGAGCAATATTTTGCTTATCGGTCCCACGGGGGTTGGCAAGACGCTCCTCGCCCAGACCCTTGCGAGGCGATTGGATGTCCCCTTTGCCATCGCTGATGCCACTACTTTAACTGAGGCGGGTTATGTGGGCGAGGATGTGGAGAACATCCTCCTTCGTCTCATTCAAGCTGCTGATTGGGACCTTGAGGCGGCGAAGAGGGGGATCGTGTATATAGATGAGATTGATAAGATAGCGAGGAAATCGGAGAATCCCTCAATAACGAGGGATGTATCCGGCGAGGGAGTTCAGCAGGCGCTCCTCAAGATACTGGAGGGAACGATCGCGAATGTCCCACCTCAAGGCGGAAGAAAGCATCCCTATCAGGAATTCATTCCCCTTGATACGACAAATATTTTGTTCATCTGCGGTGGAACCTTTGAGGGATTGGACAAGATAATAGAGCAGAGGACGAAGAGCTCCGCTATAGGTTTTAGGGCGGAGGAGGTGGAAGAGGAGCAAGGGGAGATTATGCATAAGGTCCTCCCCGAGGATTTGCACAAGTTTGGGCTCATTCCCGAGCTCATAGGGCGATTGCCCGTCGTCGCTGTGCTTGACCCATTGGGAATTGAGGAGCTGAAGAGGATTCTCACCGAGCCCAAGAACGCTCTCTTGAAGCAATATCAGGTTCTCTTTCAGATGGAGGGGGTCGAGCTCGTAGTTGATGAGGAGGCAATTGAGGAGATAGCGAGGGAGGCGATAAGAAGGGGGACGGGAGCGAGGGCATTGAGGGGGATTTTAGAGGAGATTATGCTTGATGTTATGTTCAAGCTTCCCTCTATGAAGGGAGCGAGGCGCTGTATTATCAATAAAGATGTTGTAAGGGGGTTGTATCCGCCCCTTATTGAATTTGAAGGCGAAACTGCTGTATCATAAGGAGTGAATTCAATATGCCTGAAGAGAAAGAGGAAGAAAGGAAAATTCCCTCAGAGCTTCCCCTCATCCCGCTGAGGAGGGGAACGGTGATATTTCCCAACATTTTAGCTCCCCTTGAGATTGGGCGTCCACGCTCATACAAAGCAATTGAGGAAGCGGTGAATAAGGACAAGCTCGTTGTGTTGGTGGCGCAAAAGGACCCCGATGAAGAGGACCCTGGCCCAGAGGACCTCTACGACATAGGAGTTGTGGGCGAGATAGTGAGGATGTTGCCCCTTCCCAACAATACTGTAAGGGCTCTCATCGGTGGAGTTAAGAGGGTGAAGATAGAGGAATTCTTGCAAACCGACCCTTACTTCTTGGTGAGGATTAAAGAGCTTGAGGATATAGTTGATGCTTCGCCCGAGGAACTTGAGGCGAGCAGGAGGCTTGTTATTTCCCTCTTTGAGCAGCTCTGGAGGATGAGCAGGAATATCTCTCCGGTAGCGGAGACGATACCTCCCGAGTTGGTCGGCGAGATAAAGACGATAACAGACCCATCAAGAGTGGCGGATTTGATTGCCTATTATCTCGGACCGCCTTATTCCATAACCTTGGAGGATAAGCAATCGCTCCTTGCCACTCTTTCCGTGAAGGAGCGATTAGAGAAGCTCGCTACTATTTTGCGCAAGGAGCTTGTAGTGCAGGAGATAGAGGGGAAGATAAAGAGCAAGGTGGAGAAGGAGATAGGGGAATCGCAGAGGGAGTTCATTTTGAGGGAGCGACTCAAGGCTCTGCAAGAGGAGCTGGGGATGAAGGAGGAGGGGGTATCGGAGTATGAGGAATATAAGAAGAAGATAGAGGCGGCGGGGATGCCGGAGGAAGTGAAGGAGAAGGCGATGAAGGAGTTGGATAGGTTATCCAAGATGCCGAGCATCGCTCCCGAGGCGGCGGTCATCAGGACATGGTTGGATTGGCTCGTTGAGCTACCTTGGAATAAGCGCACCGAGGATAACTTGGACATAGAATATGCGAGGAAGGTTCTGGATGAGGACCATTATGGATTGAAGAAGGTGAAGGAGAGGGTTCTGGAGTTCCTCGCCGTGCGGAAGTTGAAGGAGAAAACGAAGGGACCCATTCTCGCCTTCATAGGTCCGCCTGGCGTGGGAAAGACATCTATAGGGCGTTCAATAGCGAGGGCAATGGGAAGGAAATTCGTGAGGATATCGCTCGGTGGAGTGAGGGATGAAGCGGAGATAAGGGGACACAGGAGGACTTATGTTGGTGCCCTCCCGGGGAGGATAATCCAGGGAATAAGGACTGCTGGGACGAAAAATCCCGTCTTTATGCTTGATGAGATAGATAAAATTGGGATAGATTTTCGTGGCGACCCCTCCTCCGCCCTCCTTGAGGCGCTCGACCCCGAGCAGAATTACGCCTTCTCCGACCATTATCTTGAGGTTCCCTTCGACCTCTCGGAGGTTATGTTCATCTGCACGGGAAATGTTTTGGACACTGTCCCTCCCGCCCTTCAGGATAGGATGGAGGTGATAGAGTTTCCCGGCTACACCGAGGAGGAGAAGCTTAACATCGCTAAATATTTCCTTGTCCCCAAGCAGAGGAATGAACACGGTTTGAGGGAGGATATGTTGGAGATAACGGATGACGCCCTTATGCGAATTATAAGGGAATATACGAGGGAGGCGGGAGTGAGGAATCTGGAGAGGGAGATCGCGAATATTTGCAGGAAGGTGGCGGTAAAGGTGGCGGAGGGGAAGACGGAGAAGACTATTGTTGATGCGGAGGCAATCCCCGATTACCTTGGTGTTCCTCGCTATCGCTATGGAGTAGCTGAGAAGGAGGATGAGATTGGGGTGGCGACGGCTTTGGTTTGGACTCCCGTGGGAGGGGATACCACCTCCGTTGAGGTCGCCGTCCTCAAGGGGAAAGGAGAGCTTATTCTAACGGGTAGGTTAGGCGAGGTGATGAAGGAGTCAGCAAAGGCTGCCCTCTCATACATTCGCTCAAGGGCAAAACAGCTGGGGATAGATGAGAGATTTCAGGAGAAGACCGATATCCATATCCATGTTCCCGAGGGCTCCATCCCCAAGGATGGTCCATCCGCAGGGATAACGATTGCCTGTGCTCTCGCCTCAGCCCTCAGCGGAATTCCCGTTAGGAAGGATGTCGCTATGACGGGAGAGATCACCCTGCGAGGGAAGGTCTTGCCGGTTGGAGGAGTGAAGGAGAAAGTCCTTGCCGCTCATAGAGCGGGGATCAAGACGGTTATCTTGCCCAAGGAGAATCAGAAGGACCTCACGGAGATTAGCCCGAAGGTGCTTGAGGAATTGAATTTCAAATTCGTTGAGCATATGGACGAGGTTTTGGAAATCGCCTTGGCGCGGGAGAAAGCACCCGCCTTGGCAAGCAGGGGTGATGAAGAGTGAGCATTTCCACCCGTTATGACCCCTCATCCATAGAGGAGAAATGGTATAAGTATTGGGAGGAAAAGGATTTATTCCGTCCCTCCGGCGAGGGGAAGAAGTTCAGCATCACCATTCCCCCACCGAATATAACCGGCTCCCTCCATATGGGTCATGCCCTCAATTACACTCTTCAGGATATCGTGATAAGGTATAGAAGGATGAGGGGCTATTCGGCTCTTTGCCTCCCCGGCACCGACCACGCCGGCATCGCCACCCAATATGTCGTGGAGAGGGAGTTAGCGAAGGAGAAGAAGACGAGGTTCGATATAGGAAGGGAAGCCTTTTTGAAGAGGGTATGGGAATGGAAGGAGAAGTATGGAGACACGATTATAAAGCAGTTCAAGAGGATGGGCTATTCCTTTGATTGGAGCAGGCTCCGCTTCACTCTTGATGAGGATTATTCAAAAGCGGTTAGAACCGCCTTCGTTAGGCTATATGAGAAGGGACTGATATACAAGGGGTTGAGGATGGTCAATTGGTGTCCTCGCTGTCAAACCTCTCTCTCCGACCTGGAGGTTGAGAACAGGGAGGAGGAGACGACTCTTTACTACATAAAATATCCCGTGGATGATGGCTCTTTCTTCATAACAGTTGCCACAACTCGCCCGGAAACGATGCTCGGGGATGTAGCGGTCGCCGTGCATCCCGACGATGAAAGATACAAGGAATGGATTGGGAGGAAATTCGTCCTCCCCTTCACGGGAAGGGAGATTCCCCTGATAGCGGACCCCTTCGTTGACCCTGAATTCGGGACGGGAGCGGTTAAGATAACTCCCGCCCACGATATGGATGATTACGAGGTTGCCTTAAGGCATGGCTTTGAGCCGAAGGATATACTGAAGAAGTTCGTGATTATGGATAAGAAAGGGAAGATTGTCAAGGTAAAGGCATATGAGGGGTTGGATAGGTTCGTTGCCAGGGAGAGGATTGTGAAGGATTTGGAGAAGGTGGCTTTATTGGAGAAGAGCGAGCCCTATACCACTGTAATTGGGCATTGCTACAGATGTGGAACCGTCATAGAGCCGTATTTATCCGAGCAGTGGTTCCTGAAGATGGACGAATTAGTGAAGCCGGCGATTAAGGTTTTGGAGGATGAAGAGATAAGGATAATCCCCGAGAGGTTTAAGAATATACTCTTGGAATGGCTCAGAAACATAAAGGACTGGTGTATATCTCGTCAGATATGGTGGGGACATCCCTTGCCATTATATAAGTGTGTTTCCTGTAATCAATATTTCGCCTCTGTGGAGAAGATGACGAAGTGTCCCAAATGTGGGAAAAAGGTTAAGCAGGAGGAAGATGTTTTGGACACTTGGTTTTCCTCTTCCCTTTGGCCTTTCGCCACCTTGGGCTGGCCGGAGGAAACGGAGGACCTTCTTAAATATTATCCCACGGATGTTCTCTTTACAGCGAGGGATATCCTTTTCCTCTGGGTGGCAAGGATGATAATTATGGGCTTGGAGTTTATGGGGGATATTCCCTTTGAGAAGGTCTATGTGCATCCCACGGTTCTCACGGAGAAGGGAAAGAGGATGAGCAAGTCGCTTGGAACGGGGATTGACCCCCTTGAGCTCGTGGATAAGTATGGTGCTGATGCTGTTCGCTTCGGGCTCGCAGTTCAGGCTTCCACCGGTCAAGACCTCCGCTTCTCCACTAACAGGATAGAGATGGCGAGTACATTCTGCAACAAGATATGGAACGCCACGAGATTCGTTCTCCTCAACATAACTGGGGAGGTAAAGCCCTTAGAAGAATTGGAGATTAAGGATACATTTGATAAGTGGATATTGACGAGGCTTCGCAAGACGATTAAGGAGGTAACAAAGGGGTTGGAGAGCTACAATTTCGATTCTGCTGCACTCGCAATCTACAACTTCTTCTGGGACGATTTCTGCGACTGGTATATTGAGATATCCAAGCAGAGGATAGAGGATGAGGTTGTTCGCTCAATTCTCGTTGAGGTGCTTGATTCCTCCCTTCGTCTCCTCCACCCCTTTATGCCCTTTATAACGGAGGAGCTTTGGCAGAAGCTTCCCCATCAAGGGGAGAGCATATCCCTTGCTGATTGGCCCAACGAGGAGAGATATCCGCTTGATGAAGAGATAGAGGAGAGGGTCAAGTTCTTCCAAGAGGTGGTTAAGGAGACGAGAAATATGAGGAAGGTTTTGGGATTTTCCCATCGTGCCAAGCCCGAGCTCTATCTCTATTACAACGAGGCGGGGGCTCCCTATCTCAGTGAGGAGGAGAAGGAGATAATAAAGAATCTCTGCACATTGAGCGATATAATCCTTTTGGAGAGCTTGCCTTCAGAGGGGAAGTTTATGAGGTCAAGGGTGGGGAGCGTGGATTTGCTTCTTGAGGTGAAGATGACAGCCAAGTTGGAGGAGGAGGTGGAGAGGACGAGAAAGGAGTTGGAGGAGGTGGAGAGGGAATTGGAGAAGGTGGAGAAGAAGCTCCAAGACGAGCTGTTCCGTTCCCGCGCCCCACAGGCGATTTTGGAGAAGCAGGAGGCGATAAAGCAGGAGCTTTTGGAGAAGAAGCAGCTCCTCTTGGAGCGACTTTCCTTTCTCAGCGGAGCGGAAGATTGATGTGGGAGGGGATTAGCTATGCCCATTTCTAATGCCCAAATCGCGCAAGTTTTCTATCGCATAGCCGAGCTATTGGATATTAAAGGCGAGAATCCTTTCAGGGTGAGGGCATATGAAAAAGCGGCTATGGTGATTGAGTCTCTCACTGAACCTGTGGAGAAGATTTATCGGGAGGGGCGCCTTACGGAAATACCAGGCATCGGCAAAAGCATAGCGGAGAAAATAGCGGAACTCATTGAGACGGGGCGCCTTTCCTATCTTGAGGAATTGGAGGCGAGCATTCCCGCTGGAGTCGTTGAGCTCCTGAAGATTCCCGAGGTCGGACCTAAAACCGCCTGGCTCGTTTATGAGAAGCTGGGAATAAAATCCATAGAGGAAATGGAGAAGGCGGCGAGGGAGGGGAAATTGCGCCAACTCCCCGGGCTCGGTCCCAAGACGGAGGAGAATATCCTCAAGGGGATAGAGAGGTTGAGGAGATTCGGTGAGCGTGTGCCCTTGGGCATTGCCTTGCCGTTCGCTCGCCAAGTAGTGGAATGGTTGAAGGAGAGGGCGCCCATAGATAAGATAGAGCCGGCTGGCTCGATTAGGAGAAGGAAGGAAACGATTGGCGACATAGATATTTTGGTTACCTCCACTCAGCCCTTGGAGGTTATGGATGCCTTCGTCTCCCTTCCCGTTGTGCGGGAGGTTATCGCTAAGGGTGAGACGAAGACAAGCGTTATCACCGAGATGGGCATTCAAATGGATGTGAGAGTGGTTGAGCCGGATTGCTTCGGCGCCGCTCTCCAATACTTCACTGGTTCAAAGGAACATAACATTCATTTGAGGAAGATAGCCCAGGATATGGGATTGAAAATAAGCGAGTATGGAGTTTTCAGAGGAGATGAGAAGATAGCGGGAAGGACGGAGGAAGAGGTCTATGGAGCGCTAAACTTGCCCTGGATACCTCCCGAGTTGAGGGAGGATAGGGGGGAGATAGAAGCGGCTGCGGAGGGGAAGCTTCCCAAGTTAGTGGAGATTAAGGATATAAGGGGAGACCTTCATACACATACGAAACACTCAGATGGAAACTTCACCATTAAGGAGATGGCTTTGGCGGCGAAGGAGATGGGATATGAATATATAGGGATAGCCGACCATACGAAGGGATTGGGGGTAGCTGCGGGGCAGGATGAGGAGGAAATCCTGAAGGAAAAGGAGGAGATAGAGAAATTAAATGAGGAACTGGAGGGGATAAGGGTTCTCGCAGGGGTTGAAGTCAATATAAGGATGGATGGAACGCTTGATATAGACGAGGAGGTCTTGGAGCAGTTGGATTTCGTGATAGCCTCCGTCCATAGCGCCTTCAAGCAGCCGAAAGAAGTGATGACGGAGAGGATTTGCAAGGCGATGGAGAGGGAGGTCGTGGATATACTCGGTCATCCTACGGGGCGACTCATAGGAAAGAGGGATGCCTACGAGGTGGATGGCGAGATATTGATAGATGAGGCGGTGAGGACGGGGACGATTTTGGAGATAAACGCCTTCCCCGATAGGATGGATTTGCCCGACATACTCTGCAGGGCGGGGAAGGGCAAGGGTGCGAAGTTCGCAATCAACACGGATGCGCATAGCATAGACCAGTTAAATCTCATAGAGTATGGCGTTTCCACGGCGAGGAGGGGTTGGCTGGAAAAGGAAGACATCGTTAACTGCCTCCCTCTTGATGAACTCCTGAAGATATTCAGGAAATAGAAGGAAAGGGGTGTTTTTAAATGAAAATAGAGAAAATTGAGAAAAGAGACGGGAAAATCGTTCCTTTTGAAAGAGAGAAGATAACAAATGCCATCTTCAAGGCTATGGAGGCGGTAGGGGAGCCCGACTACGAGCTTGCTGATAAGCTCAGCAAGAGGGTTGTGGAGATATTGGAGAAGAAGCTTCAGCCCGGGCAAATTCCCAAAGTTGAAGAGGTTCAGGATATAGTTGAGGCTGTTCTTATAGAGGAAGGAAAGGCAAGGGTAGCGAAAGCCTACATTTTATATAGAAGGAAAAGGGCGGAGATTCGCAAGGAGAAACAGCAAATCCTCAATAAAACGGAGATTGATGAGGTGGATAAGAGGTTTGATATAAATGGGCTGCGAGTTCTCGCTTCCCGATATCTCAGAAAGGACCCCCAAGGGAAGGTAATAGAATCCCCCAAGGAGCTGTTCCAAAGGGTGGCGACCCATGTCGTTTTGCCCTCTATTATGTATGATGAGAGGGTCTTCCAAAGGAGTGGAAAGCCACTGCCAAAGGAGAAACTTTCCCCAACGGAATATGAGGGGAAGTTGAGGATAGGCAAGTATCTCCTCAATCCCTTTCATATAGAGGCGCTATTCAGAATGTATGAGAGATTCAATAAAAAGGGGATGGTGAAGATTCCCCTTTCTCAACTGCTTGATATGTTGAGCAAGGGCGAGTTCGATGATTATGAAAAAGAGTTGGAGGATTATTATCAGATAATGGTGGACAGGAAATTCTTCCCCAATACGCCCGCCCTCGCCAACTTCGGCAGGGAATTGGGAATGGGACTTGCCTGTTTCGTTTTGGATATAGAGGATAGCCTTTACTCCATAATGGAAACCCTCAAGAACGCAGCCTTGATTTTCAAATCTGGCGGTGGAGTAGGATATAACTTCTCCAAGCTGAGACCAGCGGGCGATTTCGTCAAGAGCACCGCTGGAACAGCTTCCGGACCGGTGACATTTATGACGCTCTTTGATAAGATGACGGAGGTTATAAAGCAGGGTGGAATTAGAAGGGGAGCGAATATGGGGATTTTGAACTCCAACCACCCCGATATAGAGCAATTCATAACAGCGAAGAGAGGAAATCTTCAGTTGAGGAATTTCAATATCTCCGTCCTCATAAAGCCGGAGTTCTGGGATTATTATCGGGAGAGAAAACCTTATCCCCTTATCAATCCCCGCACTGGCGAGGTTGTGAGATACATTGACCCACAGGCATTGTTCGACCTCATAGCCTATCAAGCTTGGGAATCAGCCGAGCCCGGCGTCATCTTTGCCGATAACGCGAACAAATACAATCCTTTCCTCAAGACCCTTGGTCCAATAGAGACAACAAATCCCTGTGGGGAATCGCTTCTATATCCCAACGAATCCTGCGACCTCGGTTCAATAAACCTCTGGGCTTTCGTTAAGGTAAGGGAGCAAAACGGAGTGAGGGAGGTATCAATAGATTGGGATGACCTCGCAAGAACCGTCAAGCTGGCAACCAGGTTCCTTGATAACATCCTTGATGTCAATCATTATCCCCTGCCAGAGATAGAGGAAATGAGCCTCAACACGAGAAAAATAGGCTTGGGAATTATGGGTTTAGCTGACCTCCTCTATGAATTGGAGGTCCCCTATGATTCCGAAGAGGGAAGGGAATGGATGGGGAGGTTGATGGAGTTCGTCAACTTCCACTCTAAGGTGGCTTCCATTCAACTCGCAAAGGAAAGGGGCAGTTTCCCTTATTTCAAGAAGAGCTTTTTCCCTGAGGGGAAGCTCCCCTTTAGGGGATTCTACGAAAAGGATAGCTGGCGTCAGGATTGGCAAAGCATTGTGGAGGGAATAAAGGCGAACGGTTTGCGAAATGCCTATACCACAATAGTTGCTCCTACGGGGAGCATCTCCATGATTGCTGGATGTTCAGCTGGCGTGGAGCCCAATTTCAGCCTCGTTTATGAGAAGAGGGTCTCAATAGGAACATTCTATTATGTCAATCCCGTGTTTGAGAAGTTGATGGAGAGGGAGGGGCTTTTTGACGAGGCTTTAATCAAGGATGTCGCTGAGAACGAGGGCTCCTGTCAGAATCTTCCCTATATTCCGCCCCGTTTGAAGCGGGTATTCGTGACTTCCCTTGATATCTCCGCGGAGGACCACATAAAGGCGCTCGCTGAAATACAGAAGTGGACGGATTCCTCCGTTTCAAAAACGATAAACTTCCCCGCAACCGCATCGGTTGAGGATATAAAGAAAGCATATCTTCTCGCCCACGAGCTCGGCTGTAAGGATATAACTGTTTTCAGATACAAGTCGATAAAGGGCGTTTATGCCTTCGGTGGGGAGAAGGAGAGCAGGGGGAAGACGGAAGAGCTGGCGGATATGAAGGATGTGAAGGCTAAGGGTCCCTCCATTTACCTGAAGCTTGGTGCCAGCGAGGAAAAGAGCGTCTCAGAAGATGAGGAGCTCTGCCCTGTGTGTCAGACGCCACTGCTTCAGCAGGAGGGATGCAAGATATGCCCTAATTGTGGCTGGAGCGTTTGCGCTGCGGGATGATATTCGTTCTCACTGGCGAGGGAAAGGGCAAAACGACATCCGCAATCGGGATGGGGATAAGGGCGCTTGGGGCGGGAAGGAAAGTGCTGATGGTTCAATTTTTGAAGTTTCCAACATCTGAGGCGAAGATTTTGGCAAATTTGGATAATTTCGTTTTGAGAGCTTTTGGAGAGAGGGGCTTCGTTGTTCCCAAGGAGATTTTGGAAAAGGAGAAGGATTTCAAGGGATTGAGGGAGATAAGCGAGAAGGATAGGGAGTTGGCGAGGGAGGGTTTCGCTTTAGCGAGGGAATGGGTGGAAGAGGGGAAATGCGATTTCCTCATCCTGGATGAGCTCCCTTGGGCGATAAATCTCTCTCTTTTGGACAAAAAGGAGGTATTGGATTTTTTAAAGAAATTCGCAGGGAAGATTGACATAGTTATAACGGGGAGGAATTGCCCTGAGGAGATTTTGCAAATCGCCGACCTCATAACGGAGATGAAGATGATAAGACATCCCTATCAGAAGGGAGTAGGACCCCGTAAAGGGATAGAATATTGACTCTACTTAAAATATTTCTATGAATAATTTCATAAGGATATTAGACTTGCTAAAAAAAGGAAGGGGGTTTTCTTTTTTGTCATTGCGAGCCTCCCGTAAGGGAGGCGTGGCAATCTCTATATACATTGAAGAAAAAATAAAAACGAGATTGGCTTCGCCAACACATTTACCAACCCTGCGGGTTGGGAAACGAGATTGGCTTCGCCAACACATTCTCCAACCCAACTGGTTGGAGAACGAGATTGCTTCGTCGCTTCGCTCCTCGCAATGACAATCAAGCTAGCTGTCATTGCGAGCCTTCTGCGGAGCAGAAGGCGTGGCAATCTCTTTTTGGGGGATTCAAGAAAAAAGAGATTTCTTCTATCGCTTGTAATGGCAAGGAGGTGGTTTCATTTCGCTCCTCGTAGTGACAATGCTGAGAATAAGAAATTATAAAGAGGCTCAAATGTTATGAAATTATATATTTTATTCCCCAATCCTTTCCTTTTTGCTATAATTTATTCAAATTTTCGGAGAGCAAAGGAGTTGAGAGAATGGGAGAGCTTATCTTTATCTTCCTGCTGATAATTGCTTTATCTCTTTTCGCAGGAGAGGCGATTATCTCCGTTGATATGGAGAAGCCGCTTCATAAAGTGAGCCCCCTTCTCTGGGGCATCTTCTTTGAGGAGATAAATCATGCCGGTGAAGGAGGGCTTTATGCTGAATTGGTGAGGAATAGGGATTTTGAAGAGGGAGATTCGCCAATTGGTTGGTCAATTGTTCAGGAGGGCGAGGCGGAAGGGGAGATTGCCGTTGATTCCTCACATCCTCTAAATCCCTCAAATCCTCATTCCTTAAAGATTTCTGTAAGAAGATTGGGTAAGGGGAGATTTGGCGTTGCGAACTCAGGCTTTTGGGGTATAAAGATAGAGAAGGGGAAGCTCTACGACCTATCCCTTTACGCTCGCTGTAATGGGAATTATAGGGGCGATATACTGGTGAGTTTGGAGCATCCAAGCGGCATCGTCTATGCTCAATCCCGCATTCAGGGAATTGAATCGGATTGGAATAATTTTCAGGTCGTCCTCCACGCCGAGGATTCCTTTCCCTCCGCGCGTCTCGTCATTTATGTAACTTCTCCGGGAACCCTTTGGCTTGATGTAGTTTCCCTTATGCCAAGGGATAGGTGGAAGGGTCTGCCCTTCCGTGCCGACCTTATGCAGATGCTTGCGGATTTGAAGCCTTCCTTCGTCAGATTTCCCGGCGGCTGTTTCGTTGAGGGAGAGAGGCTTGACCACGCCCTGCGCTGGCGAAACACCATCGGAGATATAGCGGAAAGACCGGGGAGATGGAATCTCTGGGGTTATAGAACGACGGAGGGGCTTGGGCTTCACGAATATCTTCTTCTCTGCGAGGCGCTGGGGGCGGAGCCGATACTCGCCGTCAACTGTGGGATGTCTCATCAGGAAATCGCTCCACTTGAGAAGATGGATGAATGGATAGAGGATGCCCTCGCCGCCATTGAATATGCCATCGGTCCGACAACGAGCAAATGGGGCGCTTTGCGGGAGAAGAACGGACATCCCCATCCCTTCAAGCTGCGCTTCGTTGAAATCGGAAACGAGAACTGGGGACCAGCATATGAGGAAAGGTATGCCCTATTTTATAAAGCCATAAAGGAGAAGTATCCCAAATTGACTTTAATCGCAAATGTTCCAGTTAAAAGCGCTCCTATGGAAATAGTTGATGAGCATTACTATAATTCCCCTGAGTGGTTCATAGCCAATTCCACCCGTTATGATAATTATGACCGCAAGGGACCGCGCATTTTCGTTGGGGAGTATGCTGTAACCCAGAACTGCGGAACGGGAAATTTGAGGGCGGCTATAGGCGAGGCTGCCTTTATGACGGGCTTGGAGAGAAACAGCGACATCGTTATGATGGCTTCCTATGCTCCTCTTTTCGTCAATGTCAACGATAGAAGATGGAATCCCGACTTAATCTGTTTTGATAACGCAAATGTCTACGGCACTCCTTCCTATTATGTTCAAATGCTGTTCAGCGAGAACAGGGGAGATGTGGTCCTTCCCGTTGAGGTGCGAATGGAGGAGGAGAGGCCCGTCCTCAAGGGGGCAATCGGCTTGGGAACTTGGCTCACCCAAGCGGAATTCAAGGATTTGAGAGTTTACAAAGGGGATAAATTGCTGTATGAGGCGGATTTCTCCAAGGGATTGGAGGGATGGAGGGTTGTGCGAGGAGATTGGGAAACAAGGGATGGCACTCTTCAACAGAAATCCCTTGAGCCGGATGTGAGAATCGTTTGTGGAGATGTCAATTGGAGCGATTATACGATAAGCTTAAAGGCAAGGAAGTTGAGCGGGGCGGAGGGATTCCTCATTATGTTCGCTGTGAGGGATGATAACAATTGGTATTGGTGGAACATAGGAGGGTGGGGGAATACCCGCCATGCGATAGAGAGATGCGTTGGAGGAGGCAAGAGTATCGTCGGCGGAATGGTGGAGGGGAGCGTGGAAACGGGGCGCTGGTATGACATCAGGATAGAGATAAACGGCAACAAGATAAGTTGCTATTTGGATGGTAAGCTAATACACGAGATAGAGGAGAGAATGCCCTCTCCTGTCCTTGCTTCCGCCACAAAGGATACGAGTAGCGGGAGGGTATTTATCAAAATCGTGAACACGAGCGATAAGTGGCAGAATGGCGAGCTGGAACTCAATGGCGGGCGGCTGGAGAAGCAAGGGGAAATGGTGATCCTCACGAGCAATTCCCCCGATGATGAGAATAGCTTTTCCCAGCCCAGGCGAGTCGCACCTGTAAGCAAGATTATAGAGGGAGTTAGCAACAGATTGACAATCAGCTTGCCTCCTTATTCCCTTACGGTATTAAAGTTGAAGGAAGCGAAGTGATATCCGAGGCGAAATTTTTCTTGCAGGATTTGTCATTCGTTGTAAAATAAATTCAAAATTACCCGAAAGGGGTGTTTAACCTAATGGATTATCTACAGGCTTTTATCATAGCGGCACAAGGTTTCACAATATTGGCGTTAGGTCTTGTGCTTTTGGTTCTGATTTTGATATTGCGGGTGCAGGTATATGGCTTTCCTCGCAGCCGCGTGACCGCGCCGAGCATCGTTCTTCCCATTATCTTATTGGTTTTCGGGCTCCTCTTCTTCGGCTTCGGACTTTACAAAGCGCTGATGCTCATCATCACAAAAGGAGGAGTATAGGATACCCCTTTTAGATAGATAATAAGAGCGGGCGAGTTCTGTGAGGGCAAAACCTCTGTTTATCGCCCTGTTAATCGTTATCGCTTCGCTTTCATCTTTATCATTAAATCTCCTTCCCAATTCCAGCTTTGAATTCCCAGCGAAATCAGGCGTTTCTCCTGCACATTGGCGTTTCAATCTACCATCAAACGGCGAAGCGATTACAGATGGAAGCGTTTTTCATTCGGGTAGATTCTCCCTCCGCGTCTCCATCCCTAAGGATGCGCCCCTCGGTTGGTATTCAGCCTATCAGGAATTTCCCATTCGTGCCTCAAATCAACATCTGACCTTCAGCGCCTTCGTAAAGACGAAGGGCGTCGGTGGTGGGGTAGGGGCTTATTGCTCAATCAATTTCTTCTCAGGCGATAGGAGGATTTCCTATAAGGATAGCGAGAAGAAAATCGCTGGAGATAGCGACTGGGAACGAATAGAAACGACCGCGGTGGTCCCTCCGGGAGCAAATAGGGTGACGGTTATCCTTGTAATGCACGGCTATGGCACCGCTTGGTTTGACGATGCCCAATTGGAGATGGGAGATGAAGCGACTGAGTATTCGCCCTCATTTTACGATGAGGAAATCAGTGAAAAGATGAGGAAATTGGAAGAGAAAGGGAGTGAATTTATGGAGAGGATAAAATCTAAAAGGGAAATGGGTAAGGATGTAGCGATTTTCTCTGAAGACAATTTCCCCAAAACCGGCGGAACCCCCTCCATTGATGATTTATATTCAACTTTAAAACAAGCCGGCTTTTCTCCCTATCTTCTCGGCGCAGAGGAGCTCTCAAATCCATCCATTCTCTCCGCTAAGAACTTCGACCTTTTAATCCTCCCCTATGGTCCCTACTTCCCCGCCAAGGCGACCCAAGCCGTGAGGCAGTTCTTGAGCGAGGGGGGAAGTATGATAACGATTGGAGGATATGCCTTTGATAAACCTCTCTTCTATGTTGACGGAAATTGGTATGAGAGGGAGAGAATCCCCATCCCCAAAGGGGACAAACATCCCCTTTTCTCCCTATCCCAAGATGAGAGATGGCATTTGGGCTTCCCAGCGGGGAAAGCCTCCTTCAAATTGGACAAAGACGAAAAGGGAGAGAACATCTTGCAAGTAGATGTGGAAGAGTTGAGGGGATGGGTGACTATCTCCTCTCCACCAGTAAATCCATCCGTTTTCCCCTCAAATTTCATCATCGCCAATTTCAAGGCGAAGGGAGAAGGAGTTAAAAAGCTGTTCTTTGAATGGCAGGAAAAAGACGGCTCTCGCTGGCGCGCGGGGGTTGAGCTCACTCCCGAATGGAAGGAATATTATATCTCAATAGCCGACCTCCAATACTGGCCCGATAACCCATCCGTGGGAAGAGGGGTAGCGGGAGACCATTTTCGCCCGGAGAATGCAGACCATATCTCCTTCAGCATCTCCGTTGAGACAGAACAGGAGGGGAAAGCTTACAAATTCTTTGTAAAGGATATAAATATTTTAGCCGATACCAGAGGGGAGGAAATCCTCTTCCAGGAGGTCATCAACACCAGGTTCGGAAGGCTTCAGGATGCGATGTGGCCAAATCCCGAGCAGATAGGGGTTTTCGACCCCTCCCATCCCCTTGAGAACGCCGATATAGCAAAACCAGCTCCCCTTCAGATGCTCATTCCAGGCGATGTGGCTTTAAAGGGACCGTTCACGGGCTTCGCCGCTGTGGGACCAATCGGCAGGGGAGCGGGACATGGTTTCGGTCCAAATGTCGCTCGCATCCTTCCCCTTCTTTATGCATATGATTCGCAGGGACGCTTCAGGGGATATCTCGCCAGCATAATCCACCACTACGATGGCTATTATAAGGGCTCAAGCTGGGCTTTATTCGGCGTGGATAACAAGAATCTTTTCACAAAGGATGCCCTTCTTCCCTACCTCCCTCGTTTAGCGGAGAGCTTGATAAGGAAGCGATATCTTTATGGAGCGGGAACGGAATGGGCTTGCTATCGTCCTGGAGAAATCGCGAGGCTGAGGGTTTGGGTGGCGAATATGGGAAGAGATGAGGGGAAATTCAAGGTGAGATTTAAATTGGGATTTGAGGAAGGCAAAGGGGAATGGGTAAAGGAAACGGATGTGGAGGTGAAGGGTGGAGAAATTAAGGAGATATCGCAAGAATATCCCATTTCCAAAGAGGAGAAGAGGGATTTCTGCTATCTCGGATGCGAGCTTTGGGAGCAGGGGAGCAAGATAGACGAGATGGAGGAGGCTTTCGTCATCTGGCAGGAAAATCTTCTGAAGGGCAAGAGACCGCTAATAAGGGATTCTTACTTCTATTTCGGCGATAAGCCGAAATTCATCGTCGGTGCTCAGGAGTGGTGGGGGCAGATAGATAGCGTGACCGCTTGTTCCCCTCTCGCTTGGGAAAGGGATTTTCAGCTTATGGAGGACTGGGGGTTCCACATATCCCGAGTCTTCTGGCCCTTCAGCCAAAGGGAAACGGAGAGGGCGAAGCGGGCTAACGACGCCCTCGTCTATCTCGCTCAAAAGCACAACATAATTTTCTTCGCTTCCCCCAACCTCTGGAATTCCCTTGATAGGAACGCTTTGGAGGAAGAGGAGAAAACCGCAAGGGAGATAGCGGAGAGATATAAGAAGGTCAAACTTATCACCATTGACCTCTGCAATGAACCCTCTCTACAAAGGGAGGATTCGCCCCAGCACAGGGCGGAGTTTCAGAGATATTTGAAGGAGAAATACGGAAGCTTTGAGAAGCTGAAGGAAGTATGGGGAGATAAATTGGAGGAGAAGAGCTTTGAGGAGATAGCGGTGAAATCCCTCTCATCGGATGTGAACGATGTGAGGGCGAGGGATACGGCGGAATTCTATCTTCGCTGGGAGAAGAATTGGTATGATAGGCTTTACCAGGCGATGAAGAAAGCCGACCCTTCGCTTCTCATAACCGTTGGCTGTCTGCAGGGATTTGGTTGGGGAGATGTCATCCACGACCCAATTCTGCTCTCCGAGGATATGGATTACACCAATCGCCACTATTACGGCGATTTGTCCGTCTTCCCCTTGGAGCTGAAGGAGATAGATATGCAATGGCTGGGGAAGCCCTTGAGCGTGGGTGAATGCGGAGCGAGGAACCATCCCGGCTTTGAGGGATATGGGCACGAGCCAACTCCTGAATACAATCGTCGTTTTCTCTTCTTAACCCACATAGCCTTTGGGGAGGGGGCATCCTTCCTCAACAGCTGGCACTGGCGAGACCCAATGGAGGGAATCTTCCCCTTCGGTCTCGTTCACGCCGACCGCTCCCCTCGCCAGGCGGGCTATATTATGCGAGCTATGGCGCTCCTCTTCGGTTCAATACAGCCGAAATACCAAAAGCCGAAAGTTTATCTTTTAACCCCGCAAATCGGTTTCTCCTCCGGCGAGAGGATGCGCTTCCACGACGCCTTCCGCAGAGCTATCAGGGCGCTTCTCCAATTGAAGGTGGATTTTGAGATTATAACCGAAGACAAGCTTCCCTATCTTAAAGATGCCGAATTCATCCTCTATCCCTCCCCCTATGCCATTTCCGATAAAGTATTCTCCACCCTGATGGATTTCGTTCGCAAGGGAGGGAAGCTTTACATTAACGGAGAGATAGATAGGGATGAGAACTTCAAAAAGACGAAAGGGGAGAGGCTGAAAGGGATAAGCGGAAGTGAGGAAAACGGGATTATAAGAGGGAAATTGGGCAAGGGGGAGATATTCTATGTGCGAGAGCCCATGGAGATGAAGGGGGAGGTTTATGGGCTTTATAAAGATATCCTGGGGATGGCAAAAATCAAGGGCTTGGCTATCGAGCCCGAGAATCCCGAGCTCCTCGCCTTCTCCATTCCAACTCTTGATGGTGGAAGGACCTTGACTCTCGTGAACTACGGGAAAGCGGGAAGCTATAAATGGGAGGGAGTGGAGATGGAGCTCGCGGAGCGTTCAACGGGATTCGTCCACTTATCCTCAAAGGGGGAACTTCTCGCTGTGGAGGGGCAGGGGAAAGTGAAGGTAAAGGGGAGGGAAATCGTTGATGGAGAGGGGCATTTCGTCCTTCTCTCCCTTGATGGGAAAGGGATTGATGTTTCATCTTCTCTTCTCCTCATCCCCTTGGAGGAAGGGAAAGTGGAGATTTTCCGAAGGGGTAAAAGTAGATTGATTGGCGAGAGTGGGGAGATTGAAAAGGGGAATTGGAGGAAGATTTCCTCTCCCATGATAAGCCAGCAAGGGAATAAGATGGCTGTGGAGATTTCTCCCGCTGAGAGGTTTTCGCTCGTTCTCATCAGCGACGATTTAGGAAAGGCGAAAAGTTATCTGAATAAATTGATGAAACTTGAATGATGGAGAGCTGGCTTGTCAGTTGAGGAGAGGATAAGGCTTTTCCTTGTTTTATTCGTAGTTCTCACGATAATAGGTGGTGAGATAGCGGTTTTATGGGCTTGGATTGGTAAAAGGAGGGAGAGCCAATTCGCCAATCCATGGCTTCGCTGGATTTTCACTCCTTTATCTGCCATCCTCATAATATGTCTTCTCTATGCTTATTTCGTTGAGCCATATTGGATAGAGGTGAGCAGAATCAAGATTGAAACTCCCAAGCTCAAAGCTGGTTCAAAGATAATCATCGTTCAGCTTTCCGACATCCACAGCAACGGATGGAACAGGAACGAGAGGAGGATTCCCTCAATTGTAAATGACCTTAATCCCGATGTAATATGTCTAACCGGCGATTACATAAATAAAATTGAGGCTCTCGATGCGGTTAGGAAGATGGTTGGAGAGCTGAAAGCCAAATATGAAATCTATGCTGTCAGGGGAAATTGGGATGTAGATATCGCGCCCCATGTTGACATTTTCAAGGGATTCAAGGTTAAAATGCTGATGGGTGAGGGGGAAAGGATTTCCATTTCCGGCAATGAAATCTACATAGCTGGATTGGATGTGAACGATGATTCCGCTTTGCCCCAAGCCCTTGCTATGAGAGGTCGTGGCGATTTCACAATCCTTCTTTTTCATTATCCCGATTTGATTGAGGATTTAAAGGGTTACGATATAGACCTCTATCTCGCTGGGCATACCCATGGCGGTCAGGTGGCGCTTCCCCTTTATGGCGCTGTGCTGACGAATTCAAAGTATGGGAAAAAATATGAGAGGGGATTATATAAGGTTGGAGAGACGCTTTTATATGTCAATCGGGGCATAGGGGTGATAGGGCTACCCCTTCGTTTCCTCTCCCGCCCCGAGATAAGCGTCTTTGAACTCATCGGGGCGGGAAAGGGGAGGTTATGATGGATAAAAGATGGAAAATCAGCATTTTCAGGTCGCCAAAAAGTTTCTCATTGCGATTTTTCTGTCATTGCGACTTCTTTGTCATTGCGAGCCCGCCGGAGGCGGGCGTGGCAATCTTCCCTTTGTCATTGCGAGGCTTCCGAAAGGGAAGCCGTGGCAATCTCATAAAGAAAAGATTAGTTTCTGATATCTCGCGCATAATGACAAAAAAGAGATTGCCACACCTGAACGCTAAAGCGTTCAGGCTCGCAATGACAAAATTGTCGATTGCTTTGCTCCTCGCAGCTACAATGCAGAGGATAGGGAATTAAAAGGAGTCTCAAATGTTATGGAATTATACAAAATATTGACAATGTATTGACAGGGTTTATAATTGAGGTAGAATAAATTAGCCGGTGCCACGAAATGCTTATGGACATTTTAAATGATTGGAGAAAATTGCTCCTCTTGAAAGAGGAGAGATTCTCTCTCTCTCTGTCTGATATCTTTGCTCTTTCTCCGAAGGAGCTCCATCTATCGGAAATGCTAATAGTTCCCTCTTTTATGAGAATAGATGAAAAGAGGTGGTGCCAGCCAAGTGTTTATTAAAGGAGGGAGAAGTTGTGCCCCCTACTTCTCCCTCGCCGGAAAGACCGGAAACAAAGATAGGGGGAAAACAAAAATAAAAGGAGGCGTTTTCAAAAATGTATATGAAGAGTCAAAAGAAAGGGTTTACCTTGATTGAATTGCTGGTGGTCATAGCCATCATAGCGATTCTCGCCGCTATTCTGTTCCCGGTTTTCTCCCGGGCGAGAGAGATGGCAAGGAAGAGCCAATGTATGAGCAATATGAGGAACCTTGCAACCGCTGCCCTGATGTATGCCCAAGACTGGGACGAGCATTTCTTCCTAACAGCTGACGCTTATTGTAACTCTCCTACTCCTGGCTGTTGGGCTGTTCAATATCTCAACCGCCATACAGGGATTTACCCTTACATTAAGAACGAGGCGATTATGGTATGTCCCAGCAAGGGGCGGCCGCCAGTAGAAGTTCAAAATTGGAGCTATGGTTGGAACAAATGCTTGGGTCCTGATTTTTGGTTTATGCCTGGCGTATCGCTTGCCTCTATAGCCCAGCCCTCCAAGGTTTTGATGTTTGGCGAATGCCATGTGGTATGGCATCCCATATCTCAAAGGGCTGGTTGCTGTGGCTTTGCGCAATCGTTGCCGGAGGAGCCCGGGCATCAAAGACATTTAGTTGCTTTCCGCCATAACGATACAGCAAATATTGCCTTCGTAGATGGGCATGTGAAGTCGTTCAAGCGGGAGCAGATTCCCGATTGGGATGGGCAGATGGATGCAAGTGGAAATCGCAATACCAATCTCTACATTGACCCTCTCTGCCGGAACGCTGAGGATTACGGGATGTAGAGAGTTTGTGGAGATTTAAGTAAGGGGGG
>Ga0209225_1001234_pt1 | contig 26064 bp, 22 predicted proteins | sample WasSprMetagenome_FD_184732 | JGI IMG/M metagenome (GOLD analysis project Ga0209225, IMG submission 184732) | Sulfidic aquatic microbial communities from Washburn Spring, Yellowstone National Park, USA - WS (SPAdes) (version 3) | ecosystem: Environmental > Aquatic > Thermal springs > Hot (42-90C)... | reverse complement strand
CTGGAGAAGTTGGGGAGCCCGAAGGAAGAAACTATGGCTAAGGCAAGGACTTGGCTTACCATGGCTGGCTTCTGGGAAGGATACCTGAAGCCCCTCCTTCCCTCTTCCAAGATCGATAGAAAGGGACGAAAAGAAGGGAGGAAGGCGTCTGCTGGGCTTGGGCATAGCCTTAGGCCCGGGCTTAGCCCTGTTGGATCCGAGCCTATACCAGTAGGCTCCAAGGAGGGGATCCTCTACTATGGCTTTCTTGAAGCCATAAGATCCCAGGCAAAGAGAAGGTTCAGGAAGGGGTCCAAGGGAGCCTTTCAGGCTATCGTAAGGGAGAAGCTCAAGGAAGCCTACGCATCTTGGCTGAGGATCTATGGATCCCTTCCCTTCAGCCTTGAAGAGGTGACCCAGGAGGCTTTAGGAATCCTTGGGGAAGCCTGGAGGATGGCCTCTTATTCGGAGACTAAAGGCGAGGCCGAAGCCGAAAGCATAGGCGAAGACGAAGCAAAAAAGGAAGCGAAGGACTACAGTCGTAACGAAGGTTTGAAGGATAAAGGGCGAAGGCGCCTTCCTTCCCGCCTCCTTCCAGTGAGGCGGGACCTGGCGGAGGGGTTTGCGAATGCCGTAAGGATGAGGGGTCTCGTCCTTGAGAGGGTAATGGGAGAGCTCATGGAGCTTGGCATCGCAACCGTTAACGAGGGCCTAAGCCCCAAGGAACTCCTCGAAGCCCATAGATCGATGAGGGTTCAGAGGAAGTTTGGGATTTCCAGTTTTCCCCAGGGGCTTCTTGAAGAAGTGCTTAAGGGGCTTCCGTCTCAGGAGCTCCAAAGGCTTTCGATGGAGGCCCATGGCTTAGGAGGAGGTTTTGAAGCCCTTCTAAGGGCAGAGGGAGAAGGGGATCCCAAGGAATCCCTTGTAAGGGCTCTGAAGCATGGGCTTTTCGGCATCGAGGACGTAAGCCTCTCTGAGCCGGAGCCTGGAAGGGTTAAGGTCCGATGCCTAGCCCTTTCCCATGGAAGGGAAGCCATGGAGCTTGCGGCGGCCTTCATCGAGGGCTTCTACGAAGCCTTAGGCTATGGAACTGTTCGAAAGGAATGCATGAAGGGAGCCTTGATGCTGGAATTCTCGGATCGAAGGCTTGATGGAGGAGCCCATAGGGGAAGCCTTTTATAATAATGCATCAGAATCGTTGTCAGAAGGAGCGATCGCATCCCCAGCGAAGATATGAGGGAGCGTAGGAGAATTGAGGCTCTCCATGACTGAACTCGGAGATTCTTGCTTCCGTCTAGGTCAAAAACATCTTCCGAAAGAAGGACACTACTTTCATGTGAGGCACCCACCCCTGAAAGGGTGTGGGCTTCATGCTTCAACGTAAGGAGAGAGGCACTCGACTAGCTTTTCACATGGCCTGCTTTTTCAAATGAATGCTTTGTGGCTTAATTCTGCTTTTCGGATTTCCTATAATTTTTGCTATAAGACGGTAAGATTTCGATGATAATTCAGATATGCGATGCCAGGATCGAAATAATTCCGTACAATTGAATTAAGCCACAAAGCAGAAATTAAAAAAGGAAGGAGAAGAGAAAAGAAGAGAAGAGAGAAAAGAAGAAAAAAGAAGAGAGGGATTCGATCCCCTTTCCTTCAGCCACACATCGAATCAATCTATAGGAATGGTTTCGCCCTTTCCCTTCTCCTTGACCTTCTTGAGGACGACTTCAAGAACACCGTTCTTGTACGTGCTCCTCGCTCCTTTGGGATCGACTGTGGCTGGAAGCTCAACCTCCTTATAGTACTTCCTCTGGGGTGTATCTACGGATATCGTAAGCATATCCTCCGTTGCCCTGAGCTTAATATCTTCCTTCTCTACCCCTGGCAATTCAGCAATGACCTTGATCTCCCCATCCGTCGACATGACGTCCACAAGGGGCTCCCTCTCCTCCTTGATGTCTAAGCTTGGCCTAGTAGGACCACCCGGTCTCAGGGTACGGACTGAGGGCTTGACATTCCCGAACTCACGGATGATAGGTCTTCCATCTGGGCCGATTGTCATGGAGTATCCGTAAACAAAGGGACCCCATTCCCTTACTATGGAGCCGTCTGAGAGCCTCCTTTCCCGGATGAGCTCCTTGGGTATTCTTCCTGAGAGCTCCTCGAACTCCCTTCGCATAAACTCCTCCATTTCTCTGAAGGCTTCGTCAAATTCCTCCCAAAGCCTGAAGAAGGGGGAACGCCTTCTGAACCACCAAGGGAACTCGTCCGACATAGAAATCCCTAAGAATTATACAGAAGCCTTCTTTTTAAGTTTTCTAGGATCTTCCTGATTCTGGCATCTTAAACGATTCTTTATACGCGTGCATTCAAAAATTCAAAACCCATATTCCATATGATGGATAGTTGAGCGTTTCGCCTGGCTATTGTCCATACTGCGGCTAAGAGAGCCGTAAGCCGTTCAAAACCTAGTATGTAAAGCCTAGGATGGGTGGAGGCTTCAGGGTTTCAACCTATGCCCGCTCAAACTGCGGTAAGAGGCTCAGATAGCGGAGAGGCTGTCCTAGTGTCCTAGTATCTGGTTACAGATTTCTGGGCATCAATCCTTTTCTGTAGGAACGTCCTCAGCCTTCTAGCGTCTTCCCTCTCAAACACTTCCAGCTCGTCTTTTAAGAGTGTTGTTTTAGGCATCTTTTCGATGATTACAGGTTTCAGCTCTACATCCACCTCGTATCCCACGCTATTTCTACCGAGCTCCCTAGCAACTTTTACCGTAGTTCCGCTTCCGAGAAAGGGATCGAGCACCGTTTCGCCTTTAAAAGAGAACAGCCTGATCAACCGCCTCGGTATTTCCTCCGGGAAGGCTGCTATACCCTCTTCCAGCCTCCCCTTAAGGGGAAGAACGTTTTTTATATCCCAGACCGAGAGATACCACTTCTCCCGGTTGAAAGTTTCAACGTCTATCTTCGAAGATTCTAAAACCTCTCGGCTAAAGCTCTTTAAATCGGAGTAGCCGAATCCACCCTTTTGGAAGATCAGAATCTCCTCATAGATATTGTCCGGATAGAAGTACATGGGATATGGATGCTGAACTACAACCCCGCTTCTGCGGCTGATCCTAATGTATCCCTCAGGCTTCCTCCATATGATCCTATCCCTATACTTGAAGCCCTCCTCAACCATTATCCTTATGATGTCTGAGCATATCGGGTAGAGCTTCCCTTCGATCCTAACGTCTTGAGTGACGAAACATGCAACCCTGCCTTGAGCAAGAACTCGTTTAAGCTCCCTAGCTAGGGAGCGTATCAGGTCAAGGTATTCTTGGTAGTTTTTGAAGAGCCCCGGATAGTCGAAGGGCGCATTGTAGTATGGGGGAGATGTAACCATAAGATGGATGGAGCCATCCGACACCTCCTTCATGCGCCTACAATCGCCGAAGATTATCCTGTGCCGAGTCTTCACTCCACATCTCCCCGATCTGGCTTGCTTACTCTTTTAAGAGCCTCATCGATTATATTGCTTCACAAGCCTAACTGATTATCCCAGCGGCCTACGCATATGATCCGGCTGGTTATGGTTCTGGCCCATGGTTTGGTGGCCTTTATCTGGATGTGGCCGTAATATGGCTGAAAAGAAAGTAAATGTGTAGGGGCTGTGTGCATAGAAAAGATGGGCAAGCACAAGAATCGGCAAAACAGCTGAATAAAATAGAAGATGGCATATCAAAAATCTTCAAAAATTGATCCCAAATATGTTAGATGAAACTAGAAAAATTTGGATTTGGAAGTAAATTTATTCATTTTATTTATCGATCTTAATCAGGAGTTTGTTGGCTAGGGAAAAAGCCTCCATGCGTCTCATGGGCAACAACAACTTTACGATTAAGAGCGTTATTTATTTTTTCTTTAAGTATATCTTCCCACCGACAATCGAATTATTCGGTATCAAGACTTTTGACCCATCGGCCTTTATAACAGTTGTAAATAACGTTGCTACATCTTCAATGATGCCCTCCTCTCCAGCTATGGATACAGCATCTCCTATTTTAAAGGGTCTTATTATCAAGAGAAATAATCCAGAAATAGCCTGCCCCAGCACATGCTGGGAGGCGTAGCCTACGATCATTCCCATGAAGCCTCCAAGGGCAACACCTGCGGCACCACCGGCCACCCCTCCAGCTATGGAGGCTACCATGGCCCCAATGCCTATAATCTTCACGATGTTTCTGATGGCCGCAGCTGTAGCATAATCGTATTTTGCCCTCATAGACCAATAGAAGAACATTGCGATTCCATTGACGATCAGGTATCCAAAGGCTACGCTAAGCAATATCTGCACATATACGATATAATCGGCTAAACTTATTCCGTATGATGGCAAAAAGCTTGTGAAAAGCCACTGCACGATTGCCGCAGCAATAACATAAAGAACTATGTAAAGAACTATCCTTGCCATCGATGTCGATATTCTCTTTGCAATCTCAGGTTTGCTCAGCTGCTCCTGGGAAGCCATACCCATCCGCCTTCAAATCGTTTTCTTACCTTGCGTTTTTAAACTTTCCATCCAGCTTAACTAGGATTTTAAGAAATCTCCCATTTCGAAGGGATACTCTTGCTCAATTAACTTTCACTTTTTCCCCTTCTTAGACCTGAAATTCGGTATTTCCACGGGCATACAGCCCTTCATAATCGATTCTGCTGAGAGGGGTGCGATGGAGCTCCAAGTAACGGCATCGTAAACATCGATGGGTGGAGGCCTATTCTCAAGGATCGAATCGATGAAGTCTTTGAAGACGAAGAAGTCGCCCCCTCCATGTCCAAATCTTTCCGCAAGTCCTCCAAGTTGCCTCCAGTAAGGATGGTCGTATTCGTCTCTGTATTTCCATAGGGGTTCCCAAGAGGCATCCCCAGGGCTTTTTCCAGGGCTTCTTCCATCGATCCAGATGAGCGGATCCTCGCCCCCATGCCTTTGGGATACGTAGCTAGCCCTGGTTCCTTGGAGCGCATAGTGGGTCATGTTGTGGGGTCTTGGCGAATGGTAATCAACCCTTATGACAACTAGGGCATCCTTCTCTGTTTGTATCACGGTTATGGAAGAATCGCCCCTCCTCCAGAAATCGGGCCTTATGCCAGGATGGCCTTCACCAAAGTTTTTCCTCACGTACTCTGGAATCGAGGATGACTTCGATTGGAAGGATGCCAATCGAAGGAATCGATCGCCCCCATCCTTATCCTTGTTTATCCTCAACCATTGGGCTATGGGTCCCACGGAATGGGTAGGATAGGTGCATCCTAGGCATCTATGGCTCATTTCCCCCCTCCATGTTAGCCTTCCATCAGGGTAGAACAGCAGGTTCCTGCAGTCGTGGATGTAGCCCCCTTCAGCATAGAGGATCTCCCCGAAGACACCCTTCTCCACCATATTCAGAACCATCATGTTGGGGCGCATGTAGCAGTAATTCTCGGCGAGCATGTAAGTCATCCCAGTATCTTCGACGGTCTCTATCAAGCGCCAGCCCTCATCGATCGTCGCCGAGGCGATGACTTCGCTCAGAACATGCTTCCCCATTCTCATAGCCTTTATCGCCTGTTCGGCATGGAGGAATAAGGGCGTGGCGATGAAAACGGCATCGCAATCGGACTTCTTCAGCATCTCATCATAGTCCCTAAAGAACTGGGCCTCTGGAAATTCGGATCGCCAGAGGGATAGGACTTCATCGGAGATGTCGCAAAGGGCGGCGAGCTGAACCTTCTCAGAAAGGAGCTTCAAGGCGGGCTTAAAGGCGGCTCCCCTCCTACCGCCCACAATCGCCATCTTAACAGGAGCCCCTGTCAATTCGATTACACCTTCCTAGGCTTCGAGGCTTCCAAAGGATGAGATTAGGAAGTATGGGCTCTTAAGCCTTCAAAGGATCGTGGCGGATGTCCTCACGGATCCCAACACGAACCGGGTTTTGGAGGTCAGAACAAAATGCTTCCATAAGATCGTAGTGGTCCATGGAGCCAGGGACTTCGAAGGGCTACAGCACTAGAGTCGAATCCTCTTCCGCAATCAAGCATCCAATAATTTGGAAAGGGCTTTGCTTGGCATACGCATTCTATTTTTTTTATTACCTTTCCCGCCAAAATGATGATCTTTTCCCAGAGGCTTTTTCACTGTTACATTTTTCCGCATCATTATTATCTCTGCTCTATGAAGGCCCCTGTTGCCGCATCTTTCATGTATTATCAAAAATTGGTAAGAAGCTCGGTCAGGAGAGTTTTATAGCCTTTCCTTTATATTGCAAGTTCTTCCTCTATTTCTTTTCCGAGAACGAGCTTTACCCCATGCTCCTTCGTTAAATTTTTTAGTACTTCTATTGCTTCTTCAGTGGCTCTTGCAACAGATAATATTACCATCTCTGGCTTTCTGCGATATCTTTCTTCAACGATTCTTACACGGTCTAGGAGTTTCCTAATCTCCCTTTCAGCCTCCTCAGCCCTCTTCACGCTTATTGTAGCCTCGCCAACGATGAGGGGTTCCTCGCAAAAGAGGTTTATCTCTACGGCTTCGTCATGGTATGCAAGAATCTTCTTCCCAACCCTGGCATCAGGGTATCCCATCTCTTCGAGCATCACTTCAAGGAAGGCTGCAGCATGATCCTCGAAGGCAACCCCTAAGGTAGCTCTGAGCTCCCTAAACCCAGAGAGCATGTACTTCCTCATCCGATCATAGTTAACCCTGAGCATCTTCACTTCTTCCCAGAGCTTTACCTGTCCCTCTCGTAAACTCTTCACTTCTTCCCAGAGCTTTACCTGTCCCTCTCGTAAACTCTTCACTTCTTCCCAGAGCTTTACCTGTCCCTCTCGTAAACTCTTCACTTCTTCCCAGAGCTTTACCTGTCCTTCCCACAAGTTATTCTGCCCCTCTCTTAGAGCCTTTATCTCCTCCCATATCCTCTCCAAATCCGTCCATATTTCCGTCTGCCCCTCCCTAAGCCTAATCTGCTCTTTTCTGAGGTTGGCCTGCTCCTCAGCTATTGCATCAAGCCTCTTCATTATCTCAGATAGCCCAAGAAAACCTGCGACAGCGTAACGGAACTCCACGTCCTTGTCTAGGAGCTCCAGAAACTCCCTCTTTAAAGTCTCCATTGCAAATCTAAGGATTAATTGGAGTCCAGATATATAAACCTCTAAGGGTTTGTTACCTCTAGCCATAGAAGGTGACGAAGGTATTGAAATTACCGTCCCTTCTCAAGTTCTAAACGTTGTTTTACGGATTAGGTTTTGTTTTTATGGTCGTAGGCTATCAAAGTTAACTCCTAAGAGAAGGAGACAGATTCTCAACTCAAACCTTCTTTCTGTGCTTATTTCGCTCCCAATACTTGGGGCTCTAGTTGATCCACGCAACAAGGAGCTCAGCGCCGGCTCAAGTAGCATTCCTAAGGTCGAAGTCTATCACGAAGGGTAATGCTATAACGTGGCCGATGGTGCTTGCATATCCTAGCGATGCCCAAGCCCTAGCCGGTCGGCTGATCCAAGAGCCTGATGGCTATCTTCCTTCCCTTTCCGTAGAAAGCTGGCTACAATCCGCCTAAACCGCTGAGCTCCTTTTCAAGCTCCTTCAAACTCCTCTAGCCCGTAGAGCCCCCGATGAGCTTAAAGCCCTGCAACCCTTTCGATTTAATTTCCTTTTAGACCCTTTCATTTTCATCCTTTCGACTGTTCTAATTGATAGAATTAATAATGGCTAAGGCTTATCGATGGTAAGGTGCAAGGCATGGCAGGGAAAAGAAAAACGCTAGCCCTTGTCCTCATGGCGATCCTTCTAGCCTCGAGCCTATGGCTTTTCCGAAATATCCTTTCTCCCGAACCTTCTAGGGAGCCACCATCCCTGGAAGCCATTGCTTACCCATCCTTCACAGGATATGGAGCCTTCCTATCCATCGATGGGGAGGTTTCGATCCCAAGGGCTTCGGCTTCCATATATGAGCTACCCTTAGACCTGTCGAAGGTTAGGAACCTTGATGGATTAAGGGGAATCCTGGGCGAAAAGGGCCTTGAAAAGCTAAGGAAGAATGGATTTGTGGTTCTCGAAGCCTCCTACACGGACCTTGCTGAGGCTTACAAGGCCTTCAAGGAAGCGGGTTTTCCCATCTATGTATCTACGGATTCCGTACTTTTTGTATACCATGCCTTCTTCGATGCCCTTCTCATGGAGCTGGAGGAAGAATTCTTCATACCAATACTCAACGGAACCCTCAGGGCCCTTGTGGCGGAAAACCTCGCCCTTCTAAAGGGGCTTCCTCTTGGAAGCCTAGCCTCGAATGCCTCCCTAAGAAATTTGGCTTATCTATCTGTTGCTGCAAAGCTTCTTGACCCATCCTTCGAAATTCCCGAGGAAGTTAGGGGTCTCGTAGGTGCCGAATGGAGCCTCATAACGGAGGCTTCTGAGCCGGAGGCCCCAAGTCCCATCTTCACCTATGTCGAGGACTATACGCAGTATAAGCCTCGAGGCCACTACACGGCATCGGAGGCCCTAAGGAACTATTTCAAGGCTATGATGTGGCTTGGAAGGATGCGCTTCGAAGCCCAGGATCCCATGAACCCCTCCTTGGCAAGGCTCCAGACGGCCCAAGCCCTTCTTCTCGCCTATACGATAGCTATGGCTGACGTGGATCTTGGGCATGTAGGTCTTACGGATAGAGGCGGAGGCTTGAAGGGATCATCAGGCAACCTCAAGGCCTTCGATGCCTGGGAATCCATATATCTCCCCACGAGCTTCATCGTAGGACGCTCGGATGACCTAACCCTTTACGATTACCTTCAAACCATGCGGGAAGTCTACGGTGAGGATTTTTCGCCCCTTTCTTTGGAGGATGAGGAGAAGCTCAAGGCTTTCCAAGAGGCCATTCTGAAGCTCGACAGGGCTAGGATCGCGAACGTCCCATGGTGGCCCTCCGAGAATTCCAGACTAGCCGGCCTAAGGCTCATGGGCCAGCGCTTCATATTGGATGGCTACATCCATCAGATGCTCTGCTATCCTGAGGTCATACCGAGGACCATGGTAAAGGGGTTGGATGTAATGGCTGCCTTAGGCTCCGAAAGGGCTGAAGGCCTCCTTGAAGCCGAGAAGCGCTACACCAATTACGAGGCAAACCTTCGAAGGCTACAATCTTACATAGCTAGCCTTACCATCGCAAACTGGACGGAGAGTCTCTATATGGGATGGCTCTATACCCTGAAGGCGGAGATTGAGCTCCCTGGGGAGGGCTATCCGGCTTTTATGACCACGGAGGCCTGGCTCGACAAAAGCCTGAATACCGCCCTTTCGAGCTGGGCCCAGCTCAGGCATGACACGATCCTCTATGCGAAACAACCCTATGCCGCAAAGGTAAGCCTTCCACCCCAGCAACCCCATGAGGGCTTCGTGGAGCCCCTTCCCCTCGTCTACTCGAGGCTCAGGAACCTCGTGAATGCGACTACGAGGGGTCTCAAAAGCCTAGGTCTCCTATCAGAGGCTAAGGAGGCAAAGCTCCAATCCTTAGGAAGGCTCTTAGAAAGCCTTACGGAGATATCCGTAAAGGAGCTGAGGGGTGAGGAGCTCAGCGAGGGGGAGCAAAGGCTCCTAGCCAACTACTGGGAAGCCTTGGAGGATCTCCTTAGGGGCGAGGAGGAAAGGGTGAAGGATCCTAGGATCGTAGCGGATGTCTTCACGGATCCCAACACGAACAATGTTTTGGAGGTCGGAACAGGATGCTTCCATACGATCGTAGTGGTCTACAAGGCCGGGGACTCGGGTGGGCTCTACGCCTCCCTGGGAGCCATCATGAGCTATTACGAGTTCCCATGGCCCCAGAACCGAAGGCTGACGGATGAGGAGTGGAAGACGCTCCTCCAATCCCCTTCCAAGCCTTCTCCTCCAGATTGGACGGAAAGCTTCAGGATATGAAGGCAAAGATTCTATGCCCTATGATGGGGAAGAAGAGGTATAACGCAAATGCAGGCAGAGGTCCGAGCCATAGGTTTCCAGATGCCAATAGTATAAACTAAACTAAAATCGATGCCCCTTACCTTCGCCTTCGACGAGATATTTCTCCACCGCAGCCTCGTCAAGCTCTATTCCAAGCCCCGGTTCCCTAGGAACCTCTGTATAACCATCATGGATCTCGCAGAACGGTTCCTTTATCAAATCATCCTCCAGCATATAGAAGGTATCGGCTGGCATGGTGGCATTTCTGATGACCGATGCGAGATGCAACCCGAAAACATGCTGGACGCCTGAAGCCACACCCAAGGGATCAACCCATCCCTGCATACCAGCCTCCTCGGCTATAGCTGCGCTACGAAGGCATCTCGAAACCGCCCTTTCCGTATAGCCAGGCTCCTCTAAGGAGCCCAAACCCCCGGCATTAAAGTAATCGATGGCACCAGACCTGACGGCGATGAGGAAGGCCCTTGGATCCTCCGTATGCCAGGCTAAAGGTATGTCAGTCTTGCGCTTCAAGATGAGATGCCTCTCCACATCCCAAGGGTTGTTCCATGTCTTGCCCAAGGGATCTTCTAGGCATTCGATGTTATAGCCCTTAAGCTGCCTTGCGATTCTTACAGCCATAGGAAGGTCCCAGGGATACCCCCTGTCTATTCGGATGGCGATTCGGTCCCCTACGGCTTCATGGATCGCCTTTACCCTGGCAACCGTCGTTTCTTCCTTAGGGTTCGTATGGAACTTAATCGTTTTGCAACCAAGCCTGACAGCCTTCAAAGCCTCCTCAGCCGTATCCTCCGGGGTTGCCGATTCCACGACCCAGTAGGCTATGGGAATCTTATCCCTTACCCGACCGCCCAGGAGCCATGAAACGGGAACCCCGAGGGCCTTTCCAAGGATGTCATAAAGGGCGACATCGAAGGGATAGGTCACATCCCTCGGGTTCAGCTCTTCTAGCCTCCTCCCCTTTAGCTTAGCGAATCTCTCTTCAAGGACTCGCCTTGGAACGGGTCTATGCTCATGGCCTCCTCCACCGAGGCCAGTAATGCCCTCATCCGTGTGAACCCTGATGATGGTTGGATACATTCCTTCCGGTCGATATTTTTGGATGGCGGGAATGTAGGGTACATGGCATGGAAAGATCTCAAGATCCGTGATTTTCATGGCTGATCCCAAACCATACAGCCGCAACCGAACAAAGAAGGATGCTGCCTATCTGCCTTTTTAATTTATCCATTTATCATTTCATATCCGAGGAATCGAGGATGGAAGAAGGCCCCGATGCCCGGTCGAGCAATAGCTTCTGGAAAAAAGGCTTGGTGAGACGGTATGGGCGAAGGGGCGAGACTGTAGGCGAAGAGGCGAAGGGGAAGGACTAAAGGAGGGCAGGGGATCCATCTTCTCGATAAGAGGGAGTTCTCCTCCAAGGCTTTGGAGGATATTTGCAAAGCCCTTCTTCCCTCAGCTCGATCCCTAAACCCGGTTCCTCGGGAATCTTCAGGTAGCCCCCCTCGATTTCCATGGGCTTTTTGACAACATCGGTCCTCGGAGGGCCCTCATCAGGTATGTACTCGAGGATAAGGAAGTTCTGGATACCGGCGGCAAGATGGACGTTTACTGCCGTCGCAACGGGACCCATAGGGTTATGGGGAGCCACAGATACGTAATAGGCTTCGGCCATGGCTGCGATCTTTCGGCATTCGAGGATCCCGCCGGCGCAACAGACATCTGGCTGTATGATGTCGGCAGCCCTTTTCTCAAGGACTTCCCTGAAGCCCCACTTCGTGTAGAGCTGTTCCCCCGTGGCTATGGGAGCCTCCACGGCTTTGGCGACCTCGGCCAGGGCATCAGGGTTCTCCGGCCTTAAGGGTTCTTCGAGGAAAAGGGGCCTGAAGGGCTCAAGAACCTTGCATAGTTGAACAGCCCTAGAGGGCTCTAGGATCTTCGCATGGATGTCCACAGCCACGTCAAAGCCTTCGCCTACGGCGTTCCTGACGGCCTCCATACGATCCTCGGAAGCCTTCAGGACAAGGTTCCATGGCATACGATCGCTTCCTGGGGGGAAGGGCGAGACCTTAACAGCGTTGAAGCCCCGCTTAGCAACCGATAGGACGGCCTCCGAAAGCTCCGAGGGCGTAGATCCTCCGGCATGAACGTAGACCCTTATCTTCTCCCGGCAACGCCCGCCGAGGAGCCTGTATACAGGAGCCCCCAGGCTCTTTCCTAGGATGTCCCAAAGGGCATGCTCTATGCCGCTTATGGCAGAGTTCACAACGGAGCCCCCTGGAAATCGTGTGAAGTTGTACATTTCGTGCCACAAGCCTTCGATATCCCTAGGATCCCTTCCAAGAAGCCATCTCTTAAAATCCTGAAGGACTGCCACGGTAGCCTCATCGGGGCCTACGGAGTAGGCTTCCCCTATGCCATCAATCCCTTCATCCGTAAGAACCTTCACGAAAACCCAGTTTCTGCTTTGGGCACCCACAAGGTAAGCCTTTATGTCTACGATCTTCAAGGATCATACCCCTTCTGAACATACGAAACCTATGGCCTAAGGAAATCTGAAAAGCCATTTCTTGAGGCTACATATGAGCCTAACGCCCTCTCTTCTTTCCTTCCTTCCTTCTACAGATCCTCAGCGATCGTCAAACCTTCGGGAAAGAGGCTTAAAGCCTATGGGCTGTCTAGACAAGGACGGAAGTTTGAGGCTCTTTGGAGGCCATTCTTCTGAGGGCTTCCCTTCCCTCGCTATAACCCTTGACGATCAAGAGGTCTCCAGGCAAAAGCCTGAAGGAGGGGGAGGGATTGTAGGTCCACTTGTGACCGCTCCTGATCGCCACAACCCTCATCCCTATGGAGCTTTCCAATTCCAGATCTCCCAAGGTCCTTCCATCCAAGGATGAGCCCTCTTCCACGGTGACGGTCTCCAGGATCTCCTCGCTTTCCCTCATCACCATCTGGAGGACGGGATGCGTAGGTATCTCCCTCAGGACGATTTTTGCTATATCGGCTGCCGCATCGCTTATGTTCTCGGCCGAGGCGCTGAGCCTTATAAGACCGAGGGTTCCTTTATCGTCGATCCTTTCCCTTCCCTTCTTAAGGGCTTTCAGCTCGAAGCTTGTATGCAGCCTGTCCATGTATTCTTCGATTTCAAGGACGCAGAAGGCGAGGTCCTTGCTTTGAAGAAGAAGGGAAGAGTAGGCAAGGTCTATCATGAGTTCGGAAAGGTCCTTAAGCTCCGCAAGGAGCTCCGCCAGGCCTTCACTTTCATCCTCATCCTTTTCCTTAGAGCTTCCCATCCCCATCTCCTTCAATCATGGAACCTCCTTGAGGTCCCCCTTTGCTAGGCGAAGGAACTGCTGGGTGCCCCTTTCTGAGCCCTTGGCTATGATGACATCGCCAGGGTTTAGCTTAAAGGTAGGCTTGGGGTTCAGAACCCATCTTTTTCCCCTCCTAAGTCCTATAATGCCCACTCCTATCCGACTTTCCAAAGAAAGCTCCTGGAGCCTCTTCCCACAAAGGATGGACTGGTTGGCTACGGTCGCCCTCACGAGCCTCTCCTCAACCTTCTTGAAGGCTTCCTGAACGCTAGGATGGATTCCTATCCCATGAAGCTGGACGATGGCAATGTCCGTCGCGGCGCTCGCAATTTTATGGATAGAGTCTGTAGCCTTTATGATACCGGCCACCTGTTCCGCATCCCTCTTGTCCCTCACCGCCAAGGAAGCGTTCATGATGAGGAGGTAGCTTAGACGGTCTACCCTTTCCGTAAGAACTAGGACCTCCTCCGCCAATTCATTGTCCTGGAAAAGGACGGAGGAATAGGCAAGGTCTATCATGAGTTCGGAAAGGTCCTTAAGCTCCGTAAGGGCATCGCGGACGGAGATAGGATGATAGCGGATCGGCTTGCGCTCGATTAAGGTCCCTTCCTCATCCTCGTCAAAAAGTTCAGGTTGCAGAGCTATAACCAACCTCCGACAATACAATACGAGGATTATTCCCTTAAACTTCTAATAAAACGTATCTTTTGCGGGCTTTCTCGCGGATGCCAGATTCCAAGGAAGGCTTAGAAAGCGTAAGACTTACTTACCCAAGTCAGCCCAGGAGGCTGATGGCTATAAAAAGGGAAAGGGTTGTTATGGCATCGGCTAAGGAGCTTTCAATGGGGATCACAAAATTGTCTGGATCCCATCCTCGCTTGTAGGTGTAAACGCCCACGATGAAGGCTAGGAAGCCCATGATGGTGGATGCCTGAAGATGGGTTACATAGATAAGGGATGTAAGATGGAGGAGCCCATGGATCGTGGGATTTGCCTGGGCTATGGTACCTGTGACAGCGAAAATAGTAAACATTATCAATGCCGATATCCAGGCTGCGCCCAGCTCAGCAAAATGCTTCCTTATGGAGGCAATGGATGGATGGAGGATTCCAAGGGCCATCTTCGTGGTCGCCGTGGAGCCGACGATGGACCCCACATCCCCCACCGTGTCGATGAGGGCCGGATAAACCATGTAAACCTCCTCCTTAGCCCCAACGGTCTCCGCTATCTTTCCCAGGGTTAAGCCAGTGAGGTTGACGATGAAAGCAACCAAGAGGATCATCAGAAGGGATTCATTGATGTTTTTTTGAAACTCCGAATCCTTAGCATCCTTAGATAGGATGAGGATGGAAAAGAGAAGAAGGGCGATGTCTATGGAGGCTAGAAGAAAGGATCCGAGGATTCCAAGGAAAAAGTAGGTATTGAGGACAAGGATGTAGCATGCCGTTACGAGGAGGTCAGCTACCGTCGAAAGAACGGGATAGACGATGATATCCGGATCCAGACCGCGGCGATAGGCTATGATGGCTGTAAGGATGGTGATCGGCGATATAAGGGGCAGAGAAATAGCCATAGTAGCTATAAGAATGCCGAAAATCGTGAGGGCATCGAAGCCCGTGAAGCCATGAAGGAAAAGCCCCAGGAAAGATGATAGGGCTCCCATCAAGAGGCTGCTTTCAAGGGTCATCAGGACGACGGCATGCCATAAAAGATAGAAATGCCTCGTGTTTCCAAAAAGGATGGGCTTTACCGTTCCTATGTGGAGGCCTGTAGTCACACGCCCGCAGAAGAGGCCTCCTATAGCCCCCCTCATGGAGAGAATCCCAGGATAAATGAGAAGGGTCCATGGGGCGAGGGAGAAAATGCCAAGCTGCATGGCGACAAGGCCTCCCGCAAGGATGCCACCCCAGTCGAAGATGAGGGAAAAGATCGATTGCTTTAGGAGCTGGGGAAATCCCTCCGTTTTTTGTATACGGGAGTTTCCTTGAATCGCCATTCGGATCGCCGTTAGCTACACGGAAATCACGACACCTAGGAAAGATGCCTTTCCAATGGCTAAGCCTTCATGCCTTAGCTTCTAGCCATCTATGGGAAAGCCTAAAAACTTTCCCATAGGCCGCCATAGGAGATTTACGAAATGAAATGAAAGGGATGAATCCTTTAGCCAATTCTCTCCTTCAAAGGAAGGCTTGGTTTTGGATTCTGAATAAGGTTTAAGTTTCCTATGCAACCCTAATGGAAGGAGGATGGTGAGGAATGGCCAAGCTCATAGAGGCAGGAATTATAGGTGCCACAGGCTATACGGGGCTGAGCCTTTTGGAAGTCCTTGTACGCCACCCCAATCTGGAGTTGAAGTTCGCCACTACGAGGAGGGGAGATCTCGCTGGGGAGTACGTTTATAGGGAGCATCCAAACCTTCTGGGGCTTACGGAGCTCCAGTTCAGCCTCTTCGACCTCGGAAACGAGAGCTTAAGGGATGCAAACGAAAGAGTCCTAAGGCTTATAGGGGATTCGGATGTCGTATTCTTGGCGGTTCCGTCTGGAGCCTCCGCCAACATCGTTAAGGAAATCCGGAGCCTTGGAGCAAAGATTATCGATACGAGCGCCGACTTCAGGCTGAAGGATCCAGAGGTTTATAGGCGTTTCTATGAAAGGGAGCATCCCTGTCCGGAGCTTCTGAAGGAGTTTGTCTATGGGCTTCCTGAGCTCCACAGGGAGGAGATAAGGAAAGCGAAGTATGTAGCCTGTCCAGGATGTAACTCGACGGCCATGATCCTTGCAGGTTATCCCCTGACGAAGATTGAAGGTCTTGGAAGATTTCGGATCGTTTACGATATCATGACGGGCTCGAGTGAGGCGGGGGCTGAGCTTTCAAGGGCTTCCCATCATGCGGAGCGAACGGGAGTTGTAAGACCCTATTCCCCGAAGGAGCATAGGCATCTAGCCGAGGTAAGGCAGGAGCTTGGACTGGAGCCCTCTAGGGTTTCCGCAACGATGTTTGCCGTGGGAATGGTCAGGGGAGTCGAATGCATAGGCCATGTTTTCATGGATCAACCCATAGGAGAGCGGGAGCTTTGGAGGGCCTTTCGAAACGCCTACGGAAACGAGCCCTTCATCAGGATAAGGGCAAGGAAGGTCCCAGGACCGGGAAGCCTTCCAGATCCTAAGTTTGTTCGAGGGAGCAACTACTGCGATGTAGGCTTCTTTGTGGACGAGGTTGGGGGTCGCATAAGCGTCCTTTCGGCTTTGGACAACCTCCTGAAGGGTGATGTGGGAAATGCTGTTCAGTCCATGAACCTTATGTGCGGATTGGATGAAGGCACAAGACTGAAGGATCTGGTGCCCAGCTACCTTTATGAGTGATGGCTGAAGACGAGGTAGCCTTCAGACTTGTATTGTAGACTTGTATTGTAAAGTTCGAGGCTAAAAGGATCCTCGAGCCCGTAAAGGGATGCCCATGCAGGCAGGAGGACGTCCAAGGAAGCTTCCAGTTAGGATTCGATTCAATTCATAGAATCGCATTGTATCGTATCGAATCCTAACTGAACCATAGCTTAGGATGGACCCCCACTTCCCATAGCCGAGGTCGCGGCCCTTCGCTTTTCTAATCGACTCTTTATCCTTTTCAATCGAAAGAAGGATTCCCTGTCCATTTCCTCTAAATGATCTTGGATGAACTTTATGTTACTTTCGATTTTTGGAAGGATGATGTGCTCTAGGGCATTGACCCTTCGCTTAAGGGACTCGAGTTTGGTTGCAAGGGATTTTATCGTGGCTTCTACCTCCGCCTCCTCAACCATGAGCTTAAGGGCTTCCTCAAGCTGCGAAACGGCCATATCAAGCTCGGGTGGTGTCGTAACGAGGTCGTAGGAAAGGACTTCCTTAAAATTCTTCGTTTCAAGAAGCTTGATCATCGGCACCTGGGTTCCAGCGACACTTCTTGTGGAGGTTTGAAGCTCAAAGCGCCCCTTCGAGTCTACCGATAGGATGTGAAGAGCCTTCTCCCCCACCATCGTTCTGGCAAGGGTCCAGGCCTCATAGGCAATGGAAAGCCTTTTATCGAGCTCATCCCCAATTCTCTGGGCCTCGCCGAGAAGGCGAAGAAGCTCCATAACGAGGATTGTACGCTTTTCTTCGAGGAGGTCCTTCGCCCTTTGGGCTAGGTCCCTCCTCCTCCTCAGCCTGAGAAGCTCCATCCTCGTTACCTGTAGGGCCATTCTCCCTCGCCTTCCTATCGACTCTATCCTATCCTATCGATCCCATTCTCCTCTTGCCTATCCGACCCCCTCCATTTCTTCCCTACCTAATCCTTATGTCGAAGCCCACAGCCCTTCTTATGAGCCTCCTTAAAGGCTCCACCCTTCTTGCCGTCGGGCCCCTCCTTTCCGGTATCGCTACGATGAGGGGGAAGACCTGTCTCATGGACAATTCGGCGATGGTTTCTTCCAGCCTTTCAGCAATCCTGTTGGTCACTATGATGAGCTTGTAATCCTCCTTCCTAGAAAGCTCCAATAGAAGCCTGCGGGCTTCCTCCTCATCCTTTATGACGAAGCTGTCCTTAACCCCCGAGAGCAGGAAAAGGGATGCCACGTCCTCCTCAGCCAGAACGGCTATCTTTCCAGTGGCATCCAACCGAACCCCTTCCAGGCTCCTGATTTTTCTTTCTCTTTCTTATTTTTTTATTATTCATTCCCTGAAAAGGATTCCAGCAATTATGGTTTCGATTTGCTTCCTTCGCCTCTCTAAGATGCCCTCGAAGGTATCGTCTATGGACATTTTTCCATCGGCTGTGCGGAGGAGGATACCCCCTGAGATATGGAGCCTTTCCAATCCCACGGAAATACGCGTCTTCCGCCCAGTCTTCTTTTCCACTTCGTGGGAGAGTGCTTCCAGATCGAGGGGAAGGCTCGCATCCCTATGGTTCAGAAGGACTTCCAGCTGCCCTCCTCCAAGCTCTAGGGCATCTTTGAGGATAAGCCCCCTCAAGGCTTGAATGTAAAGTTCCTTCTCCTTCTCTGACCAGTTCCTTAGAGCCTTCCTAGCCTCCTCCAAAACCTCCTCGATTAGGGATCTTTTCTCTGAAAGGATTTGCCATGCCCCTTTCATCTTGGCATCAGAAACGATCCGGCGCTTGAGGGCTTCAGCCTCCTCCTTCGCCCTTGAAAGGATTTCCTCAGCCTCCTTTGAAGCATCTTGGGCGCCCAGCCTAGCCCCCTCCTCAAGAATTTCTTGCGCTGAAGCCTTGGCTTTTTCTAAGAGGTCTTCGGCCTCCCTCTCTGCATCCCTAACGATCCTTTCCTTGATCATCTCCTCCTTCTTAGAATACCCTTCCATCCGTTCCATCCCTCCCATCCCTTCCATCCCTCTCCTTGGCTTCCTTTATCCGCGCTTTAAGGATGCCAGAACCTCAGAGACCACAGCCTCCACAGCCTTCTGGAAGCGCCCCTTTGCCTTGGATCTGAGGCTTTCAACCTCCTTTTCGGCCTCAAGGATAACCCTTCTTGCCTCCTCCTCGGCTTCAAGCCGCGCCTGATCCAACAGCCTTGAGGAGCCTTCCCTAGCCTTCAGAAGGGCCTTCCGATAGGCTTCTTCCCTCTTTACCTGAACCTGGGCATGGGCTTCGGATAAGATCTTCTTCGCCTTTTCTTGGGCTTCGGCGATAATTTCTTTGGCCTTCTCCTCGGCTTCCTTTAAAGCCTTAACAGCATTGTAGATCGCCAAGGGTCTTTCCTCCAGCCTAGGCTCCTAGGGAGCCTTCGTTGCCGTTGCCATTGCCATTGCCGTTGCCTTATATCGACCCGTTTCCTTGGCCCACTTGATCGTTTCCGGGTCAGCCCGTTTCAGTTCCTCCTCTGGTAGCATGGATAGAAGGTCCCAGGCAATGTCTAAGGTTTCATCGATGCTCCTCTCCTCGTAAAGCCCCTGGTTGACGAACCTTCTCTCAAACTCGTCGGCAAACCTTAGGTAGAGCTTATCCCTGGAAGTGAGGCTTTCCTCCCCAACAACGGCTACAAGATCCCTCAATGCCTTCCCTTCAGCATAGGCGGCATAGCAGCAGTCGGCGACTTCCCTATGATCGAAGCGGGTACGATCCTTTCCTATACCGCTCCTCATGAGTCTCGAAAGGCTTGGCAGCACATCCATAGGAGGATATATACCCTTTCTATGCAAACCCCTATCAAGAATAAGCTGTCCCTCTGTAATGTAGGCGGAAAGGTCCACAACAGGATGGGTTTTATCATCGTGGGGCATGGTTATGATGGGAAAGACCGTATGGGAGCCCTTGGCCCCCCTTATCCTTCCGCATCTCTCGTAGAGGGATGCAAGGTCCGTGTATAGGTAGCCGGGATAGCCCCTTCGCCCAGGGACCTCCTCCCTAGCCGTGCTGATCTCCCTAAGGGATTCGGCATAGTTGGTCATGTCGGTGAGAATGGTAAGAACATGCATTCCTTCATGGAAGGCAAAGTACTCGGCGCATGTAAGGGCAAGCCTTGGAGTTATGATCCTCTCCATCGATGGATCGTCAGCCAGGTTTACGAACATTGTAAGGTGGTCGAGGGCCCCCCGCTTCTCGAACTCATCCCTGAAGTACCGAACCTCATCGGCCGTGATGCCCATGGCAGCGAAGACTACAACAGCCGTCTCCCCCTTTCCGGGAACCTTCGCCTGTCTGGCGATCTGGGCAGCCAGAACGTTGTGGGGAAGCCCTGAGCCAGAGAAGATCGGGAGCTTCTGACCCCGGACAAGGGTGTTGAGCCCATCGATGCAGGATATTCCCGTCTGGATGAATTCCCTAGGATGCTCCCTTGAGCTTGGGTTGATGGGTGCCCCATGGATGTCCCAGTAATCCTCTGGGATGATCCTTGGGCCTCCATCGATGGGCTCCCCTTTACCGTCAAAGATCCTTCCAAGCATGTCTGATGAAACGGGCATGCTAATCGTCTCCCCGACGAACTTGACGGAAGTCCTTTCGATGTCGAGGCCTTGAGTCCCCTCGAAGACTTGGATAATCGCCATCCCTTCGCCTACCTCGAGAACCTGCCCCCTTCGCTCGACGCCATCGGGGCCCATTACCCTTACAAGCTCCCCATAACCAACGCCCCTTACATTCTCTACGAAGAGGAGGGCGCCTACAAGCCTACTGACAGTAGCATACTCCCTTGTCAGGAATTCAGAACCCATTTTCTTGCTCACCTCCTGTCGATTCTGTCATGGATGGAGCCCCAAAGGCCCTAGAACGATCGTAATCATAGGCTTCCTCATAGGCTTCTTTTAGGCACATGCACACTTCACACCTCTACTTGGGCGAAGCTCCTGTCCATCTCCTCCCTCATATGGCGTACAAGTTCCTTAAACCCATCCTCGGGATGTATCTTCATTCTAGCCACCTCAAGCCTTGTCGGTATTGCCAATACCCTTTCTACAGGCGCTCCCTTTTCCACAGCCTCCCTCATCCTCCTGTAGAAACCAAGAATAACCCTCAGCATATCATGGGCCTTCTCCAAGGAGCAGTACGTATCGACGGGATGGTAGGCATGCTGCCTGAGGAAATCCTCCCTTATGATCCTAGCCACTTCCAGATCGACCCTCTGGACATCTGAAAGGGCATCTGGTCCAACGAGCTGGACGATTTCCCTAAGCTCGGCTTCCCTTTGGAGGATGGAAAGGGCTTCCTGCCTCAATCTTCCCCAATCAGGATCGACATTCCGGGAGTACCATCCTTCTAGGTCCTCCAAGTATAGGGAATAGCTCGTCAGCCAGTTTATGGCTGGGAAATGGCGTCTCTCGGCTAGCTCCGTGTCCAGACCCCAGAAGACCTTGACGGTTCTCAGGGTGTTTACGGTTACGGGTTCTGAGAAATCACCACCAGGGGGTGAGACAGCCCCTACGATGGTTACGGAGCCCCTTCTAGGCTCGCTTCCAAGGGTTTCCACGACTCCAGCCCTCTCGTAGAACTCGGCTAGGCGATGCGCCAAATATGCGGGATAACCTTCCTCTCCAGGCATCTCCTCGAGGCGGCCAGAGATCTCCCTCATGGCTTCAGCCCATCTTGAGGTGGAATCAGCCATAAGGGCAACATCGTAGCCCATGTCCCTGAAGTATTCGGCCATGGTGATTCCCGTGTAAACGCTGGCCTCCCTGGCGGCGATGGGCATGTTCGAAACGTTGGCTACGAGGATCGTTCTATCCATGAGAGGATGCCCAGTCCTAGGATCCCTCAATTCGGGGAACCTCTCGAGGACCTCCGCCATTTCATTGCCCCTTTCACCGCATCCGACGAAGATCACGACTTGGGCATCGGCCCACTGGGCGAGCTGATGTTGTAGGATCGTCTTTCCTGTTCCAAAGCCCCCTGGTATGGCAGCAGTCCCCCCCTTTGCCAGTGGGAAGAAGACATCGATGACCCTCTGCCCCGTTAGTAGTGGAACGGAGCATGGAACCTTTCGCCTATAGGGCCTGGGTCTCCTGACTGGCCATGAATGGGCTAGGTAGAGGCTTTCCTCCTTTCCTTCATGGGTTTTAAGGAGGCCTATGGGCTCTTCGATAGTATACTCGCCCTCGCCTACAAGATCCATAAGGATTCCTGAGAGGTTTGGGGGAACGAGGATCTTGTGGAGGATGAGGGGGGTTTCTTCTACGATGCCCAGGATGTCGCCTCCCTGGACCTTCGCTCCCTTTTGAAGGCTTGGCTTGAAGGCCCACTTCCTCTTTCTGTCGATGGCTGGGGCTGTAACTCCCTTTCGGATGAAGGCACCCATTGCGATTTGAAGGGCCGTCAGCGGTCTCTGCACACCATCAAAAATCTGGCCTATAAGCCCAGGTCCAAGCTCCACGGAAAGGGCCCTTCCAGTGCATATGACTTTTTCTCCCGGTCTGAGACCTGTTGTTTCCTCATAGACCTGAATAGTAGCCCTATCCCCTTCAATCTTGATGATCTCGCCCATTAGGCCCAGCTCGCCGACCCTCACAAGCTCATACATCTGGGCTCCTAGGACGTTTTTGGCAACCACAACAGGTCCCACGATCCTGCTGATCTCGCCTATGATGGGCATAGAAGCCGCCAGCCTGGCTTTATCTTGGGGTTAGTGTCCTCAAAGGCTTTTAAAAAGTTTAAGGACCGAAGAAGCTAATGGGTGTTCTGAGAGCGAAAGGACGATGGAGAGGTTAGATAAGGGAGGGCAGAAGGAGGGGAGCGAGAGCGAGGAGAGGAGCAAGAACAAGGACGAGAGCGAGAACGAAAGGAAAGCGGGAGTGAAGCCAAGGCGAAAGCGGGAGCGAAGGGGAGAGCGAAGGCGAGGATGAAAGATCGATGGCATAGCCTGTGGCTATGAGAAAGCGTGAAGGATGAGAGGAAGAAAGGAAGAATACATAAAAAGCCTCCAGCCTTCTACAGATGAGGGGGCTAAAGCGAAACGGTTGATAAGAGCGCAGGGAAAGAAGGCGAAGGACAAGGAAAAGGACGAGGGGTAGGAGAAGGGGAAGGCTGGAATCCGCCAAATTGGGTTCCTGAGCCATTAAACAAAGCTCTTCGGGCGGCCATACTATCCTTTTCCCTTTTCTCCATATTGACATTTTTTCTTTCGATCCCTCTGGGAGCCCTTCTATACTTCTCTACGGATGAGGGGCTGGCGGCATCTGGAAAGGATCTTTCGGGCATACCCATTATGCTGCTCCTCGTTTTCCAGGCCTACCTGCCGATAAGGACAAGGGCGGGTTCCCTCTTTGCCCTCCTCCTTTCAGTCTTCACCCTTTGTCTCCTGATTGCCTGGACAGGCCCCCAAGAAAGCGTCCAAAAGGTTCTGAGGAGGGGAAAAAGCCTTCGCATCTCAGATCTTTCGAAGAACTGGCTCCTTTCCCTACCCCTTTTTGGAAGCCTCCTCCTCTCGGCAGAGCTAATGCTAACCCTCCTTCAAGATGCCTTAGGCCTTCCCACAGGAAGCATTCCGATAACGAACAGGCTTGAGTTCCTCCTCGACCTTTCCTATGCTTCAGTTGTCGAGGAGATTGGGTTTAGGCTTAGCCCCCTCGGAGCTACAACCTTAGCCCTTGTAGCCTTGGAAAAAGCCTCAAACCCCAAACAGGAGGGAAGGATGCCGGGGTTCTTGGGCTCCCTCTTCCTTGCCTTTTTCTATCCGGATGGAGCCAAGAAAAGGGTATGCATGAGAAATGTAGCCGATGATGGATGGCTTGGAGGAATCCACATAGTCGAGTTTATCGTCTCCCTTTACTCTGCCATCGCCTTTGGCATGGCCCACCTTGTCTTCGGCAATGGTTGGGAATTGGGAAAGGTTACGACTTCTTCCATCGTGGGTTTTGCCCTCGCCCTCATATATTTGCGGTACGGCATCGAGGCAAGCATTCTAACCCATTGGTACTTCAACTACTACCTTTATGTCTATGAGCTGGCTCCAGAATTCTTTCCATCGTTAAGCTACCTAGCGACTATGATAGGAATCCTTGCCCTTTTCTTCGGCACCATTATGATCGGAGGTCTATGTCTCATTCTCATCCATAGATTCCTTGGGAAGAAGGACGAAGCCAAGAATCCTTGAGCCTTCTTAAAAGGAAATGAATCTTAAAATCTTTGCGCAGGCTGAATGCTACAAAGGATTTATTGGCCCTCCGAGGGCTTTTATGCTAGAAGAACGGAGGAGCTAGGTGTTAGAAGAAGGTATGGGAAAGGAAGGGAAAGGATGAGGAGGGAAGAGAAGAGGAGGGATGGGAAGGAGGCTTTGACGAGGTTCATCTTCGTAACAGGCGGAGTCCTTTCGAGTGTTGGAAAGGGCATAGTTATGGCCTCCATAGGGAAGATGCTCCAAGTAAGGGGTTTCAGAGTGACGGCGATAAAGATCGACCCCTACCTAAACGTCGACTGTGGAACCATGAATCCCTACCAGCATGGTGAAATCTTCGTCACGGAGGATGGAGGAGAGATAGACCTTGATATGGGGCACTATGAGAGGTTCCTCGATATCAACCTTACAAAGGACCAGAACATCACAACGGGCCAGATCTACTGGGCAGTCATAGACAAGGAGCGAAGGGGAGAATACCTTGGAAAGTGCGTTCAGATCGTTCCCCACATCACCGATGAGATAAAGAGGAGGATCTATGCCGTGGCCGAGAGGGATTCCCTAGATGTCGTCCTGACGGAAATCGGGGGAACCGTTGGCGACATCGAAGGGCTTCCTTACCTCGAGGCCGTTCGTCAGATAAGGGTTGAAAAGGGCTATGAGAAAACTCTCTATGTCCATGTAGCCCTCGTTCCTATCCTCCATGTAACAGGAGAGGAGAAGACAAAGCCCCTCCAGCACAGCGTGAACGAGCTCAGGCGCATAGGGATCCAGCCCGATATCATAGTGGCTCGATGCCAGCGCATGATAGGGAGCGAGGCAAAGGCAAAGATAGCCCTCTTCGGAACGATCCCAGAAAGTGCCGTCTTCTGCTCCTACGATGTAGAAACGATATACCAGGTCCCCCTCATCCTGGACGATCAGGGAATGGGGGAATACATATGCCAAAGGCTTGGGTTGGAAAAGCGGAAGCCCGATTGGAGCCTTTGGAAGGATATCGTGAGGAGTTTTCTTGATGCTTCAAAAAGGGTTCGGATAGCCATGTGCGGAAAGTACACGAGCCTTGCCGATTCCTACATAAGCATTAACGAAGCCCTTAAGCACGCAGCCGCCGCCTGCGGAGCCAAGGTACAAATCGACTGGATAGACAGCGAGAGTTTCGAAAAGGACCCTAACAGCCTAAGGAGGCTCGATTCCTATGATGGCATCATCGTACCTCCAGGTTTCGGGCCTCGGGGAACGGAGGGAAAGATCCTTGCGGCCAACTATGCAAGGGAGAGGGGGCTCCCCTTCTTAGGCATATGCTTCGGTTTTCAGATGGCGGTCGTGGCCTTCGCAAGGTATGTCTGCAACCTCGAGGATGCCAATAGCACTGAAAACGATCCGGATACGCCCCACCCCGTTCTAGACCTCATGCCCGAACAGAGGGGATTAGAGTACAAGGGGGGCTCCATGAGGCTAGGAGCCCATGAAATCGTAATAAAGCCTGGAACCCTAGCTTATCGCCTCTATGCAACGGAAAAAATCCTAGAAAGGCACAGGCACCGTTGGGAAGTAAACCCGAAGTACTGGAAGATCTTAGAGAGGCATGGCATGATCTTTTCTGGGTTTAGCCCTGATGCCCGTAGGATAGAAATCATCGAGATTCCGAACCATCCCTTCTACTTAGGGGTACAGTTTCATCCGGAGTTTAAGAGCAGGCCAGGAAAGCCTGAACCGGCCTATAAGGGCTTTATAGAGGCTTCCCTAGCCTATAGATCCAAGGGATAAAAGAAAAAAGAAAGAGAAAGAAAAAAATAAAAAAGAAAATTTTTGAACGGCGTCGAGATCTAAACTAGACCAGACTTTACGAGGGCGATTAAGCTAAGCGACTTTAGTGGCTACCCGCCACTTATGGCCACATGTCGGACATGTGTAAAGCTTTACATTGAGTGTAGGACCCTTCCTGCTTTTCGGCTTCACGGTCCATTCCTTGGTTGGCTTCTGGACATCTGTTCCATCCTTAGGGCATTTAACCATGGGCATTCCTCCTTAATTTTTCCTTCCTTGGCTATGGAATCGTTTCCAAGGGTATTTAAGACTTTCCATACCCCAGGGGAGCTGTAGTTTCCCATAATTATTTCACTACCTCCATTTCCATTGGAGCTATTACCGTTTCTTGAGGCTTTTTCCTATGAAAAGCCTGTATCGGTGTTTCTAGGTTTTCGAAGTCAAGGCTCAGGTGGGGC
>Ga0209225_1001229_pt1 | contig 26128 bp, 19 predicted proteins | sample WasSprMetagenome_FD_184732 | JGI IMG/M metagenome (GOLD analysis project Ga0209225, IMG submission 184732) | Sulfidic aquatic microbial communities from Washburn Spring, Yellowstone National Park, USA - WS (SPAdes) (version 3) | ecosystem: Environmental > Aquatic > Thermal springs > Hot (42-90C)... | reverse complement strand
ATTAGTGAAAATTGTCAAGATATTGGACTTATGCAACAAACCCAAAAGTTCAAAAAGGAATAGCATTATATCTTTTATTGATTATAATTTCAAAAGAGAGAGGTGATAGAAATGCCAGTTTATTTATTGGCATTCCTGAGCTTGCTTCTTTTGGCTGTTCAATCCGCCGCTTTTGACCCGCCGATTGATACCGCTGGTCCGATCACGGCGAGGATAGATGGTCCATCAGAGGTGACGACGATTGAGAAGCCCTTTTCCGTCTCGGTCATCTTGGAGAACAAGGGGGAGCAGGAGATAAAGGGGGATGTGGAGATTGGGTTGATAGATGATTGGAAGGCGGAGCCTAAAAGGGCTTCCTTCAGCGTAGCTTCAAAGGGCAACGCCAAGCTTGAGTTCAAAATCACGCCTTCCTCTCAAACCTACAACGCTCATTATCCCGTTCATGCATTCGTTCGTTTCAAAGTTGATGGAAGAGATTACGAAGCCCATCCAATCCTCATATTGAGGACGAATATCCCCAATCCTCCGAAGCCTAAGGTGGATATTCCTTGGAAGCCGTTTGAGGTTAAAAAAGATAGCGCTCTCGCCCTTTGGCGTCTGCCCGTTTATAGGGTGATTTTGCGAGTTTTTGGGGAGAAACCCCAGATTTCCCCTGTCGGGATGGCGGGAACCGACCCGAGGACGAGGGCAAGTTGTAGGGTTAGGGAGGTGGTGAGAAGGGGAGGAGTTGATATGGAAGTAATAGGAATGCATCCGCCATGGTTCAATAATCTTGCCGGGACGATAATGATTGAGTTTCCCATCAAGTTGCCCAAGGATAAGCCGATTGTTCTCCGCTTCGCAAATGCGATTAGGGATAATCTTCCCACTGAGCCCCCAAGCGATGGGGTTACTTTCAGGGTAAGGGTTCTACCTTTCTCGGCGCCGGATGGCGAGGAGGGAAAGGTCGTCTATGAGAAGCACACCTTGGCGAAGGTCTGGGATAAAGGGGAGGTGGATTTGAGCGATTACGCTGGGCAGGCGATTCGCCTCCAGCTGGAATCCCATCCCGGACCGAAAAAGGATACCACTTGCGACGATTCCTATTGGGCTGAGCCAACTTTAATTGTGGGCAGACCGCCTCAAAGGGCTGTTTTCCCTCCATCCCTTGATGCTAAATATCTGAAGTTAGGAAGCGTTGAGGTAGGTGGAAGAGGTTATGAGGTGAGGATTTGGGAGGGAAAGAGGGGAATCCTTGATTCCGTCATCGGGTTCGTTGGTGATTCCAAGAGCCTTCTGTTCAATGGGTTTAGGGTAAGGGTTTTGGGGGATGATTTGAGCGATTGGCGCTCGGCGAGCTCGTTTAAAGGGGTCAAGAAGACCGAGAAGGATGGGCATTTGATTTATAGGCATTCCTTCTCCAATTGGCTGGGTGATTACGACCTCTTATCTGATATATGGATGGAAAATGGAGCTCTGAGGGTCAAGTTCTGGCTGGAGAATGTCCCTCCCGCTCGCCCCTGGCTCGTGGTTTACATTGAGGATATCTCCCTCGGGGAATGGAGCGAGGAGGCGGAGAGAATCTATGCGGGAGATGGAAATGTCCTCGTGGAGCCGAGGGGTTTCAATCTCTGGTTCGATGGGCATCAGCTATCAACTTCCTTCGTCGGCTTTGATTTCAAGAACGGTCTATCTTTGGTTGAGGGAGTGGATGCGGTCCCGAACAACCTTGAGGTCTCTCCCGAGCGAAGGCTCTATACCCTCCATACACCCCATAATCAGGTCATCTCCCTCATCCCCGCTGAAACCGCTTGGCGGGGAGCGAGGCTCTGGCGGGAGATAAATGGGTTGAAGCCGGCGGGAGGAGTTAAGAAGCTTGCTGGTCGCTTCGTGTTTGATTTATGGGGAGGAATGTATAGGGATAGCGCGGAGGCTTTGAAGAGGGCTTTCCGCTATGGATTGACGGATTCAATCGTAGTCTGGCATAATTGGCAGAGATGGGGCTACGATTACCGCCTCCCCGATATCTATCCTCCCAATCCCCAGTTCGGCACATTTGAGGATTTCCTCTATCTCGTGAACACCTGCAAGAGCCAGGGCGTTCTCTTTGCTCCCCACGATAATTACATCGATTTCTATCCCGATGCGGAGGGCTTCACCTATAAGAGGATAGCTTTCAACCCCGATGGCAATCCCGTTCGCGCTTGGTTCAACGAGGGAAGGGGAGCGCAATCCTATCGTTGGCGAGCCGACCAGGTTTTCCCCTTCCTGGAGAGAAACCTCAAGCTGATTAAAGATGGTTTCGCTCCCACAGCCTATTTCATAGATGTTTGGTCCTCAATCTGCCCTTACGATTATTGGACATATGATGGGAAGTTCTACACGAGGCTGTATACCAGGGATGTTTGGAGAAAGGCTTTCGCTTGGATAAGGGATTTCCTTGGCGATTCTGCTCCCCAAATCTCGGAGAGCGGACACGACCAGTTGATTGGCTGGCTTGATGGCGGGCAGACGAATCATTTGAGGGTGGATATCCCTCCGCCAGGCTATTATGGATGGGCTGTTTGGCCGATACAATGCAGGGATGCGGAGCGCATTCCCTGGTATGATATGGCACATCACAGCAAATTCGCCCTTCACGGCGCCGGCTATGAGGGACGCTATGTAGCGGGTCTTGATACCCGCCTTCACGGAATCTACAGCGACGATTACATCGCTACGGAGGTCCTCACAGGGCATCCCGCTATGGTTCCCGCTCCCTTCGGAAGGGATGTCGTTCGCAAATACTGGCTCCTCCACGATTTGATGAGAGCCCTTGCCCTCAAGGAGATGGAGGATGTCCAATTCGCAGATGGAGATATTCACAGGCAATTCGTCAGATGGAACAACGGAGGAGAGATATGGGTTAACAGGGGGAAGGTGGATTGGGAGGTTGAGGGGCATATCCTGCCCGAGTATGGGGTTTATGCAAGGGTGCCGGTTGAAAATGGAGTGGTGGAGATGGCGATTGAGAGGAAGGAGGGAGTGATTGTTGATTGGTCTCGCTCTCCCTCTATGTTGTTCGTAAATGCACGCCCTCTCGTGAGCGGGAGGTTGCCCGTGAAGGTGAGCTTGGAATCTTTGAGATTTTTGGGAAATAGGGAGGCGGAGCTGACGCTCCTTTGGGAGGCGAAGAAGCCACTTCCCAAGGATATGTACATCTTCGTTCATTTCGTTGATAAATCCGGGGAGATAATGTTCCAAGCGGACCATAAGCCACCCATTCCCACGACCCAATGGGAGGGAACGGTTAGGAGCTCGGCGAGATTTTCCATTCCTGATAAGTTCAAGGCAGGCGAGGAGTTTGAGATCAGGGTTGGGCTATATGACACGAAGAGCGGGGAGCGGGCGAGTTTGGAGGGATACGATGATGGAACGAGGAGGATAAGGCTTGGGAAGATAAAGCTGGAGGGAAGCGGAAACGAGATAACTTCAATTAGCTGGGTGCCATTGGAGGAGAAAGAGGACCCTGTTTTGGCGAGGTTGAACCCACAGGGCAAGATGATAGATTTTCAGGGGATAAGGACGAACGGAGCTTTCAGATTGACAAAGGAAGGAGATGCCCTTCTCCTCGTTCCTCTTCCCGATAGTCCTCAATTCAATGTGAGAATAAACTGGAACGCCCTTCCCTGGCAGGTGAAGAGGGCGGAGACCGTTGAGGAGATAGATGAGGAGGGGAAGGTTTTGAGGAGCTATCCATTGAATTGGGAGGGAGACGAGGCGGTGCTCAGTTGTGGAGGTGAAGTCTTCGCCTATAGATTGAGGTAAGAAGGCTCAGAGCCAGCCCGTGTATTTTGCGAGGAGATAGGAATATTCAAGGAAGTTTTGCCAGGATATATCTGGTGGCACTCCGTGGTCGCAGGAAGGGATATAGCCGCCATCCTTAAGCATAAATGGTATTATCCTCTCCATCTCCTCTTTTAAAGCATTCCCTCCCTTGGCGATTTTCCTCTTATCTATTCCTCCGATAAAGGAGATGCTTTTGCCGAATCTCTTCCGGAACTCAACAGGGTCGTTTCCCGCGGCTATCTCAAGGGGGATTGTGCAATTTAGACCGTTCTCTATCCAAATGGGGATTAGCTCGCCGATGTAGCCATCCGAATCGAGGATGATGATATCACATCCGCTTTTCCGCAAAATCTCGCTCCATTCTCGCCAACAGGGAGCGAGGAACTCCCTTGCCATTTGAGGGGAAATCATAGATTTTCCCTTATAAGCCATATCCTCGCTTATGATAACGGAATCAAACTGGATTTTATCAATGTATTTCTTCAGTATGGTGGAGACGAAATTTCGCCAGAACTCGCTCATCGCATAAACGAATTTGGGTTTTTCAATCATATATATGCAGAGGTTCTCCAATCCGCACCAATCCCTCATCTGCCAGAATGGTCCGGGGATGTTAATCGTTAGAACCCAATCCCTATCCTTCAGAATCTTCGCTTTCTCCTCCAGTTCCTCATCAAGCCTCTCCGGGCTATCGGGATTGAACCTCTTCTTCATCTCCTCCCAATCCTCCTCTTTCTCCACGGGAAACTTGTGCCACTTCCTCGTCACGAAATCCTTCGCATATCTCAAATAGGAGAAATCGTATTTATCCTCTATCTCCACTATTGCCCCTTTATAATCCCGAACTATCAGATGGTTTCCCCTTCTTTCAATGATTTTCTCCTCAAAGGGAGGGCAGGGGTCGAAGGAAATCTTCAGGTTAACATAAGGGGCTTTCGCTTTCTCAATCTCCAATCCCAATATCTCGCAGAGGTATTCAAACCAGTTCCTATCCTTCGGCAGACCCTCTTCCTGCCATCTTTTAAGGGTCGATTCCCTTGGACCACCCGGCTGAAAGGGGACCTTATCAACCTCTTGGAAAAGGAGCGTCCTTCTATATCTTTCCCTTGGCGTCACTTAACGAAGAAGTAAAACCCGAACCTTGAAGGGTGGTAGGGAAAACTTTAACCTATCGTCCTTTACATTGAAGCTTTCTGTCGTTATCACTTCCTTCGCTAACTTGGGCTTAAACCCAAGCCCTTTAGCGTCCAATTTCAGTTCAGCCTGTAGGGTTTCCTTCCCCAAATTTGATACGACGATTATCGCTCCCTTTCCCTTCTTCAAATATGTGCTCGCATATATATCTTCACTGTTTGTCTTAACTGGTCTATCCTCTTGCCAGTAGGGAATCCATTGGGATTCCGTCGCCCCGAACTCCTCAAAGGCTTTCCATATCTTGCTCGCGAGCTCGAATCCTTCAGTGCCAAATCCTGGAGGACGAGGGAACACATCGTGAATCAAAGCGATAGCGAGTCCCTCCTGATAGGTGAAGGGATCGCCCTCGTATACAAGGAAATCAGCGGGAACGCCTATGTTATGTCCCATAAACTCGCAGCGGAAGGAATCAAGTGGAAGGAGCTCAAGGGGATGTTTATTGTCTCTTTGAGCTCCCGCGAACTGCTCCCCATCCCAATAGGAAGTGGCGAAGGCGAGCGTGGGAGGACCAAGGTAAGTTGAGTTGTGGACATTGACGAATGGTTCATTGGGGCGATGTTTATAGCAAATTGTGTATATTCGCTTCATCAAATCCCTAACGGCGAAGATTGGGAATGTTGGATGGAGATTTCCGTTCTCATCATAGTAGCCACAGCCGTGAAGCGTGTTATCGCATCCCATCGGAACCGCTGTCCCATCAAGATAAACGCCATCGATATCGTATTTCTTGAGCACTTTCTCCATACCATCGGCGAGGAAATCAGCCCAGGGGCTGTTGTAGCAGACTCCGTAATCCTTCTGCTCCGGCTGGCGAGTGTAATACCATTGCCCGGGACGCCAGCGAAGACATTCCTGACTATAGAAGGGAAACTCGGGAGCGATGTCCGCCATCTCATAGCCGAAATAGACGGCAAGCCTCATACCCCTCTTATGCAGAGCCTCAACTAAAGAGCGAAGTTCCTCGGCGTGGGTCGTTTCCGTGTAATTCTGGATGTCGGTCCAATGCTCGTGGAAAACGATTGTTCTCGTCCCCATCTCCCTCGCAACATCCAGCATCAATTTGCCCTGTAAGTCCTTCCTCCAAAGACAGAGGGCTTTCCCATATGGGCTATCCTCCAAATTTATCGTCCCGTTTATAATTCCAGCCTTCCCTATGGCAGGGAATGTCTTGCTCTTACCGGGGACGAGCTTGTTGTAGCTGTCCCAAAGGAGGGCATTTTCTTTCGGCAGGGGATTTGTAGGATTGACGCTCTCTATGGGCTTATCGTAAATGGCGAGTTGGGCAATCGCCATCTCGCACCTTCCTCCCCCAATGACTATCCTTCCCTCATCCAAGCTGACATCCTTGCCGAAAAGTCCTGAGAATTCCCTCTCCGCCGTCTCAACTCCATCAACGAAAATCCTTATCTTATCGCCCCAACTGAGGGCGATGTGATGCCAGCCCTTATAGAGCTTCGCCGGCGCTCCGAGGATTATCGGGTAGCTTTTTTGAGAGGCATCGTAGGCATAGAAACGCATTCCCCTATCATCTATATTCCAGTAGAGACTAGCTGTATCGCCGTTGGGAAGATAGATGGCGAGGAAATTGCGGTTGTAACTTCCCCGAGATGCCTCTTCCTTCACTTCTTCTTGAGTATCAAAATCAATCCTCACCCAGGCTTGAATTGAGCCTTGCTTGGGATTTATATTCCCTTCCGTGGGATATGTTATGCTCAGGCTACCCGAGGCGGGCGTCTTTTCCATTCCATAGTATCCCCAATGGCAGATTCTCTCCTTGAGCCACCAGGCAACGGGAACGGGGCGAACGGGCGTTGCTTGAATGCCGAAGGTTAAATTATAGGAGGAGGTTTCCCTTGGAACATCGACTATATTGATGATGAGGAAGGTTTTATCGCCTTGACGCTTCAGCTCTATAGTTCTTTCGGGCTGGGATAAACGGAAATTCTCGTCGCTTTCCATGAACCAGCAGAGCCCTTTCTCCTCATCCGATATGAATATGAGGGGGCGGAATGAGCCATTCCAATCTCCCTTTATGCCGAAGGAATTTGAGGATGTTCCCCACCTACCGGGATAATAATGGAGGTATTTAGCGTAGGCGGTTTTAAGGGGGATGAACAGTCGAAGCTTCTTCAAGATGAAGGGATTGCCGGTGGGGGAATGGAAGGAGACATCAAATCTAATCATTCCATCGTATTCAAGCGTCGCTTTGCAAGTATAAGTGGGAGTGGAGTAGATTTGGGTGTAAACCGAAGGTTTTTGCTCCACTACGGATTTGCTTCCCTTTAAGTCTATCCTTATCCCCTCGGCTTCAATCTCCCATTGGATGGGCTCGGAGAGGAGCTCCTTTCCTTTTGAGATGATGGAGGAGGGAAGACCGGTTTTAGAGAACTTATATTTCCTCCCCCAGACTTCCGCTTCATCTCCCTTCGCCTTTATAGGAGTCCAGGGAGGCAAGACCTCATCCGTCCTTCCCGCCTTTGAGCCGAGCCAGGAAGGTTTGGGAGGGATTGCGATTTTTTCCTCCTGGCTGGTGAGGAGATTTTCTTTCTCGTCGTAAGCTCTCAGTTGGAGGATATAATCCCCTTCTGGTAGATTGGCGACCTTGAGCTCTCCCTTTGCCTTACCGTTTTCCGCCATCCATTCCTCTCTTATGACTTCCCTCTCGCCTTTCACGAGCGTTGCGATGATTTTCCTCATCTCTTTGGCGAGGACATCGGAGGAGAGGGAGACCTCTATAGCCCCCTTTATGAGGAATCTTCTCGTTAGGGAAACATTGAGAAGAGGCGGTCTTTCGGTTTCTATGTGCAAGTTTACCAACTCCTTTCCTTGAGGATTTCTCGCTATGAGCCGAATTGAAGCCCTTTCCCTTGGTTCTAAATGAAGGGATAAGATTTCCTTTTGCTCCTTGGGAGACAAATTTGCTACATAATCTTTATTTTCCCCGTTCTTTTTAATAGCTAAATAAAGCTGGAGATTTTCCGAACTTTCGCCTCTTAGGGCTATGTTTCCGGAGTTCGGAGCAGGTGGAGGAAGGTAAAGATTGCTCAAATCCGATGGATAAATGCGGACGGCATCAGCTTCCGTTCCGAAGGATAATATCGCGAAATTATCGGGCTCGTGCAAGGAGAATTGGCAGGGCGAGAGGGTGAGGGGATTTGTTTTGGGTTGGGAGAAATCTCTCGCCAGATTGAAGCGCCATTTATCGCCTGGTTTGGGGTATGCTCCGAGAGTGGAGAAGGGAATCGCGATCTCGCCTTCCCAGCCGTTTTCCGTTATTGAAACTGCGTGTTGCCATTCCCCATTCCATCGCCCATCCTTTCCCTCGCTATCCCAGATGCAGTTTTCCGCGTTCACTATGAACTGGAAATATTTTGGGAAGGCGGGGGAGAGGAAAACCTCCACAGCGTCGTCTTCCCACACATTCCCATCCCTTTCCCGCAATTGAGCCTTTGGTTTACTCGCTGATGGGCAGGAGAAAGCGATGTAGATATTGTTTTCGTCGTAGGAGAGGTAGAAGATGGCTGGGATTGGGGAGAGATTTCTTGTTCCCAAGGGGGTGAGAATTCCTATAGCGCTTGAATTATTCCATTCATCGGGGGAGAGTTTGCCGTCTATTTTGGGTGGTTGGGAGATGAAAGGGATGGTAAGAAGGGGTTGGGAAAAGGAAAAAAGAGGTAGAAGCAGTAGATATATTAGATGGCAAGATTTTCTCATAAAAATCACGCTCCTTAAAGAGTTTAACACATCAGGTATATAAAAGGAAGAGGAAAAGGGCATTTTGGGCATTCCAAAGTGCGTGGGCGACGATGGAGGGGATGAGGGAGCGTTTCTTTTCATAGAGGAAGGCGAAGAGCGCTCCAAGGGACATAAGGGGGAGGAGCTGGGAGACATTGGCGTGAATTGAGGCGAAGAAGAAGGAGCTCAAAGCGATAGCTGGGGCGACCCCGAGCTCGCGGCGGAGGGAAGGATAGAGGATTCCCCGAAACATAAGTTCCTCAAAAATGGGGGCGAGGGCAAAGACCATAAAAAAGAGGGCTACTTTACCCCAAGAGGAAGAGGTTATGAAAAGGAGAGGTATATCCTCCCTTCCTTTTATTGATGAGAGGCGAAAGAGATAGGATAAAAAGAAGGTGAAAATGACGAGGGGAAAGGCGGATAAGAACCCGCCCAATCCCCATAGGAAATTCCCCAAACCATCAATTTTGAAACCGATATCCTTGAGGCTGAGCTGATGCTGGGATAATAGTTTCAGGGTTAGATAGAAAGTAAAGAGACCACCCGTGATCTCGGAAAAGAGGTAGAAAAGGGGAACGGCATTCCTCCAGAAAGGGGTTGAGTATATGGGGAGAGCAACGAGGAAAAGGGGAATTGTGGCGATAGCTGAAGTGAGGATGATAAATATAAAGATGATGGCTATCGCCCAACCCCAACTTATTGAAGGTGGCGGTTCAGGATGGGGGGAAGGTCTCTTAGATGCGGTTGATAAGTAAAAAATGAGGAGGAATATGCCGGCGAGGAAGATAAAGAAGGTATAAAAGGCGAGGAAGGCGATTCGCAAAGCCATTGGGCGATTGTGTCTTTCTAAATCCGCCTCCAACTTCTCGGCTGAAGCGATGTCGCCGGAAAGCCTGTAAAGGTGAGCGAGAGGCTTATCCCTAAACCATCCCCTTAGCCTGCTTTTCAGCTCCTGGGTAAGGAGGGAAATGGTTTCCTTGTCAAGATTTTCCTTTCTATCATATAGTTTTTGGAGAAGAGGAGGTAGGGAATCTGAGGGAAGAAGCGATTGCGCCCTTTTTAAAAGGCTTACGGCGGTAGTATGGTCTCCTCTTTCTCCAAGGGCTATTGCGACAAGGATGAAGAAGAGCGGATTATCGCTGCGTTCCGAATAGCTCTTAAGGATTTCCAATCCCCAATCCCATTGGGCGAGCGGGGAAAGAAATTTTGAGGTAGCTCGTAGGTCCTCAATCGGCACTCGCGGACGCAGGCTTTTCGTTGAGAAGTTTGTTGGGAAGAGGATTAAGAGGGAGAGGATTGTGATGACGGCGATTGGGAGTCCTTTTCGCATTCTTCCTCCTTATCAAGCAGCTGTGCGACTGTATTGATGATGCCCAGAATTTGAGCTTTCAGGCTGTTTTTCCTTTCCTTTAACTCTTCTATCTCCCGCTGAATTTCCTGCTTCTCCAAATAAGCCTTCTCTATTATCTCCCTTGCCTTATTGTTTGCTTCTTCCAATATCACCTCAGCCCTCTTATGTGCGGTCACAACCGCCTCGTCTGCCGTCTTCTGGGCAAGAACTATTGCATTCCTTAGGGTTTCCTCCATCTTCTCAAAGTAGGATAGCCTTTCTTTAGCCTTCTCCAACTCCTCCTTAAGGGAGGCGTTCTCCATCAGTATATCTCCCATACTCTTTGATACCTCATTGAGAAATTCGTCAACCTCCCTCGGGTTGTAGCCCCTGAATTTCCTGCTGAACCGCTTCTCCAAGATATCAATCGGCAGAAGTCTCATCTCTCATCCTCCCTTTTGCAGTTCCTTCGCTCTTCTGAAGGCTTCCTCTACTGCCTCAATTAGTATGCCTCTCACACCAGCTTTTTCCATCCTGCTAATTCCCGCTATGGTGGTTCCTGCCGGCGAGCAGACGGAGTCCTTCAACGCCATAGGATGCCTTTGAGTGTGCATTATGAGACCGGCTGTGCCCTTGAAGATTTGTGCTGTTATCTGGATGGCAAGCTCCTTGGGAAGCCCAATCTTAACGCCTCCATCGGCTAAGGCATCTATAAGAAGGGAGACGAAGCCTGGTCCACTTCCTCCCAAAGCCGTTATTGCGTCCATCATACTCTCGTCAACCCTTAAGACCTTTCCAGTTAAGCCGAATATTTTCTCCGCTACATCCAATCCCTTTTCATCTCCGCAAATGGCGATGAAGCCTTCCCCAATCTCACAGGCGATGTTTGGCATAGCCCTCACCCATTTAGATTGTGCTTTTTTCCTCAATTCCTCCAATCCGATTCCCGCCGCTAAGCTTATGGAAATCTTGTCATTTAAAAGTTCACCGATTTCGTCAAGCAAGGGAGCTATGTCTTTAGGCTTCACCGCTATAACGATTACATCTCCTTTCTCAACGGCTGTTCTACAATTTGGGGCGATTTCCGCCTGCTGGGAAAATGTTTCAAGAGCGCTTTCCATTTTATCATAGATGATGATTTCTTCCCTTTTCGTTCCTGCTCTGATCCATCCTTTGAGCAAAGCGGAGCCCATTTTTCCAACGCCAATTAGGGAGATAACCAACGAGTTCATCGCCTCCTTTTTCTTTATTCTATAATACCCTCAAGGGGATGTCAAAGCGATGGAAGAACAAAATCAGGGTTGCGAATACGATGGGGGCGAACTCAGCGCTTATTATGTTCTCCCCCAAGGAAACGATAAATGCTCCCTTTTCCTTCGCGAATTCTATCTCCCTCTCGCTGAAACCTCCCTCCGGTCCCGTTATTAGGGCAATCCTCTCGGGTAGGGAATATAAAAAACCCCCTTTTTCTCTCGTTGCTTCCTCATAGGCTATAAGAATTGGAACATCGGAAAGCTCGTTAAATACATCCTTGAAGCTCCTGATATACTTGATTTGGGGATAAAAGGGCGAGCAGGAGAGCTCTGCCTCTTCCATTGCGAGCTTCTGCCATCTCTCTTCCTTCTGTCTCTTTCTCTTCTCGTTGAGTTTGACAATCGTTCGCTCGCTGGTGAATGGGAAAAATGTGGATATGCCCATTTGGGATAAAGCACGAATCGCGGTTTCGGTTTTATCTCCCTTGAGAATCGGAATTGCGGAGATGATGAAAGGTGGCTTTCTCTCCCTCCATTCCCTCGCTATGATTTTCAATACAGCCTTTCCCTTGCTCGCTGATGTCAGCTCCGCGAGGAAGTATGCACCCTCCCCATCCATTAAATAAACCCTTTCTCCTCTCCTTAACCTGAGAACATCAAGCAGGTAAAATGCCCGTTCTCCCTGAATAACGATTTCCTCTTCCTGTAGGGACTTGGGTGGGAGGAATAGATGGGGAATCGTCATTTGATTTTACGGAGATATATTCCATCTATGCCGAAGAAGTATCCCTTGGAGAGCTCGCTTTTACCCTGGCAAACGAAGCGAAGGGTATGTTCTCCCGAGGTGAGCTGGATAACGCCAAGGTTCAATCTCTTCGTTTGGACCGTTGGGTTATACAAATTGTAAGCACTGCCAATAGGCTTATCGTCAAGGTAGGCTTGATAAACGCCGTAATCCCAGGAGTGGGTGATATCAGCCTTTAAAACATAGAGACCGTCCGTGGGAATGAAGAATTTGAGCTCAAGAGAGGCGTCTTGGCTTGGAGGAGTGAAAAAGATTTGCTTTCCTCCGCTCCAATCTCCGTCCTGTGTTTGAAGGGCGTCTTTGGGATTTGCCTTTGCGGTTTGGAGGAGTGATTCCGCTTCAATGTAGGTATGGGGGACGAACCTATCCTCAAGGGGGGGAATTTTGGCGAATCTGGGAGCCTTTCCCGTTTGATACCAGAAAGCAACGGAGGAGAAGAAGTCATCTCTTTCCTCAAAGCCGGATATGAATGTGTTCTTCTCAAAATCATATGCGGCGCCCTTATGCTCTATCGTGACCATAAGCGATTTCTTGAAGGGAATGGGGTCTTGAATGTGCCAGCGATAGGCTGTCCCTCTATCGTCTATATCAAATCCTTCCCAGATGCTAACCCCATGATAGGGTTGATTGAAGGGGCGGAAGCCCCAAGCATCGTTGAAATAATCCTCCGTTCCCGTGCCTTGAATGGAAGGGACTTTCTCACCGTCTATGTAAAAGCGGTCATCTCCTTCCCCAAACCAACCGGGCTGGTTCATTTGGACGGAGAGAACCGTGCCCACATAGAATCCCTTCCCCTCCGTTTTCAATATGAGATAATCCTTTCCTTTCTCGCAGGGATATTCCTGTCTATATTGGGCGTGGAAGTAGGGGATATCGGGAGGGAGGGATTTGAGCTTTAGCCAATCTATCATATAATAGAGGGCTCCTACGGCTTTATCGGGGGAGTCGTTGGTAATGGTTATTTTCGCTGATTTGCGGAATGGCATAAGCCAGTAGCAGTTGTAGGCTCTTCCTTCGGAGGAAATCTGGACCGGTAGGGAGTTAAGGGTGGTTAAGAGACCGTGTCCGACGGCGAAGAAATCCCCCAAAGGGGATTCTACCGAGGGTTCTTTTTCATCATCCCAGTAGATACGAAGGACGAGAGAGCGAGGGAAATATTTATCCTCAGCCCAAATAGTGAACCATATATGGGTGATGATTCCTGGACCTTTCAGCTCCGCGAGGGTAAAGGTTTGTTTTGGGGCGATGTAGCGGGCATCTGCATTGCCGTTTTCCCAGTTCGGGTCGGAGCTGGAGGCACGCATAGGTGTAGCGTCCTTGAGGAAGGAGCCATCTCCCAAAAGAAGGGTATCCAGTAGGGCAGACCTTGAAGAAATTGCGAATAAACAGAGCAGGGCAACAAGAAATAGTCTTATCCTTAACATTTGAATCACCTTATCTAATAGTAACTCAAAAGGGGAAAATTAATCAAGAAAAAGTTCTATTTGAGGATTGTTTCCACGAGTTCGCTTTCCTTTCCGCATTCGCCTATCGTTGAAATGGCGAAACGGTTAACCCTTGAGAACCAGTAAATATCTTGAGGATATTCCCTCAAATCTGCTGTGAACCCATAAGTTTGTTTTCCCTCATCATAGGATACCGTTCCTACGGGAAACCAGGGGCGGTCGTTCAATCCATCGTTGGAGATGCGACGGTAAACCCTAAATCCTATAGGGCGGTCAAGATAATTTTGCTCTCTGAGGACTTGAGGAGCTGACCAGATGACCTTAGCGTGATTTTCATCTATTAAAGTTGCCTTCACATCCCTCGGTGGCAGAGGAGAATCTATCGAGCGATAGGGAGTTTTCAAAACGATTGTGAATTTATCCTTGTGTCCTCTGAACCAAGCGACTATGAAGTCATAGATTTCCAGCCAGTAATAGCAAGGTCTGTTGTATTTTGTTACTTTCACCAAGAGAAGTCCCCTCTCCCCAACGACATTTATATTTCCGAAAGGATTGGGAAGACGGTGAAATCCATTCAATGTTCTCACTTCTTTAACCGGTCGGTTGGGAAGGCGGAGAATTCCCTCTTCATCCGTATAGCCTACGATTACTGGTTCTTTGGAGACGGGATGGGAGAAATCTCCGTTCTCTATCACCGGGTAGAACCAAGCTCTTCCCTGTTTTGTGGGCTTTCCCTTGGGGTCCAAGACCACTCCTCTCTGAAATATTTCCACCTTTGCATTTGGGACGCCTATGCCATTGATGTCAACTATTTTGAGAAAATTTTCCCGAGGAATGGCGAAATAGTGGTCGCCGTAATGTCCTCTCGGTTTATCATAAGTCATATTTAGATAGCCAGCGTCAGCCTCAGAGAAGATGTGAGGACCGTGCCAATGCATCATTGTGATTGGGTGGGTCATAAAATGGGTTATCTTCTCTCCGTTGTCCTCCATTTTGTGATTATCATCCCCGGGATAGTCAAGAAAATACCAGTCAGTTAAGCCCAGTTGATGTCCTAACTCATGAGGCAGGGACCATTCCGTTTGGATACGCCATTCCTTATTCGGTGGTTGCCAATTTCCCTTCTTCTCTTCCTCGCTATCAGTCCACATCCAACAGCCCTGATGGGAGGCGATGCCATCGGGAGCGACAAGCGATTGATGAGCTCTTTCCACATCATCGCAATAAATAATCCTGTCAAGCCTGACCCTTGCCTTGATTCCTTGGGGAGCGGAAGGGAATATGCTCTTCTCAAAAAGCTTATTCATAATGGATATATGCCAGCGGTAGTAATCTTCAAATGAGAAGGTGCCGTAGGCGCTTCTCACTTGGTGCCAGGCTTCGACCCTCCTCTTGTTCACGATGTAGACGAGTCCCCACCCCCATAAGGGGTCTGTGGCTTCATTATTTATATTCGCTATTTCCTTCTGCTCGCTGAGTACCTTGAAAGTGACATAATGAAAGCCCTCTTGCCAGTTCCATTTTAAGGAAACAGTTGTTTCCTCCATTTCTGCCAGTTCCTTGGGGTATTCCCCCTCTTCTATTAATTTTCCATCTATCAGCCATCGATACTTGAAAGGTTTTGAAGGGGCGAAGCCAACATTCTTTATATGGGCTGTGAGCTTTATAGGTTCTCCCTTTTTGTAATTCAGCTAAAGATTTTTCACTATTTTCTCTGGGTGAAGCGCTGCCACATCGGGTGGAAGCTTGGGCAGTTTCCCGCCGCCAATTATTGGTCTGCCATATATCGTAGTTCACCCTCTTATGTAAGCCCGCAAGCTTCTGCTCAATCTCTATGAAGGTAACGCTCAGGTCGGGCAGGGGTGGATGGATATCCCATTTCTCGTCCCTTTCTATTTTGAAGCTTTTAATAGCGCTTCTTGGATAGTCGAGAGCGGGACCACCGACTTCCTCCATACTTCTCCACACGAGGATTTCCACTCCCTCGTCTCTAATGAAGCAGTCTTTTAGAACGGTTCCATCCTTAAAATAAAGTTCATCGGCCTTAAGTTGAAATGTTAAAGAGAGGAGGGAAAATAAAAGAAAAAACTTTCTCATTTCCATCACCAAGAATATGATGAAGGATGTGATTAAAAAACGCAATTTGTATTTGACGCATTTAATAAATGGAGGGTATAATTTCCAAGATGGAAAAAGAAACCATTCCCATAAACGACCTTGCTCACCAGCAGAAGATTTTACTGCCTCAGATTTTATCCGCTATAGAGGAGGTCATTCTCTCGGGACGATATGTTCTGGGAGAGAATGTAGCTAAACTCGAGAGGGAAATCGCCTCCCTCTGCGGCACACGGTTTGGAGTGGGTGTAAACTCGGGAACTGACGCCCTCACCCTTTCCCTTCACGCCCTCAATATAGGCAGAGGAGACGAGGTCATAACCTCTCCCTTTTCCTTTGTCGCTTCCGCAGAGAGCATAGTGATAGTGGGTGCTCGCCCTGTATTTGCGGATATAGACCCTCTAACCTTCAATCTCTCACCTGAGGAGGTGGGGAACAAAATAGGGAGGAGGACAAAGGGGATAATGCCTGTTCACTTATTTGGACAGGCTTGCGATATGACAGCCTTTACCCAAATCGCCAAAGAGAAGTCCCTGTTCATAATTGAAGATTCTGCTCAGGCTATCGGTGCCCTTCATAGGGGAAAGCCTGTTTCCTCGTTTGGAGATGTTGGTTGTCTCAGTTTCTATCCAACGAAGAATCTAGGGGCGATAGGGGATGGAGGGATGGTTTTGACATCGAATGAGGAGATTTATGAGAAGTTGAAGCTGTTGCGTTGTCATGGAGGGAAAGATTACCTATTTGACTTCCTCGGGACAAACAGCAGGCTTGACGAGCTGCAGGCGGCTGTTTTGCTCGTAAAGCTGAGATACCTCAGCGAATGGACGGAAAAAAGAAGGGAAAACGCCAAACTTTATAAACAATTATTAAACGATGTGGAGGAGATAACCCTCCCCGAAGAAATGGAAGGAAATTACCACACCTATCATCAATTCACTATAAGAGCAAAGAATAGGGAGGAGCTCAGGGAGTATCTGCTGAGCGAGGGAATTCAGACAATGATTTATTATCCCTTACCTCTTCATCTCCAGCCTGCTTTCTCCTATCTCGGCTACAAGGAGGGAGATTTCCCCGAGGCAGAGAGGGCGTCAAGAGAGGTGATATCCTTGCCCGTCCACGCTCAGCTGAGAGAAGAGCAAATAATCCGTGTGGCAAATGCTATTAGGAGGTTTTATGGGAGGAGGGAAGTTTAAATGAAGGCGATGATTTTGGCTGCGGGGGTGGGCTCAAGATTAGACCCATTGACCCGCAATGTCCCAAAGCCTATGGTTCCCATAGCCAACAAACCCGTTATTGAGCATATTATAGAGTTCCTTCGGGAACACGGCTTCAGGGAGATAGTGATAAATGTTCATTATCTCGCGGAGAAGATAACCAACTGGTTGGGAAACGGGGAAAGGTTAGGCGTTTCAATAACCTACTCCTATGAGGAGGAGCCTCTTGGGACGGCGGGAGGAGTAAAGAGATGCGAGGATTTCTTTGATGGCACTTTCTTAGTCGTGGGTGCGGACGACCTCTGCGATATCGACCTGCGGCGTGTTCTCGCCTATCACAAGGAGAAAAAGGCAATGGTTACAATAGCTCTTTCCTTAGTGGACGACCCGAGCGAATACGGAGTGGTCTTAACTAACGAAAGGGGAAAGGTGATAGCTTTTATAGAGAAGCCGAGGGGTGAGAGGATACCCTCCAACACGGTTAACACGGGAATATATATTCTGGAACCAGAGGTATTGGAACTGATTCCAAAGGGGCAGTTCTTCGATTTTGGGCGCGATTTATTCCCCCTTCTCATAAACAAGAAAATTCCCTTCTACGGCTATTTGGCTTTGGGCTATTGGAAGGATGTGGGAAATATAAAGCAATATAAGGAAACCCATAGAGATGTTTTATATAAAAAGGTAAATTTCAAGGTTCCTTTAAGGGAAGTGAAGCCATTCTTTTGGCAGGGAGATGATGTTGAGATTGAACCTTCCTCTTACATTGAGTATCCTGTAGTTATTGGCAACAGATGTCGCATAAAGAAAGGAGCGAGGATTTTAGAGGGAACTGTTTTAGGTGACGAGTGTGTTATTGAGGAAGATGCCGTGGTGAAGGGGAGCATCCTTTGGCGAGGAGCGAAAGTGGGGAAGAAGACGATGATAGAAGGGTGCATAGTGGGAGAAGAGTGCGAGGTATCATCCAACGCTGCCATCTTTGATGGGATAATCGTAAGTCCATTTCGTAAGGAAGGAGGCGGAAGATGAAATATCATATTAAAGATATTTCTTTAGCTGAGGAAGGGCTGAAGAAGATAGAATGGGCGGGGAGGGAGATGCCGGTTTTAAGGATGATAGGAGAAAGGTTTGAGAAAGAGAAACCCTTTTCTGGGTTAAAAATAGGTTGTTGTCTTCACATAACTTCTGAGACAGCCAATCTCGCCATTGCCCTCAAAAAAGGAGGGGCGCAAGTTTTCCTCTGTGCCTCCAATCCACTCAGCACCCAGGATGAGGTAGCGGCGGCGCTCGTCAAATTTTTCCAAATCCCGGTTTTCGCCATAAAAGGAGAGGACAGGGAAACATATTATAGCCATATAATTTCCGTTTTGGAGGAAAGACCAAACCTCACAGTAGACGATGGCGCCGACCTCGTAACTACCCTTCACACAAGAAGGGAAGATTTGATTGGGGAAACGAAGGGAGGAACCGAGGAGACGACGACCGGCGTCATCAGATTGAGGAGTATGGCAAGGGATGGCGTCTTAAAGTATCCAATCATCGCTGTAAACGATGCTCGCTCCAAATATCTTTTTGATAATCGCTACGGAACAGGTCAATCAACGATAGACGGGATTTTGCGGGCTACCAACATCCTCCTCGCTGGCAAAAAGTTCGTTGTCTTCGGCTACGGTTGGTGCGGAAGAGGAGTGGCTATGAGAGCGAAGGGAATGGGGGCACAGGTAATCGTCTGTGAGGTTGACCCATTCAAGGCACTGGAAGCGGTAATGGATGGATTTCAAGTGATGCATTCACTTGAGGCAGCCAAAGTAGGGGATATTTTCGTGACGGTTACGGGAAATAAAAGCGTCTTGCGGGAAGAGCATTTCAAACTTATGAAAGATGGCGCGATATTGGCGAACTCTGGTCATTTCAATGTGGAAATAGACATTGAGACTTTGGAGGGAATGGCAAGGGGAAAGAGGCAAATCCGTCCCCTTGTTACGGAATATGTCCTTGAGAATGACAAGAGATTATATCTCTTAGCGGATGGAAGACTTGTAAATCTCTCTGCTGCCGAGGGTCATCCATCAGCGGTTATGGATATGTCGTTCGCTACCCAAGCCCTTTGCTTGGAATACCTTTCCCAGAACGCGAGTTCATTGGAGCCAACGGTTCACGATGTTCCCCCGCAAATAGAGGAAACGATAGCCCGCTTAAAGCTTGCTTCTTTGGGAGTTGAGATAGACAAGCTTACTCCCGAACAGGAAAGATATCTTAAATCGTGGGCGGAAGGGACATAGTTTATCCATTTCTCAAGGGGAAGATATCAGCACTAAGTGAAAGGGAGGTAATCCATAAAATCTGTCAATTTATAGAGGAGGGTGGATTCCATCTTATCGTCACTTGCGATGCCTATTCCTGCGTTGTAGCTTGGAAAGATGAGGAATTCGCTTCTATCTTGCGCTCCGCCCATCTTGTGACGCCCGACGGTATGGGGGTTGTGCTGGGAGCTAAAATGTTGGGGATTCCTGTTAAAGGAAGGGTAGCGGGAGCGGATATAGTTAATGCTCTTTTCCCTATAGCTGAGAAAAGAGGTTGGAAGTTTTTCTTTTTGGGCGGTAGGATGGGAGTGGCTGAGGAGGCAAGGCGAAAGGTTAAAGGGCTTTATCCTGATATCCAAATAGTGGGTTGCCATCACGGATATTTTAAGGACGAAGAGAAAATCGTTAAAATGATAAGGGAAAGCGGAGCGGATATATTATTGGTGGGAATGGGGATTCCCCTTCAGGAGAAGTTCATTTGGAGGAATAGGGAGAAGCTGGGTGTAAAAGTTGCAATCGGTGTGGGTGGAACTTTTGATGTCCTCTCGGGGAGGGTCAAGAGGGCGCCTCGCCTCCTGCGCCAACTTGGTCTGGAATGGTTATACAGGCTCGTATGCCAACCGTCAAAGATCGAGAAGGTGGCGAGGCTACCTTATTTCTATTGGTTGATTTTGCGCTCAAAATTCTTCTGCAAGTCCAAATGAAGAGTGTAAAGGAGGTCATCCAGAATATTTTAGAGTTGATATTTCCCCATTTCTGCCCGGGATGTGGAAGGAGAGGAGTTGTCATATGTGACGATTGCCTCCGGGGAGTTAAAAGGATAAACAATCCCTGTCAACTCTGCGGTGCTCCCCAACAGGGACCCATTTGTTATTTCTGCAAAGATTTAAACCTTCACTTTGATGGGGCAAGGGCAGGAGGTTTATACGAGGGAGTTCTCAGAGAGATGCTTCTTGCCTTCAAATTTAAGGGAACTGTGGAAATGGAGAAGGTTCTAACGGATTTGATGGTCAAAGCTATACCGCCTTATTGGAAAATTGACTGCGTCATCCCCGTGCCACCCCACAAGAAGAGTTTGAGAGAGAGAGGATATAGCACGGCTCTAATATTAGGGGCTGGGGTAGCTAATTCTCTCTCCCTTCCCTTTTACCCTTCTCTTTTAGAATGGAGAAGGGAGGTGAAGAGGCAGGTGGGATTGGGGAGGCAGGAGAGATTTTTGAATGTCAGAGGGGCAATCGGGCTTACAGCAAAAGAAGAGGTTAAAGGGAAGAGAGTTCTCTTAGTTGATGATGTTATGACAACAGGAGCAACAGCCTCCGCTTGTTCACTTGTATTAAAGAGAGCGAAGGCGGATAGGGTATGGGTTCTCACCGCTGCAAGGGATATAACATTGGGTTAAAAAGGAGAGATCAGAAAGGCACTAAATAATGAGGTCCCTTGCCCAAAAGGACTGCTCGTTCTATCGCTGAATGAGTAAACTCTATGGCGGACCTCACGCTATCAACAGGGCTTTCCCCTTTCGCTAAATAGCTCGCTATAGCAGAGGATAGAATGCACCCTGTGCCGTGAACAATCTTCTTGATGCGTGGCGAGGGAAAGCGGTGGAAGTTTTCCCCATCGAATAGGACATCAACGGGGTCGGAAGGGAGATGACCTCCTTTTATCAAAACGAACTTTACTCCCATATCGTGAATTTTTTTGGCGGCGAACTCCATATCCTCGGGAGAATGAATTGAACATTCGCTTATTGCTTCTGCCTCTTCTATATTTGGGGTTATTATTAGAGATAGGGGAATGAGTTCTTGCTTAAGCCGTTTGAAGGCTTTTGGAGTGAGAAGGGCACGCCCGCCCTTTGCCTTTATAATGGGGTCGAGGACGACATTTTGTATATGCCTTCGCTTTATTCTTTCAGCCACTACGCTCACAATTCGAGGTGCGTAGAGCATCCCAATCTTGCAGGCATCTATCCCGATATCCAAAACAGCAGCGTCTATCTGCCGAGCAACGATGTGAGGGGGAATCTTTGTTATCTTTTCTACGCCGAAGGTTGTCTGCACTGTAACCGCAGTTATGCAAGAGAGCCCCCACACTCCAAGTGTCTGAAAAACTTTCAAGTCCATTTGGATACCCGCTCCACCAGTGGGGTCGGAACCACCTATTGTGAGAACTCTTCTCATGTCAACCATTCTAAATCCAATAAATCGTCCAATTTCTCTATTATCTCGTCCGGCTTTATAGCTTGTCTTTCCACTTCTTCCCTGCTTGTGACGCCCGTTAAGACAAGCACTGTTTTCATCCCTGCTCTCTTTCCCATCTCTATATCCGTATCCAATCTATCACCAACGATAACCGCTTGCTCCTTATCCACGCAATAGTGGTTCATTATATATTCAAGAAGGAATGGGGAGGGTTTTCCTATTACAATTGGTTCCATATTTAGAGCCCAGCGGAGCGATGCTACGATAGCTCCACCTCCAGGGACTATTTTGTCCTCTAAAGGGAAGGTATAATCCATATTTGTAGCAACGAATTTGGCTCCTTTTTTAACTGCCTCAAAAGCGTTGCAAAGCTTCTTATAATTGAACCGGCGGTCCAAACCAACTACTACAAAATCCACATCGTTTTGGGGGAGGGAAGTGACCTCTATTCCAGCCCATTTGAGTTCCTTTTTCAAGCCCTCCTCGCCGATGACCAAAGCTTTCCTCGCCCCTTTATTTTTCAAGAAATTAGCTGTGCCCCAGGCGGAGGTAAAAATCTCCTCTATTCGGGCTTTAATCCCCAAGCGGGATAATTTCATTTTATATTGATAACGAGTTCTCGTAGAATTGTTAGTCAGGAAGGCGATGTATTTTCCTCTCATCCGAAGCTCCTCTATAGTTTCCTTTGCGCCTTGCAGAAGCGAGTTTCCTCTATAAATAACTCCGTCTAAATCGAAGATAACGAGCTTTATGCTCTCCATCGCCTGCGGTTCGCTTGGAAAACTATCCCGCCCACCTCTACTCCTGTCAATTCAGCAATGATGGGGCATTTCGCCTTAAGGAGAAAGAAAGCGGGATATTCCGTTTCATCCAGCGATTCAAGGTTAGCCTGTCCTTTAGCTATAATTAAATCCGCCTCGTCAAGCGCTCTTATGAACTCTTGCGAGGCTTGCTCTAATATAAATCCGACAGTATCCAAGCCCGTTGTCAAGACCCTAACCAACTTATCTATGCCCGCGAAGTGAGCGTCCTCAAGCAAGGCGTCGTTTATCGCCGGACCACCTCTTACCACCGCCGTGACTTCATATCCCCTTTCAACGAGATGCTCAATCAAAATCTTGTCGTAGAAGATTTCCCCCGTGTTATCAAGCAAATAGAGAATGTTTTTGCTCTTTTCAAGTTCTTCTTGGAATATCTGCCAATCCCTCGTCGGGAGAGGAGACTCAAGGGCTAAGCGAAGCGATTTATCAAGGTCTTTTTCAATCGGCAGGGCATAGTCTACGATGTTTCCCGCTATGGCAATCTTTATCGCGGTTTCAAGGGGTTCTTGAGAGCTTCTCATAAGTTGACGGAGGAGGGGGTAGGCTTTTGCCCCTTTCTCATTGAAATCTCTCTTAACCTCTTTATAGGGGTCATCAATGCCAAGCTCTTTCCTCACCTTCCTATGCATAGCCATAGTTATGCTCATTGGGGTATCGGAGTTATTGAAAGATGGTATGAGGATAGCTGCTGCCTTTAGCGCGGAAAAAGCCTTATTCTCATCAGAATTAGCTAATTTGGTAGCCTCCAGGCACTGCCTGAAAACGCAGGCGAGGCAGTCCGGTTTTATCCTCATCTCTTATTCTTCTATTTCTTCCTCTATACCGCCCTCGCTTGTCTCCTCCTCTTCCCTCTTCTTCTCTTTCGGCTCCTCCGATAGAGAAGCTATCTTTTCCTCTATTTCCTTTATCTCCTCATCAAGTTTTTTAAGCTCTTCACACATAGAGATGAGCGCCGAATTCTTAACCAATCCCTTCGGATAGAGCGAATAGACCTTTTCGCCTATTTTTTGAAAAATCTCCCTCTTTTGTCCCTCTTTTTTCCTTATTTGGAGACGAAGGCTGGCTATCTCTGCTTGCACCTGCACTGTTTTCCCAATTTTTCTGAAAACATCGCCTATCTTCTTCGCTTGAGATTCTTCCATAGGAATTCACTCCTCCTTTCAAATTTCTCTGGAATTTATTATATTATTTAAAGAAGAAATATTCAACCTTCGGAGGCTCTTAGGAGTATTGACAAGGAAATATATTGTAGGTAAAATGTTATTCAGGAGGTGTTCATTTGAACTATGAAGGCGAGCATTGATTGGAAAGAGAAGTATCAAGCTTTAGAGGCAGAATATGAGAAGCTCTTGGCGGAAAACAAGGCGCTAAAGGAGGAAATAGAGCATCTGAGGGGGCAGGTGGAGAGGAGAACGGGCAGGACTACCGCTGTAAGCGAGGCGCCGTCCACCGTGGTGGAACCCGCTGCTCCTATAACCACTACGGAGGAGCTGAGGGAAACCCTAAAACGGTTGGTTACGAAGATAGCAATGATTCTCCAAGCAGAGAAATGTGTTATAAAGCTTTACGACAAGGAGACAGGTGAGTTAGTTGCTCAACCTCCAGCCTTTGGTATGACCGATGAGGAGGTAAAACTTTATCGCACCAGGGCAACGCAGGGAGTGAGTGGTGAAGCGTTTATGACTGGGCAGCCCATCGTTGTAAAAGATTCCTTGTCCGACCCACGCACTGTTAAGGAGTTCGCAAGCCTATTTGGGATAAGGAATTCCCTTACCGTCCCTCTTATAGTGGAGAGAAGAGATGAAGATGGAAAAGTCATTGATAGAATCAGGGTAGGTGTATTGAAGGTCTTTAACAAGCGCTTTGGTGGGCAGTTCACGGATGAAGATGTGCGTCTCGCTATGGTCCTCGCCCGCTCAGCTGCTTCCGTTATCGCTCAGGCAAAGCTCTACCTTGAGGCATTGGAGGAAAAGAGACAACTGGAAGCCACTTTGGAGAGCATGCTTGTAGGCGTGCTTGCGGTTAATAGCAAAGGGAGGATAACGGTTCTTAACCATGTTGCGAGACAGCTATTGGAGATATCCCCAGAGAACAGCGTGGGTGCTGATTATCAAGAAGTTATAAAAGATGAGAGGGTAAGGGATATAATAAGGAGGACGCTGGAGGATGGGGAAGAAGTTGTGGAGGAACTCACTTTCACGGTGGGCACTAGCGAGCGTTATTTCCAGGTACAAACAGCGCCTATAACTGGTGAAAATAAGGAAATTTTAGGCGAGGTCACCATCTTTTCTGATATAACCGAGTTGAAGCGTCTTGACCAAATGAAGACCGATTTCGTTTCTCATGTATCCCACGAGCTCAGAACGCCTCTTACCTCAATAAAAGGTTTTGTTGCTACATTGTTGGCGGACACTGAAGGCTACTACGACCTTGAGACGAGGAGGGAATTCCTCCAGATTATTGACCAGGAATGTGATAGATTAACCAGGCTGATAAATGACCTCCTCAACCTCTCTCGCATTGAGTCGGGAAGGGCTTTGGAATTGGTCCTCAAGCCCGTGGATGTTGTAGACATTGCAAAGAAGATAATAGAAATACAGAAGAACTACACATCAAAGCATCAATTCGTTTTAGATGTTCAGGAACCAGTGCCCACGGTTATCGCTGACGAGGATAAGGTAGACCAAATAATAACCAACCTTGTAAGCAACGCGGTGAAATATTCCCCTAATGGTGGAGAGGTAAGGATAACAATAAAGGAGGACCCGGAAACGGGAGGAGTATTGGTTGCTGTTAAGGACCAGGGATTGGGGATTCCTAAGGATGTGCTTCCTCGTCTCTTTCAAAGATTTGTCCGAGTGGAGGGAAGGAAAATTGCGGGAACTGGTCTTGGACTCTACCTCACAAGGCACCTCGTGGAAGCCCACGGTGGTAAAATTTGGGTGGAGAGCGAAGAGGGAAAGGGCTCAACCTTCTACTTCACACTTCCACCCGCTCCACCACCTAAGGAAGAGTGATTTATCTCAGCGGAGAGCAAATAGCATTTCCTTCTGCACTTGATAGAGAGTGGCTTTTAACAAACGGAAAAGGCGGATTCGCCTCTTCTTCGGTCTTAGACATCAATACCCGCCGCTATCATGGTTTCTTTCTTGCTCCTTCCGAGGATAGAAAGTTATTATTGGCAAAAATTGAAGAGGAAATAGTCAAAGAAGAAGGAAGAATCCCCCTCTCCGCCAATATTTACAATGAAGTGGTTCATCCAGATGGGCATAAGAGGATTTTGAGTTTTTCCTTCAATGGTTGGTCTGTCAATTGGATTTATGAGGCTGAGGGGATTTTAGTTAAGAAAAGCCTAATCCTGCCCAAGGGAAGGGATGCATTAATCGTTATTTATGAGGCTTTAAGAGCGGAGGCTCCTTTTAAACTTCGTCTTCTTCCCTTGCTGAACTTCCGTTCCTATCACTCCTTAAATAGAAGCAGAGAGGAGTGGCAGTTCAGAAGCGAAGGAAATTTTGTAGAGATAATAAAACCATACAGATTCTTCCTAAAATGTGAAAAAGGAAGCTTCCAAAGAGGTGGAGATTGGTATTATGATATGACCTATTTGAAGGAAAAGGAACGAGGACTTGATTATAAGGAGGACCATTTCAATATTGGAGCTTTTAAAGTTGAGCTCAAAAGTGGAGAGGAAGTAGGTTTTATTTGTTCTACGGAATTGTTGAAGGAAACCGCAAGGGAGCTTTTCAAGGAGGAGAAGAAAAGAGCGGAAAGGATTCTGGCGAAGAGCGAGATAGGAGGAGGCGAAGATATAAAATTGCTTCTTCTCTCTGCTGATTCCTTTTTCGTGGAATGGTTTGGGAGGAAGAGCATAATAGCGGGCTATCACTGGTTTACGGATTGGGGCAGGG
>Ga0209225_1001221_pt1 | contig 26203 bp, 30 predicted proteins | sample WasSprMetagenome_FD_184732 | JGI IMG/M metagenome (GOLD analysis project Ga0209225, IMG submission 184732) | Sulfidic aquatic microbial communities from Washburn Spring, Yellowstone National Park, USA - WS (SPAdes) (version 3) | ecosystem: Environmental > Aquatic > Thermal springs > Hot (42-90C)... | reverse complement strand
GCTCTGGGTAATTAGAGACCTCTATTACTATATTGTTTAAAACCTCACTACCCAACGCATTCTGCGTCCTATAGTATATTGTTAAGCTTAATATGTATGATCCAGGCGCTACATCGGTGCTAACATCTAAGTGGTAGTTAAATACTACTACGTCATTAGTGTGTATTATATCGTATGTTGTACCATTAGGAGTCTGTGGTGGTGTACAAGCACTATACCCCCTACTAGGTGTAAATCCCGCGGGGAGTTGAATACACCCAGCTGACACATATACTGGGGAGTCTCCAATGTACTTTACATTGACTGTTAATGCAACGTCTCTACTCCCCGGATATATCTCCTCCTCTCCAGCACTAGATTTGTAATTGTAATTAATGGGTGTAAATAATGGAGCCTCAGCAGTAACCAAGCTGAGGAATAATGGTGTAACTACGTATAGTGCGATTAAAACTCCCATTAGAACTCTGTAGAGTCTATTCATGTTTAACTCGCCAATAATATGTCTACAGACATATCCCCTTAAAAACATTCTATGCACTGAGAATGCACTTACTTGGATCCGGGTTTATTATATCCATTAGTAAGCCATCTCTAATAACATAGATCTTCTGAGTGCAGTGAGCAACCTCGGGGTTATGTGTTACAACCACTATTGTGGCTCCAGCTTCATTTAGTTTTTTGAACGTATTCACCACGATCTTCGAGCTAGCTGTATCTATGTTTCCTGTGGGTTCATCAGCTAACAATATCTCGGGTTCCCCCACAATAGCCCTTGCAATAGCTACTCTTTGTTGCTGGCCCCCTGATAGTTGATTTGGCTTTTTGGGCAGCCAGGATGGGTCTCCAGCAGCTTTTATAAGTGCTGTAGTGGCCATTTCAACTCTTTTAGGTCTTGGTATACCCCTTGGTATTAAAGGCATTTCAATATTCTCTAGTACAGTTAACCTATTGACTAAATTGAAGAACTGGAATACAAAACCTATTTTATAATTCCTAATCCTAGCTAATTCACTACTACTTAGTCTAGATGCATCAATACCGTCAATTAATACTCTACCACTCGTTGGCTTATCCAGCAACCCCATTATATTCAATAAAGTTGTTTTTCCAGAACCCGATGGACCCATTATTGCTATAAAGTCTCCACGGTAGATCTTTAGTGATATCCCCTTTAAGGCCTGTGTCTCAACACCACTAGCCTTATAGACCTTCACTACATTCTCTAAAACCAATACCTCACCACGCATAAGCACCACGAGTTCTAGTCGACTATGTCTAAAGACATAGTTAAAAACCTAAAAAACTTTATAAGTACAAGGGGTGTTAAAGCTGGGGAAGAGCGAAAGATCAAAATCTATGGGTTTAGAGCTAAGTATTAAAGGTATTAAGGGAATATTCAGAGACATAGCCTTATATGCTTTATACAGACTCGAGGAAGCACATGGCTATGCTATTAGAAGCTTTATAAGTGAACTACTCGGGGTTTACACCCCAAGTAGCGGTATACTATATCCTACCCTACGGGAACTAGAGAGAGAAGGACTCATCACCTCTAAGAGTGGTAATAGGAGAAAAATCTACGCTCTAACTCCAAAGGGAAGGAAATACGTTGAGTCACGAATAGAGTACATTGAGAAGCTTCTCGGCAAAGTCGAGAAAGCAGTAAAGATCCTACTAGATATAGGCTTACTCAACTTACTGAACACTATCAGGGATCTATGGGAGAGCGATGTAGATATACCGCCAGGCATAATTGTAGAGATAAAGCAGAGAGTTGAAGATGTTAGAAACATCCTTTTAACTCTAAAGAAGAAGTAAAGCAGCTAGAATACAGTATTTAAGGGCCCGGGCCGGGATTTGAACCCGGGACCTCCGGGTTTCTACTCCCTCATCATCTCGAGGGATCCACAGCCCGGCGCTCTATCCAGGCTGAGCTACCCGGGCCACTTTTCACCTTCTACGTGGCCTGGTTTCTTCACCTAGTCCGCCGGGGCCCATATTTAGTGATTATATGGGGGTTTTTAATGATTTCATTATTGATTCCTATGTTTGGGTATGAGTCTTGAGCAGTAAGCCTAGAGAGGTTTATCCACCTATACACGTTATTCCATGTAGTGAGAAGAGTGAGTGTCCATTTTTCGAGTTGAGGACTTATGATGAAGCGGGGTCTCTTTGCTTAGCATACTGCAGGATCACTGAGAGGTATTTAACGAGGTCTTTTGTGAAGAAGTGTATCTCCCAGAAGGATGCATGCCCCTACAAGCAGACAACTGGTTTTCAGTAATTCTGAAAACTCTGAGTCTTCCAACTCTCTTCTCAACTACAATTCCTCTCAATACGAGGCTGTTTAGTGCTCTAATGAGCGTGTAGTAGCTTAAACCAATCTCTCTTCTTAGAGTATTTAGATTGCACTCCCTGAGCCTACACAATGCCTCTATTATCTTATCCTCAGGTCTCCCCCTATAGGCCAAGCTCCCGCCTCTTCTTTATTGTTTCAACAACATAGTTCTCCAATACGTCTAGTGGACCATAATCTACGGATACCATTGTAGACCTACCCCTATGCCCCTTACCACTTGGGTGTGCAGATATAACTCCAGCTCTTGATAAGCTCTGTATGTACTCGTAGATCTGCGTGTGCTTCCTAGGTATCTCACCATAGTACTCACATATAGACCTATACTCCTCCTCTACATCCCCTATTTTCACTTCTCTAACACCACTCCTCCTCAGTAACTTGATAATAGCTAGTAGTACTAGTAGCTCGTGGAGGGAGCTGTGTTTAATGAACTCACTAACACTAACAATCTCTCTTGAAAGACTTGCAAGAGACCTCCTCACGTGTTCAATAGTAATTCTCCTAGCTCCATCCTTTTCAGCGAGGTCTCCAGCTAAGAGTAGTGCCTCGAGAGCGTGCCTTGCATTCCCCCCACCACCCTTATCTACACCCTCATAATCTGCAATAGCCTTCAATACCTCGTCATCGTATACACCCTCGAAGAAAGCTATAGATGCCCTGTACTTCAGTATATCGTGTAGTTGTGCAGACGTATACGGCTGTAGCTTAATTACATGCCTCAGTAGATAACCCTCGGTAACGGGGTCTAGGAAGGCTAGTTTGGACGTATCTGATGCTATAAATACGAAGTTTATCCTTTTAGATCCTTCATATGCTTCGTAAGTCCTCGCGAGGAAGTATACAGCGTCTGATTGAGATAAACTCGCGAAGTAGTGGAATTCATCTAAAGCCACAATCACGTATTGGTCGAGTTCATCTAGGAATACTAAGAGTGCATCAAACATCTCCTTAGCAGACAAACCCCTCGATGGAATGGGTAGTGCTAGTTGCCTAGCAACATCATATATTATATTATACAGTGTCCTGTTTCTATGGCAATTAACATGCACATAGGAGACATTATAACCTTTCTCACGCGCAGTCCTAGTAAATATCTTCCCAAATAGCTTTGACAAAGCAGTTTTACCAGTACCAACTCCACCAATAATTAAAACCCTCTGTGAAATCGAACCGGGATCGTGAACAAGGTGCTTGAAGTAGGATACAAGACTCCTAATCTCACTCTCCCTGTGTGGAAGCTTATCAGGCAAGTGCTCCGGCATAAGGCTCTCTCTACTCCTAAACAACGAGGGTTTACTCAGCTCCTCCTCTATAATCCTCCACGTGTCACTCATAGTTTCGAAAACACCGAAACTTTCACTTAACCAATTCTAAGACATTGCCTTAAAAACCGGTTGGCAAGAACCAAGACCAATATAGACGTTCTCTGGGAAAATCTCTACATAGAGGCAAATCTTCGATGAAGAGTCGTGGCTTGAACCATGTTTCTTCAACAACTCGGCAAATAGTCTAAACAGCTTGCTACTAGCTTCCCTCACTCCTCTACTCCTCACCTTTAACTTAACTATTCCCGGTGGTTTCAAGGACTCTAAGCACTTCTCAATATCTACATCTATTAGCGGGACTTTGAGAACACAGTTTACAGGTATAATGCCTTCTACAAATCCATACTCTCTATGAGCAACAACAGCGTAAGCCTTCTCCGGGGCTAGATTAGTGTACACGAATAAAACATCTTGGAAACCAGATTCAGTAATCTTCAAACCGGGGTCTTTCACATACAATACGTTTCCAATTTCATGCATACATAGCTCTACATGCCCAGTTCTACAAGTAACTATTAGTTTAGGGGCTTGGTTAACACTTGCCAAGCTCTAGTACCTCTTTCCATAATCTATATAACTAACCAAAATATTACCTAGTAGACTGGTTGTTCCGCATGGATATATACTCAGTGTTTAGAAAGATAGTCGATTACACTGCTTCACTACTTAGAGAACTCTATGGTAGAGAAGACTACATTGAGGTTACTGGTTATGGTGTTAGTGGTGATGTATCTAGGAGAATAGACATTATAGCCGAGGACTATATCGTAGACGCATTAAAGTCCAATGGTTTAAACGCCCTCGTTGTTGGCGAGGAGAAGGGTGCTAGGTCTATTGGTTCTAGTATCGATTACATAGTCCTCGTTGACCCACTCGATGGAAGCCTCAACTACTCTATTGGAATTCCATTTGCTTCAGTATCATTAGCTGTCTACAAGCCTGGATCACTCATTACTCAGCCTATTTATGGAGTAGTTAGAAGTGTTTTTACTAATGAAATATACGAGCTATGCAATAACAATATTTACTACAATGGTAGAGTTTTAACTAGGAAGCAGAGTGAGAGCGATTTAGTTTTATCCATATACACTGAGAACCCCCAGCACCTCCAAGCACTACTAGAGGTTTCAAGGGGCATTGGACGGGGGTTGAAGATCAGAACTATGGGCTCTGCATCGCTAGAGGCTATTTACGCATCAATAGGTTCAATTAGCGCATTCATACACTTAACCGGTAAACTCAGAAACAGCGATGTCGCAGTGGCAATAGCCATAGCAGAGGTTTTCAAAGCAGGGCTCTTTACAATCCCCCTTATTGAGGAAATAAGTATTAATAGAATTGAGAGAATCGAGAAAATAATTATTTCACAGAACAATAATTTATTCAAAGCACTTGTTGAAAAACTATAGGATTATTAGAGAGACTCCAATACTTCGTCTAGACTATAACTCAGTACACGCCTACCCTTCTTAGTAACCAACACATCCTCCTCAACTCTAACACCATACCTCCCTGGAATATACACCCCAGGCTCAATAGTGAAAATCATCCCGGGCTCGAGTACGGCGTCACTGCCATGCCTTAAGTATGGAGGCTCGTGGACAACAACTCCAATTCCATGCCCGAGTCCATGTATAAACTTCTCTCTTAAACCATATTTCTCAAGTACACGAGCTGAGGCTTCATAGACATCGCTGGCTTTAACGCCTGGCGCGATGGTATCTATTGCTGTTTCAACAGCTTCTACAACTGCTTCAATGCTCCTCCTCTCCTCCGGCAACGGCCTCTTCTTCAGTATCATCCTCGTTAAGTCGCTACATCTACCATTAATTTTAACGCCTACATCAATTAACACTAGGTCTCTAGGGGCAATTCTCCTACTGCCTGGCACTGCGTGTGGGTAGGCATTATTGGGTTTAAACGCTACAATTGGATCAAATGCTAGTCTACCCACACCATGATCTCTTACAGTTCTCTCAAATACACCGACTAGTTGTGTTTCTGTGACGTCTTCTCTAATACTAAATTCAACTGCCTTAATCCCCTTGATCGTTACTTTAACTGCATTCATCACTGCATTTACCTCTCTATTATCCTTGATCACTCTGAGCCTCCACACGTCGTTCGATACATCTACACCTCTACCCCCAATAGCATCTAGTATGGTCTTCTGGAGTGGGCCTGGATGAGATAAGTCTACTCCCACACTATCAACTGCATACTGCTTAACCACGTCCACCCAATCTAGTGGAACAACAGGTACGTCACTTGGCTTTAGTGACCTTGACACTGCATAAACAGCTACAGTATCTGGAAGTGCATCCCTATAACGCTGGTATTCAAGGAGGGGTACATAGATGGATACTACATCTCCACTCCTATCATAAGCGAGTAATCCCATAGCATCTCCAGTAGATGGAACCCCAGTGAAATACTCTAAGTTATCTGGGGCTGATATAACGAGTGTTTTTAAGTTCCTCTGCTCCGCGATTAAGCGTAGTTTATTAAGCATGCATACACCTATTCTCTCTACATAGATAGGTAGTATTTAAAGTATTCGAGGTAGATGCGCAATGAGTGATAGAGAGTTAAAGTGCCCGAAGGATGGGAATCCACTAGTAGTGGTTCACGAATCAGAGAAAATAGGTGATACTACAAGGGTATCTATATACTATAAGTGCCAGGTGTGTGGATTTAGGAGAAATATTGAGAGGCTGGAAATAAGTCGCGGAGAGCAAGGACTAGTAGTCAAGAAGTTTCTCTACTCGTCCTCCTAGTAGTGAGCTCCGCCACTATTTTTTCAATAACTAAACGCTTATCTCTAGGAGCCTTCACAATATATGACTCCCTGTCCCTAGGCTCAATGAATACTACATCATCGCCCTCAACATCAAGTAGCCTTGAAATAACCTTATTTACAACCCCACCCGGAATCCTTATCTCTATAAACCCGGATCCCCTAACCAACGGGGGGTCTACAGTACTCTCACCCGCTAGCAAGTAGCGAGTCAACTTCTTCTTACCAGTAATACTTGTTTGCTCAATCTTCTTGCTCACTAATACCCACACATTATTCCTCAGCTTCACATAGACCTTCAATCAATCACCGCAACAATAATAGACTACCCTAATTTCCGTTAAATCAAAATAATCGAGCAGCTATATTTAACCCTGTTTAAAAGCACTTAAGTATATGAGTTACCGTGATTATTATTAACTCTTTAAACAATTATAAATCTGGGATGACCTGGCAGGAACGTGCTGAAGCATGATGTAAGGTGGAGCGACGGGGACCGTTCCTGGAGAGAAAATTGTAAATACTGGAGTAGCCCTTATTTACCCCAAATTAAATAAAGTGTAATCGGTGAATTCCCGTGAAGTACCCAGACGTGGTTAAGGAGGTTGAAAACATCCTCTGGCCTAAGCCATTAAAATTATTTACTGCAGGCCCTGTCGCCTGCTTCCCTGAAGTACTAGAAGTTATGAAAATACAAATGCTGAGTCATAGGTCTGCTGAGTATAGGGCTCTACATAGAGATACTACTGAGAGGCTGAGTAAGTTTCTTGAAGCAGAGAAATCAACTGTTCTACTAATTCCATCTAGTGGAACGGGGTTTATGGAGGCAAGCATTAGAAATGCTATTTCACCCCGTGGAAAAGTCCTCGTTACGGTAATTGGCGAGTTTGGGCATAGGTATAAAGAGGCTGTTGAGAGAAATGGGAGAATACCAATTGTACTTGAGAAGCCACTCGGTAAACCAGTTCTCCCAGAGGAGCTGGATGATGCATTGAAGAAAAACCCTGATGTAGAAGCAGTAACTATTACCTATAACGAGACAAGTACAGGAGTATTAAATCCACTTAGAGAACTAGCTAAAGTAGCTAAAGAGCGTGATAAATTAGTCTTTGTAGATGCCGTCTCAGCGATGGGTGCAGCTGATATAAAGGTGGATGACTGGAAACTAGACTTGGTCTTCGCGAGTAGCCAGAAGGCGTTTGGAGTCCCGCCTGGATTAGCCATGGCTGCAGTAAACGACGAGGTCTTTGAGAGAGCTAAGAAAATACCTGAGAGAGGTCTATACTTCGACCTCTTAGAGATAAAGCAATTCCTACTAGAGCAGTGGTCAACGCCAACTACACCCCCAATACCTCAAATAGCTGGTTTAAACGCGGCATTGAGGATTGTTGAGAAAATGGGTGGTAAAGAGGCGTGGTTGAAGATGTATACTGAGAGAGCTGAGAAGATTAGAAGAGGGGTGTTGGAGCTTGGTTTGCAGTTATTTGCAGAGCCCGGATACTATAGTCCAACAATCACAGTTGTATATAATCCCCCAGGCGTTAAGGGACCAGTGATCTACGAGGAGATGAGGAAGAGGGGCATTGAGATCGCCAGGGGTTATGGGAAAGTCAAAGACGTTACCTTTAGAATAGGCCACATGGGCTACATTACTGATGAAGATACTGAATTACTGTTTAACACCCTCCGTGAAGTCTTAGTAAGTATTGGATATAAACCTCCAAAGTAGTCTCTTTATAGTGAAGTCCACGTGGTGATCCACTTGGTTAAAGTACTCGTTGCGAGTAGAATACACGAGGATGGAATTAAGCTATTGAAGAGTAGTGGAGTGGAGGTCACATACGTAGAGGAACCACCTGAAAATGAATTAGTTAATTTAATCAAGGGACATCACGGGTTAATAGTGAGGAGTAAGCCTGTGGTGACGAGGAGAGTTATAGAGGCTGCTGACCAACTCCTAGTGATTGCGCGTGCAGGTGTCGGAGTAGACAATATAGATGTTGAGGCGGCGAGGGAGAGGGGTATTGAGGTGTTAAATAGTCCAGAAGCAACTGTAACTAGTGTTGCAGAACTAGCTGTTGGATTAATGCTAGCTGTTGCTAGGAAAATAGCTTTCTCAGATAGGAAGATAAGGGCTGGTGAATGGGTGAAAAAATACGCGGAGGGAACAGAGCTAAGTGGCAAAGTACTCGGGATTATTGGAGCGGGGAGAATTGGTTCAATTGTTGCAAGGATATGTAGGTTCGGGTTCAACATGCAGATACTGTACTACGACCTCGGAAGGAATCCAAAACTCGAAGAAGAGACTGGAGCTAAATACGCCACCCTCGAAGAGGTTTTAAAGACAGCGGACATTGTCACAATACACGTCCCATTAACACCTGAAACAAAGCACTTAATAAACGAGGAAAAATTGAAGTTAATGAAGAAAACAGCTATTCTAATCAATACATCGAGAGGCGCTGTTGTAGATACAAATGCACTTGTGAAAGCTCTACGGGAAGGGTGGATTGCAGGAGCGGGTCTAGATGTTTATGAAGAAGAACCACTCCCACCTGGCCACCCCTTGACGACACTAGACAATGTAGTGTTAACACCACACATTGGAGCAAGCACACATGAAGCACAAGCAAGAGCAGGCGTATTAATCGCTGAGAAAGTCATAGGGTTCTTCAAGCAGAAGAAACTCCTATAGTATTTTTCCAACACCCACCTCTACTGAAACTTTAAAAGCCACAATTACCTCATGTTAATTAATGGTGGGGCTAGGCAGCGGGGTAGGGCAGCCTGGTAGCCCGCGGGGCTCATAACCCCGAGGTCGGTGGTTCAAATCCACCCCCCGCTATCCCGCGTCAAAACGGGCCCCACCACTAATCCTAGTACAGCATTGGTCTTCAGCGAGTAGAGGATTAAATATATTTGCACATACATAGCTTTGATTATTACTCAGAACCTGGGGGGAGGTGTTATTACATTGACTAGGCTGTGCGGCTGGGTTATTAGGAAGGCGAGGGTTGGTAGAGTATTAATACTGGAAGTGTGTGGAAACAACACAAAGCCATATGTACTAGCGCTCAGGGAGGATAGAGACAGAGACTTATTCCACATCGCTGAAGGACTAGACGTTGGCTCTGCACTGTGCTTTGAAGGGGATTTAGCGCCATTACAGAGAAGTAAGAGAGGGGTGGAATACTCTGTAAGTAAGATTGAAGTCTACGCTAAGCCAATAGAGCCGCTGCCCGTGGACATATCGGGGAGAGTCCCCACACTACTAGATACTAGGATCAAGTATAGGTGGCTACTTGCAAGAAACCCTGTTGAAAAAGCACTGTTTAAGATAAGAGCAGGGGTTTTAAAGGCTGCGAGGAGGTTCCTCGAGGATAATGGCTTTATTGAAGTCAATACCCCGAAGATAGTGGCAGCCGGAGCTGAAGGTGGAGCAACACTATTCAAACTACAGTACTTTGAGAGAGAAGCCTATCTTAGCCAGAGCCCACAGCTCTACAAGCAAATGCTAATCTCTAGTTTTGAGAGAGTCTACGAGATAACTCCCTACTTTAGAGCCGAGAAGTTTAATACTACACGCCACTTAAACGAGTCGTGGGGTATTGACGTAGAGCAGGGATTTATAAATAGCTTAGAAGACGTATTGGAAACAGCGGAAAAACTAGTTGTATACATTGTTGACTATGTAAGGTTAAATTACAAAGAGGAGTTGGAAGTCCTAGGAGTAGATCTACCGAAACTATCCACTCCATTCAAGAGACTCAAGTTTACAGAGGCTGTAGAGATCTTGAGGAGCGAGGGTGTAGAGGTTAGCGGAACAGAGGATTTAAGCGATGTAGCTGAGAAAAAACTAGGTGAAGTAATGGCCGAGAAGAAGCACTACTTGTACTTCATTACCGGCTTTCCCTGGTCGTCCACAGGCTTCTACTACATGAGGGAAGAGGAAGGAGTCTACACTAGGAAATTCGACTTGGACTATATGGGCTTGGAGATAGCGAGCGGTGGGCAGAGAGAGCATAGATACGAGAAGCTAGTGGAGGCTATTAGAGAAAAGGGATTGAACCCCGAGAACTTTGAATTCTACCTAGAGGCATTCAAGTATGGTCTACCTCCACACGGTGGGTTTGGAATGGGTGTTGAGAGGTTGATAATGAAAATGTTAGATCTAGAGAACATTAGAGAGGCAATACTGTTCGTTAGAGACAGGACGAGGCTTATCCCTTAAAACTAGTATCTTGGGTCTCTAACACCAATCCACTTCAACAACTCCTGGAACGCCTTGTACTTTGATATAACCCTACTTCCGGGTGGTCCTGGCTTCTTCATGTAGAATGCATTAACCTCATAGACTGTTCCATAGTGTTGTCTATCTAAAGCCAATTTACCGAGTCTAACCAAGTCTACTAGTAATCCCGCGAGCGCCGGGCTATCGTTAACCCTCCACGCAATGTATAGCTCGTCTTTGAACTCTCCAAAACTATAGTACTCGATGATCATCGCTACAAACTTCTTATCTCCAAGAGGCTCTAGGTAACCCGTGGGTCTAATGTAGTTTGGTGCTTCGTAGCCAAGTATGTCTGACACCATTGCACTCTTAGTGATTTTCTTCATTATATTCCTCTCGGGTAGATTAAGAGATAGGAAGTCTGTATTACCCCCGATATTAAATTGCGCTATATCAATGACTCTCCTATTTCTCTCATATAAGTGCTCGAGTAGATCTGTTGTTAGGGGAGTAGCCCCTGTGGCTCCGTCATCGCCAAATATTACTCCTTTACTCTCCCTGTATAAGTCTACATAGGCTTGGTCGTTTGCTAGTGGTGATGGAGTGCAATTAATAAATGCTGCACTCTTATACTTTGACGAGTAGATTGCAGCCATGTATGCATATGTCTGGGAGGCGGTTAGATCCCCCTCCTTAAACCTCTCGTGCAACTCCAATAATCCACCCACTGGCTCAACAGGCTCTGTAGTCATGACGTTTACAACTACATCTACATCTAGGCTTTTCCATTCATCAATAATACTCCACACAGCGCTATCGTATCCCTCTACTTCTTCTCTACCACGTGCTTTGAAAGGTAGCCCCTTTAAGCTATTGAGGTGTATCCCTCTCTTCACAACAATGTCTTTAAGTGTTCCAGGTATCTCGCCGGGTGCATCATAGTACTTCTTTGCAAGCTCATATATGGTCTTCCCAACTTTAGATTCGTCAACATCATATGAAGCAACTACCTCGATATCACTATACTTGTATGGAAGCCAGTTTCTCAATGGTACCCCGTAATCAGAGATCATGTTGTGCTTGAGCTTCTCTAATCCAACCTCGAAGTGTAGTGCAACTAATCCCTGCCCTACTAAAGCAACCCTAATCAATCGGATCACCTCACAGTTTAAGCTTCGCGACTAGTTCCTCGAGAAATACAACAGCCCTCTTAAAGGCTTCAAGCCCAAGCTTTGTTGCTCTATACTTTGTTTCACTTCCCTCACGCACTCTCTCAACTAAGCCATCTAGACTCATTCTATACATTATGGTGTAGACGGTTACAGCTGGTGGATTCAAGCCAAATCTCTCTCTTAATTTAACTTTAACATCATATGCTCTCAGCGGCTTACCCTCCTCGGATAGAATTTTTACAACATATATCCATAAGTTCTCTACAGTAAGCTTTCTCTGAAGCCTAATTAAGGCTCTTGGAGTTCTAGGCTCCATTGTCCACACCCCTTTACAGTATATTCACGATCACAAATATATTTTTAAAAGCGGGAAGAACCATGAATCCTGGGTTGCGACTGATAGCCTCATCTTTCAAGACAGGGGTTAAGTATTGAAAGCTCGTAAATTCTCTTATTTTAATTGATCTCGGTGGTGAGTATTAGGTATCCTGAGCCTCTAGTGATGATAAATAGTCTACACATAACCCCGATTCCCGGTTGGGACAGGGACAAAGGGCCGGAGACCTAACCCGGGATTGAACCCTCGAGAAGAGAGAATGTAGTCCCAAACCCCCACACCAGCAAGAACCCCCACCATACATGGCGAGGAGGAGGTCAGATAAAAGCTTATAACGCTGAACACTACTTGAATAACCATGGTGCACCCTCATGAAAGTAGTATTGATCGGCGCGCCGGGTGCTGGTAAGGGTGTTTATGCACAATACTTCAAAGACAAGTATTGCATACCTCATATTAGCACTGGTGATATATTTAGGGGAGAAATAGCTGCTGGAACAGAGCTGGGGTTAAAGATAAAGCCTTACGTTGAGCAGGGTTTACTAGTACCTGATGAGATCGTCATCGAGGTTATAAAGAAAAGAATTCAGCAGCCAGATGCTCAAAAGGGATTTATACTTGATGGTTTTCCAAGAACTCTAAATCAAGCTAGAGCACTCGATGAAATAACAGTAATAGATGCTGCTATTCACCTTAGAGTATCAGAGGATATTGCGGTGAGAAGGCTTAGTGGTAGAATGATCTGCCCTGTCTGCGGTAGAATATACAATATCTACTACGAGCCAAAGCCAAAAAACGACGAGCAATGCGACTACGACGGGGCAAAACTAGTTAGGAGGAGGGATGACGAACCAGATGTCGTGAGGCAGAGGTATAGAGTATTCTATGAGACTTTCAAGCCCGTTTTAGACTACTATAAGGGATCAAAGAGGCTTATAGAGGTAAATGCTGATAAATCTATAGGGGAAATAGTGCCACTACTTGAAAGGATCTTGATTGAAGACAATATACTTACATTAAAGCCATGTAAAGAAGTCACATTATGACCTCTGAGAAACTTCTACACCATACCTACTTAGACACTTTAAACAATCAATTGGTAAATTGCAGTTTAAGAACCCGTTTTTTACAGGTATAAATACTCCGTTTCCGAGCTCGCCGTTTTCAACATGAAGCTCTGTAATCCCTTCATACATAGACCTTAGTAAATCAATAAACTCTGCTATATCGTGCTTATTTCTCGACACGAAGATCATTACTATTTCCCCACTATTGATCCTAAGCCCCCACAAAACTCTATTACAGTGGGATAAATCGTCGAGTATTCTATCCACATTTCTACCCTTGATCCTAACTATTGAAGCCTCACGCCCCAGCATATTTGCTGAAACCATTAAGCTAAAGGAAACAATCTTCCTGTACTGTAACCCACGTATCTTCCTCCTAACATATAGGTAGTTTAGTCCAGTTCTAGAGGCGATCTCTCTTATACTACCACGGGGATTCTCGGCTAGTGCTTGAATAATAATCATCGACTTATTCCTAGCCTCATTAGTCCCCTCCATACTTATTCATCCTCTATACAAATCAAGTAATAAGACCCTATTTAAGACTATGACTATTAGAGTACATGGATTTGTGGTTTTTATGGCTAAGTGTAGGGTGTGTGGATCTACATCTATAGTTATAAGCAGTGTTATTGGTTTATGCGTGAATTGCATCCGCTCAGGTGCTAGTCTAGACCCCGATCCCCACCTCGCATCTAGATCAAGGTTTAAACTACAATTGTATATGGAGAGCGGAGAGTACAAGTGCACAGTATGCAGTAGAAACTGCGGTATTAATAAGAATTCACGGGGCTTCTGCAACTATAGAGGCTGGAGTGGGGATGGTGTAGAGTACTCCACGGGGAGCCCTGAAGTAGCTGTTGGATTATACTACTACGACCCACACCCCACAAACTGCGTCGCCTTCCCCATATGCCCGGCTATTACTGGTAGGGGGTACCCAGAGTACGCTCTAACACCACACGGTGAGCGTGGATACTACAATATAGCTGTCTTTTATGGAGGATGCAACATGGACTGCCTTTATTGCCAGAACTGGGAGTATAGGGATATGGCTATGAGGGCTAGCCCACGGTTAAGCATAGAGCAATTAGTTGACGCTGTAAATAGGAGAACTACCTGTGTGTGCTTCTTCGGTGGTGATCCAGGACCTTTTGCGCCACACGCACTACTAGCATCTAAGAAAATGATTACTAGAGCTAGAGACATTGGCCTCGGAGTTTTCAGGGTTTGCTGGGAGACTAATGGCTTGTGGAATCCCCTACTACTCGAAGAAGCGGCAAGACTGAGCCTTAATACAGGTGGGATAGTTAAGATCGACTTTAAAGCTTGGAGCCCCGAGGTTTACAGTGTACTCTGTGGAATTGGGGAGAAACACGTAAGGGTGATCAGGGATAACATTAAGCTAGTTGCTAAATACTATGAACTCCGTAGAGACCCACCACTACTATTATTATCAACGCTCCTAGTACCTGGCTATGTCGACGAGTATGAAGTAGATCAAATGACTAAGTACATTGCAGGCATTAATCCAGATATACCATATGTTTTCCTCGGCTTCCACCCTGACTACATGCTCTTAGATCTACCCACAACTAGTAGGAATCACGTGGAGAGAGCTGTAAAAATCGCTAGAGAAAATGGTTTGAGGAATATTCATGTAGGCAATGTTTTCCTACTTGGCAGTGATTATTAACAACTATGCCCTCCTTTTAATGTAATCTATGTCTACGGGGTCTAGTCGCCAGCCAAGTGCACCTAGAAATTCCTTAACACGCTCCAATCTCTCGGTCTTAGGAATTGCAGCTACGTTTTTATGACTTATTAAGTAGTTTAGTGCAACTTGAACCGGGGTTTTATTGTATTTAGACGCTATTTTCAATAAAACACTATTTGATGCAACACTACCACGCTCTAGGGGCGTATATGCTTGAAGCAATACTTTATTCTGAATACAGTATGGTAGAAGTTCTTTCTCAACATATAATCTATTTACAACGCTATAATGCACTTGATTAACAACAATCTCGTGTTTACTAGTCGACTCCATTGCCAGCCTCAATTGAGCTAAGTCGAAGTTACTCACCCCAATATACCTAGTTAAACCCATATCTGCTAAAACCTCGAAGTTCTTAACTTGCTGGGGTATCGGTATATATTCACTCGGCCAGTGAATTAGGTATAAGTCCACGTAGGAAACACCAAGCCTCCTCAATGCAGCTTCAGCAGCTCTAATAATTTTCTCTCTATCATCAAGCCTCTCGGGTAGAATCTTCGTCGCGATAAAGACTGAATCTCTTCCAACCTCCTTAATAATTCTACCCACAAACTCCTCAGCACGTCCACCATCATACATTTCAGCAGTATCTATTAAGTTAACTCCATGTGTAACAGCGTATGTAAATGCCTCAAAGGCTTTATCATAGGACTTTATACCGTAGGTGCCGAGACCAATAGCGAGGATCTTGTCTGAGCCAATATACTTATAATCCGATATATCATAAAACTCAATCAACCCAGACAGCCCTCATATTAAATAATTAACCAGGGTCTCTTATTAAAAAGTTGCATTGCATGGGTTGAGTCAAAAGAGAATTATTTAAGTGACTGTGGAAATTGTCCTCTTAGATTACCTTGTAGGTGGTTTAGTGAATAATGTAATCAATAGAGGTGAAAAAATAAGGTATGTTTGTTTGAGGTGTGGAGAGTGCTGTAGTAGTGGGCCTAATGTTGCTCTCACTGTTTTCGATGTGTGTAGAATTGCAAGTTATCTTGGTAAACCATGGAGGAGCCTGGCCGGTGGATACTTCTATGTTGTAATTGCTGATCAAATCCCAGTAATAGTTCTTAGAGGAGTAGATGACAAGTGCGTATTCCTCAGAGAATCCAGTGGAAAAACATACTGCGAGATATACCCAGCCAGGCCCATGAGGTGCCGCCTCTACCCGTTTATACCAATAGCTCCTAGAGAGAGGGGTAAACTAGAGGTTTCAAGTAATTGCCCAGGTATTAATTCAGGAGACTATATTGAGCCCCCTTGGAGCCTACTAGAGGAATACCAGGGTGAGGTGTTTAAACACTATAGTGCACTATTCGATCTCATCTTTAGATTGGGGTATGAACCACTAAAAGCCCTTGAATCACTATTAGACAAAGTATGTATTGGAAATTCTAGTGTCTAACTACATGTCTAAGTGGATTATTATCTGGAATAATCCTGATCAATCCTTCGCGTTTAACGGGTTCCATTGAAATCCAGAGGTCTCCATGACTAGTACTAAGTATAAAGCTCCCATGGCCGACTCTAAAATAGGCTTCCTCGACAACATCAATATAACCCCTCCTCAACGCATATTGAAGAATCAATAAATCATCAAGCCTGTATTCCGGTGCTTCACGAATAAACGCACTTGGTTCAATGTAGAAGTATAATCCAACTGGTTTAACATAGTCTAGGCTTAAAACATCAATGTTGTTTTTATAAGCTACATATAGACCAAACCCCCCATAAAACATGGATTTAATGACTGCTACCTCGCGGGGTTTAAGCTCTCCGAAGTCTCCTCTAATTAAATACATACACAGTGTTTTCGAGTATTCAAGCCAGTTTTTAACTCCAATGTTCGATACAACGCGGAAATCACCATTATCCTTCCTTAGTATATTAACTCTATAGTTATTCACAGCTAGTGTTGCATAGCCATATAACCCCTTATGCTTGAAGACGCCGAGAACAATGACTAGTGGACAACTGTAGAGCTCTCTATATTGCCACAAAGAGTTTCCCCATCGAATTTAACTCAAATATATTTAATCTCCTCTAAATTTATTAATTAGGTGAGATAATGATTGGAGATCGCGTTGTTTTATACGTTGCGATATTGCTTCTTATAGTGGTCTCCACTAGCGTGGCGTTTGCAGAATCTGTGAATTCTCTGAATAATATATATTACTATGTTATCTACGATCCAGTGGATAATAGTGGATTACTTGTTGTAAATGTAACAATAGTAGCTAGTGAACCCTACCAATTAGATCTACCAATCAACGTCTTTACGGAGGATGTTTCTTTGGAATATCTAGGCTACAATTACACAGGAGACCTCAAAGTAATTGGTCTTGGCTACTCAAATGAGTCGAGGGCAATTAGCGGGTATGTCTATGGGGGTGGAACACTAACATTGACGTTTAATGTGTCAAACGTGCTAGACGAGCTCCTTGGAGCCTATAGTCTATACATTGACACTACACCCCTTGAAGTATTCACGAAGAACATATCTGTAGACTTCGTCATCGTGGGGCCATGTAATATTATCTCTGCGGAGCCAAGAAGGGGCTTTAACGAATACGTGAAGGGCGAAAATACTGTTCTAGAGTTTAATGGTGCTGGCTACTGGTTCGTTGTGTTTCAACTAGAACTATCTGAGATCACGCAGACAACGAGCGCTACAACAGGTAAACTAATTGAGGGATATAATGTGCTTCTATATCTATCCTTAGCCCTAGCCGTTGTCTTTGCCTCATTGATCCTGGTTTTTGCTTACTATAGGAGAAGGCGTGCAGGGCTTGTTGTAGAGAGAATTGATTATACACGGGATGATGCAACTAGGCTTATAATAAAAGCTTTAAAAGACGCGGGAGAGAAAGGTCTTCTACAATCCGAGATCGCTAGAATCACTGGACTACCTAAATCCAGTATTAGTAGGCGTGTGAGGAGACTAGAGGAAGAGGGATTTGTGGAAGTTAAGAGAGTTGGTAAATATAGCTATGTGTATCTCACAAGTAAGGGCTTGGACCTCGCGAAAAAGATCTCGGGTGATTAAAGGAGGTGGGTGCTCATAGAGCCCCTACACGGGATGGGTTTTTTCCTTGTAAGAGAGTCGGGTTTAATTGAGCAATTGATTCTCTTCGAATACTACGACCCTGGTGAAGAGTATAGAGAGATCACATCGAGTGAAGAGCTACTTGAAAGAGAGAAAAAGAACTTATCTAAGAACATGCAGTACTTTCTAGACCAAGAGGAGGTTTATATTAATGGAAAAAGAGTATTCCCCAGAGTCATTGGAGTTGATATTGGATTTAGGGAGAGCTATAAATACCCGTATGTATTGTTCTTCATTGTATTCCTCGGGGAGTTGAAGAAGGGGCTTAATACATATGAAGACAAGTATGAGCCGGAGACCGCGGAATATCCGTATAGTGTATACTGGGTTTTCCCATTGAAAGCGAGAGTTGTAAAGGCAGATCTAGGCGTCCCATATTCACTACTTGGTGAGGGGAGAATTTTGTTGTTTAGTGTGCCCAAGAACACGAGGATTGGGGGTTACGAGAGAATAGAGTTTGAGCTATACTAATAAAAGGCTTTGTGAACTAATTATCCATGTGGCTTATAAGGCTTGTAAATTTATTAATTTATGGATGATGTATGGGGACCTCTATTGAGGTCTTCTCTGAGAAGTGATGTGGGGCCAAAGCGCTGACAATTATTGGAATGTTTCCCGTTGATGAATACGCCATCGGGTGATCCGTGAACTAACCCAACCTCTCTGAGGGGTTTTATGTGTCTACGAGGATCAATTACACATACTACCCATTCTCAGCTACTCAGAGGGACTTCCCTGGATTATTTGTTGAGAAGCCGAGTATACTTGTTTCTACAAGCTCCGAGCTTAGGGCTAGACTACTTAATATGTTAAAAGACGTCTTAGACCGTGGAGAAATATCCATGGAGTTTACTCTTGACCCAGAGGAAAGTGTTTTATTCTACTATGCACTACTAGATGTTCTGAAGTCCATTGGTGACTCTAGGGTAATTAGTAGAGTGGCTTTAGCGTACTCAAAGACCGCTTTTAAATACCTTTCCGAGGAGAAGGGGGAGTTATTGGTTTTATTGGCAAATAAACTGGGATTAAATGCTAGGTATGAAACCTCAGACTACCCGAGAATACCTAGAGTACTGAGTGGATTGGGGAAGGTTAGTGTAAAAATGGTGAGTTATCAATACTCACTACCAATTAACCAATACCTAGAATTGGTTTCCAAGAGGCTACTACACGACCCTACATACTCACTAGTAAACTACTTCATATGGTCTGGACGCGTTTACGTGGATAGATCCACTTTTATACGTATTCTAGAGGAACACATATACAACACCATAATTAACCACGTTGCTCAAGCAGGACCCCCAGAAGCAGTTGACTACTCATCCCTCATCGAGGAAGTGAGATCTATTGTTTCGAAATACTATGAGAAAATAGCGGCGAAGCCCCGTGTAGTAGAGGGTGAATCGAAAAGCCCATATCTACCTGGAGGAGGGTTGGTGCTTATAGAGGATCTCTTCCCACCATGTATGAAGAAGGTGGTGGAAACCCTGAAAACTGGTGGAAACCCCAGCCACGTAGAGAGGTTTAACTTAGCTGCCTTCCTAGGTCAGATTGGTTTAGGCGCAGACGAGGTATTAGACTACTTCAAGAACACGCCTGATTTCAACGAAAAGATTGCAAGGTATCAAGTTGAACACATTCTCGGATTGAGAGGTGGGAGGAAAAAGTACATGCCCTACAGGTGTGAAAAACTCAAGTCAATTGGAATTTGCCCAATAACAGAACAGTGTAAAGGAGGCAAAAACCCACTCGCTGTTTACAAGTACAATCTCCGAGAGTACTTTAAAAAGAGAGGTGAAGAGGAGAAAGAGGCGTAGGAAAGCCGCCGGCGGGATTTGAACCCGCGTCCACCGGCTATCTCAACGGGCCTATTGAAACACCCGCTTACAAGGCCGGCGCTCTACCGGGCTGAGCTACGGCGGCTTCAGTGTATACTATATTGGTGGAGGGGTTTAAATTGCTCCACCTGAAACAGGGGGTATTAGCACCACGTTGTCTCCATCTCTTAGTTTTGTATCAAGTCCGTTTAGTGGGGTCTTCGAGTTTACGAGTACTACTACATCTGCTTCCCCTCTTTGAATACCTAGTAGTAGCTCCCTCGCTCTCCCTGTTTTAGATTCAGCTAGTACATTGATTAATTCCCCTAGTGTTGGTTCCCCGGGTATTTCAACTACTTCCTCGCTTATGCCTACTTTATCGATAAGCCACAGCATATACTTTACTTTAATCCTCACCACGCTTTCCACGCTCTCTACTGAGTGCTTCCTCAAATAACCTTCTCCATTCATCGTCGCTTAGAGAGCGATATCTCTGTGTTAGTATATGCCTCTTACCACTGTTCTTCATGAAGTAATATACCGCGTAGCTACATATAGGCTCGATCTCCCATCCATTCTCCTCTGCGAGCATAATAGCGTGATCTAACAGCCTCGCGGCTATGCCCCTCCCGCGGAATTCCGGTGGAGTGTATGTTTCCAGTAGCTTCATTACACCATTCTCCACGCTGTACTTCAAGTAAGCTTTCTTTCCCTCACCTACCGTGACGTAAATCACTTGGCTCGTGTGCTTGACTTCCCCAATCATATTACCACCATGTAGCCCAATAACTAGGTTATCATTAATTTAGATTAATAACCAGAAATAAATTCTTAATTAATATGTTAACGAGGAGTTTTCTATGAATACTGTGGAAGCGATTGTTGCTTCTATATTGATGCTATTAATGAGCTTAAATTACACTATGAGTTCACTTACATATATTGCACAGAGTGAAGCACCAGTGGAGGAAATATACTTAAAGTATAAAGGTGAATTCACTCTGGATATTAACAACCCTGAGGCTATAGAGGAGTACATTGACATTGAAAACTCTACGTGTACGCCTCCTATTAGCTCCGTATTTATATCCATATACTATTACACCGAAGTCTATGTAAACAACACAAATACTAGTTCAAGTATAAGAGTATTATTTACAATAAATAGTGTAACCACTAGCCCACAGTGCGTAAAGAATTCTCTTGGATTTACTGATTCTCAAGTCATAGAACTCGAGGTAAATAAATTGGATGATGCTCCAATAATGATCACTATTGAGAATAAAACAATTAAACCCATTAATCCAACGATCACAGGAGACGTTGTTGGAATTGTAAGGCTTGAATATGATGTAATACATAGAGTTAGAGTAGAGACTATTGAAGATGCATATAGATACTACTATTCACGAGTCGACGCATACTATGAGCCATTTACAAACACCCTCGTCCACTTCACGGAAACTACGAGCAATAGAACTGCTAGAGGCATTATATATAGGTATGTTTATTTTACACTCGAGAAGAGTGGTGAAAACCCACTAAAGGCTTTGAATAGAAAAGTATATAATTTACTAGTAACGGAGAAGGGAGTAAATAAGACGGTAACTTTAGTAGTACTATATGAGGGTTCAGAGTCGATTAATTCAAATAACACACCAAACGCTTTAACATACAATGATGGTATAATCATTGAATTCCCAGAGAACACTACTTGCTTTATACTAATAGGAGTCTTAAAGAGCGGTTTAAACGGCAATGTAGTGCTCTCATACTATGAAACTGAGGGAGGAAGAGTATACTATACACCACGCCCTATAGTGTGCAGAGTGATTAATATGAATCTCACAGAGTCCCAGGTAATGAGCGTAGAGGAGGAGAAGAAATATCCAGAGAAAAACCTCCCTCCATACAACTTGGTGTGGACGTTATCAGACTTAGTAGTTGCAATACTAGTATTTTCACAGATAATACTAGACATACTCCTAGTGTCAATCATTATAACTCGTAAGCTAGTGAAATAGACTCAATTAGAAAGACATTTATGTAAAAGGGCTTTACAATATTGTGAGTAGGAATTAGTTTAATGGAGGAGAATTATGGTTAGAGGTGGAATCGAGACAACTATAGGTATGAAGAGTAATGGAGATATTGTTACATTATTTAAACCCGTCGATCAAGTGCTGAGTAGCAACAACCCTAAATTACAACTACCACTAAATATAACCTGCAGGAGGGGGAGACGAGCTGCTCTTGGTTTACTGGAGATCGTGGTGGAGTCTAAAGAAGGCTCCGCGGATTGGAAACTAAAGCTCGAAGACATAAATATTACTAGGCAGTTTAAGCCTACTACCTCACTAAACTTAGAAGACAAGCAGTTGAATATATATAAGTTCGCATATGACATAACAAGCATTCTAAATACACCTGAATTCCTTGGTAAGGAGGGGGTTAACTTAGTGATAAAACATGAGGGAGGATCTCCATTTAGAGTAAAGTCCCTATTATTCGATGTAATACTTGAAGATACTGATGCTACTACAGACTATGTACATAGTACAGGCCTCCTAGTGCTAGATAGTGGAGACGAGTACACAATACCAACTAAGCTACACGCGGGTTACAATGCTACAGCACGCCTTATTGCATATTCCCTTAGAAAAGCAAGCCTTGAAGTGGCTACTACTAGTGATCACTACTCAATCAATCTCGATCAGGGGTTAGTTGAAGAACATTTCTTTACAGTAACAAACCCTATAAACATATCTATAAAAACCAAACAGAGCCCGCAGGGAGGACCCGTCATTGTCTCAAGCCTAACGATCTATAGAAATGAGGTTAAAGCACCTATACTAGAGATTTGCGGAGTATACTACACTCGAAGAATGGGTTTAAATGTAGTCTCATTGAGAATCTGCAATAAGGGAGATTCAAGGCCCGATAAATTGATCATAACCCTGCTGAGAAAGGGGGCAATCATGAACACTATCTCCGAGCAGAGCATTGCTCTACCGCCTGGAGGCGAGTTAGTTAAGGAGATTGAGCTAGCGCCAGGAGTTACCGGCGAACTCATGGTTAGGCTTGTATGGTTGAAAATTGGGAAGAGATGGGTGCGTGATCATATTATAAACATTGAGTGATAACTATATATATCGTGTTCTCAAGCCCCTTGCATTTGCAAATTTCTCCAATAGATCGCGTAGTTCACGTCTCACTCCCTTCTTCTCCACAATTACCTCTTCTACATTACCCGCAGTTTTATTGATCATCTGATGTATGATCTCTTCGTCGAGATAGTCGAGAACATGCTTGGACGCGATGTGACCATAGCAAATGCTCTCACTTAGTGCCAACATCGTGTGTTTTCTTGGATAATGCCCACCGCCAAATCCAATAACTGGTGTGCAAGGTGGGATATTTGGATGACTCGACAGGAGATCTAGTATGGCCATACCTACTACTTCATGGTTAATGGGATCTCTCCACTCCCCTACACTACTTCCAATTTCAATAAATACAATGGGTTTATTAAGACCGGTTGGACCGTGATGTGTTGCCTCATAACTAACTTCATACTCCCCCCTATTATAGACCTCTCGTGCATATTTATGTAGCCTCCTTAATAGATACCACATCGCTTGCGGATGTGCTAATCCTAGTTCGCGGGATCTTCCACCAACGGGAGCAACATTAGTGAAATTCCCTGTTGGGTGAACAGTGTAGCTTTTGATCCCTGCCTCACTATAGTGCCTAGATAAAACTAAGTAGTATTCAACTTCACGGGGCAGAGCTTCATCGAGGAAGTCAAAGTATATACCGTCCTCCTCAAACCCTGCTAGTATGAAGTTGAATCCACTATAGCAGTTAACTGCATGACGACATATAGAACTACGCGTGTATCCAAGTTTGTTTATAATATAGTTCGCAATCCCCACTCCCGCAGGATCTTTCAAACTATATACAATTCCAATCAATTAAATCAACCCGTTGAAATCCAAAGCTCAATAGGGATTAATAAGAATATAGGGTGACCAGGCGTTTTTGACATTGGTACTCTAAGCTACATGGGTGTATTGTTTTGACTAGTACTACTGATAAGTGGAGTGATAGAAAATACAGGTCTTGGAGGAGGCTTCTCGAAGACTTGGAAATCGGGTATTTAGATACTGAATTACTTCCTCTCCTAGTACTCGTAAATAGGGACACTGACTTATACACTACGAGTAGTTGTAGCGGTAGAGTAGTTGTCATGGACTCTGATTATCCATGGGAGAGGGAGGAAACAGGTATTGTGTTTAAAACTCATAATCCTATTAAACCAAGCGACTTAGAATTCATCTATTCAAAGCCCGTGTATAAGAGACTATGGATAGTTGTTAGTGGGCCAATAATCCACATATACTCGAGGAGCTTTAAGCTAGCCAGCACAATACTCAATACCGCGAGGAGAGTTGGGTTTAAACACAGCGGGGTTATGCACTATAGTAAGGATACAGGATTATTCATCGAGCTCGTAACTGGAGTATATACAGCACAATTAGCGAGAACGAGGGACGAGGTTATAATCGAACAAACAAAAATTACTAAACTAGTAGATGTAGTCAATAACACTCTACTCGAAGGCAAGAAGAAACTGGAAGCCCTATACGTGGAGCTCAGTAAAATACTACCTAGAAAAACAGATCCATTAATAGAGGGAGACTTGAAGACTAGGGGGTTTCAAGTTTTTATTAATATCCAAGACTTATAAATAATTCATGGGTTAAAACTACGGGGGTAAGACTTCATGTCCAGCGAGTATATTTCAATAGAGGATTTCAAGAGAGTAGATCTTAGAGTGGGCCTTGTAAAATCCGCTGAGAGGGTTCCAGGTAGTGAGAAATTGATCAAGTTAATGGTTGATCTTGGGGAACTCGGGGAGCGCCAATTAATAGCTGGATTGGCGAAGTGGTATAAACCAGAGGATTTCATTGGAAAATATATAGTTGTAGTTGCAAACCTGAAACCAAAGAGACTCATGGGCTTGGAAAGCCAGGGCATGCTATTAGCGACCGACACTGATCCTCCAGTACTAGTTATTGCTGAGAAACCCGTTAAGCCGGGATCAAAGCTTATGTAGCAAAACTACTTTTTCCTCTTTGCCTCTCTGTACTTAACATACCAGATCATTTTGCTTATAGCATTAATTGCCCTCTCTGGTGAGGAATAGCTAGGTATGTTGTGCCTATTTAGGTACCTCATTGCATCGTAAGTGTCTTGCCCTCCAACAAATGAAGTAACTGTTGTTTTTTCTACTTTATTCTCCTTGTAAAACTCAACTATAGCTTTAGCGAGGTCTCTGGGGTCTAGCACCGCTGTTCTACAGTAAAGTATCACTATATTGTCTACTTCAGGCGACTCTACAGCTACCTTTAGGGCTTTTAAATAGTTATCCACGACTGCTTGACCCGTTAAGTCAACTGGGTTCTTTGGGCTTCCAAACCAGGGCATTGTCTGCTTAAACGCCTCGATTAACTGCGGGCTTGGATCAAGTAGTTTAACACCCGTGAGCTCGGCTGCATCTGTTGCTAGTACACCCACTCCCCCACCATTTGTAATTATGACTGTGTTTTCTCCCCTGGGGAGTGGTTGTTGCGCAAAAGCTCTTGCAATGTCAAACATTTCTTCAACTGTGTAAGCTCTAATTATACCTGCTTGTTTGAATGCTGCATCATATAATTGATCGCTCCCAGCTAAACTCCCCGTGTGGCTTGCGACAGCCCTCATACCTCTGCTCGTCCTCCCAGCCTTAACTGCAACCACCGGCCTTTCTCTAGTTACCTTAGACATCTTCTCGACAAATTCTCCTCCGCGACCAGGCTTAATGCCCTCTAGATATATAGCTATGACTCTCGTATTGGGATCTTCAATTAAGAGCTCTGACAACTCAGCTACATCAATATCAGCCATGTTTCCAATGCTGAATAGTGCTGATAACCCTATTTCATTCATTATTGTCCAGCCCATTAATGCTATACCCAGTGCTCCACTCTGAGAGATCAGCGCTATATTCCCCTTCTCTACTTCCATTGGTCCAAAAGTCGCGTTTATATTTCTTGGAGTATACGCATACCCAAATATGTTTGGTCCAAGAATCCTTACTCCATACTCTCTCGCAATCTTTACAATCCTCTCCTCTAGCTCCACATTCCCCACCTCGGAGAAACCAGAAG
>Ga0209225_1001217_pt1 | contig 26246 bp, 28 predicted proteins | sample WasSprMetagenome_FD_184732 | JGI IMG/M metagenome (GOLD analysis project Ga0209225, IMG submission 184732) | Sulfidic aquatic microbial communities from Washburn Spring, Yellowstone National Park, USA - WS (SPAdes) (version 3) | ecosystem: Environmental > Aquatic > Thermal springs > Hot (42-90C)... | reverse complement strand
TCGTAATCATAATCGTCAAGGAAGTCTAGGCTAAGCAGGAGTTCACCACGCCTAATAAGCCTCTCATCAACAGCACTCCAATCCATAAAAGAAAGCTAAGCAAAGAAATTAATTAAGCCACAAAGTATAATTTATGTTAAAACTAGCATATTTTATCATCTTATACACTTCATTGTTTATCATTCTATTGATAGTAGTGTAAGTGGTAGGCAACTCAGCGTAAATTACGCTAGTATCTATGGCATTAGCTGGGAAGCCAGCGAAGACGATGTTCACATCTATTGGAATACCAGTTAAGTTCTGAGGTGGATTACCTGCTTTCGGATAATTTGGAAAATCGACTCCTTGAGTATTGCTTGCTTGTAAAGAATTAGCTAATGAGCTTGAGATCAAGCTTTGAGTTGCGATTGAAGAGGTGATGAGCAGAAAGGTTAAGCATACAGTAGTAAAGTAATGTCTTTTTGCTAGGAGCAAACTGGGTTTCAATTTATTTCTTAATTTAATCAAAACCTGATGTTATTAAACTTTAATTGTTAATTAATTTTAGTATAACTTTTTTGATGCAAAAAGCTTATCATTGCGAGAATCTATCATGGTTATGATAAGTACTATATGAGGAAAATGATTTTTATCATTTCCATTGTTGTGATTGTACTTGTTATTGTAAGCATAAGTCTTGCTTACTTCAAGTTCAAACCTCCCCAGTTAAGCTTAAGAGAAAAGGTTAGAGCAGTGGCAATGCAGCATGGCATAAGCAATTCTACTGCTGACTGGCTTGTGGATAATTTTAAACCTTCGGCTGAAAAGTATGTTGACAATCCTGATGAATTGGTAAAAATTCTGTATTTAAGGGAAAGAAATCCTGATTTGGCTTTTAACATAGGGGATGTTTTATATAGAGATAAATTCTTTCCTAATATACAACCAGCTGAAAAACATCTTAAGCTTTCAGAAGAAGCAATTCGCTTAGGTTATGCCAAACCAATAAACATAGAAAGGAACAGCGTTAATCTTGTAGGTAATGTTACGCTTTACTCTCCTCAACCAATAGCGGATATGTGGAAGGCTGTTAATGTAACTCAAAATAATCCTGAGATAGTAAATGATTTTAATAATCCAAATCAGCACGTGAACGTTGTAAAACTTCTAAAATACATTCATGAGATAGAAGGATATCCTTTAGCAATACAAGCTAGTGCTTTTGCCGTAGATAATGTCGTATACAAGAATAATTTTGATAAGGTTAAAGGTGATGATTACATCTGGCAGTATGGTATAAGGCCGGCTATTGTTCATATCATCAATCTACCGAGTAACGGAGAAAATGATATTCTTAAAATTGGTCCACAGACTGGGAACAAAACTTTAGATAGACTGCTGTTAGAAAAACAAATATTGCCGAGCGAACTAGCTGAAATAAATATTACAAGTGGTTTGCATACAGAGCCAAGATTCGAAGGACATAGAACTAATAGCTAGATCTCTAGGCTGTAACTGGTACACATCTTTGGACTGCTTTACACATTATCTTAACAGTTTAAAGCAAAGGCAGGCTATTGTAAAGACACCATTAATCGATGAGCCATTCATAATAGAAGCGCCAGACGTATTTCTAAGAAGTATATCAAAGAAAGAGCTTAAGGCGTATATGCCAAAAGTCGAATTAAGTTTTAGTGAAGATGAAGAGAAATTCTTAGAGAGCGTTAGCACTTATCCATTCATTTCAAGAACTGAGAAAGAAGCTTCTAGGTTGGGACAAGAAAAAATACAGAGAAATTGTTGTGAGATTAATAGAACTTAATGTAATAGAGCAAGTTAATGTACCCCTTGGAAAGAAGAGACCTATAGTGCTTTATCAACTGAAGGGAAAGAAACCAAGCATAAAGCATGAATCTCATCAAAGAATATGTGACCACAGATCCCAGGTACCAGAGTAGGATGGATCAATTCTACTACGATGGGACTTAGTTTTTATACTTATGTCAACTTCTGATTTAATGTTCTTTTTGAATTAAGAAATTTGTGCCATTTTATTTAGAAAGGTGACATAGCTTTAAATATTTAACGTGCCATTCTTATATCAAAGGTGACTTAAATGTACTTAGAGCAGTTCAGCTCAGCTTTGAGAGAAAAGTGGAAGGGAAGCTTGTTCAGGGTTAGCGAAGCAAAAAGAATAGATGATAGAGCTAAAGAATACTTGCACAGATTAGGAAAATTAGGTAGAGTGGAGCATGTTCATTGGGGCTGGTATTATATTCCTGAAAAACATGATGTTTGGGATTTCTTAGCTAATGATAAAGGTTTTAAGGTTTTGATAAAGCAGACTGCAGCAAGCATATGGAACTATGATTTTGTTCATAGAAATGTTTACCGTTTGGCAGTACAAGATGCATCTTACAAAAAAGCTTTAGAAAGATTTGGTAAGGAGAGAGGATGGATCTTTGAGGTTGAGTATTATGATAAGATACCTTATGATTACAAGAAGGTTGATAATTTATTTATCGAAACGCCAGAATCCTGCTTAGTGAACTGTATAGCTGATTGGTCGTTCTTAGACGCATTCGCTGTTTTATACTTTAGAAGAGATGAAATCTCTTTTGAAAAAGTGAAGCAGTTAGCTAGATGGAAAAGAATCTCTAAGACTGATACAAGGGTCTGGAATGTTATAAAATATGGATGTAATTTGTTCAATCAACACTTAGGAAAAAAGATATTCAATGTTAAAGCAACTGGCTTGAAGCAAGAGGATGTTAAAGAATTGGTTGAAGAAGCTGTTGAGAAAGTGATGGAGTTTGCCTAAAGCAATTGAAATGATGAAGAAGAGAGAAGAAGAGCTTTTGAAAGCAGTTCAGCATATCTCTAATAAGACTGATAGTTTCAAAGACCCTAAACTTATCCTGATAGGCGGTTATGCCTTAAGAGCCTTTATCCCTTTATCAAGGTTCACAAGAGATTGTGATTTTATTGTTAGAAAGAAGAACGGTTGGAACTTAGACGAATTAAAAGCAATTATGCCCGAAGGATATAGCATCGAAAAGGAAGAGAGGTATGAGAGCTATGGATTCATGAGATTGGTAAAGCTCATACAATACGACAGGGTTAAGATAAAAATATCATTGGATTTTATGGAAGGAGAGATAAGGGGAAGGAAAGATGGAGAAGTGATTCTGATAGATGAAAAGATGATTAATAACAGCAGGTTTGTGCCCATATCTGATGAGAGCGTTCACGTTGCAATACCAAGCTATTTAGATTATTTTATTATGAAGGTTGTTTCTTCTAGAGCTTCTGATATTAGAGATATAGCTTCGCTAATCCATGAAAATGGTGTTCCAAAAGGGCTTAAAGAGAGAGTAAAAGAGATATTGCCTTATCCAAGAGTTTTTCAATCGAAAATTGAGCAGAGGATAATTCCTGAATTAAGAAAAGCTACATTCTTGGACAGCTGGAAAGGAATATTCACAACAATCAGGTATACTGAGAGTGATAAGGAAAAGATAATAGAAGAGTTAAGAAAGCTTCAATAATTCTTAGGGATGCTGTCAGGTTTCTATAAGCAAATTTAGACAAGCTGTTTATTCGAACTAAATTATCATCAGAAAATGAATTCTGCCTTCTAGCAACTTAACATTAGTAAAATTTAAACATAGTAAAAATTACTAATAGTCGGAAGAGCATTTTTCTTCGAGTTGCTTCCATTTAGTTTTCATGAATTCTTAGCCGCAAAAGATCCAAGATTGGCAAAAATATATGAAGAGAAAAACAAGACAGTTAAAGAATTTCTGCTGAGCAGCAAAATTAATATTAAAAAAGATACTTTCCTTAAGGAATTTGCTCCATTTTTTGATCAGTACATTACATCTTCTTTTTTATTCACAATTTAAAGAATTTTTACGATGCTTATCATGGACCTATGAAACCACAATTTATGCACTTATAATCTCTTGAAAATTTTCTGCATCTCTCACATCTCCACATCAGTACTTGCCCACAGTTAAAACAGTAGAACTTTACTGCTTTCTCCCCTGGCATTATAGGTCTATTACATGATGAGCATATAGGTAAAGATGCTTTATCTGACATTTCACTACCATCTAATGGTACTATAATATATCTTTTATCAGAATAATAGTTCTTCAACCCTCTTTATGGCTTTCATCCCTCTAACTTCATGTGGTAATTGTGGAAGAATGGCTAAACCAGGCTCTTTTTCATATCTCTCCCTTAAAATAGCTAGATAATTCTTTTGCATGCTGGCTCTTTGTCTATGAAAGTCACAAGCACAAATATCCTCTGTAACAACATAATTCACAAGTATCTTTCTGACATGCATACCAAAGGCTTCAAGCTCTTTAAAGACTCTCTCTGTCTGATGGACTCCTAAAGCCTCAGGAATGGTGACTATTATTGCATGAGTTCTTTTATCTCTTAGCATATTAAGAACTCTTTCAGCCAGTTTTTCCCAAGACGCTATTATGTTCAAAGGGTCTCTTCTCGCTCTTCCCTTTGTGAGTATCTCTACTGCCTTGCGCACTTTTACATACAATTTTGCAGCTTCACCTAAATGCCTATAAAATTTATCTTGAAGTTTGATGAGAGAAAGAGTACCTCCTGCAGGGGCTGTATCCCAAACTATCACATCATAGTTGCCACTTTCGTAAATATCGAGTACATAACTCAGCGCAAACTCTTCGTCTATACCTGGTGCTCCAGCGACATAGTCTATTATCTCTTCCCCTACCGGCAAGAAGGATGATAAAACCTCGTAAACTTCATAACCAAACTTCTCTTTCCATCTTTTTACTATAAGATCATAGTCTAACTCTATAGCGTTAAGATTCTTATAGTAGTAAATTGGAGTTATATTTCCTCTCACATTGACCTCTAAAATATCTGATAATGATGGAGTTGGATCACTGGAGATAAGTAGCGTGCTGAACCCTTTTTTAGCAAAATGAAAAGCAGTAGCAGATGCACATGTAGTCTTACCAACGCCGCCCTTACCACAAAAAGCCAATATCCTTGGCTCTTCAAGGTCAAGATAGCTAAGCCCTTTTACAATCGCCAAAAATATCCCCTAAAAATCAAGACCATTTAAGTAGCTCGTCTTTAGAGCAAAGTAACCTTTGATTTGCATCTTCGATCTGATTTTTTAAGTCTTTTAGATACTGTGAACGTAACTCAGGCTCATGAATCTTCATTATCTCATCTATTTTTTGTAATGCAATACGAGCAGATTTTATTTGCAATTCTGTCTTTTCAGCTATTCGAGGATTGATAAGATCGTGCTGAACTTTTATGCGATTCAATAGATATGCAGCTTCATAAGTAACCTCTACTAATTCATCTCTACTCATCCATAGGGTCTGATAATTTAGAAAGTATTTCCAGCTTGGACTATGCATGGCTTGTCTATATTTCTCAAGTTCCTTAAAGAATACCTGATACCCATTTTTCTCAGGATCTTCAAAGGCTATGCTTCCTGGGTCTAAAAAGGGTGCTAAGGGAGCTATAAAAGCACGTAATCTCCTATCACTCTTATGGTTCTTTAGCAAACTATCATAGTATTTTACTGTATTTAATACTGATTCCTTTGTCTGGTAAGGGAGTCCAATCATAAAGAAAACATCAAATCTTTGGCATCCTAACTCAAGTGCTTTTGATATATTCTTCTCCAATTCATCATTCTTATAAGCTCTGCCAAAAGCATAGCGTATAGCCTCATCATGTGATTCAGGAGAAATCTCAAAGCTAAAGTTAGGAACACTATTAGCTATCTTCTCCAAGTAATCTTCATCAGCTGGCTTAAAGAGCTCTAAAATGACTGGGTTGTCAACTTTCTCTTTCTTCATATTAATCAAAACAGATTCAGCGTAATCTTTACCAATCATGCGAAGGTCTCCTAGAATGAAAATAGGTCCGTTTGTGTATTGTTGAATTATCTTCATCCCTTCAACAAGCTTCTCTGGCTTCATATATGCTAGTGAAGATCTATTGCACAACATTCTATAAGTGTAATTAGAGCCACCACATGTTACACAATTATGTATACATCCTTTGCAGGCTAAAACAGAAGTTATTGGATAATCGTTCCATTTATGATATGGAAGATGCCCTGATATATCCCAATATCTCAAGGATGCTTTTACTATACTACCAGCATCTAAGGCAAAATCATCTAATTTATCAGGTACAAAGGTTAATGGATTTGTGTATATCTTAGCATCATCTCTCCATGTGACATTTGGCACATCTTTTGGACATTTATTTTCCTCTATACATTGCATCAATTGAAGTAAAGGTTGCTCTGTTGAATCGCCTCGAATAACATAATCGACTTGTGGATAATTCTTAATTATTTCTTCATGAAAATATGTGGAAGATAATCCTCCTAATAAAACTGGAGTATCTGGGTGATACTTTTTAATTATTTTTGCACTTTCTAAACTACCTTGAGCATGAACCAACCAATGAAAATCTATTCCAAATGCTTTAGGGTTAAGGCTTTTTATCAAAGCCTCAGGGTCGAATTTCTGATTCTCCAGCATCTTTAAGGCTAAATTGATTATTCTTACATTGTAACCATGCCTCTCTAAATATCCTAATATAGTTACAAAGCCTATAGGGTACATATCAAATATGAAGGTTGATGGAATGACATCGTTAATAGGACCGTATATTATGGACTCTTTTCTAAAATCGTATACGCTTGGTGGATGTATCAATATTAAATCTGGTTTAACCATTCCTGCGATAACGGTCTAATTTGGTATTATTAAAATATTAGCTTGGATAATTGATGAGTATCTTCTTTTCAATTTAATATGATGGACAATGTGAGCTGATCATCACTTCAGAATTTAGTGATGAAATACTTTCTAATGCATCTAAAGCTTCTTCTCTTACATCCTTTATTCCCAAATAGGAATATGTTCTTTCAATGATTTTGCCAAAGGCTATTAAAGATAATCCTATGACATCACTCAACCCTGTCGGTTCAGGCAAGATTATCGAGCTTATTCCCAATGCAATCAACTTCTTCCCTGGTCTCCTTCTTTTGGTTACTGTATTTACTGCCTTTCTTACCGGATTAAAATCTATCCTTAATGAACCAATAAATGTATAATACTCCTTAAATTCTCTTATGATCATTTTAATATCTTTTTGATTCATATTGATCGATTAAACTTTAAGTCTTAACATAATTATGGTCTAGCTTAATAGACAAAGGTGTAAAAAATAGAATTCAGATTCGAGCAAATTTGTCATTAAGTTCAGCTTCATACCAGCTCTTTTTTGCATACACACATGTTAAGCATAAAATTTTATCAAAATAAAAAGTTGAGATATACTACAAATTTGGCTTTATGCTATAAACTGGTTTCACTCATACCCATACTGATAAATTCCTCTTTATTTTTTGAAAAGAGAACAAACGTGTAAAGTGAGATTAAATCGCTAAGACTTAAATGAATCAAATATAGCGCCAAGTCCTAACTTCATTAAGTCCAACGCTAAAGACGGATGCTTCTTCATCATGGATAGAAATTGAATTATTCCTATGGAATGATAGTCAAAATCAGCCTCATCAGACAGTTTATCAAGAATATTTGAAGACGACAAAAACTTTACTATCTTCTCTATTCTTTCATTATCCATCCTCTCATAAATTTTTCTTGCTTGACTCATTATCATAAATTCTTTTTCAAAAATTCTTCTCCATTCAATTTCATATTCTTTTAAAGCTGATGAATCATTATTAAGCAAGCTTTTCGAGATAGCTCTACCTGCCAATAATGCGCCAACTCCTCCTGTGAATATTCCTCCACCAGTTGTAGGCTTTGTCTGGCCTGCTGCATCTCCTATAACAACTATATTGCCATAGATGAAATTCTTCGATGCTCCTCCTACGAATATGGGCGATGCTATCTTTTTGATGACCTTTGCTTTATGATTTTCTATGAAATCGTCAAGAATTTCAAAAGGGTTTATGCTATAGCCTGCAGCTCCTAATCTTGCAGTATCTTCGCTCAATGGAATGAGCCATTTAAAGAATCCAGGAGTATCTTTATTGTCAAGATAAACCTCAACTCTATCTTTTTCAAACCAAGAACCCTGAATATCGTATTGCGCAGCTTGCAAAATTCCATGCCCCGACTTAAGAGATGAAAGTCCTCTTGCATCCACTAGTACTCTGGCTGATCTCTCATGCTTTTTAGTCTTTATTTTCACCAATTCACCTTTATCTTCGATGCTTAGCACTTTTTGCCCTAAATCGATAAAGGCTCCATTTTTCTCTGCAATTCTTGCCAACTCTCTATCAAACTCTCTCCTATTCAGAACTATTACCCTTTGTTTTGTAGCTTTAACTTCAACCTTTGAACCTAGAGGTGAATAGATCATTGCCCTTTTTATTTCATTTTTTATAATTTTTCTGCTTGGGAATAAACCCAGTGATGCTAGAGCCTTAGCGCTTACAATACCTGCACATCTTTCAGGGATTCCTATCTCAAAATCCTCTTCTAAAACAAAGACTTTTAAGTTTAAAGAAGCTATTTCTCTGGCTGCTATTAAACCGCATACACCCCCACCAGCCACTATTACATCGAACTCTGGCTCCAATGTATCTCATGTTATTATGAATCTTCTTTTAAATTTAATTGAATTTTTGCATTAAAGACCCAATGAATCTTTGACAACTTTTTCTTCATAGTTTTGACTTTTCTTTCACTCCTTTTCTAAGCATAAAGTTAGGTAGTAATGCTTACATTTAAGTAAAGTTATCATGTTACATTAAAAGATAAGTTGATCTTAACTTCAGTTGCACACAATATATCCTTTCTCTAGGATAATATTAGCATAATCTCCATTCACGATTCTTCATCTTAGCCATTTATTGGAAAAAGTATTTAACATTAATGGATGATAGTATCGATATTGTCAAGTTGATGAATTTTGAAGATTTAACTTGACAAACTTGATAGTATCCAGATAAGTATTTAACATTAATGTGCCGTTATATTTATAAAGTCATTAAAAAAGATTATGAAGAGTTAAATTGGGAAAAGTACTTGTTAGATTGAAAATATTGCCTACTGATGCTGAAATAAGCCCTTCGATGGTTTCGGAGTCTATCAAAAAGAGCCTCCCATCAGGCATAGAGATAAGAAGAATTGTTGAAGAACCTATAGCTTTTGGATTGGTCGCATCGATAATAGATTTCTTAATAGAAGATAAAGAGGGCGAGATGGATAGGCTTGAAGAATTATTGCGTTCATCAGAATTAGTAAGTGAGATAGAAGTTTTAGGGATAAGCAAAGTCTCAACAAGTTTAAGATGAAATATTTTTAACCTTGGTTTATGATTTAATCATTAAATGAGCAAAGAGAAAAAAGCAGTGATAATTCAACTGAAAGTGGCTGAGGCAAAGCAAAGAGATGTAGGAAAGGCAAGGGCAAGATTAGACATAGATGCCATGGAGGCATTAGGTATAGGGGCAGGAGATATAATCGAACTCATAGGAAAAAGGTCGACTCCTGCCATTGCTTGGCCTTCAGACCCAGAGGATAGATTACATGGAATAATAAGGATAGATGGTCAGACTAGGAAGAATGCCGGCGTGGCATTAAATGATTACATAAGTGTTAAGGTAGCAAGTGTAAAAAAGGCAAAGAGCTTAACTCTAATACCTATGAATATAAAACTAGGCATCGACAAAGAATTCTCAGAATTTGTGAAGAATAGGCTAAAGGGCATGCCTGTAACAGAAGGAGACGAGATTTCAGTTGTAATACTTGGTAGCCCTATATTATTCAGCGTAGCAAAGACAAGACCAAGTTCTATTGTAAGGATTGAGCAAGATACTAATCTTATAATACTTCAAGAACCAATGATGGAGAAGACAATTCCTCTAAGAGTAACTTATGAAGAGATAGGTGGCTTGAAAGAGGAGATAACAAGATTAAGGGAGATAGTAGAGCTACCATTACGCCACCCAGAAGTCTTTCAGCGCCTTGGTATCGATCCTCCAAATGGTATATTGCTTTACGGTCCTCCTGGCTGTGGTAAAACATTACTGGCTAAAGCTCTAGCAAATGAATCTGAAGCCAACTTCTTCTCTATAAGCGGTCCTGAGATTATGAATAAGTATTATGGTGAGACAGAGGCTCGCCTTAGAGAGATATTCAAGGATGCAAAAGAGAATGCACCTAGCATTATATTCATAGATGAGCTAGATGCAATAGCTCCTAAACGTGAGGAAACCTTTGGTGATGTAGAGAAGAGGGTTGTAGCCCAATTACTATCATTGATGGACGGACTCTCTGAGAGAGGTAGAGTGGTCGTTATAGGTGCGACGAATAGACCTGAGAGCATAGACCCGGCTTTGAGAAGACCTGGTAGGTTTGATAGAGAAGTGGAGATAGGAGTACCAAACGCTGATGCTAGGCTTGAGATACTTCAAATTCACACAAGAGGTATGCCATTAGCATCGGATGTGAACTTAAAAAAGATAGCCTATGAAGCCTATGGTTACTCTGGTGCAGACCTAAGAGCTTTGTGCAGGGAAGCAGCCTTAAAGGCTCTAAGAAGGTATCTACCTGAAATAAACCTTGAAGGAGAGAGGATACCTCCTGAGGTTTTGGAGAAGATGGTAGTTACTGCTCAAGACTTTCAGATGGCTAGTAGAGAGATAGTTCCTACTGCTCTTAGAGAATTCTATATTGAAAAGCCTTTGGTGAAATGGGAAGACATAGGAGGATTGGAGGAGGTTAAGCGAATAATCTCCCAAAATATTATACGCTCGATAAAAAATCCTGAAGAGTTTCAAAGGTTTGGGGTAAAGCCTCCAAGAGGTGCACTACTTTACGGTCCTTCTGGCTGTGGTAAAACGTTGTTAGCCATGGCTATAGCATCTGAAAGTGGTGCAAATTACATAACTGTCAAAGGTCCTGAAATACTGAGTAAGTGGGTTGGGGAGTCTGAGAAGGCGATTAGAGAGATATTCAGAAAGGCAAAGGCATCAGCACCATGTGTCATATTCTTTGATGAAATAGATTCTATAGCAAAGCCAAGATCTCTTTCTTCTGAAGATTCTGATGAGAGAGTTTTGAGTCAACTGCTTACAGACATGGACAGTTCTTTTAATGTAAACAATATATTCGTAATAGGCGCAACAAATAGACCAGATCTTATTGATATGTCTCTATTAAGGCCTGGAAGGCTAGATCTACTCATCTATGTTCCCCCTCCTGATGAGAAGACAAGGATGGACATTTTACGAATACAGACATCAAAGATGCCTTTGGCCGATGATGTCAAATTAGAAGATATAGCAAGCATGACAAAGGGCTTTAGTGGCGCAGATATAGATGCTCTTTGCAGAGAGGCTGCTATAATGGCTATGGAGAGAGGATCAAATAATCCAAAGGTGACAAAGGCTGACTTTGATGAGGCTATGAAGAAAGTTAGACCATCGATAACCCCTGAAGTTGAAGAATGGTACGAATCTATTCACAAGCAATTAAAGAGCCGTTCAATGAGAGCAGATAGATTCTTTTATCGTTAAAGATTTATTAAAACGAATTCTTAAGATTCCTTACATGGATTTGAGATACCCACTTAAGAATCTAATTTATGAAAGACTAAAGCAGCAGAAAAATATAATGGATGTAGATCTGCTCAACGAGTTAAAGAAGGAAGAACCTGATATAACTATGAAGGACGTGAACAAGGCTTTATTAAGCTTAGAGATAATGGGGCTTGTTTCTGTGAGATGGGTAAGAAAGGATGCGAGAAGGATCGAGATCATAGAAAAGGCATCTTAAAATCAGGTAATTCAACAGATTTCTTTATACCTTTGCTTATTATGTAAAATTTTCCTTCATAAGTGCAGATTATATCTGGAGCCCTCTCACCACGTTTAAGTTGTTGATTGAATTCTTTATAATACTCCCTTAACTCTCTTTTTTCATAACCTCCTCCCTTCAACCTTCTCTTCCTCAAAAATTTGAATGCAAGGACTAAATGCCTGTTTGGATATAGCTTAAAGCTATCGAGAAACCTTAAAGACCTCTCAACCTGCTCTCTAGGTACCATTAGATAGTCTGTTGTACCCGATTTAGCCTCTATGACCATTAATTTACCAAACCTGTTTGATATAGCTAGTATATCTGGGAGAAAAGCGCTTGCCCCCCCTAATCTGTACGCTTCATAAGAGTAGCAAGAATCTATTCTCTTCACTAAGGTATCTTCCCAATCCCATCCTCTTTTTCTTCTAAGCTTTGATGCCTTTGACATTCCGAATCCTCTCTTACACTTAAGATTCCCTTTTATAAGCATGATTAATCTATTATGATTTGTATTTTTGAGCATAAGACTAGCAAATTAAAAATTGCTCGATTCTAAAGTTGACTAGCTTTTGATAAATAATATGGTTCTAATTATGAACATGTAATTATTTCGAGAATTTCCTCATCTACTAATATGAGCCGATATGCATGGATCTTTCAATTCTCTTTAATGAGATTCATTATGAATTTGGGCATTTACTCACCTCGGCATTAGTACTTTCAATTCTCTTTAATGAGATTCTGAGAGTCTTACCGTCCTTAGTCTTGAAATCACAGAAACTTTCAATTCTCTTTAATGAGATTCTTGCAAACTATGCTTGCATACTAGCACCTTATTCTAATCTTTCAATTCTCTTTAATGAGATTCAAGCTTGATAAGTATTATTTCTATCACTACACAGACGCTTTCAATTCTCTTTAATGAGATTCCCTACCTTTATTAGTCCAAATCTCAGCATATATTTTGTTCTTTCAATTCTCTTTAATGAGATTCTCTCCAACAGCAACATTCACGGATATAAGAGTTTATTCCTTTCAATTCTCTTTAATGAGATTCTACTCAAAAAGTTATCATTTAGATATGTAAGATATACCTTTCAATTCTCTTTAATGAGATTCGTAAAATATGCAATAAGGAAGAAGAAAGTCCATTCATGACTTTCAATTCTCTTTAATGAGATTCTATAAACATAGATGCGCAATGGACTGAGGTGTATGAGTCTTTCAATTCTCTTTAATGAGATTCCTCACTAGCTGTTTATCCTTCAGTTGAATCTTTAGTACTTTCAATTCTCTTTAATGAGATTCAGAAGGGCTTCTATTCTTATTTGCCTTGCCAGCTTGTCCTTTCAATTCTCTTTAATGAGATTCCCTACAACTTCAGTAGCCGGCGTTTCTTTGTATCATAACTTTCAATTCTCTTTAATGAGATTCAGCTCTCTCTTGAGAGCTTCTATTCTTATCATCCTTGCCCTTTCAATTCTCTTTAATGAGATTCCGTTAAAAGTTGGGCAAATCAACGACAGGGTGTCCACTTTCAATTCTCTTTAATGAGATTCATGGTTTATTACTTTGATAAAAATAAGCAAGGCTTAATCTTTCAATTCTCTTTAATGAGATTCGTTTACGGCTCAGCTATGAATGACTTTGATGATGGAACCTTTCAATTCTCTTTAATGAGATTCTGAAGAGCCAAAAACAACGTTAGACGAAAATGTTATGACTTTCAATTCTCTTTAATGAGATTCAACCTTGGCCATGGGTCTGCTACACAAACGGTATATATCTTTCAATTCTCTTTAATGAGATTCGTGGAGAAAAAAAGCAGGATATCCTTGCCAGTTAGTTCTTTCAATTCTCTTTAATGAGATTCGACACAAACAATATTTATGTCGATCGAGGAACTCATTCCTTTCAATTCTCTTTAATGAGATTCCTCTGATGTTGCTTTAGGCAAAAGACAGCCACCTTTACTTTCAATTCTCTTTAATGAGATTCTATCAAATAGAGTTTATGTTCCAATAAGCATTAATGAGATCTTTCAATTCTCTTTAATGAGATTCATACAAATTATTTTCCTTTTGTTTCTGTTGATAGTAACTTTCAATTCTCTTTAATGAGATTCTCATTTACCTTACCAGCTTTTAGTGGTGAAAGTGTGGTCTTTCAATTCTCTTTAATGAGATTCTTTGATACTGTTTACTGCTATCATGTGTTAGAGCATAACTTTCAATTCTCTTTAATGAGATTCCTGGGGCTTTTTTAGCTTATTTCTTTATTAAAAGAAAAATTTAAGCCTTTTGTTGGCTTTATATATTCGCTGATAACTATCTTGTAAAGCCTTAAGCGTGAGGAAGCGACTAGGCTCTTTTACAGATCCAAAAATATTCGCATGATCGGCATTTACTCTCTGGAGGCAGAGTTTCAGGAAGTTTCTCTGTATAAATGATCTTAAGTATCTGCTTTAATGTCCATAAAACGTGATTTCTCATTTCTTCCGTCAAGGGAATGATTAATATTTTGTCTTCTTTTGAATAATAAATCGCAACTCGCTTAATGATTGTATGAAAGTTTTCTTCTACAAGAAGAGAGTATGCAACTATCTGGTAAATATGCCCTTTTTGCGGTTTATTAGGAGCTTTTGTGTTTTTAAATTCAACAGGGATAAACTCATTATTAGTCCTTATAAGCATGTCCAAAGTACCATGAAGTTTCAGTTTCCTTGATTTGATGTATAAAGCAGTCCATTTTTGAATAGGTTTAATAGATTTTAATCCAAAGAGAGTAGTTCTCCTTTTTTCCTTTATATGAAAATCGTTATGGGCTTCTTTGCCCTTTTCTTCACTTTCAGTTAATCTTTCTTCAACTCCAAGGACTTTTGAAAAATATATAATTCTTGGGCAAAAGTGATATTGCTTTACATCTGATACGGCTATGTATTCCTCCTCATCTTCAGACAAAAGATATGCTCGGAACCTCCTCGGAGATTTCTTTCCCAATAATTTCCCTTAGTGCCATGTCAGCTTGGCATATCACGAATAACTGGATGTTGCCGTTCGCATCTCCAAGGACTTCCTTAAGTTTATCACGTAATTCCTTTCTCCTTGAGCTTGTAAGATTTCCCATGAAGGCGCTCTTTTGAATCCTCAATAATCCAAAATTCTTACATACCTCGCTGACAGCGTTCCTAAGATTATCATCAGATATATCATATATGACTAATGTCTTCAATTTTTACCACTTTTCAACAAAAGGATCATAAGTACTTGCTCTCCTTAAGAGAAAATCACCTATTCGCCTTGCCTGCAATAGGATGTGAGTGTGAATAGGAAGTTTTCTATTCTGAAAGGTTATTTGATCGTTTAGTCTCCTATACACTGATTCTATTACAGCTTTCCTTCCTTCCTGAGAAAGTCTTTCTCCATCAATAAACGACTGTATCCTTTTCGAGCTATCTATAGCAATGCTAAGAATCGATCTATCAACAACAGGTTGTCTAAACTCTTCTATCAAATCTACTACAAGGGCAGGTCTTCTAGGGCTATCTGCATGTAAAAAGCCAGCAAAGGGGTCAAGAGAAGCATATTCTATAGCAAGCCATATTTCTGAGGCAAGGATTCCATAACCATAGTTTAAACAGATGTTCACAGGATCTTTTGGAAGGTCAAACTTTTTCTTTCTACCAGGGAAATCAATAATTTCTTTCAAAACCAAGGCTATACCTTGCCAATAGACATTAGCAGCTTCTGCTTCGATGGACCTAATGTCGCTTCTTAGCTTATCGAGACTTGTCTGAGTTAACGCATCCATTTTTCTATAAATGAATAAAATTTGCTCTGATAAAGTAAAGAGCTCTTTGGCTAGATCGGGCTTTGTCAATTTTCTATTCTTTGCTAACGATTTGAGAAGGTTTGACTGGTTCAGAATTTTGGCTCGAACGAACTGTTTAGCCAAAAAGCAACCTCTCCAATCAGATTGTGCATCGTATTGATTTCTTTTCAGTTGAATTGTGCTGCCACGCCATGAAATGAGTCTTCCTAAAGGTTTACCGTAACCTGAAACCAAAGCTAAATCGACATTATATTTTAACACCAACCTTAGGACTGCAGAAGATACCGCTATTCCCTTGGAAGCAAGTAATATTTGGGAAATATTTCCAGCAGGAACCTCAACAGTCTTCTCGCCATGCTTCTTAACTATTATTCTATCGCCTTTTCTACCAAGAAAGATACCATAATCGTTTATAACAAGCCTTCGCATGCTAGTTTAAATCGTATATATGACAATATAAGTATTGGTAATTTATTTATCAGAATTATTTGGTCAATTGCAAACTTGATAATAAGGACAAAAGGTAGGGCAACTTGATGGTTTTCCTGGATCTCTCTTATTTGTTATAATCTCAAAAGCCTCATCCCTGATTTCTAAAAATTCTCTTCTTAATTCATCGCTTATAAGATAGTGTTTGGTATGAATTATGGGCACAGGTCTATCTTCTTCCATCTTAACATAAATTGTTAGACCAAAGTTCACAGCTGTTTCTTCGTCGGCTTCTAAAGCTAGAGCGTAGCCTGTAAGAGCGTATTTATGAAAACCTCTAACTTCTCCTGTCTTTATATCTGCTACAGCATAAGCCGGCGCATAAATATCAACGGAAAGTTCTTTGCTTAAGCCTACTAAACTACCGTCTACCTTTCTCTCAACAATAGGAGGAATAGCAAGATTAATTAAAGAGTCAACATCGACGTGAGGAAACTTTGTTAAAACTCTATCCAATTGAGAAGCAGCTTGAACTATAAGAAAACGATAAAGTTTAGATGCTTTATTCAAAACATTGAAAGAAATGTTATCATCGATCTTTCCTATATTTGACTTAGTATTCATAATCGCTGTTTCTGCTATAATGCTTGCTTTAGGTAGCAACGCTTCAATTAAGTCAGAACCGCTTACTAAGCCTTTATCGAAGATGAACTTTTTGACTTTCACAGTAGCTTCTGAAGCAATAAAATGATAGACTATGCCTTCAAACATCTTTAAACTAGGAGGTGGTAATTTGTATTCAACCCTTCTTAAGTAAATATCACGAAGAGTATCACAATATCTAGAAGCTAACTCGCTTACACTTAAAAGTAAACCCTTCAGAGAAGGACCAACAGGAGGTTCATCCCAACTCCAACCTCGTAATTCATCAGAGATACCAATAGATTGAAGTTCAATTCTAAGCTGTTTAAACTTCTTATCAAGATCGCTTCTATTTAAGAAGAACATTTTTAGCCACTTTGATTAGAAATTTGAGTTATAAGTTCTATTGGTTTATAATATATTAAGCCTAATCCAGCTGTCCTTCCTCCACCTACATTCACAATTTCTGCAAACCTCAAAAGTGCATCACAAAGCTTTGCATAATCTTGATCATAAGTTTCTAAAGGAAGATCAAAGTAAGCAGTTCCAATAAAGCCTACTACCCATTTTTTCGTAAGAGGATGTTCAACAACCTTTAGAGTCTTTAATCCTTTTGGATAGCCAGCTAAAGCAATCCCTCCCTTTTCAATCCATTCCACAAAACCTTTATAATCTATTTGAGTGTTGGAGTATTTTCTCCAAATTCTCAATAAACTTCTAAAAAGGAGAATAGGATCAGGGAATAAAATAAAACGATATCGCCTCTCTAATTTATAGTAAGGACAGGCTTTGACTTCAATTTTAGCCATACTAGCTTTTAAAATGTTTTGATAAAGAGGACAATAAGAACAGCAATCATGTAACGATCTCCTAAAGTATGTTGGCGTTCTAAATTTGATTCGAAATGATCGCACTGGTTGGCTAGAGTCTAAAACTTTCTTGAAATTAATCTCTTGTACACCAATTTCCATTATCGGAAATTTCTTATTGGATAGAGTAATTTCTTTTAATTCTCCTCTTAAAATCAAGTTTTCAAAGACTTTAACAAGTTTATCATCGAGGAGAGAAATTGTAATCATTCCAATGCTAGGAGAATTTACTTCTTTCCAAACGATCTTAGAAGAATTTCCTTTTGTAATAATTAAAGGAGAACAAGAAAAAGGAGCTAAAGATCCACCAGCATGAATCGAATTAGCAAGATCAGGATTGTCAGACTTTAAAAGTTCATAAAACATCCCTCTAACTGAGAATCCAGAGTAGCTTTGAAAATTCAATGATGAATCAATATTAATTCTGAAATTTAGGATGCTTGGGCACAATGCCTATCACTATAGCAAATTCAAGATTACCTTTTTGTTCAAAAAATTGTTTGTTCACAAGAGAAAATGCTCAAACCCTTTCCTTACAAAACTCTGTGAAAATAACATCTTATTTTGCCTTGTGGCTAATGATGTATAATCACGCAAGAAGGAGTAGAAGAGTTCGATACTATTATTTAGAATCGCAAGGCTGAGAGTAGCAAAAATAGAAGAAAAATTTGTTTCCTTTATTAATGGAAATATCTTATCTACATCTTCTATTGCAGCCTCCCTTACCCTTTTAAAGAAGTTTATATAACTTTGTAGCGGATAATCTGATACTGAACGAACTGCCCACACACCCGTCTTTCGTCCAGTTGGAATCAATCTATAAGAATACAATATAGCGCCCATGCTTTCAAGCTCATTCAGAAATGTTGGATCTTTATCATACAGTAATGCGATTGGTAGGGAAATTGTTGGAAAATCCTCAAAGATTTTCAAAACATTCTCTTTACTTTTGACAGCCTTATGAATGGAAACAATCTTGTCAGCGCTAGTCTTATGTGTTGGAATATAATAGGCGATTTGCCTACCTACGGACATTTTATTGGTGCGCAAGTCCAATTTATAAGCGCCTGCTAACAATCCCTGAGAAACAAGTAAGTAACAGAGGTCACATAAATTATAGTAAGCATTTTCCTTTAAACCGTTATCATAACTATAAAGATACTTACCTAGCGCAGGGGCTGCAGATATATAGAGGGTTCTTAATTTTGATTCGGGTAAATTAATATGTTTTTTACATGGACTCATTCGCCAATCTTGAAGTGTTGGTCTATCACTATACAAACTATCTAATGTTACCGTGTACATCGCTATAAAATTACTCATATTCTTCCAAATCTCCCTAACGAATTTTTCTTCATCTTGAAAACCCAAAATTGGTAGAAGCTTTTCGCCTTTTTTTGTCTTCAAAAGAGCAAAATTCAAATAATCATTTCGGCTTAATTCTAATAACTTTTTGAAAAAAAGTGAATCAAACGATCTTGTGAAATAAATCATAAAGTAACTACCTTGTGGGTAAATCTCCACTTTTTCCAAATCCACCTCTTCAAGATTGTTAAGAGTATCAATAATACCATTGAGGATTAATGCATCCACTTCTCTTGAATGCCCTGGAGTATAGATTACCTTACCCAAGTAGGCCACCTTCACAAACTTCTTTTATATAAGGAGACGATTTCTCTCCTCTTCTTTGAGCTGCCCTAATATCACAAATACATAAGATTTGCAATAGGGCTGTAGCCCTTATCGCAACCTTATGAGCAACTGCGCCCTTTCTATCTATGTGATTATTCATTACTCTTAATGCTTCATAGGCTTCTTTTTTTATTAGAATTTGTTCGGTCATTTGAATTCTGGTACGGATTAAATTTTCCGCCATATGGAATATAAGTTCTCCAGATCCAGAAACTAGAGTTATCTTTTCTTTAAACCATTTGTTTAAATGACTCATAATATAGTCAGGTCGGTAGTTCTTAGTACGCCATTGTGCCCAGTACTCATGATGCGTAATGATCGCTGCCATTGCCTCAGAAAGAATATTCTTATATATCTCACCAAATTTTTCTTGATAGACATCTTTGAAAGTACAGAAGTGCCAAATCGCGCTTACAAACTCATGTCTATAATCCAAGGGACCTTCAGTCCCAGGTTTTCTCTTGGATAGATATTCCTGATAAATATCTGTGAGTTTCCCTAAATCATGCATTAGGATAATAGATTTTATGAAAAAATCTGCATGTTCAGATGAGCAGTCATAAAGGCGAATTAAAGGCGAGATTATTCTCTGTCTGATCTTATTCCATTCTGAAAACATCGCTAACACATGCTCTTCATAAGTTTCTACCCTCCCTTGATCGTCTACGTAAGTTAAATATTCATGCTGTGTTGACATACGGCTTGCACCCAAGTTCTTTCTCGTAAGCATCCTTTAATAATATATAGCGAAACCACGGCATAATATCCCCTTCAGCCTTAGAGACTCTAAAACCATTAACTTTATTATCCCAAGTCATAGTGTATGAGCAAGCCCCTTTATCGTGCTGAAAGATAATCAGTTTATCTTTATGTTTGCAGAGCCATTTGAAGTCAACAGAAAAAGTCATTTCCGTAAAATCCTTAGGCGAAATAATGCAGTCGAGTCTTGGGAAACCTGTATCGTTATATTGGTCCTCACGCAGTTTAATAAGCGTCACAGGGTCGTCGTCTCTGACCTTAATAGGCTCGTTATATGTAGACGAGAAGAGGGAGTTTCTGCCAAAATCGATAAGTGCCCTGAGTTTCTCCGATGTTTCCTTCAAAAGAACCTGTGCATAGATATCACCAACAGTTTGATCGATAAAATTTGTAGTGCCAATCTTGCCTTCCCGTGAGGTAAAAAGTGAAAAGTCTAAATGCTTTTTATTAACCACTAACCATTCCCAAGTTCGTGATACTGAACCTTTAATATAAGGGGCTTCAGATTCAGGTTTGATTATATCGAGTAAGCCATATCCTCCCCACCTAGCTACTCTTCCAACTCTTTGGACGAGAGAGTCTGCTGGTGAGCACTCAGTTATAAGAAGGTCGAACGAAAAATCAAATCCAGCTTCACAAACTTGGGTAGTTACCAAAATAAGGTCTTTTTTGACTAACTTGTTTTTGATTTCGTTCCAAATTTGTTTTCTATCGAAAGATGTGAATCTTGAATGTAGTAATCTAACATTATCATATCGTTCATTTAATTCTTTGTAAATATGTTGAGCTTTGAATACAGTATTGCACACGACTAATGTGGACTTTGCCTCCTCTATGCGCCTAAGATTATCGCATGATATCATGTCATTAGAAAGCATTAATTCATAAGATTTTTTGTATTCTTCCTCAAATCTCTCATCATACTTGTAGGAAACTTCTTTAAGTTGAATATCAGCAAAGATGGCTTGCTTAAAGCGATCAGGCATAGTTGCCGTCATTACAATAGTCGGGACTCCAGCCTTACTAAGGCTCTGAAGAAGCTCACGAATTAAGGCAAAAGTAAATCCACTTTCACTATGGTATAAATGAGCTTCATCAAAAACTACCATCGATAGACCTATAGATCCAGATGAAAAATCAGGATGCTTTCTTTTACTACTATAAGGATATACATTTCTTCGAGTGTATGCTATGAGGAAAGAATCAAGTGTGGTAACTACAATGTCCGCGAAAAAGTATGGATTTTCTAAATTCTCTCCATGATGAACTTTTACCTTAATTTGTTTATCAAGGTCAGACATTTTAGCAAGTGATTGAAGCCATTCTGAAATTTTTTCAGCTACTTGATTAGCCAAATAGCGCATAGGAAGAACATAAATAAGCCTAGGAGCTATTGGCCATTCATCTGATTTTACCTGGACTAAATATGGCATTATCCCGATGGCTGTCTTTCCGTATCCACATGGCAAACGTATTAAAAGAATACTTTTCTTTTCTAATACATCTTCAAAGAAAAGCTTCCAACTTTTTTCCTGGTATTTTCTTACCGATTTTCCCTCTAATATGTTGAATAATGCACTTGTCTTTTCTTCCCAGTGATCTACCACTCACAAATCACCTATGAGTTACGATGGTGCATCTACCAGAAACATCAAGAGTCAAAGCATCCTCACCAGGCATTATTTTGAAAATCGAAGGATCATAAATTCCTGGTTGCTGAGCTTTAGATACTAATGGTAAAAGATATGAAACTGGCTTTTTAGGCTCCCAAAGACTGGGAAAGATGGTTGCCACATAGTTTCCACTAAAAAATTGTAACAGATCTTTTTTGACATATGTATCGATGACGGTCTCACCCTTAACCTCTATGGTATCAAGCATCTCAACATTTATGACGGAGATTAAGGATTCTGTATCTCCCAATCGATCCATTGAAGAGGGTAGACTTAACATTAAATTGGAGAATTCGCTTGGCACTAAAGTAGAATCTATTAAGAAAATGAGTAGAAGATCCTTGACGAATAATTGTTCTCTTACCATAGCATCAATGCGGCGCTCCTTATTTTCAAGGGTTCTTGACCTACGAATTAGGGTGCCTATTCTAAGTATGCTAGATAGAGGCTTTACAAAGACATCTTTTACAAAGCCTTTTAACACTCTTAAATTCTCAGAGCTATACCCGTCTCCCTTGCCGGTAAAGTGGTAAACTGACCGTCCTAGTGCCCCTATCAAAGTTGAGGGTGGGGGAAGTAAGTAAGACGATCTGTATTGGTAACTTTCAGCAGTTGCTATAGAAAGGTATGGTGAAACCTTTGCATGTACAACTAATGCTTTAAGCGCCAATAATACTAACCCTTAGTTATTAGCTCTAGTGCTAGCCTTATTGCTGAGAACACATCATTTTCATCATATAATCTAAGATGCTCACTTGTGTTTTTTATTTCTTCTACTGGTGGAACTACTATTAGATGAACATCGTTTTTGCTAACTTCGGCTACACTATTCATCAAAGCCAAATTTGCTTGTCTATAATCCTTATAGAAAGCTGACACGAAATTTGGCAATCCCGGATAATCAGAGATGGCAATCATGATCTCAATAGGTTTTGTGATAGGCAAGGATCTGCTTAGAGATGCACCCATCTCTCCACCCATCATAGGAATAAGTGCCTCAATGGCACATTTTCTCCTTCTTTTAACTGTTTCATCCTTAAGACCTTCAACTATTATTGGTTTTCCATTTTTTGACTTATAATCTGAAGTGCTAATTCTCCCTAGGTCGATGCTAGCTGTTACTGAATATACTCCAGATGCGTATTGTTTATAAAAGAACATTTGTTGCTTTATCTCTTTCTGTTGCTTTATCTCTTTCTTTTCACCAGTTATCTTAGCTACTCTGTTATGTACAGCTGTAGCGATGGCTTCCTCTCCTGTTTCCTCAACTGGCACAAACCATGAAAATCTAACTCTTGATTCTCTTTTTATGTTAATATCAGGATCAGGTGAAAGAAAACCATGGATATCCTCAATAGCACAAGTTGTCAGTAACTTCTTCTCCCCCTCTATGAACAAATCGTCACGTTTTAACTCCTTTTCTTTGATCTCCTTTTCTTTGATCTCCTTTAATCTGTCATCGTCTTGAGGTAACCTCCAAGCCTCTTCCCTTCCACAGTAGGAACAAAAGCTATCATTACCTTCAAGTAATCTTTTCACATAAATAGAATGCCAATGTTTGAGCATATTACCGGAGACGGAAACAACTTCTCTCAGCGCACCCTCTCTATCAATAATTTTCATTTTTCGTATATCTGTGAATGTACCAATGCTAGCCTCGTTATTCAAATCATGAAGATTCACTAATACCCTACCTGTAAGCTTTACATACATCTTTAAACCACCTCACATTTTATGCGAACATAATAGGAAAGCGCATACGAAGCTAATAGACTCCGTATTAGCCTAAGATTTTGGGGAGACAAGCTAGCTAGCTTTAAGACTCGTTCTATCTCCTCTTGATTAGGTATGTGAATTTGTTTTTCTTTACTTAAGTTATAAGACTTAGCTTCTCTTTGAGCTGCAAAGATGGCATCAGCAAGAGCTTCAACTGAATTACTTCGCCTAACATGATCAATTAGGTCAAACCGAATACCAGCGCCACCTTCTTCCTCTTTCTTTGAAAAAGCGTTCAACATTGCAGAAACTGACAAAAGCGCAGTGTCAGATATTAAATCCTTGTGCTCTGCTGAGGACAAACCTAGTATCACCTCTTGTCTTTATTATTGACTATTATTTAAGCTTTTGGAAATATGGAAAAATTCCTAAATAATAAAAATCAAATAATAAATTTCAATGAAATCGGAAGCATTTATAAGCCTGATGGAATAAAATGTTGTGGTTCACATGAGCATAGAAAACCTTCAAAAAAGTTTTATAATCACACTAGGCTGGACTGAGGCTCCTGCCTTAGCAAGCCTTACAAAGCATGGCTTGGCTGAGGGGGACAGAATCATTTTTCTAATACCAGATTGGTATGATGAAGGAATAAGATCAACTATATCTAGCTTAAAAAGCTTAATCAGCAAAATTAGCCAAAAAATAGAGGTTCATGAACTTCCTATCACCATAACTAATTTCGGGGATGCAGTAAAGAGAATTTTAGACAAAATTTACGAAGAAGAAAAAGAAGGGAGAAGGCTTATTATCAATCTAAGTGGTGGGATGAGAATTCTAATAATTGAGACTTTGGTTGCTATAATGATGTCAGGAATTAAAAATCTATTTATAGAAGTTCAATCGGAAGATAGAAAGATCACAATCGAAGTTCCATATTTTTGGGAATATACACCTATCTTAACAGAAACGCAAAAGAATATCCTTAAAGCTCTATTAAAGGAAAATCTATCTTTAAGTGAATTGTCCAAAGCTTGCCAGATACCAATATCGACTGCTTATAGGCTCATAATAGAACTTGAGCGACTTGGTTTAATTGAAACTGAAAAGATAGGAAAGGAAAGGATTGTAGGCTTAACTATGAAGGGAAAAATAATCACAAGCCTCAGGAAATAAATGGCTATAAATTGAAAATATTCCATTGTTGTATGATTTATGTTCTTACCAGTCAGGAACTTATTGACAAATTTAACATCTTACCTTTACTCGATAAAGACTCTAAAGCACCTTTCTATGATAAGAAGATGCACATCAAACTTCCAATTAGGTGCGGTCGCCGGGATTTGAACCCGGGTTACCAGCTATCCACCTTTGGGATGGAGGGCTTACACGCTCATAAGAGCTTGATGTCCTAGACCAGGCTGGACGACGACCGCTCTCATCAGTAATCCCTTTTGGAATACGTATTGATTAATATTAAAGGTAATTTAAATTTTCTGAAGATAATACTTTGCTAAAAAATCATTATAAGCTAATAAAGGAAAGAATATACAATAAGGCTAGTTTTGAGACAGAGCAGAAGGTTAACAGGGAAAGTCAAACAAATTTTCAAACGATAATCAAGAGAATAATAAAATCTATTAGATGGCAACTGTATGATTCAATCGAGATAGAAGAACGGAGAATATGGCTAAATACGAATTATGTCCAAATTGTAATAAATGGGTCTGCTTCGATTGTCATGATGGATGCTGTCCTATTTGTGGTTATTGCATTAATGATACCAATAAAGCTGTTTAGTTCTTCGTTTTGGTTATGTAAAGATTTTAGATTGCTTTCCTTTTTAAGAAGTTAAAAGGTTAACTTTACAAAGATATCTAAATGGCTTGACAAATACAGTTATCATACCAGATAAAGCCTTATAGCAACTATGTCTAAAGATCCTTTTGAGATTGTATGTGACAATTGTGGCGAGATTCTTTACAGAGGTATGGACCTTAAGTATGCAAGGGACATTCTAAAGCATACTGGATTTAAGTGTAAAAGATGTGGTGCTCAGCTCTCAGTTACTGACTTTGTCATAGAGGTAGTTGAAGTTGCTAGCTTGTAGAGCTACAGGGATAATGTTAAGGACTCCATAAAGATTAAAAATAGAAGGGTGTATGAGGAGACTATGGTGGCTCCTCCTTATCTAGTCTCATACGCAATCACAAGGAAATGTAATCTCAAATGCAAGCATTGTTATAGCGATGCCACTGATACACCTGCGCATGATGAGCTTTCTACAATAGAAGCAAAGAGGCTCTTAGACGATCTTGCAAGTTGGGGTATAAGACTTCTAATTTTTGATGGTGGTGAGCCATTATGCAGAGACGACTTCTATGAAATTGCTGGCTATGCTTCAAATAAGGGCATAAGGGTTGTAGTAGGTAGTAATGGCACTCTTATTGACAAGCAGACCGCTTTTAGGATGAAAGAAGCAGGGGTAGGATGTGTATCTATCTCTATCGATGGAGCCAAGCCTGAAACTCATGACTCATTTCGTGGCGAGGATGGAGCATTCTATAAAGCTATAGAGGGGGTTAAGGCTTGTAGAGAAGTGGGTTTACCTTTCCAATTCAACACAGTCATTAGAAAGCAGAGTCTCCTTGAGATTCCTGATATGCTAAAGTTGGCGGTTGAAAGTGGAGCGGATGCTATAGAGTTCTTTGATCTTGTACAAGTTCCAAGAGTTAAAAAGAATTGCCCTGAAGAAATTTTGAGTAAAAGTGAAAGGAAGAATGTCA
>Ga0209225_1001215_pt1 | contig 26278 bp, 27 predicted proteins | sample WasSprMetagenome_FD_184732 | JGI IMG/M metagenome (GOLD analysis project Ga0209225, IMG submission 184732) | Sulfidic aquatic microbial communities from Washburn Spring, Yellowstone National Park, USA - WS (SPAdes) (version 3) | ecosystem: Environmental > Aquatic > Thermal springs > Hot (42-90C)... | reverse complement strand
AGCCCCGGCTTGAAGCTGGGGAGCACGCCCCCCTTCATCAAGACGGCGGCGCTCGACGATGGGCGCCCCCTCGAGGACGCGCTGGCGAGGTTCAGGGAGCTCCTCGACGATACTCGGCCCGACGTACTGATCGACGTCACGACGACCGTGAGGAGCAGGCCGCTGTTCACGTGGGAGGAGGTGGAGAGAAGGGTCGCCGAGGGCTCGCTGCCCCACTCGCAGGTTTACGCGTACTTGGCGCTGGAGCGGAGCGGGGTCGCGTACGTGAACGCGCAGCCTGCCCACGTGGCATGCAGCCCAGCCTTCGTGGAACGCGCCGCTGAGGTCGGCTCGCTCGTCCTAGGCGACGACGGGGCAACGGGCGCAACCCCCTTGACCGTAGACATCGCCGAGCACTTGGCGGAGAGGAACAGGAGGGTGCTCTCGGTAGCGCAGTTCAACATCGGCGGCAACACGGACTTCCTCTCGCTCACCGAGCCCGAGCGCAACCTGGCGAAGGAGGAGACGAAAAGCGGGTTCCTCGAGAACGTGCTCGGCTACGAGCCGCCCCACTTCATCAGGCCTACAGGCTACCTCGAGCCCCTGGGCGACAGGAAGTTCGTGGCGATGCACATCCAGTGGGTGTCCTTCGGCGGCTTCGTGGACGAGCTCGTGGTGAACATGCGCATCAACGACAGCCCCGCGCTCGCCGGCTACCTCGTCGACCTCGCCCGCCTAGCTTACGCCTCGCTGAGGGCCGGGGTCTACGGGACCGTGCCCGAGATCAACCTCTTCTACATGAAGAGGCCGGGCCCCCTCGGCACGAGGCACAAGGCGAAGATACTGGCGTACCGCGACCTCCTATCGTTCGTGGAGCGGCTCAGGGAGATGCGCGACTGCCAGCGCGGGAAGCGGTAACTAGAGCTCGGGCCTCGAGCCCTTAAGGTACTGCTCCCTCACGAAGCCGGCCACGAGATCAGCCAGCTGAAGCCCCGCGACCTTCCTGCTGCTCTTCATTCTGACGTGTAGGTCGCAGCCCCTCACGAGCGCTTTCAAGGTCCTGCGGAGCGCGTCCGCGTCAAGCGGCGCTTCGTCGATCACGAGGACGCAGACTTCGGCGCCGCGCGCTCGCTCCACCAGCCTCTTAGCCACTGCGATGAGCGCGCGCAGCCTGTCCGAGGGCCCCTCCGCGTGGAGCACCCGCGCGGTGACGAGGTTCTTCACCCTTACGCTGCCCCGCGCGACGAGCTGGATCGCCGATGGGAAGAGCGCGCACCTAGCTTCGCTGGAGCATCCTCTATAGCATGTCAGCGTATTCTCTATTCTTTTCTTTAACTTTCCGTTTAGAAAAGATTACTTCCGGGCTTCTCAACATCGAATTTATAAAGCCCCTGCTCGCCTTTCGAGCGTGCACCGCGGGGAAAGCGCGGTGGGAGCGAGCGCAATGAGGGGGCCGGAGCGCGCGCTCCGAAGCCCGTTCCCCTGGGGGAAGCCGCCTCGAGCGGCGAGTACCTCAGGGGCACCAGCGCGCGGGGCCCGAAGAGGGGAAGATGAGGATGAAGCCGCAGGCGGCGGACGACCCCATGACGCTCTGGAGCGCCGCGGGCGGCGACGCCGCGGCGGCAATGAAGGAGGGCCTCTCCCTAGTCAACGCGGGAGAGGCGGGATGTGGGAGCGCGCGCGCTGGCGGCCGTGTACTTCAGCTCCCTAGCCCGCTCCATCCCCAGCTCCCGTGCCGCGCGGAGGAGGGCCGCGGCTCCCAGCTGGTAGTAGGAGACGCTGGGAGGGACTAGCTTCCACACGGCCGCGACGACGAATGTTGAGCAGCGGGTCGGGAGCCCGCTCTCGTCCACGTACGCGATGAGCTTCACACTCCTCTAACGCAAGCTATATTAGGGAGGCATCCCTAAAAGTTCTGGGGGATGAGGGGCGGGGATGCCCCCCGCTGAGGGGGTCGAAGTACCGCTCGATCCCCGCGCGACAGTTAAAAACCGGGCTTCCTCCGGGGCCCCGTGAGCGAGAGGGTCCACATTCTCGTGGTGTACGACAGCTGGACGGGCAACGTGGAGAAGATGGCGGAGGCTGTGGCGGAGGGCGCCAGAGAGGCCGGCGCGGAGGTCAAGGTGGTTAAGGTCGATGACGCCGACCCGGACGAGTTCCCGAGCTTCGACGGCTACGCTTTCGGTACGCCGACGCACTGCGGGACGATGACTTGGAAGCTCAACCGCTTTTTCAACGAGCGCTTGATCAAGTACTGGGGGAGGCTCCGCTACAAGGTGGCTGTAGCGTTCGCATCCTCTGGCGGCTTGGGCGGGGGCAACGAGATGGCCCTGTGGTCGCTCGTCTCCACGATCCTAAACTTCGGCATGATGACGTTCGGCGTCCCCGACTACGTGGCTCCCGGCGTCACGCTGCACTACGGGGCCGTGGCGGTCGGCAGGCCCGACGAGAACGCGCTTAAAGCCTGCAGGCTGCTCGGCAGGCGGCTGGTCGAGCACGTGAAAGTCGTCAAGGCCGGCTTGAGGGCGCTCGGGAGCGGTTAGCGCGGACAGCAAGCGCCGACAGGAGCGCGGCTCCGATCAAGCCCATGACCGCGCTGTACTCGAAGGCGATAGCGCGCCCCATCGTGTCCCAGAGGTAGCCCACTAGGGTCATGCCGGCAAGCGTGGAAAGGCCCACCACGATGTAGAAGAGGCCGTAAGCGGTCCCGCGCAGCTCGCCCGGAGCGTAGCGCGGCACGACGGCGCGCGAGATGGTCTCGTAGGTTCCGAAGAAGAGCCCGTAGAGCGCCACCAGCGCGACCACGGCCAGGTGGCCGGCCGCGTAAGCCATCGCGAGCGAGGAGGCGGAGAAGAGGAGCAGGCTGGCGGCGAGCAGGGGTTCGCGGCCGATCATGTCGGATAGGACGCCCACGGGGAAGCCGACGGCCGAGTGGAAGACGTTTATCGCCAGGTAGACGAGCGGGGCCAGCTCGGCCGCGACGCCGAGCTCTGTTGAGCGGACTAGGACGAAGGAGAAATCGTAGTAGCCGAGGCCGAACACCGCGAGCGCCGCTAGCAGGAGGAGGAAGTCGCCCTTGAGCAGCGACCTGGCGCCCCTCAGGAGCGCCCCCCTCTTCGGTTCGGTTTTCACGTCGACCACGAAGAGCCAGAGTATCAGCAGCGCGATAGCCGCCGGGACGAAAGATAGGATGAACAGGTTGCGCCCCCCTATCCGGGTCAGGAGCAGGGTGGCCAGCAGCGGCCCTAGGATCGCGCCAGCCTGGTCGAGGGTCCTGTGGAGGCCGAACGCCTTCCCCATCACTTGCTCTTTGACCGATTGGCTGATGAGCGCGTCCCTCGGCGAAGTGCGGATCCCCTTCCCAGTCCTATCGGCCGCTCGGACGGCCAGGACGTCCAAGGGGTTGCGGGCGAGCGCGAAGAACGGCTTGGAGATCGTGGAGAGCGCGTAGCCGGTGAACACGAGCGGCTTCCGCCTCCCCAGCCGGTCGGAGAGGAAGCCGCTCACCATCCTGAACAGGTAGTTGGCCAGCTCCCCGACGCCCTCGATGAGCCCGAGCATCGCCCTCGTGGCTCCCAGCTCCTGGACGGCGAAGACGGGCAGGTAGCCCATCACCATCTCGGTTGACACGTCGGTGAAGAAGCTGACACCGGCGAGCGCGTAGACGTTCCGCATCCCAGCCCGCTTCTCCTCGTCGGACACGAACGCACCCTGCGCCTTCACCCTTAATAAACATAGTTCAGTAGCGAGCTGTGCCGCCCGCTAAGCGCTTAGCCACCCCTGAGAGCCAATCTAAAAGGGCTCTCAAGGCTCTAGCGACCGTGCTTAGGAAGCTCTTAACAGCCTCCACTATCTTCTCGAGTAGCGAAGCCTCTTTCTGCCCGCTGCCGGGCTGCTGCGGCTGTTGCGGTTGCTGAGTCTGCACCGGTGTAACCTCCCGAGGTAGTGCGGCGCTTTGCCCGAGCTCTAGAGCGAGGTTGCCCAGGTGGGTGGCGTGCTTGAGCCACGAGATCGCATCTGAGGCCGAGCCGGCCAACGCGCTGTAGTTGATAAAGTAAGTGGCAACCAGCGCGTTGGAAACCTTAGACGCGGTGGCGTCAGCTTGGCTTCTCGATATCTTCAAGTACACGTCCGCTCCCGAGGCGGAGGACTGGTACGCGAGCAGAGCGGCCTCCGCGAGCGCCACCGCTTTAGCGGCGGCCACAGCGGCTAGGAAGCTCCGGCCAGACGAATAGAAGGACGTTGCAGCCCTGTAGTAGGAGCCAGCTAGATCCACAAGAGCTGTATCGCCTCCCGCCTGGCTCACTACAGAGTACACGTAAGACCACGTGGTGCGGGCCACCGACAGGTAGGTGGCCGCCGCTTGGCGCGCATCGGGGGCGAAACCCCCCTGAACACGCTGCAACCAAAGCTCTGCCTCGTCGAGGTAGGCTGAAGCCACCGCAAGGTTCTGCAGCGCGGTTGCCGGGTCGCTCGACCAGGTTTGAGCTGACTCGTTGAAAAGCCGCGAAGCCCTCACAGCAAGGTCGGCTGCGAGGACTTTGAAGTTCAAGTCGAGGAAGCTGTTACACGTTGCCGCTTCCGCTTCGCTCACTATGGAGCTTAACCTACTGGCAACATCGTTCGCGTAGCTGTCCAAGGGCTTATCCAGGTAGTAGTCGACGAGCATCCTAACCCATCGTGAGCTCGCTACGCTGAGGGTTAGCAATGGGATCGCCTCCACGCCCTTTGACCCCTCGGCTCTGGTGAGGTACTGCTGAGAGTAGCTCAAGTAGCCGCTGAGCAGCCTCCTCGTGAGCGCGTCGAGCTGGGACGAGTTGAGGTATGACCGCGTGTTCGACAGCTCGTCCCTAGCTCTAGCTAGTAGTGCTGTGCGCACGTTCTCGATGGCTAAAAGCGCCTCAGTGCTCAACGAAGGTTTGCCCACCGTTTTCGTAGGCGGCTTGTAGCCGAAGAAGTAGCGGAGAGCATCCTCGATCGTAGAGATCTCGACCACGCGGAGACCCAGCTCTTTCGCAGCGTATTCGGTCAAGTTGATCGTGACGGGCTGTGTTGTGTAGAAGCGGAAAGGTCCAGCCCTCCTGACGACCGTGCGGTAGGTGACGACCACGCTCTGCCCTGGCGGGACGAGGAAAACCTTCGCGCCAACCCCTGCAGCAGCCTGCGCTTTCTCGTACACCCCGCCGACCGGTCCGACCGTGCCGTCGGGGGAGATCATCCCCGTCACCATGACCGAGCGGTTAACGGGCTGGCCGGTGAGGGCGGAGTACACGGCGACGGCCATAGCTACCCCCGCGCTGGGACCGCCGACGATCACTGCCGGCCCGACCACCTTGAAGTAGAAGTTGTAGCTGGAGAAGCTGAGGTTCAACAGGTTGCAGACGACCCTAGCGGCAGCCGTGGCCGCGCCCTGGAAGTCCTCCTGTGTCAGCGAGTAAGTGGAAACGTACACGTCGCCCCACCCCTCTGTGACGAGCACCGTAACGTTCGTCGCAGTACCAGTGTATCCGGTATCTGTCTGCATCACGGCGGGCGCCAGGATCCACGCGTAGCCGACGACCTTTAGCTGCTGAGGGATCGCTGGCACCAACTGGGCAACCAGCAGTACGACTGCTAGCAGCGGGGCTACCCTCCTGGCCACGCGGGGTGAGTGCCAGCGTCTCGTATAAAGATTATGAACGCGAAATCCTCGCGTACACGCAGTAGGCGGCTAAGGGGCACTCGCCGCACCTCGGCTTCCTCGCGCGGCAGACGAGCGCCGCCAAGTCCATCACAGCCAAGTTCAGCTCGCAGGTTCCAGCCGCTTTCACCAGCTGGGACGCGAGCTCCTCCAATTGGCGGCGGTCGCCTACCCCGAAGAGCCTCGCGACGACGCGCTGCACGTTCACGTCAACCGCGGGGACCAGCTCGCCCCTGCTTAAGCAGCGCACGAGGGCCTCCGTGTAAGGGCCGACGCCCGGCAACTTCCCACCCCTCCCCTCCGCCAGCGCTTTCGCGAGCTCGTAGAGCTGCCTAGCCCTCACCCTGTGCAGGCCCAGCGGCTTCAGAACCTTCTCAACCCCCTCAACGCCGAGCTCCAGCACCTTCTCGGGCGAGGAGAGGGCGGCGAGAACCATGTCGTAGTGCTTCGCCACAGTTTCAGCTCTCGTCTTGCGGAGGAGATACGCGGTGACGAGCACGCGCCAATCATCTCGCATGCCAACGCGCCAGGGAAACTGTCTCTTGTGTCTCGCGTACCACTCCATCAGCTTGGACGCCACAATCTCAACGGTCTCCGCGCTAGGCTGCACCGGCAAGCCCTAAAGGTGGCCGAGGAAAAGCCTTTTCCATCGATGGATGCAACTTTCTTACTAAAGGTTTTTACACCCCGGGAACAGGAGCAGCTCGATGTCTGACAGCTTCGCGGTTCGCGCTGAGAACCTGGTGAAGGTGTACGAAGGCACGGTGAGAGCTCTGGATGGCGTCACGCTGAGCGTGGAGGAGGGAGAGCTCCGGGCGATCGTGGGCCCGAACGGAGCGGGCAAGACGACCCTCATGAGGATCCTCACGACTCAGATAAAGCCGACTTCGGGCGACGCGTGGGTGCTGGGGCGCCACGTCGTGCGGGAGGCGGGCAAGGTGAGGGGTGCGATCGGCTACGTGCCCCAGGAGTTCTCGGTCTGGAACGACCTTACCGGGTACGAGAACCTGCTGGTCTACGCGAAGCTGTACGGCATCCCGCGTGACCGGCGGAAGAGGGTCGTTGAGGAGATGCTGGAGTTCATGGAGCTGAAGGAGGCTGCGAACAGGCTCGTCAGAACGTACTCAGGCGGTATGATCCGACGCTTGGAGCTCGCGATCGCTCTGATGGTCAAGCCCCGCGTCCTCTTCCTCGACGAGCCGACGATCGGCTTGGACCCGAGAGCTAGGGCGCTCGTCTGGTCCCGCGTCCTCGAGTACAAGAAGGAGTACGGTGCCACGGTGGTCTTCAACACCCACTACATGGACGAAGCGGAGAGGTACTCGGAGGTGGTGACGATGATGAACAGAGGGAGGATCGTCGCGGAAGGGGAGCCAGGTGACCTGGCTAAGGCCGTTGGAGAAGGAGATTTAGTGAGCTTGTCCTTGGAAGGCGATACAGCTAAAGCTCTCGACGCTCTCTCGCGTGTGCCGGAGCTTGCTGTCGTTTCGGCGAAGAACCCTGTGCTAGTGAAAGTTGAGAACGCGCAGCGCCAACTGCCCTACCTGATGGAGGCGTTGATGGGGAACGGCGTCAGGGTGAAGGAGGTAGGCATCCGCAGGCCGACGCTGGAGGACGTGTTCGTGAAGCTGACTGGGATGACCGTGGAGGAGGCCGAGGCGCTGGGCTTCAGGGGCGCGGCGGCGATGAGGAGGGCAATAAGGAGGGGTGGTTGAATGAGCTTGGCTAAAGCTCTCACGTTCGTCGAGCTTGAGCTCCGCAGGCTTCGTCACGACCCAACAGAGGTGTTCACGAGAGCTGTCCAGCCGATCCTCTGGATCGGGGTGTTCGGCACAGTTATGGCCCGCGTGCGCGCCATCCCTACAGGCAGCGTGGACTACCTCACGTTCATCACGCCGGGCGTGCTGATGCAGTCCTCTTCTTTCATCGCGATGGCTTACGGCATCATGCTCGTCTGGGAGAGGGAGTCGGGGATCTTGAAGAAGGTGCTCACGCTGCCCTTGAGCAGGCTCACGGTCGTGCTGGGCCGGTCCCTAGCCGGCGCCGCGAGGGCGCTTACGCAGCTCTTCGTGATCCTCCTCGTAGCGGTGCCGTTGGGCGCCAAGCTCGATTTGAGCCCTATCGCGCTCGCGCTGGCTATGCTGGCGCTGCTGGTGGGCGCCGCCGGGCTCACCGCCCTCTCCATCCTCCTGGCGACTTTCATGAAGACGAGGGAGAGGTTCATGGGGATCCTGCAGGCGATCACGATGCCGCTGTTCTTCGCGAGCAACGCGATCTACCCGATCGAGATGATGCCGGCACCCTTGCAGGCCTTCAGCCGGGTGAACCCACTCACGTATGTGATCCAAGCTCTACGCGACGCTCTCGTATACTCCAACCCTGTCGCGTGCCTTCAGAGCATCGCTGAAATCGCGCTGTTCTCCCTCACGCTGGTGGCTCTGGCTACGCTGCTGCTAGGAAGAATTGTAGAGTGAACGCTACGAGGTGGAGCGCTTCGATAGCGCCTTCACCATCCTATCTGCAGCTTCCTCGATTATCGAGAGGGGGGAGCAGAAGTTCATTCTGACATGGCCGGTTCCACCCTTCCCGAAACCGCTACCCGCGTAGACCAGGACTCCAGCTTCTTTTAGCAGGTAGTCCGCGGCCTCCTTGTCGTTTTCGAAGAGCGAGCTCAGATCGGGGAAAGCGAAGAACGTGCCTTCCGGCGGTCTGATCTCGACGCCGGTCGCCTCCCTCAGCTTGGCCACTAGCCTATCCCTCACTTTCTGCAGGTAATCCCTCAGGGAGTCGACGTAGCTGTCGCACTTGAGGGCAGCAGCTGCGCCGATCTGCTCGATAGTACCGGGATGGATGACTACAGCGGCGTTCTCCTCTCTCATCCTCTTCGCCAGCCCCTTCTCGGCGAAAACATAGCCTATGCGCAGACCCGACATGCCGTGCGTCTTCGTGAAGCGCGCGCAACCTCCTGCTCCTTTTCTTGAAGCCACTTTAGAGCGCGCTCCGGCAACGGCAGCTCCAACCGCTCGCCGCCACCCAGCCTCACGACCAGCTTGTCGCCTTCGATGTAGCAGCCGCAGTGGTAATGCAGAGCATCCACGAACGGCAGCTGCAATATCACCTTCCTCGACCTCCTCGTCCTCTCAACCTCGCTGAACTGGTAAACCTGCGACCTCTTGTCGAACGCGTGCCGGTAGTAGCTCGGCACCAGCAGCTTCGCGCGCTCGAGCGCCAGCTCCACGCCCTCCTCGATGTTCAAACGCTTCGACCAGAAGTACAGCGCCGCGACAGCGCGGTAAACCCTAAACAGCTCCACCAAGCGCTGGAAAGCACCGGCTGGAAGCTCGTCAACACGGTACAGCAACGTCAAGACCCGGAAGCCCTCAACAACCCCCTCCTTCCTGTTCCTACCCCCTATAGGGCCCGCCCCTCGCCCGGGGCGGGGGATCTCCAGCTCGGGAGCTCGGGGCTCCGGCCCCCTCACCGCGTGCTCTCCCGCCGCGCTCTCCACGCGCGGCATCGGGCTTAAAGCGAACCGGGGCTTTATAAATTCGATGTTGAGAAGACCGAAAGTGATCTTTTCTAATCAAAAAGTTAAAGAAAAGAATAGAGAATACGCAGGTATACTATAGGGGGCGCTCCAGCGGAGCTAGGCAGGCGCGCGCACCAACGACAAAGCGTTGGTTTTCAGAAACCCTGCCGCGCGCTCTTCGTGAAGCCGAAGATCGTGATCGTGCGCTCCCGCATGCCGGGCAGCGAGGCGATGCTCACGTGTCTCCTACCGTCGTACGTGAGGTGCTCGTAGAGCTCGTCCGAGATCACGTAGAGGTTGCGCCTCACCGCTAGCTCGGCCAGCTGCTCCAGCTCGTCCCTCGTGTACACCGCGCCCGTGGGGTTGCAGATCGTGATCACCCTCGTCCTGTCCGTTAACGCTCTCTCGATCGCCCCGATGTCCAAGTGCCAGTCCTCCCCCGCTCTCACCTCGGTTACTTCCGCCTAGAAGCTCTTCGGCCTCTCTACCAGCGGAGGGTAGGTGGGCGTCACGACGACAACGTGGTCTCCCGGTTTGAGGAGGACTTTGTACGAAAGCCATATCCCATTCATCGCGCCGACCGTCGGTAGCACTTCCTCCTCTGTAGCGTCAATCCCGTTGAACCTCCGCAGCTTCTCGACCGCGGCTTCCAGGAACTCGGGGACCCCGCCCATCTCGTAGTGGTACCTACCCTCTAGGATCGCGTTGATCATCGCCTCTTTAACCTCCTTTGGCATGTCGAAGTCGGACTCCGCCAAACCCATGCTTATCGCGCCTTTGTCGAGGCCAGAGTACTTGCTCGGACGCACTCTCCTTATCTCCTCCAAGCTTAGAGAAACCGGGAACTCCATCGTTCGGCTTGGGGGAGGTGCGTATAAAAGGCTTGGGAGCAGGCCGCCGAACTCGAGCGCTTACGCTTTCAGGTACACTTTCACGTCGACAGCCACAGCTCCTTTTTCGTACACGAAGATGGGGTTCGCGTCGACCGAGGAGATCTCCTCGAAATCCTCCATCAGGGAGGCGACGCTCGCCACGATATTCTTCAACGCTTCGACGTCGAGCGGCGGGCCCCTGTAGCCTTTAAGCACCTTTCCAGCCTTCGTCTCCTCGATCATATCCTCTATGTCATCCTGAGTCAGGGGGGCTACTCTAAGGGAAAAATCCCTCACGAGCTCAACCATCACGCCTCCCCACCCGAAGCTAACGACGGGACCGAAAACGGGGTCGCGCCTCGCTCCCACGAAGGCCTCGAACCCCCTAGGCATCATCTTCCTCACAGAAACACCGAAAACCCTAGCTTTCGGAACATTCCTGGCGAACACCTCCATCACCTTCGCGTACGCCGCGCGCAGCTCTTCCTCGGACTTGATGTTCAGCGCGATGCCGCCGACATCCGTCTTGTGCGCTACATCGGGTGTCTCCACAGCCAGAGCTACAGGGTACCCGATCACCCGGGCCGCCTTCGCAGCCGTCTCGAGGTCAGGCGCGAACGCGTACTCGACGACTGGGATCTCGTAGGCCCGCGCCACCTCGAAAGACTCGACGGGGGTGAGGAGCACCCTACCTTCGGCTCGCGCCCTCCCGAGGATCTCCTTCGCGCGAGCTCTGTCGCCCTCAACCCTCGCAGGTTCACCCTTTCTCTCTCCCCTGCGCCGGTAGTACCTGTACACGGCTGCCAGCGCGCTGGCAGCGTCCTCGGGCGACTCGTAGCTAGGCACTCCTGCTTGGATCAACCTCTTGAGGACCTCCCTGCACTCTCCTCCCCCTGTGATCGAGACTATCAAGGGCTTTGCGAGCCCGACCTCCCTCACAGCGGAAACCACAGCCTCACCCAGCTCCTCGGGCGTTGGGATGGCGCCCTGCCCGGCCCACACCAGCACGGCGCCGACCCTAGGGTCGCGGAGCACCTCGACGAGCGCGCCCCTCAAGCTCTCGGCAGTCATCATCCCGGTGAGGTCCACGGGGTTGCGCGCGCTACCGAAGGGCGGCATGAACTTGCGGAGCCGCTCCTGAAGGTCCTGGGGGAGGGGAGCCAGCGGGACGCCCATCCCGTTGAGCACATCGGCCGCCATCACGCCGGCGCCGCCGCCGTGCGTTAGGATCACCGCAGTCCCCTCCCCCGGTTCCGGTGAGAGCGCGAGGGCGAGAGCCCAGTTGAACAGCTCCCGGAGGCTCGCGGCTCTCAGCGCGCGAGCTTGCTTTAAAGCCGCTTCGTACACTTCGTCGGACCCGGCGAGCGAGCCTGTGTGCGAGCGTATAGCTTCCACAGCCGCCTCGCTCCTTCCGGCCTTGAGGACGATCACAGGCTTCACGGTCGAAGTCTCGAGAGCTTCATCGAGGAACTTTCTACCCTCGCCCAAGCCCAACCCCTCTATGTAGATCGCTACCACCTTCGTTCTCGGGTCCTCGCGCAGCAATGCTAGGAGGTCTGCCTCGCCCACATCGGCCCTGTTCCCGATGCTGACGAGGCAGGAGAAGCCTATCCCTCTCTCCCTCGTCCACCAGAGGAGCGAAGTCATGAGAGCGCCGCTCTGCGAGATAAAAGCCACCGAACCGGGTAGAGGGTTCGCGTCGATGAAGCTGTAGTTGATCGGCGTCCGCGTGTCCCACACTCCGACGATGTTTGGTCCGAGGATTCGTATTCCGTGTTTTTTCGCGATCTCTACTACTTCTTTCTCTAGGTCGGTGTTTCCCACTTCTTTGAAGCCGCTTGAGATTACGGCGACCGCTTTCACCCCCTTCCTACCGCACTCTTCAACAACTTGAGGTACAAACCGCGCCGGCACGGCTACAACAGCTAGATCGACAGCACCCGGAACATCTAAAACACTCGGGTAACACCGCACACCCAAAACCTCACTCGCATTCGGGTTAACCCCATAAACAACCCCCTGAAAACCAGAAGAAAGGATGTTTCGAAGGATTCTGGAACCGATCTTGCTAGGATCTCTGGATGCACCTACAACGGCTATGCTGTTGGGCCGGAGGATCGCCCACAACTTCCCGGTGCCCACGTTAAACGTTCCTTTCGCGCACGCCTTATAAAGATGCGTCTAGGAATAATCTCGAGAAGTGATGCTCTGGGAAGCTTGCTTCCACGGTAGGGGTGGGCAAGGGGCTGTAGTTGCCGCTCGCCTCCTGGTGCAGGCGGCCGTGCTGGAAGGGCTCTGGGGTCAAGCATATCCCACGTTCGGCGGCGAAAGGAGGGGGGCACCGGTGAGCGCTTACGTGAGGGTTTCCGACGTACCGGTTAGGGTGCGGAGCCCTGTGCGCGAGCCCGACGCGCTAGTCGTTTTCGACAGGGCTCTCCTCTCCTCTCTCAGCTTGAAGGTGAAGGAGAGCGGCTACCTGCTTGCTAACTCGCCGTCCGAGCCGCAAGCGGAAGGGAGGGTTTACTGGGTGGACGCCACCGGCATAGCGAAGCGCCACGGCCTGATAGTGGCCGGTTGGCCGGTCGTAAACACCGCTATGCTGGGCGCGCTAGCGAAAGTGTCGGGGCTCGTCAGCCTAGAATCGGTGAAGAGAGCGATTTTGGAAACATGGAGCGGGCGGCTCGGCGAAGCGAACGCTAGAGCGGCAGAAGACGCTTACCGCGAGGTGAGGGGGTTTAGCCATGGCTAGCGAGCTCCCGCTCACCGCGATCGCCGCCCCGACGAGGGGGGCTGCCGGCCGCACGGGTCTCTGGAGGACCGAGCGGCCGGTGATCGACCACTCGAAGTGCACTAAGTGCTTGCTCTGCTGGCTCTACTGCCCGGAGGGTGCAGTTCTCAGGCGGGAGGACGGCGGCGTGGAGATCGACTACGACTACTGCAAGGGCTGCGGCGTCTGCGCGAACGAGTGCCCCGCGAAGGCGATAACGATGGTAGAGGAGGGGGTGGGCTGAGTGGCTCGCGCAGTCCTCTCGGGGAACGAAGCGGTAGCCCTTGGCGTGAAGCTGGCGAGAGTTCAGGTCGTAGCCGCCTACCCGATAACCCCGCAGACGACGATCGTAGAGAAGATCGCGGAGTACGTGGACAGGGGCGAGCTCAAAGCCCGCTTCATAACGGTCGAGTCGGAGCACAGCGCCATGGCCGCTTGCATAGGAGCAGCCGCAGGTGGCGCGAGGGCGTTCACCGCGACGTCCTCTCAAGGACTCCTGTACATGAGCGAGATGGTCTTCTGGGCGGGCGGCGCCCGCCTCCCTATAGTCATGGCGGTCGTCAACCGCTCGGTAGCGCCCCCCTGGAGCATATGGTGCGACCACAACGACGCTTTCTCGCAGCGCGACGCCGGCTGGATCCAGCTCTGGGCTGAAAGCGCGCAGGAGGCGATGGACATGGTGATCCAAGCCTACAGGGTCGCAGAGGACGAGCGGATCCTGCTGCCCGTGATGGTCAACCTCGACGGCTTCCTGCTCTCGCACGCTTACGAGCCGGTGGACGTGCCGGAGCAGGCGCTCGTCGACCGCTTCCTACCCGAGAAAACCCCAGCGCCCTACTGGGTCGACCCCTCGAACCCGAAGTCGTACGGTACGATAGCGGCGCCGGACACGTACATGGAGTTCCGCTACAAGATGCAAGCAGCCATGGATAACGCAGCGCGCATCATCGAGGAGGTCGACGAGGAGTGGGGCAAGCTCACAGGCAGGAGGTATGGCGGCTTGATCGAGCGCTACCGGAGCGAGGACGCTGTGGTCGGCTTGATCCTCGCAGGATCCTGGGCGGGCGACGCGAAGGAAGCGGCGGACGCGCTGAGGAAGAAGGGTTTGAAGGTCGGCGTGATCCGGCTGCGCGCGACAAGACCCTTCCCCGCCGAGAGGCTAGCGGAAGCCGTCGAGGGGATGGACGCTGTCGCGGTTGTCGACCGCAGCTTATCGCCGGGCCTGCCGAGCGTGCTGGAGGCAGAAGTCAAAGCGGCGCTCTACGACCGCAGTCGAAGACCCTTTGTCGCGAGCTTCATCGCTGGGCTGGGCGGGCGCGACGTAACCCCCTTAGACTTCGCGTATATCGTGGAATCCACCTTGAAGAACCTTAAAGAGGGAAGAAGCGGGACTGAGTGGTTGGGGTTGCGGTGATTGCTTTACAGGTGTGGGCTATAGAGAAGCGATAGTTCCATGTAGCAAAGCTTTTGCCTTGTCTTCTTCGACACCCTTCCTTTCTATGAACGTCCAAGCAAACTGTTTCTTTCTAATTTTCGCAAATATCACATCGAATAGGCATCTAAGCATTAAGATTTCGTGGAACTGCTTGTAGCCTAGCACGAAAACCGGAAGCACCACGAGTGAGGTATCCTCCTCTCCGGCTAACTGGAGCGCTACGAGGTTTACGAGTATCTGAAGGGTAGTGAACAGGATTATCTGGATGACGAGCGGCCAAATGAGACCTCTCAGGATAGCCAAGATTATAGATATTATCGTCAAGAAATCGATAATTGGCATTATAAGATTGTTTATAAGAATCAAAGAGGAATCAAGAACAGTAACTCCTGTAAGCGAAAACATATCTCTATGCTTAAAGAGAACCTCGTAAGCTCCTCTATACCATCTTAACCTCTGCTTGTACAAACCTCTCAAAGTCTCAGGAGCCTCAGTGAAAGCCACAGCAGATGAGCTCGCTTGAACAACTTTTCCAGATTTTATGGATTTCACAGTTACATCGAAGTCCTCCGTTAAAGTATCAGCATCGAAGAAACCAATACTTTCCAGAGCCTCCCTCTTGAACGCTCCGAGCGCCCCCGATACTATCGGGACAGCACCTAGCACGCTCAACCCCTTCCTAAACAAGTGGAAAGTTGCAATGTACTCTATCGCCTGAAGCTTCGTTAGCAAGTTAACCCTATTCCTCACCATAACGTTACCGGCAACCGCCGAAACCTTAGGGTCTTGGAGTTTCCTTACAAGCTCTTTAATCGCATCTCTGCTCAAAACTGTATCTGCATCCGTAACGACAATTACATCGCCTTTTGCAAACCTTAAACCGAAATTCACAGCCCTAGCTTTACCCCTCCCGCCTAGCTCTCTCCTAAGGACTTTGACTTTAGGCCCTTGGTACATCGAGGCGATTTCGAACGTCTTGTCCGTTGAACCATCGTCTACTACAATGATCTCCTTAGGCTCGTATTCAGCTTCAAGTAGCGATTTTATTGTCGATCCGATCACCTTCTCTTCGTTCCTAGCTGGGATAATTATGCTGACAAGAGGTCTGTAGAGTAACGGTTTTGTCGCTTCGATCTCTTCCAACCTCTTGTAGTAGACAGCTAGGGGTACTAGGAATAGGTAGTGCCACGATATTAAAGTAAAACCAAAAGCTATTATCCCGTAAAGGATAGTCTCGAAAATATTTAAGCTTTCCAGGTACGCTACCGCGGCCAAAACTGCAGGAACCACTACTAGCGTTAAGTACACGGCGACCCCGCTGAAAAACCTGCTGTCCTCGGATACGAATGCTTGAACCACAACGTAAATTGCGAAAACCAGGGCGAAAGCATAAGCGAGGAGCGTGTGCAACCCGCCGATAAAGTAGGGTATCAGAGAGATGTTCAAGAAAAGCAAAAAAGAGGTGAAATACAGTTTCCTCATTTCAAATCCCCACGCTTCTCATAATCGAAAGAAAGAACTATTTCCGCTATCTTTTTTACTAAGTTTTCGTTTCCCAGATCTATTACGTTGATGCCAAGCTTCCTTCCTTTCTCTTCAAGATTTGGGTCTCTCTGATATGTAATTAATATTTTAGCTTTAGCATTAATATCAATAGATTTTGCAAAGAATGATAGCAGTTTTTCATCACTCATCGAATCTTTAACTAAATCTACTACAGCTATGGGCGCGCTTTCATCTTTTTTCCATACTGCCATCGCGAAGTCGTATTCAATCCCTGATCTGCCCTTGACCCTTGCAGGAGCTTTCACTTTGTACTCTAAGGCTGTTAACGTAGAGATCAGCCCCAAAATCGACTTAACCATCGGGTCCTTCTCTAAGGATTCCCTGACGACTGTGTACCTGTAGACCTCTTTTGGCTTAAGTTCCTGGATTGAAGCTTCATACCCGCACATCAGGCACTTGTACGAGAATGAAGGTGCGGAAAACACATCCTTACACACGTTGCACCTGTATACCTCGGCTACTCTAACGTAGTCAACTCCAAGATCTTTCAGCTCCCTTCTGCACTTTGGGCATACGAGCGTCCCACCCTGACCGATGAACTCCTCAGCGAGCCCAGAGTAGCCGCAGCTCAAATGCTCTACGACCACCTCTTTAGAAAACTTAACAGAGCCGCAGTAAGGGCACTTCGCTTTCAAAAGGAACATTCCAGAGCCGCAGCTTGGGCAGCTAGCGATGTTATCGTACACTTCCCTCTGTATGTACCCATTCTCATGCAACTCCGCAAGCGCATCATCCAATCCTTCACACACGTCTGCTAAGGGACCGTGACAATAGCTGTAGCTTCCCTTGCATTGATCGAACTCAGGCTTTATCTCAACTAAAGATCCGTTTAGAATTAGCTCTATAAGTTTAATCAAAGCTTTCTCTTTAGGCATAAAATCACCCTTTCTTTGTATATTGATCTATCGTAGTCTCTTTTGGTTCTATTATAAGTTTATGAAGTTTTTCTAGAATTTCGTTCAAATCGCTCGCTTCAACTACCTTTATATTCAATCTCTCTGCTAAGCTTTTCGCATTCTGCGTTGCCCCAGGTACTGCGATCAGGATCCCGCTTTTCGCAGCTGAATCGAACAGTTTTCCGAACATGGCTAGAACCTTATCTTCATTCACACCATTTTTCTCTTCGATTACGTCGATGAGGTGTTCAGTACTATCCTTTTTCACGGAAAATGAGAACTTGTGGACCAGCCCCGATCTCCCTATAACCCACCTGGGGCGCTCGACCTTTACCCCCATCTCCTCAAGCTTTTCAGACACAGCCCTTTCAAGAGGTAGTCTCAGGAGTCTCTCCTCGATAACATCGTATCTAAGGAGGGGTTTGATATCCAGCTCTCTCTCGCTCGCGGACTTCCCGCAGTCAAAGCAGATGAAAACGAGCTTAGGGAATATCGACACGTTTTTGCAGCTTTCGCAGAATATGACTCTATGATACCTGTTGTAGTCAACACCTATGGCTTTAAGGGGTTTGCCGCATTTCGGGCATTTTAACAAACCCCCTGCTGAGAACGCTTCCAGAGGTGCGATGAAGCCGCACGGTATGTGGTGTATGGCCTCCACCCACTTTACATCTTGCGAGCCGCAGACCGGGCAGAAGAACTTCGGTATTAACCTGTGGGAACCGCATTCCGGACAAGCTAGATACGTTCCCACCTTCGCGCTTTTCAACACACCCCGCTTTTCAAGCTCGCTCAAAGCGTCGTTCAGATCGGGAAACTCTTCCCGCGCGACTCCTAGCGGCTCGTGATAGCTTACCCCATAGCAGTGGTCGAGCTTCGGTACAACAGCTTTCACTCTCCTATCGAGAAGCAGGTCTAACAGCTTGTGCACCGAGCGCGACGCCATACCTACTAGAGAAAGCGCTTACAAGATAGTATTAAGTTTTTTCGCGTAAGTATGCAACTTAAGCATTAAGCTGCTTGCTGAGCTGATCTCGAATCGCCCTGCGCGCTAACACATTTATACGCTGCCTCCGAAGTTTAAACCGGTGGATGGTTTGGCGCGAGCTGGAATCACAGTTCGGGAGCTGGCAGCTGAAGAGTACTGGCTGCCCGGGCACTCCGCCTGCCCCGGCTGCCCAGCCGCGCTGGGTTTGAGGATGCTTGGCAAAGCTCTTGGTGGAAAGTTTGTCCTCGTGGTGCCCGCCGGCTGCACAACGGTCATCCAGGGTATCTACCCTCGGACGCCTTCCGGTGTCCCGCTGCTTAACATCGCGTTCGCCGCTAGCGCCTCGGCGGCCTCCGGCTTGAAAGCGGCGCTGGAGCTGCGGGGGCTGGATATCCCGGTTGTCGTGTGGGCGGGGGATGGGGGGACCGTGGACATCGGCCTCCAGGCTTTGAGCGGCGCTGCGGAGAGGAACGAGGACATCCTGTACGTATGCTACGACAACGAGGCCTACCAGAACACAGGCATCCAGAGGAGCGGCTCCACGCCGACGGGCGCTTGGACGACCACGACGCCTTCCGGCAAGAGGGAGCGGAGGAAGGACGCGTCCCTGATCGTGGCAGCCCACAAGGTCCCCTACGTGGCTACAGCCTCAGTAGCCTACCCGCTCGATTTCGTCGAGAAGGTGAGGAAGGCTGCTTCGATCAAAGGGTTCAAGTACATACACTTGCATGCGCCCTGCCCCACAGGCTGGCGCTTCCCGCCGGGCAAGATGGTGGAGATCGGGCGTCTAGCGGTGGAGACGGGGGCTTGGATCCTCTACGAGGTTGAGAACGGCGTCCTTAGGCTGACAGGGAGGAGCAGGGCCCTCCTCGACCCGTCGAAGCGAAAGCCCCTCGAGGACTATCTGAGGCTGCAGGGGAGGTTCGCGCACCTGTTGAGGCCGGAGAACCGGGAGCAGCTCGAGCAGCTGAAAAAGAGCGTCGACGAGGCGTGGGAAACGGTGAAAACGATCTTGGAACGCGGAGGCAAGATCTTTTAGTTCCTTACAGGCTCCGCGCGCAGGGCGGCTCGTTCGGCTATCAGCTTTGCGAGCCTAGCCACGCCTTCTCTCATAGCGTTGAGAGGCGGGTAGGAGAAGCTGAGCCTAGCCGTGTTTCGACCACTCCCGTCCACGTGGAAGGAACTGCCCGGCACGTAGGCGACCTTGTACTCCGTCAAAGCTATAGGTAGCAGCTCGTCCATGTCCACGCTCTCGGGGGTTTCGATCCAGACGAACATCCCCCCGCTCGGGCGGGTCCACTTCACGCCTACCGGCATGTATGTCTCGAGGGCTTCAAGCATTGTATCCCTCCTAACCCTGTAGATCTCTTTCAGCTTCGGAATCTGACGGTCTACAAGCCCCCTCTTCAGGGCTTCGAGGAGCACGTACATGCTGAGCGTCGGCGGCTGGAGCGTCACCCCCTGCTTAGCGATCGCCAGCTTCTCGACGATTTCCTCTTCGGCCACGACCCAACCGATTCTCAAGCCGGGCGCTAGGATCTTGCTCACGGTGGAGACGTAGATGACGCGGCCGCTCGCGTCCATCGACTTAAGCGAAGGCGGCTCAACCCCATCCAGGTAGAAGTAGCTGTAAGGGTCATCCTCGACGACTAGGAAGTCGTGCACTTCAGCCAGCTCAAGAAGGGTTTTCCTGCGCTCTAGGCTCGCGGTCCTCCCAGTCGGGTTCTGGCAGGTTGGGATGAGGTAAGCGAGCTTAACGCGCTCACTAACGCTCTCGATTCTCCTCAACTCCCTTTCTAGAGCATCGACGCGCAGCCCCTCCTCGTCCATCGGAATTCCAACCATGCGCGGTTCGTACACTTTGAATGCTTGTAGTGCTCCAAGGTATGTTGGGTTCTCGCTAACTATAAGGTCTCCGGGATCGATGAAGACGCGGGCGATGAGCTCGAGCGCCTCCTGGCTACCCGAGGTCACCAGCACGTTTTCGGCTTTCGCCTTCAACCCCCTTTTCGTCATGAAGCGTGCGATCTCCCCTCTCAGCTCATCTATCCCTTCGGTTGGCGCGTACTGGAGCGCAGCCGCATCCTTCTCCTCGAGGATCTCCGCGACGATTAGCTTGATCTCGCCCATCGGGAAGCTCGCCGGGTCTGGCACCCCGCCACCCAGCGATATCACGTCCTTTCCGATCCACTTGAGGAGCTCCCTAACTTGCGAGGCTTTAAGCAAGCCGGCTCTAGCCGACAGGTACCTATCTATCTCCACCATTTCATTTTTAACGCTTGCACAAGGTTAATAAGCATTCGCCATAGTAATTCATCGGAGCCGAGCTCGCTTTTCTAAAACAAAAAGCGTGGTCGCGGCAGGCTGTTCGAATATCCAGTAATCTCCGAAGCAATCCTCTAGTTGCGGCGCTCAAAAGCCGAGGGTTGAAGCTACAGCGTACACTACCCAGCTGACAGCAGTCGAAGCGAGGATCGACCAAGCGACGGCTGCCGCTGTCAGCTTAGCGCTTCCCGACTCCTTGTAGATCGCGGCGATCGTGGCCACGCATGGCATGTAGGTCGTGAAGAAGACCGCGAGAGCTAGGGCTTGTGCGCGGCTGAGCTCCAAGAGCTTCAGAGCTTCAACGGGATCAGCGGAGCCCTGGTAAGCTGCGAGCGAGAGGAGGACTGTCTCCTTGGCCACGAGCCCCGCCAGAGCGGCGAAAGCCACCGACTCCGCCTTGCTGCCGCTCAAACCGAGGAGCGCCATGAGAGGGGCTAGGCCCCTACCGGCTAGCGCGGCGTAGCTCTCTCCCGGCTCCGCGGGGCCTGAGGGACCGTAGCTCGTGAGCCCCCAGACGATGAGGCTGAGCCCGAAGATGACGAGTCCCCCTCTCTTCAGGTAATGCTTCGCGTAGTCCCAAGAGATCCACCAGAGCACCTTGATTGAGGGTCTATGGAGTGGGGGCAGCTCCAGCGCGAGCTCTGGCGCCTCGGTAGCGCCCAGCGCCCTCCTGGCGACAACCGAGGTTGCCGCGAAGAGGCCGAGCGCGGCGGCGTAAGCCGAGGCGAAAGCAGCGGCGGCGAGCAGCGGCGAGTCGGCGAAGTAGGCGGAAGCGAACGCGAGGAGCAGGACGAGCCTCGCCTGGCAGGGGACGAAGGGCACAGCCACCATCAGCTGCCGCCTCTCCGCCTCCTCCGGGGCGGTCCTCGAGGCCATGACAGCCGGCACGTTGCAGCCGAGCCCTATGAGCAGCGGGTACGCGGCGCGCCCCGACAGCCCGACCCTCTGGAACAGCCTGTGGAGCGAAGCTGCAGCGTAAGGTCCCAAGCCGCTGTCTTCGAGGAACGCGAGAACGAGCAGCGCCATCAGGATCAGCGGCAGGAAGGAGAGCACGAGCGCGAGACCGCCAAGTAGACCGTCCACGAGAAGCGAGGCGAGAGGCGTTGCGGGGAGGCTCGCGCGAAGCCAGCTCGCGATAGAATCGAAGAGGCCCGAGATAAGGCCTGAGAGCGTGTACGACTCCACTCGTTCCGCCAGCTCGCTGAGCCCAACAGCTTCGAGCAGCACGTTTAGCGGGAACCCTGTGTTCAGCGTGAACACTAGCGCGTAAGCGGCGACCAGTATCGCGACTGATAGGGTGGGACCTAGCACCGGCGAGAGGAAGAACCGTTCAAGAGCCCTTTCATCCTTCTCGACGCGCATCCTCACTACAGCTCTTTTAGCGATCTCGTCGACGAAGTTGAAGCGGCTCGATACGGTGAGCTCTTCAGGATCCACCCCAGCGGACCTCGCTACAGCCTCCCTCAGCTCTCTGGCTCTCCGAACAGCTGTCTCACCACCTGCAGCCTCCACGAGCTTCACTAGGTCTTCATCGCCCTCCAGCAGCTTGAGAGCTATCCAGCGGGTTGGCGCCCTGATACCCAAGTTCAAACCCGCGAGCTCCTGTTCCACCTCAGCGATCGCAGGCTCCAGCAGCCCATAGTTCACTCTTAACGGCTTTCCCACCCCGCCGCCAAGAACTTCCTGGAGGGCTTTGACGAGCTCGCCCAGCCCCTCTCCCGTTACAGCCGAGACGGCAACGACAGGTACGCCGAGCGCCCCCCTCAGAGCCTCGACGTGCACGTGGACTCCGCGCGCGTGGGCAGCATCCCACTTCGTCAGAGCCACCACAGCGCGACCGGTCAGCTCGAGCGCGTGCACCGCAAGATACAGGGTGCGCTCGGGGGCCAACGAGTCCACAAGCACGAGCACAGCGTCCCAATCCCCATTCAGGATGTAATCCCTGGCAACCCTCTCCTCGACGCTGACGCCCGACAGCGAGTAGACGCCGGGAAGGTCGACAAGCACCACTTCAGCTCCGTCCAGGTGCAGTACCCCCTCCTTTCTCTCGACGGTCGTTCCAGGCCAGTTGGCGATGTGCGCGATTTCTCTCGTGAGCCTAGTGAACAGCGTCGACTTGCCGACGTTCGGGTTGCCAACCACAGCTACCTTGTACACCCGCCTGCTGCTACCCACTCCCGCCACCGACTGGTTTCACCTGGATTTTAGCGGCCATACCCCGCCCGAGCGCGACGGTCACACCCCTAACCTTCACAACGACGGGGCCCCACTTGTTCGCGACGACCTCGACCTCGCTGCCCGGCGCGAAGCCCATCTCTAGCAGCCTCCTCCTCAAGCCCGCTCCCCCCGTCACGTTCACCACTACAACCCTGCCCCCTTCGGGCACGTTAGCTAGAGTGACGTCCACAATCCTCACCCAGCTCTCTCAACGTACACGAGGCTGGCAATGTCCATCGGCAGGCGTATCCTGCCACCCTCGACCCGGACCAGCAGGTAGTTGCCTTCGACGCCCTCTACCTCTACGCGGGTCCCAACCTTGAGGCCGAGCCTGCCAGCCCACTCGAATACTTCTCCAAGCTCGCCCAGCCTAGCGACCCTGTATACTCCCTCACCGGCGCGGCTGAGAGGTAGCCCCTTCAGCTGGCTTCTCGAGGGAACCGGGTTGCCGTGCGGGCACTGATCGGGCGAGCCGAGGTACCTGTCGGCGAGCTCGGCGAGTCGGTCGACGTGCTCTAGCTCGTGAGCCAGCTCGTGCGCGTCACGCTGGTCGACACCTAGAACGTCTGTTAGCAAACGCTCCGCAATCCTGTGGTTCCTCACAATTCTCTCGGCAACCTTCAACCCCTTCTCCGTCAGGAAGTAGGAGAGCCCTTTCCTCTCCACGTACCCTTTCTCCCGCAGCTTGGACAAGGCTTTCGCAGCGGTTGGGGCTTTAACCCTCAGCTCGCCTGCGATTATGCTCAGCCTAGCCTCGATTCCAGCTTCGCCCAATCTATAGAGCAGCGCGAGGTAGTCCTCACCCCTAACGGCTTTTTCTTTAGCAACCTCCCTCTCAACACTCACGGAGGGCGAGGAATGCCTCATCCTTTTATACTTTTGCCTAGGCTAACTTTCACTTAAGATAGGCGTACACTATGGCCTGCCCGAAGGCCTCTTCGGGCAGGTAAACCGCAGTCGTGTAGCCTCGCCGCTCAAGCTCTCTCGCCAGCAGAGAGCTGGGCACAACGTCGGTGTGCGCTTCGATTACGAGACGGCTCGCGTATCGGGGGTTGAGGTGCACAGATCCTCGGAGCAAGTCGAGCTCGCTCCCCTCAACGTCTATTTTAACGAGGTCTAAAGGCCCTACCGTCTCAAGTAGCGCATCAAAGGGGATGAGCCACACCTTTCTCTTGCTTCGCGCACCCCCCATCGCCCTCGCGTACTCCGGTTTCAGCGTGGCGTTGATGGGCGAAGGCGGTACCAGCATCTCAGCCTCGCCCCACCTGTCGGAAACACATGCCTTCACGATCTCTACGTTCGCTAGCGAGTTAGCTGCAGCGTTCATCGCAACGAGCTCGGCGTGCTCCGGGAGCGGCTCCACCGCGACCACGAGGCCGCCCGAACCGACCAGCTTGGCGGCTCTCACCGCGTAGATACCGACGAACGCCCCCACATCCGCGACGATCCAGCTCTCGCAGGGCTTGAACTGGCTTAGCGCCTCGTAATCCCTGTAGAAGAAAACGTGGAGCGCGTTCCTCACCACCTCGGGCAGGTAGCCAAGCGGGGCGTATATGCGGAGCCCCATCGGGAGCTCCAGCTGGAAGAGCGCGCGGCCCGCAACGAACCTGAAGGGGCTGAGCGCGAGGAGCGCCAGCCCCCGCCTCAGCGGGAAACCCGCTGCCACCGCGTCCGCCAGCCAGCGCACGGCCGGCGTTCGCCGTCAACCTATTTAATCGCGCGCCCGGTGGGAGCGCGCGAGCAGGGTAAATCCGATGGAAGCGCTGGACTACATGCCGTACCCCCTCATCGTGACGGCTGGCGACCCCGACAAGCCGAGTAGGAGAGGCGGCATGACAGCCGCTTGGGCGTGCCGCGTGTCGTGGGACCCGCCGCTGGTCGCTGTCGCCATGGCTCGAGAGCGCTTCACGCTTGAGCTGATAAGGGAGAAGGGCGAGTTCGCGATCAACGTCGTGGGCCCGAGCCTTAGGGACGCGGCGTTCGGAGTCTTCGGCTCAGCCTCCGGTAGGCAAATGGACAAGTTCGAGAAGAGCGGCGTGAAGATGGCGAAGGCAAAGAGCGTGACGGCCCCTGCGCTAGCCGACGCCGTTGTATCGATCGAGTGCAAGCTCGAGAAGATCGTGGAGGCCGGCGACCACATGCTGGTCGTAGGCCGCGTCGTCGACGCTTACAAAATGAGGGAGGAGGAGCCGCTCGTTTTCCATTTGTGGAGGGCCAGGGAGCTTAAATAATATTTATACTGTTTCGTTCCGGGTTGCTTTGCCGGCGGCATAAAGGCTAAAAGCTCGCGAGCGCGGGGTCGGCGTGGTCGAGAAGTACGATGTAATCGTGGTCGGCGGAGGGCCCGCTGGGATGACCGCGGCTTCGCGGATCAAGAGGTTGAAGCCGAGCGCGCGCGTAGCTGTGTTCGAGAGGAGCGGTTACGTCAGCTACGCGCCCTGCGGGCTTCCCTACTACCTGGGCGGGTTCGCCGAGAGCATCGACTGGCTCGTCCACTACACAGTCGACGTCTTCCGCAGGAGGGGTATCGACGTGTTCACGCGCGCGGAGGTCGTAGAAGTCGCTCAAGGTTACGCGAGGGTTAGGGTCGGCGGCGAGGAGAAGGCGTTCGAGTGGAGCAAGCTGATCTTGGCGACGGGCGCGCGCCCCCGCCTGCCGCCGATCAGGGGCTTGGGCCTCGAGGGGGTTTTCACGCTGAGGACGCTGGAGGACGGAGAGCGCGCAAAGCGGGGCGTGCAGAGCGCGCAGCGGGTGGCGGTGATCGGCGGCGGCTACATAGGCTTGGAGGTGGCGGAGAACCTGAAGCGGGTCGGGAAGGAGGTGGTGGTTTTCGAGATCCTCCCGCACGTGATGCCCACGCTGGACCCCGATGTCGCCGTTTCCATCGAGGAGGAGTTGGCGAGGAACGGCGTGGAGCTGCACTTGGGTGAGAAAGTGGTGGAGCTCGCGGGAGGGGCTAATGTCGAGAAGGTGGTCACCGATAAGGGCGAGTACAAGGTGGACGCGGTATTCGTGGCTACAGGGGTGGCCCCCGAGACCGAGCTGGCCAAGCAGCTCGGCGTCAAGTTGGGGACCACGGGCGCCGTCCAGGTCAGCAAGAGGATGGAGACGAGCGTGGAGAACGTGTACGCGGCGGGCGACGCGGCCGAAGCGATCAACCTCGTCACGGGCAAGCCGGACTGGTTCCCGCTCGCCCCGGTGGCGAACAAGATGGGCTACGTGGCCGGCGCCAACGCAGCCGGCTTGAGCGCCGAGTTCCCGGGGGCCGTGGGCACCGCGATCACGAAGATCTTCAACCTCGAGGTGGGCAGGACGGGATTGACGGAGGAGAGGGCGAGGAAGGAAGGGTTCGAGCCGGTTTCGGTCAAGGTGGAGACCGCCACGCGACCCAGGTACTACCCCGGTGGCTCCAGGATCACGGTGAAGCTGATAGCCGACAGGAGGAGCGGAAGGCTGCTGGGTGGTCAGATCGTGGGCGGCGAGGGGGTCCTAGCGCGCGTCAACGCACTCGCCACCCTGCTGGCGAAGGGCGGCACCGTGGAGGAACTCTTCTTCGCGGACCTAGCCTACGCGCCGCCCTTCGCCCCCGTCTGGGACCCGCTCGTGCTAGCGGCGAGAGTCATGATACGGGAGCTCGGCGGCGCCGAGTGAGGGAAAAGGTTTTCAGCCGTGGAGTGCGGGCGGAGACGCGGGATGAGCGACCGATGGCTGCCTGAAGGGTGATTGAAAGGGTAAGCTGCTCGACCGCGCTAGAGTCCGAGGCGGCGCCGGTCGCCCGGGCCAACGTGCCCCCTGCTCGTTTGCACGATCACCACCTTGAGACCGGCCGCCTCCAGCACCTTCTTCACTTCCAGCATCTCCCGGGGGCTGGGCCTCTTCAGGTCCCTGCGGCGGAAGGCAGGGAAGTAGTCGAGGACTGTGACCTGGATATCGCTGCCTATCGCCGCTAGCCTCTCGCCGGCTTCCGCCACCTCCTCCAAGCTCACGAGGTCCCTGTTGTAGACGAGGCGCGCGCCCGCGCGGG